>Ga0335075_10016820_pt1 | contig 10897 bp, 12 predicted proteins | sample Lox_Sample_24_FD_206723 | JGI IMG/M metagenome (GOLD analysis project Ga0335075, IMG submission 206723) | Soil microbial communities from Loxahatchee National Wildlife Refuge, Florida, United States - Lox_Sample_2.4 | ecosystem: Environmental > Terrestrial > Soil > Wetlands | place: USA... | reverse complement strand
TACGGCGACGCCGATTCCATCGCGGCGATATCCAAGAACGTGCCACTGGGCCGGCTGGCCAAGCCCGAGGACATCGGTTGGGCCGCAGCATTTTTGGCGTCGGACGCGGCGGCATACATCAGCGGTGCCTCGCTGGAGGTGCACGGGGGTGGCGAGCCGCCGCACTATCTCGCCACCACGAACGCGAGCTCGATCAAGTAGAGGAGACAGGGAATATGGGGTTGGTGGACGGCCGTGTCGTCATCGTTACCGGAGCCGGCGGCGGTATCGGGCGCGCGCACGCGCTCGCGTTCGCGGCCGAAGGCGCGCGGGTGGTGGTCAACGATATCGGGGTGGGCCTGGACGGATCCCCCGCGAGCGGCGGCAGCGCGGCACAGGGCGTGGTCGACGAGATCACCGCCGCGGGAGGGGAAGCCGTCGCCAACGGGTCCAACATCGCGGATTGGGACCAGGCCGCGGCGCTGGTCCAGACCGCCGTCGAAACCTTCGGCGGCCTGGACGTATTGGTCAACAACGCCGGCATCGTGCGGGACCGGATGATGGCCAACACCAGCGAGGAGGAGTTCGACGCGGTCATCGCCGTGCACCTCAAGGGTCATTTCGCCACCATGCGGCACGCCGCGGCGTATTGGCGGGGGCTGTCCAAAGAGGGCAAAGCCCCGAAAGACATTGACGCCCGGATCATTAACACCAGCTCGGGCGCGGGCCTGCAGGGCAGCGTCGGGCAGGGCAACTACAGTGCCGCCAAGGCCGGCATCGCCGCCATGACGCTCGTCGGCGCCGCGGAGATGGGTCGCTACGGGGTCACCGTCAACGCGATCGCCCCCTCGGCCCGCACCCGCATGACCGAGACCGTCTTCGCCGAGATGATGTCAACGCAGGACCAGGATTTCGACGCCATGGCACCGGAGAACGTCTCACCGCTGGTGGTGTGGCTGGGCAGCGTGGAATCCCGCGACGTCACCGGCAAGGTGTTCGAGGTCGAAGGCGGCAAGATCCGGGTCGCCGAGGGCTGGGCGCACGGCCCGCAGATCGACAAGGGCGCGAGATGGGATCCCGCCGAGCTGGGGCCCGTCGTCGCCGACCTGCTGGCCAAGGCGCGCCCGCCGGTTCCGGTCTACGGCGCGTAGCTTTTTGGGAGCGCCGGCTTAGGGATCGCAGATGACGATCGGGATGGTCCGGTCGGTCCAGGACTGGTAGTCCTCGTAGGACGGATACAGGTCCACCAGCTGCGGCCAGTACTTGGCGCGCTCTTCGTCGGTGGCGTCGCGCGCGGTCAGGTCCAGCACCTCTTTTTTGATCTGAACCTGCACCTTGGGGTTCGCCTTGAGGTTCAGGTACCACATCGGGTTCTTGGCGGCACCGCCCTTGGAAGCCGCGACAATCACGCGGTTTCCGTCTTGCAGAAAGTACAGGGGGCTGACCCGGGGCTCGCCAGTCTTGCGGCCCGTGGTGGTCAACAGGGCAACGGGAATGTTCTGGAATGTGGCGCCAAGGCCCTCCCCGCCGTTGCGCCGGTACAGCCACGTGTTAAGGCGCGACATCCACTTGATCAGGAAGTCGGTGTACGGCTGATTGAGAAAGCGTGGCGGTGATTTCGGCATGACATGATCCTAGTGAGCCATTAGTGCTGAATGAAGGGTTGGAAGCCGGCCTTGATGTGGTGGATTTCGGCTTCCCCGCTGGGACTTTCGGCGGGGATCACGAAGATCTCGTTGACCCGCGCGCCCAGCCGCCGGCCGCCGAACGCCGCCTTGGTCAACACCGCATAACTCGCGTGCACCTCATCGCCGACGATGCGGTAGTCCGGCGGCGTCGCGTCGGCGATGATCCGGTACTGCAGCCCGCGATTGAGGCCGCGCCGCAACTGATTTCCGGAGAACCCGTTCTTGACCCCCAACTCGATCCGGGTGCATCCGGCCGCGAACGGAACGGCATCGCCGTCATGGCTGACCAGCGCGTCGATGTAGGCCTGCGCCGCCGCGATGCGGCTCTCCTCGGAGACGATCACCAAGTCAGATGCGCTCGATGATGGTGCCGGTCGACAGGGCACCGCCCGCGCACATGGTGATCAGCGCCGTGCTCTGATCGGAGCGCTCCAGCTCGTGCAGCGCGGTGGTGATCAGCCGGCTGCCGGTGCAGCCCACCGGGTGGCCCAGCGCGATCGCGCCACCGTTGACGTTGACGCGGGCCATGTCGGGTTCGTGCACCCGTGCCCAGGACAGCACTACCGAGGCGAACGCCTCGTTGATCTCGACGATGTCGATGTCGCCCATCTTCATTCCGGCCTTCTCCAGCACCTTGGCCGTCGACTGCACGGGACCGTCCAGGTGGTAATAGGGCTCCGCGCCGACCAGCGCCTGGCTGACAATCCGCGCCCGCGGCCGCAGCCCGAGCGCCTTGGCCTTGTCCTCGTCCATCCACAGCACGGCCGCGGCGCCGTCGGAGATTTGCGACGAGGTGCCCGCCGTGTGGATGCCGCCCTCGAGCACCGGCTTGAGTTGGCTCAACCCCTCCAGCGTGGTGTCGCGCAGACCCTGGTCGCGGGAGACCATGTGACGGTCGCTGGTGGGCTGCTTCTGCTCGTCGAGCACCGGCGCCTCGATCGGCGAGATTTCCCGGTCGAAACGGCCCTCGTCCCAGGCCCGCTTGGCGCGCAGCTGGGACTCGAATCCGAAGGCGTCGATGTCTTCGCGGGTGATGCCACGGCGCTTGGCGATCCGTTCGGCAGCGGTGAACTGGTCGGGCAGATCGATGTCCCACGACTCGGCCCGCCAGTTGCGATCCGGACCGGCGTTGGCGCCGAGCCCGACCCGGCTCATCGCCTCGATCCCGCACGCGATGCCGACGTCGATCGCGCCGATAGCGATCAGACCGGCGACCAGGTGGTTGGCCTGTTGCCCGCTGCCGCACTGGCAGTCCACGGTGGTGGCGCCGACTTGTTCCGGCAAACCCACGGTCAGCCACGACGTCCGGGTGATGTTGTTGGACTGCTCCGCGAACTGCGTCACACAGCCGCCGACCAGCTGTTCGACGTCTCCGGCTTGAAAGCCGGAATTGATGCCGGCCTTCTCCACGAGAGCCTTCTGCACCCCACCCAAAAGCTCGGTGGCGTGCAATCCTGACAACCATCCGTTGCGTTTGCCGATCGGGCTGCGGGTGGCTTCAACGATTACCGGGTTACCCATGGGGCCAGGCTAGAACACGTTTCATTACTCTGACAAGCGAGGATGTTGACCTGCCTTTTATCTGCGCAGGAGGCGTGTTTTACTGGCACTAGAACACGTTGCAATTAGTGTTGCAAAAGGAGCGCATATCTATGGCACCCCCCAACATCTCGGCAAGCTTCGACTTCCTGGACCCCGACGTCAACCTCGCCGGGCTGCCCGTCGCGGAGCTCGCCGAGCTGCGTAAGGCGGAACCGATTCACTGGGTTGACATTCCAGGCGGCACGGGCGGTTTCGAGGACAAGGGATATTGGATCGTCACCAAGCACGCCGACGTCAAAGAGGTGTCACGGCGCAGCGACGTCTTCTCCAGCTGGCAGAACGGCGCCATCCCGACCTGGCCGCCGGAGATGAAGCGGGAGCAGGTGGAGCTGCAGCGCAGCGTCATGTTGAACATGGACGCGCCGCACCACACCCGGCTGCGCAAGATCATCTCCCGCGGGTTCACGCCACGCGCCATCGGCCGCTTGGAGGCCGAACTCGCCCAGCGCGCGGAGAACATCGCCAAGACCGCGGCGGCCGAGGGTAGCGGCGACTTCGTCGAGCAGGTGTCGTGCGAGCTGCCGCTGCAAGCCATTGCGGGCCTGCTCGGTGTTCCCCAGGAGGACCGCGACAAGCTCTTCCGCTGGTCCAACGAGATGACCGGTGGCACCGACCCCGAGTACGCCACGGTCGATCCCGCGCAGTCGTCGATGGAACTGATCATGTATGCCATGGCGATGGCGGCGGAGCGCAACCAGAACCCCACCGACGACATCGTCACCACGCTGATCCAGGCCGACATCGACGGGGAGAAGCTCTCCGACGACGAGTTCGGCTTCTTCGTCGTCATGCTCGCGGTGGCGGGCAATGAGACCACGCGCAACTCGATCACCCACGGCATGATCGCGATGGCGAACAACCCCGACCAGTGGGAACTGTTCAAGAAGGAGCGCCCGCCGACCACGGCCGACGAGATCATCCGGTGGGCCACCCCGGTGTCGGCGTTCCAGCGCACCGCAAACGAGGACGTGCAGTTGGGCGGCGTGGTGATCAAGAAGGGGCAGCGGGCGGTGATGTCCTACCGGTCGGCCAACTTCGACGAAGAGGTCTTCGACGACCCACACACCTTCAACATTCTGCGCGACCCGAATCCCCACGTCGGCTTCGGCGGCACCGGCGCCCACTACTGCATCGGCGCGAACCTGGCCCGCATGACCATCAACCTGATCTTCAACTCGGTGGCCGATCACATGCCGGACCTCAAGCCGATCGGCGAACCCGAGCGGCTACGGTCGGGGTGGCTCAACGGCATCAAGCACTGGCAGGTCGACTACACCGGAAAGAGCGCGGTGACGTCCTGATGGACTTCGATCTCACTGCGACGCAGCAGGCCGTCGCCGATGTGGTCACCTCGGTGCTGGATCGCGAAAACACCTGGGACGCACTGGTCAGCGGGGGCGTGACGGCGCTGCCGGTGCCGGAGCGCCTCGGTGGGGACGGCGTCGGCTTGCCCGAGGTCGCGACGGTGCTCACCGAAGTGGGTCGCCACGGCGCCATCACGCCGGCACTGGCCACCCTGGGTTTCGGCGTGGTGCCGCTGCTCGACCTGGCATCCGAGGAACAACAGGACCGGTTCCTGGGCGGGGTCGCCAAGGGCGCGGTGCTGACGGCGGCGCTCAACGAGCCCGGCGCCGCGCTGCCGGACCGGCCCGCCGCCGCTTTTTCCAACGGTCGGTTATCGGGCACCAAAGTCGGTGTCGCATATGCCGAACAAGCGGACTGGCTGATCGTGACGGCCGACAGCGCGGTCGTCGTGGTGTCGGCGAAGGCCGACGGTGTGCAGCTGGTCCGCACGCCGACGTCGGTGGGTTCCGACGAGTACACCGTCACGTTCGCCAACGTCGCGGTTCCCGACTCCGACGTGTTGGCGGGCGCGACCGCGGCCCGGGTCAACCAGCTCGCGCTGGCGGCGATCGGCGCGTTCACCGACGGGCTGGTGGCCGGCGCGCTGCGGCTGACCGCCGACTATGTGGCCAACCGCAAGCAGTTCGGCAAACCGCTGTCGACGTTCCAGACCGTGGCCGCGCAGCTTGCCGAGGTCTACATCGCTTCGCGCACCATCGATTTGGCGGCCAAGGCGGTGATCTGGCGGCTCTCGGAAGGCCTTGACGCCGACTCCGACCTCGACGTGCTCGGCTATTGGGTGACGTCGCAGGCGCCGCCGGTGATGCAGCTCTGCCACCACCTGCACGGCGGCATGGGCATGGACATCACCTACCCGATGCACCGCTACTACTCCACGATCAAAGACCTGTCCCGACTGCTGGGTGGGCCCTCGCATCGCCTCGACCTGGTGGGAGCGCAATGTTCATCGACCTGACGCCGGAGCAGCGCCAGCTACAAGCCGAACTGCGGCAATACTTTTCGAACCTGATCTCGTCCGACGAGATGAAGGCGATGGAGTCCGACCGGCACAACGCCGCCTACCGGGCGGTGATCCGCCGGATGGGTCAGGACGGCAAGCTCGGGGTGGGGTGGCCGAAAGAGTTCGGCGGCTTGGGCTTTGGCCCGGTCGAGCAGTCGATCTTCGTCAACGAGGCGCATCGAGCCGACGTTCCGCTGCCCGCGGTGACGCTGCAGACCGTCGGCCCGACGCTGCAGGTGTTCGGCAACGAGATGCAGAAGAAGAAGTTCCTGCCGGCGATCCTGGCCGGCGAGGTGCACTTCGCGATCGGCTACACCGAGCCGGAGGCCGGCACCGACCTGGCGTCGCTGCGCACCACCGCCGTGCGCCACGGCGACGAGTACATCGTCAACGGGCAGAAGGTGTTCACCACCGGCGCGCACGACGCCGACTACATCTGGCTGGCCTGCCGCACCGATCCGGAAGCCGTGAAGCACAAGGGCATTTCGATCCTGATCGTCGACACCAAGGATCCGGGTTACTCCTGGACGCCGATCATTCTGTCCGACGGCGCCCACCACACCAACGCCACCTACTACAACGACGTGCGGGTGCCCGCCGACATGCTGGTCGGCGAGGAGAACGGCGGATGGCGGCTGATCACCACCCAGCTGAACAACGAGCGGGTGATGCTGGGCCCGGCCGGCCGGGTGGCCGGCATCTACGACCGGGTGCGCGCATGGGCGTCCAAGCCGGGTGGAGACGGCGTCACACCGATCGATCACGACGACGTCAGGCGCGCGCTCGGCGAGATCTATTCGATGTGGCGGATCAACGAACTGCTGAACTGGCAGGTGGCCGCCGCCGGCGAGGAGATCAACGTCGCCGATGCCGCATCGACGAAAGTCTTTGGCACGGAACGTATTCAGTACATCGGCCGGCTCGCGGAGGAGATCGTCGGCAAGTACGGTAACCCCGCCGAGTCGGACACCGCCGAGCTGCTCAACTGGCTGGACTCGCAGACCAAACGCAATCTGGTCATTACATTCGGTGGAGGCGTGAACGAAGTCATGCGTGAGATGATCGCGGCGGCCGGCCTCAAAGTGCCGAGGGTGCCCCGGTGAGCGATATCCGGGAAGCCATCGCCGAGATCACCGCCACCGTCGTCGCCAAGCCCCGCGCAGCCCGGGATCCGGTCAACCAGCCGACGATCAACAACTGGGTGGAGGCCATCGGCGATCGAAACCCGATCTACACCGATGAAGCCGCGGCCCGCGAGGCCGGGCACCCGGGAATTGTGGCTCCACCGGCGATGATTCAGGTGTGGACGATGTTCGGTCTGGCTGGGGATCGCCCGTCCGACGATCCGATGGGCCCGATGATGAAGCTGTTCGATGATGCGGGTTACATCGGGGTGGTCGCGACCAACTGCGAGCAGACCTATCATCGGTATCTGCGGCCGGGCGAAGAGGTCAGTATCGCCTCCGAGATGCGCGACGTGGTCGGTCCCAAGCAGACCGCGCTCGGTGAGGGCTGGTTCATCAACCAGCACATCACGTGGCGCGTCGGCGACGAGGATGTCGCCGAGATGGCTTGGCGCATTCTCAAATTCAAGCCCAAGGATGCCTCGGCACCGTCGCCCGCGTCGGTGCCCGCGGACCTGGACCCGGACGCCATGATGCGACCGTCCTCGTCGCGCGACACGGCATTCTTCTGGGCGGGGGTCAAGGCACACGAGTTGCGGATTCAGCGCCGCCCGGATGGAAGCCTGCAGCACCCTCCGGTGCCGGCGGTGTGGCAGGACAAAACCGAGCCGATCGACTACGTCGTCGCCAGCGGCAAGGGCACGGTATTCAGCTTTGTGGTGCACCATGCGCCCAAGGTGCCAGGCCGCACACTGCCTTTCGTGATCGCACTCGTCGAGCTCGAAGAGGGGGTGCGCATGCTGGGCGAGCTACGCAACATCGACCACGCCAAGGTTGCGACCGGAACACCCGTTCGCGCAACGTATATTGACTTCCCGGCCGGTGCTAGCGGCCCGGAGTGGACCCTCTACGCCTGGGAGCCCTTGGAGGTCCGAGCATGAACGCACCGGTGATCGAAGTGGGCACCAAGCTTCCTGAGCTCAAGCTCTATGGAGATCCGACGTTCATCATCTCGACCGCCCTGGCCACCCGTGACTTTCAGGACGTGCACCACGACCGGGACAAGGCGCAGGCCAAGGGCTCCAAGGACATCTTCGTCAACATCCTCACCGATACCGGTCTGGTGCAGCGCTTCATCACCGACTGGGCCGGACCGTCGGCGCTGATCAAGTCGATCGGGCTGCGGCTCGGCGTGCCGTGGTATGCCTACGACACGGTGACGTTCTCCGGTGAGGTGACGGCGGTGGACGAGGGCCTGATCACGGTAAAGGTAGTGGGAAGCAACAGCCTGGGCGACCATGTCGTCGCGACCACCACGCTCACGATCGGGGATGCTTGATGTCGTCGGGCTTGCTCAGCGGTCGAGCCGCCATCGTCGGCATTGGTGCCACCGACTTCTCGAAGGACTCCGGCCGCAGCGAGCTGCGGCTGGCGGCCGAGGCGGTGCTCGACGCCCTCGACGACGCGGGTCTGAGCCCGGCCGACGTCGACGGCCTCACCACGTTCACGATGGACAGCAACACCGAAATCGCCGTCGCGCGAGCGGCCGGCATCGGTGACCTGAAGTTCTTCTCCAAGATCCACTATGGCGGCGGTGCCGCGTGCGCGACCGTCCAGCACGCGGCGATGGCCGTTGCGACCGGAATGGCCGACGTCGTCGTGGCCTACCGGGCATTCAACGAACGTTCCGGCATGCGATTCGGCCAGGTGCAGACCAGGCTGGTGGGGGATGGTGGCGCCCAAGCGGATTCGACGACGGCGGACAATGCCTTCTCGTATCCGCACGGGCTTTCCACGCCCGCGGCGCAGGTGGCCATGATCGCCCAGCGCTACATGCACCAGTCCGGTGCGACCAGCCGGGACTTCGGCGTCATCTCGGTGGCCGACCGCAAGCATGCCGCCAAGAACCCGAAAGCATACTTCTATGAGAAGCCGATAACCATTGAGGATCACCAGAATTCGCGGTGGATCGCCGAGCCGTTGCGGTTGCTGGATTGCTGCCAGGAAACCGATGGTGCCGTGGCGATCGTGGTGACGTCCGTGGAGCGCGCGCGGGACCTCAAGCAGCGACCGGCGATCATCGAGGCGGCGTCGCAGGGTTCGAGCCCCGACCAGTACACGATGGTCAGCTACTACCGGCCCGAACTGGGTCTGCCCGAGATGGGGGTAGTGGGGCGACAACTGTGGCAGCAGTCCGGACTCAAGCCGTCCGATATCCAGACCGCGGTGCTCTACGACCACTTCACCCCGTTCACCCTGATTCAGTTGGAGGAGTTGGGATTCTGCGGCAAGGGTGAAGCCAAAGACTTCATCGCCGGCGGTGCCATCGAGGTGGGCGGCAGGCTTCCGATCAACACGCACGGGGGCCAACTCGGCGAGGCCTACATCCACGGCATGAACGGCATCGCGGAGGGTGTGCGGCAATTGCGCGGCACCTCGGTCAACCCGGTGCCCGATGTCGAACACGTCCTGGTCACGGCGGGAACTGGCGTTCCGACCTCTGGGTTGATCCTGGGCTAGCCTGCGTCCGCTCTGGGCGGGGCCCGCTCGCTAGGACGTCGTCATGATGCTTTGACGTACCTGTGCACCAACTCGTCCTCCCCGAACGTGCTGGCATGATCCAGGCCCCGGTCGTCGCGTCCGAAAAATGTCCACTGTCTGGGACTTTTCTTCGGGCCGCCGATCAGCTTGACCTTGTAGCGCAGATGGGCGGAGTCCACCGTGCCGATGACGTCGCCGACGCGGATCTCCGATGGGTGAATCTGGGGCACGTCGTCCCACCTGTTTTGTTCGGTCATGCGACCCATCCTCACCTCGTTTGCTGTCACCCTACCCCACGCGCAGTCTCGGATCCCACATTCGGCCATAATGCGGTGGCCCGCGCTCGCTGACGTCCAACGGCAGATGGCCCGGGGGAAGCGCGCAGACAAACTCCAGCCACAGCGGAATCACGCCCAGACAACGGACTGGCAAACAACTGGATCCGCCAACCGCCAGGACTGACGTACCGGAAACGAACTCACCTCTGTCACAGCGGGCACTTCGGGCATTTTAGTGGAAGTCATTTACTAGCATGATATTTGGTGGGTAAGCGACTTCTTGGTCGATATCTTGTTGTGGCCCAGGTCGATCGACAACTGACGGGCGCGCGATCCCAAGTCGTCCGGGAAAGTTGCGATGTGGTGGGCCGCCGAAACGCTCACGGGTGGCTCGGCGTACCATGTACGGGAGCCGTTTCGTTGTCAGCAGTGGTCCATCGTTTTCGTCCGGACGACACCCACGGGCAATGTGATTCCTCCGACGTCCCGCGCGCGCGGGACGGTCTACGCCGACCGTGAAGGAAGCGTCCGTGGCTAGTGCAAACCGAACGGTGCTCCTCTCACCATGACGTACCCACGAGGGAGCCGGGGAAGCCGACACGATCGCATCAGGCTGTCCCTGGCTCGCGAACTAGGCCACGACATCGACGGGGCGTGGTGGCCACGGGCAGACCGGATCACCAACGAATTATCTGGCCTTGTCGCGGTCCTGGCCCCACTGCTCGGAGACGTCACCTCCATCAACGTCAACTGGCCACCGCTACAAAGACCACCCGACCTCAACTGGCCGGGATGGGAACACCGACGCCAGCACGTGATGACCGTCAACGGCGGGGATGCTTGCGCCAACCTCCTGGTCATCCCGTACGCGACCCACAGCGGGCTCGCGCTCATGGTGCTGCGCCGCGCCGCGGACCTGCCGATTGCGATCGCCGACCGCAACAAACCCGCATTCGTGACCGCCGGCTCGATTCTGCGCGCCGCCCAACAGCAGCGCGCCGGCTGTTACTGACCGCAGCGGCCTGCGTCCGAGGCGGCGACTAGGCGGGGACCAGCTCGACGCCCGAGAGCACCACGGCGTTGTCGCGCGACGGCGCGATAACGCTGGCCAGAAACCGGGCTTGAGACGCCGCGGAGTCCTTCCAGATGCCGACCTTGAGCGTCTCGCCGGGAAAGGCCACGCCGGCAAAACGGGCGCCGTAGGCGGCGACGGCCGTCGCATCCCCGTCCAGCAGTGTGTCGACGATGGCCTTGCACGCCATGCCGTAGGTGCACAGCCCATGCAGAATCGGCTGCGGAAAGCCTGCGGCAGCGGCGAAT
>Ga0335075_10016819_pt1 | contig 10897 bp, 8 predicted proteins | sample Lox_Sample_24_FD_206723 | JGI IMG/M metagenome (GOLD analysis project Ga0335075, IMG submission 206723) | Soil microbial communities from Loxahatchee National Wildlife Refuge, Florida, United States - Lox_Sample_2.4 | ecosystem: Environmental > Terrestrial > Soil > Wetlands | place: USA: Florida... | reverse complement strand
CTGGGCCCCGTAGTCAAGATCCTCGAACTTTTGCTGCTTGCGTTTGCGCCAGCCACTGCCCGCCGAGGTCGGCGGCGGCACCATCATCGGCATCACCGGTAGCGCCGGCAACCCGGAGTCCGCTGCCGCGAGCGGCGAGGCCACCGACGCCAGCTGCACTGGCGTCTGGGTGGCCGGCAACAGCCCCACCACAGCGGGCGGCATGCTCAGCTTGCCCACCGTCACCCCAACACCCAGCGCCGCCGTGGGCGCCGACCCGGATCCGATGGCCGTGACCGCGTTGGCCAGGCTGGCCTCCGACGCGCCCAGGGCCGCCTCACCTTCGGCGAGGCCCTGACCGATTTCGCCGCCCACGCCCTGCAGTGCCTGAGCCGAGGTGTTCTGCGCCAAGTAGCTCAGCAGGTTGATCGGAAAACCCGACGAGATGAATTGGTTTCCCCAGGTGTTCGCCAGTCCGAACCAGCCCGCGTTGGGGTCGAAGCTGGCGAGCGATGACGCCGCCGAGGTGACGGCGCTCTGCGCCGCGGGACTGGCGGTGGTGGCGGGCAGCGCACTGGCCTGGGTGGCCGCGGCCGTCGGACTCGCGATCTGGGGCGGCGAAGAAGGCTGGGTCAGCGTGCTCGCTTGTGCCGAGGTCGTGTGATAACGGACCATCGCCGCCGAGTTGTTCGCCCACATGACCTGGTACTGGTTCTCGGTTTCGGCGATGGCCGGCAGGTTGCTGCCAAACCGATTGGTGGCCAACAACTGTGCCAGCCGCGTCCTGTTTGCGGTCACCGCCGCGGGGGGAACCACCGCCGCGCGAGCGGTGTTGAAGGCCGCCGCCGCGGTCTGGGCCGAGGACGCCGTCTGCTGACACTGCTGCGCGGTGGTGCGCATCCAGGCGAGGTAGGGCTGGACGGCCTGGACCATCGCCGTCGCGGACGGGCCGTTCCAGGATTCCATCACCGACGACAACACTGCGGCGTGGCCGGCGAGGGAGTTCTCCAACTCGGCGGCGAGCCGCTGCCACGCGACGGAAGCGTCGACCAGTGACGACGCCCCGGGCCCGGTGTGGATGAGCGCCGAGGTGATCTCGGGGGGCAGCATTAAGGAATCCATGACGCCTCACCTCGCCTAGGCCGGGAAAACCCTCAAGCATTGCGCTGACTACGCTAGCAGCCGAAACTCAACGGGCAGTGTGGATTGGTCCCGACTCACGGGCAGGGCCGGCCGCTGACGAACTCGCGCGGCGACCCGGTCAGCGGATCGTCGAACTCGATGCGCTGCGCCAGCAATCGCAGCGGCGCGCTGAAGTCGTCCGCCGGCACGTCAATGACGTTGGGATACAACGGATCACCCACGATCGGTATCCCCAGCATGGCCATGTGCACCCGCAGCTGGTGGGTGCGTCCGGTGCGCGGGGTCAGTCGGTACAGACCGTCCGGTGATCGCAGCTCGACCAGAGTCTCGGCGTTGGGCACCCCGGGCTCGCAGTACGCCTGCAGCCGTCCCCGGCGCTTGACGATGCGGTTTCGCACCACGCGTGGCAACACGAGTCCCGGATCGACCGCCGCCCGTGCCAGGTAGGTCTTGCGCACCAGTCCGCGGGCGAAGAGCGTCTGATACGCGCCGCGCAATTCCCAACGGGCGGTGAACAACAGGACACCGGCGGTCAAACGGTCCAGCCGGTGGGCGGGGGTCAGCTCCGGCAGGCCCAGTTCCCGGCGCAGCCGCACCAGCGCGGTCTGCACGACGTGGCGCCCCCGCGGCATCGTGGCCAAAAAGGGCGGCTTGTCGACGACCACGATGTCGGAATCGCGGTACAGCACCGGGATGTCGCCGGGCACGGGCACCTCGTCGGGCAGATCGCGGTAGAGGTAGACGGCCGCACCACCGGGCAACACGGTGGCGTCGTCAACCACCACGCCGTCGGCGTCGACGACCTCGCCGGCCAGGACCTGCGCGCGGACCCGCTCGCCGAACCGCGCGGTCAGCTCGGCCAGCACCGGCCCGCCATGCAGCCGCACCCTCGCAGGGCCGAGTCCGTCCCGCACCGGAAGGGGTGCGGGCCTCAATTTAACGGCACCGGCTCGAGGATCTCGGCGCGCGCCTCCGGCGCGCTGGCCCGCAACTCATCCGCCGACACGTCGTCGGGCTGGGCCTGCGACAGCACCTCGGCCTCGACCCGTGCGGTGTAGTTCGCGACCTCACGCTCGACGTCCGCGGCGCTCCACCCCAGCACCGGAGCGACCACGTCGGCGACCTCGCGGGCGCAGTCGACGCCGCGGTGGGCGTATTCGATGGAGATTCGCATCCGGCGCGCCAGGATGTCCTCGAGGTGCAGCGCGCCCTCGACGGCGGCCGCGTACACGGCCTCCACCTTCAGGTAGCCCGGCGCCTCCTTGATCGGGCTGAGCAGGCTCGGCGAGTCGGCGGCCAGCTCCAGGACGTCGTCGACCAGCGACCCGTAGCGATCCAGCAAATGGCGCACCCGGTAGGGATGCAGGCCCCGCAGCGCGCCGACATGTTCGGCCTGATTGATCAGCGCGAAGTAGCCGTCGGCGCCCAGCAGGCTCACCTTCGCGGTGATCGACGGCGCCACCCGGGCCGGAATGAACTGCACCGCAGCATCGATCGCGTCGGCGGCCATCACCCGGTAGGTGGTGTACTTCCCGCCGGCGATCGCCACCAGGCCCGGCGCGGGCACCGCCACCGCGTGTTCGCGGGACAGCTTCGACGTTTCCTCACTCTCCCCGGCCAGCAACGGCCGCAGCCCGGCATACACCCCGTCGATGTCGGCGTGCGTCAGCGGGGTGGCCAGCACGGTGTTGACGGTCCCGAGGATGTAATCGATGTCGGCCTTGGTGGCCGCGGGGTGCGCGAGGTCGAGGTTCCAGTCGGTGTCGGTGGTGCCGATGATCCAGTGGCTGCCCCACGGGATGACGAACATCACCGACTTCTCGGTGCGCAGGATGATCGCGACGTCGCTGACGACCCGGTCCCGCGGCACCACCACGTGCACGCCCTTGGAGGCGCGCACCTTGAACCGTCCGCGCTGCTTGGACAACGCCTGAATCTCGTCGGTCCACACCCCCGTCGCGTTGACCACGACGTGGCCGCGGACCTCGGTGATCGCGCCGTCCTCGGAGTCACGCACCCGCACGCCGATCACCCGGTCGCCCTCACGCAGCAGCGCGACCACCTGGGTGGAGCACCGCACCACCGCGCCGTAATGCGCGGCGGTGCGCGCCACCGTCAAGGTGTGCCGGGCGTCGTCGACGACCGTGTCGTAGTAGCGAATCCCGCCGATCAACGAGCTGCGCTTGAGGCCCGGGCACAACCGCAAAGCCCCCGCGCGCGTCAAATGTTGTTGCGCTGGAACAGATTTCGCGCCACCGAGCTGATCGTAGAGGAAGAGGCCCGCGGCGACGTACGGACGTTCCCACATCCGCTTGGTCAGCGGAAACAAAAACGGCAACGGCTTGACCAGGTGGGGCGCCAGCGCGGTCAGCGACAGCTCGCGCTCGTAGAGCGCCTCGCGCACCAGCCCGAATTCCAGTTGCTCCAGGTAGCGCAACCCGCCGTGAAACATCTTCGACGAGCGGCTCGAGGTGCCCGAGGCCAAATCGCGCGCCTCGACCAGCGCCACCTTGAGCCCGCGCGTGGCCGCGTCCAGCGCGCACCCGGAACCCACCACGCCGCCGCCGATGACCACGACGTCGAACTGCTCGGTGCCGAGCCGCTCCCAGGCCGCCGCGCGTTGCTGCGGCCCCAGCGCGGACGCCGGCCAGCTCGGTTCGCTGGGTGGGTGGATCGTGTCGCTCACGGCAGAGCACTCCTCGTGGCCGAACCACTCCTCATGGCCGAACTCCTGTCGGTTACTGGTCAGTAGGACTCTGATATGCCAAGGCTAGTCGAGATCATCGTGGGCCATCAGCCGCCGAGCGGCCTCGGTGATCGAACCGGACAACGACGGGTAAACGGCGAGCGTCTGGGCCAACTCGTTGACCGTAATGCGGTTTGTTACCGCCACGGCGATCGGCAGGATCAGCTCGGACGCGATCGGCGCCACCACCACGCCGCCGATCACCACACCGGTGGATTGGCGGCAGAAAAGCTTGACGAAACCCCGCCGCAACTCCGACATCTTGGCCCGCGCGTTGGTCCGCAGCGGCAGCATGATCGCCCGGGCGGACACCGATCCGTCGTCGATCATCGATTGCGGCACGCCGACGGCGGCGATCTCGGGCCTGGTGAACACCGTCGCCGCGACGGTGCGCAATCGGATCGGGCTGACGCCCTCGCCCAGGGCGTGATAGATCGCGATCCGCCCCTGCATGGCGGCCACCGACGCCAGCGGCAGCAGACCGGTGCAGTCGCCGGCGGCATAGATGCCGGGCACCGAGGTGCGCGAGACCCGGTCCACGGTCAGGTAGCCGCCGCGCCCCAGCTCGATGCCGACCCGTTCCAGGCCAAGCCCGCCGGTGTTGGGGACCGAGCCGATCGTCATCAGGGCGTGGCTGCCCGCGACGGTGCGGCCGTCGGTCATCGTCACCAGGACGCCGTCCTCGGTGCGGGTGACCGACGCTGCCCGGGCGTTCTTGACCAGCTCTACGCCACGGTCGGCAAATTCCTCCTCCAGGACCAGCGCGGCGTCGGCGTCCTCGTAGGGCAGCACCCGGTCCCGGCTGGCCGCCACCGTCACCGGCACACCCAATTCGGTGTAGGCGTGCACGAACTCGGCGCCGGTGACCCCCGAGCCGACCACGATGAGGTGCTCGGGCAGCGCCGCCAGGTCGTAGAGCTGCCGCCAGGTCAAGATGCGCTCGCCGTCCGGTTGGGCCGTGGGCAGCACCCGCGGGCTGGCGCCGGTGGCGATGAGCACGACGTCCGCGTCGTGCTCGCTGACGACGGGGCCGTCGGGCCCCGCAACGGAATGGGTCGCCTTGACGCGATGCCGCGCCAGGCCGGGGGTCGAGTCGCAGAGCTCGCCGCGGGCGGCGACCACCTCGACGCCCACGCTGAGCAGCTGGGCGGTGATGTCGGCGGACTGCTCGGCCGCCAGCGTCTTCACCCGGGCATGGATCTGCGGCAGGGAGATTTTGGCGTCATCGATGTCGATGTCGAAGCCCAGCCGGGGCGCCCGGCGCAGTTCGGTGCGCAACCACGTCGAGGCGATGAACGTTTTGGACGGCACGCAGTCGTCGAGAACCGCGGCCCCGCCGATGCCGTCGGAGTCGATCACGGTGACGTGGACCGCCTCGGGGTGCAAGGTGGCGGCGACGAGCGCGGCTTCGTAACCGGCCGGGCCGCCGCCGAGGATCACGATGCGTGTCACCACAAGGCCTAACCTAACCGCCCGGCGACACGCGCCGCGCGGCGACGATGCACCCCGCGTAGCGGGGTGAGGAGGAGGCGGGCCATCAGACCCAGCGGCGACGATGCACCCCGCGTAGCGGGGTGAGGAGGAGGCGGGCCATCAGACCCAGCGGCGACGATGCACCCCGCGTAGCGGGGTGAGGAGGAGGCGGGCCATCAGACCCAGCGGCGACGACGCACCCCGCGTACGGCGCGCGCCACGGGCGCCGTGCCCCGATGCCGCGGGATATTAAACCCCGTGAAACGCGCGAGTGAATACCGCGCGAGCGTGCGACGTTTAAGCTTTCCCCGTGCCGCTCTACGCCGCCTACGGGTCGAACATGCATCCCGAGCAGATGCTCAAGCGCGCACCGCACTCGCCGATGGCCGGAACCGGTTGGCTGCACGGGTGGCGGTTGACGTTCGGCGGCGAGGATATCGGCTGGGAAGGGGCGCTGGCCACGGTCGTCGAGGAGCCCGACGCCAAGGTGTTCGTCGTCCTCTACGACATGACGCCGGCCGACGAGATGAACCTGGACCAGTGGGAGGGCTCCGAGTTCGGGATCCACAAGAAGATCCGATGTCGCGTGGAGCGCCTCTCCTCGGACACCACCACCGATCCCGTGCTGGCGTGGCTGTATGTGCTGGACGCCTGGGAGGGCGGCCTGCCCTCGGCGCAGTACCTCGGCGTGATGGCCGACGCCGCCGAAATCGCCGGAGCGCCAACCGATTACGTGCACAACCTGCGGACCCGCCCAGCCCGCAGCATCGGCCCGGGAACTAGCCCCTGACGCGGTTTTCCGCCGCCTGCGCGACGATGTTGACCATCACGCGCACCCCGATCTCCAGGGCTTTTTCGTCGATGTCGAACGTCGGCTGATGCAGGTCCAGCTGGGGTCCCTCGCCCGACCACACGCCGAGCCGTGCCATGGCGCCGGGAACCTCCTCCAGGTACCAGGAAAAGTCCTCCCCGCCGCCGGACTGGCGGGTGTCGGCGAGCGCATCGGGGCCCACGGCCTCGATCGCGTGGGTGAGCATGTGGGTCGAGACCTCCTCGTTGACCACCGGCGGCACGCCGCGGTGGTAGCGCAGCGTGTGCTCGATCGCCAACGGCGACAACAGCCCGGTGACGGCGCCGCGGATGATCTCCTCGAGGGAGACCCACGTCTGCCGGCTGGCGGTGCGCACGGTGCCGGACAGCACGCCGGTCTGCGGGATGGCATTGGCGGCCACGCCGGCATTGACCGCGCCCCACACCAAGACGGTGCTGTTGCGCGGGTCGATGCGGCGCGACAGCACCCCGGGCAGCCCGGTGATCAGCGTGCCGAGGCCGTAGACCAGGTCGGCGGTCAGGTGCGGGCGCGACGTGTGGCCGCCGGGCGAATACAGGTGGATCTCCATCGAGTCGGCGGCCGACGTGATGGGGCCCTGCCGCACCGCGACCCTGCCGACCTCGAGCCGTGGATCGCAGTGCAGGGCGAAGATTCGCGACACCCCGGCCAGCACCCCGGCGGCGATGGCGTCGATCGCCCCGCCGGGCATCAACTCCTCGGCGGCCTGGAAGACCAGCCGCACCCCGACCGGCAGCTCGGGCACCGACGCCAGCGCCAGCGCGGTGCCCAGCAGGATGGCGGTGTGCGCGTCATGCCCGCAGGCGTGTGCGACGTTGGGCATGGTCGACGCGTACGGGGCTCCGGTCCGCTCGGCCATGGGCAGCGCATCCATGTCGGCCCGCAGCGCGACCCTCGGCTCCTGGTCGGGCCCGATATCGCAGGTCAGCCCGGTGCCGCCGGGCAGCACCTTGGGGTTGAGGCCCGCGTCTGCCAACCGCTCAGCGACGAACTGGGTGGTGGCGTACTCCTGGCGGCCCAACTCGGGGTAGCGGTGGATGTGCCGGCGCCACGTGATGAGGTCCTCGCCGTGCGCGGCCAGCCACGATTCGGCGCTGTCGACGAAACTCACGGGCGGGCCCCGCGCCGGCGGCGCTGCTGCGCGGCGCACACCCGGTCGCGCTGATCGGGCGTCTCGGCCAAGTGGACGATGGTGCGCGCCAGCATGATCGCGCCCTCGACGACGGCGCGGTCGGCGCTGGGACCGGCGGCGGCCGCGGCGAAGCCGCGCTGGTGGATCGTGGTGCCGCCGGCGTCGACCCCGATCACCGGATGGATCCCCGGCATCACCTGCGTGACGTTGCCCATGTCGGTGCTGCCCATCGGCAGCCTCGCCTCGAGCTCGGCCGACACCGGCTCGCGCCCCAGTCGAAGCATCTCCGCGCGGCACACCTCGGCCAGCCAGTGGTCGGGTTGGAGTTCGGCGTATGTCGGTGCGGCGTCGTCGATTTCGTATTCACAGCCCGCGGCGAGCGCGCCCGCGGCAAAGCACGAATACATCCTGCCCTCGAGCTCTGCCAGCGAATCCGAATCGACCGCCCGCATCGCGTATTGCAACGACGCGCGGCCCGGGATGACGTTGACCGCCTGCCCGCCATCGGTGACGATCCCGTGCACCACCTGCCGGGGCGCCAGTTGCTGGCGCAGCAGCCCGATGGCCACTTGCGCGACGGTCACGGCGTCGGCGGCGTTGGCCCCCAGGTGCGGCGCGACGGCGGCATGCGACTCCCGTCCGCGGTAGTTCACGCTCACTTCGGACAAGGCCAGCGAGCGCGCGGCGGCGATATCGGTCGGCCCGGGGTGCACCATCACCGCCACCGCGAGGTCGTCGAAGGTTCCGGCCTGCAGCAGCAGCGCTTTTCCGCCGCCGTCCTCCTCGGCCGGGGTTCCCAGCAGCGCGACCGTCAGCCCCAGATCGTCGGCCACCTCGGCCAGGGCCAGCGCCGTGCCGACGGCAGATGCCGCAATGATGTTGTGCCCGCAGGCGTGTCCGATCTCGGGCAGCGCGTCGTACTCGGCGCAGACCCCCACCACCAGCGGGCCACTGCCGAAGTCGGCGCGAAACGCGGTGTCCAAACCACCCGCGGGCGCGGTGATCTCGAAACCGCGTTCGGCAACCAGCGCCTGCGTCTTGGCGCAGCTGCGATGCTCGGCGAACGCCAGCTCGGGCTCGGCATGGATGGCGTGGGACAGCTCGACGAGATCGGCGCCACGACGCCGCACGACATCCTCGACGCTGGCTAATGCGGTGGCGGTGGGCACTCTCGCAGTATGTCACCCCTACCCACCGGTAACGGCTACAACAGTCCGGCGATGAATCCGGCCGCCTGGCCCGGGTAGGGCGGTACCGAGTAGTCGTGGTGCGCGTCCCGGTCGCGACCGCCGACGACGCACACCGGGTCGCCGGGGCTGCACAGGTCGATGGCATGGCCGGCGAACTGCCCCGCAGTCGACAGCGGCGTGTTGAACCGGTTGCCGGGATTGCCGAACACCGCGACGGCCCTGATCTTGCTGGCCAGGCCGGGGTCCAGGGCCGGAGCCGACCCGAATTCACCCACGGTGTTGCCCAGCGGCGGCACCCCCGCGAGCATCGACACCGCGGCGGCGCCCTGCGAGAAGCCGCCGAGGATCAGGTGCGTCCCCGGGCACTGGTCGGCCATCGCCGCGATGTGGTCGCGGGCGTCGTTGGCGCCGACGCCGGTCTGCAGGAAGTTGTAGCTGGCCGGGTAGTTCACGGCGTAGTTGTCGAAGGCACGCCCGCCGAGCATCGGCTGCAGCGCGGCGAACAGCGCGTCCCCCACCGCCCCCAACCCGGGCGGCTCGTTGGTGCCGCGAGCGAAGATCAGTTGGACATCGGGACAGTCGGCCCGCGCCGCCGGCGCCGGGCCACCGACGATCACGGCCACCGAAGCCACCACTGCTGCAAGGACCAGGCCAAGACTTGGCCGCCTACCAAAACCCATGCGGCCGATCTTGACACATAGCGGAGCTAAGCTCCTCATCTGTGAGCGAACCCCTGGCCGATCCCGGCGAACTCGCGCGGCGGGCGGCGCGGGTCATCGCCGAACGCACCGGGATCGGCCGGCACGACGTCGCCGTCGTGCTCGGTTCGGGATGGTCGCCGGCGGCCGCGGCCCTGGGCACCCCCGCCGCCGTGCTGCCCCAGGCCGAACTGCCAGGGTTCACACCGCCGAGCGCCATCGGGCACACCGGTGAGCTGCTGTCGGTGCCGGTCGGCGCCCGCCGGGCGCTGGTGCTGGTCGGTCGCGTGCACGCCTACGAGGGGCACGACCTGCGTCACGTCGTGCACGCGGTGCGGACGGCCTGCGCGGCGGGGGCGCGCGTCGTCGTGCTGACCAACGCAGCCGGCGGGGTGCGCCTGGACCTGGCGGTGGGCCAGCCGGTGCTGATCAGCGACCACCTCAACCTGACGGCCCGGTCGCCACTGGTCGGTGCGCAGTTCGTCGACCTGACCGACGCCTATTCGCCGCGGCTGCGGCGGCTCGCCCGCGAGGCCGACCCGGAACTCGCGGAGGGCGTTTACGCCGGCCTGCCGGGGCCGCATTTCGAGACGCCCGCGGAAATCCGGATGCTGAGGGTGTTGGGCGCCGACCTGGTGGGCATGTCGACGGTGCACGAGACCATCGCGGCCCGGGCGGCCGGCGCCGAGGTGCTGGGCGTGTCGCTGGTGACGAACCCGGCCGCCGGGATCAGCGGTGAGCCGCTGAACCACGCCGAGGTCCTTGCCGCGGGGACCGCGTCGGCGAGCCGGGTCGGCGCGCTGCTGGCCGACATCATCGAGCGGTCCTGACGGTGTGACGCCCGAGGAGTGGATCGCGCACGACCCCGACCCGCGGACGGCCGCCGAGCTCGCCGCGTGCGGTCCCGACGAGCTCGCGGCGCGGTTCGCCCGCCCGCTGGCCTTCGGCACCGCAGGACTGCGCGGTCCGGTGCGCGGCGGCCCGGACGCCATGAACGTCGCGGTGGTGTCGCGCGCGACGTGGGCGGTGGCGCACGTGCTGGCACAGCGCGGTCTGGCCGGGTCGCCGGTGATCGTCGGGCGCGACGCTCGGCACGGTTCGGCGGTGTTCGCCACCGTGGCGGCTGAAGTGCTTGCTGCCCAAGGCTTTTCCGTGCTGATGATGCCCCAGGCGGTGCCCACGCCGGTGGTGGCGTTCGGGGTGCGCCACACCGGCGCCGCCGCCGGGATCCAGATCACGGCCTCACACAACCCGTCGACCGACAACGGCTACAAGGTCTACGCCGAAGGCGGCGTGCAGATCGTCTCGCCCACCGACCGCCAGATCGAGGCCGCGATGGCCGCCGCTCCCCCGGCCGACCAAATACTGCGGCGGCCGGTTACATTCGCCGACGCGGATCTTCTCGAGCGCTACATCGAGCGCGCGGCCGGGGTGCGCCGCGCCACCGGTTCGGTGCGGGTGGTCCTGACGCCGATGCACGGGGTGGGCGGCGCGGTGGCGGTCGAGACGCTGCTGCGCGCCGGTTTCGGCCACGTGCACACCGTGGCCGCGCAGTTCGCGCCGGACCCCGACTTTCCGACCGTGGCCTTCCCGAATCCCGAGGAGCCCGGCGCCACCGATGCAGTGCTCGCGCTGGCCGCCGACGTCGACGCCGACGTCGCGATCGCGCTGGATCCCGACGCCGAC
>Ga0335075_10016818_pt1 | contig 10897 bp, 6 predicted proteins | sample Lox_Sample_24_FD_206723 | JGI IMG/M metagenome (GOLD analysis project Ga0335075, IMG submission 206723) | Soil microbial communities from Loxahatchee National Wildlife Refuge, Florida, United States - Lox_Sample_2.4 | ecosystem: Environmental > Terrestrial > Soil > Wetlands | place: USA: Florida... | reverse complement strand
CCCGGCCATTCTCCTGCCCAGGCGGCTGCCGCGACCGCAGCGGCGACCGCCCCGGTCCCGCAGGACAGGGTCAGTCCCGATCCGCGCTCGTGAACGCGCATCTCCACCTCGCGATCACCCAGGACCCTGACGACTTCGATGTTCGCCCCGGTGGTGAGCGCAGCAGGCCGCAGCACCCTGGGATTGTCCAGGTCGATAGCGCTCACCGGCTGAGTGACGATGCAGGCCAGGTGCGGGTTCCCGACGGAGATCGCCAGCCCGGCGAGTCGCTGGCCGCCTGCCGCTGCCTCGCCCTCATCAAGCACCGTGGCGGCTCCCATATCTACCGTGAACTGACCGTCCGGCTCCACCCGGACCGTTCTGGTGCCCGCCCTGGTAGCGATCGCTAGTTCTGGCCCCGCGGCCATGCCCTGCTCGATCAGGTACCTGGCGAAGACACGAACGCCGTTGCCGCACATCTCCGCGACACTTCCGTCAGCGTTGCGGTAATCCATGAACCACTCGGCAGGCTGGCCCGCTGCGTCCTCGCCCGCGGCGTCCTCGCCCGCGGCTGCCGTGCGCACGACCCGCAGGACGCCGTCCGCACCGATCCCGAAGCGCCGGTCACAGACACGAGCGACAAGCCCCGCAGTCAGGTCGAGATCGTCGTCAGGATCGGGCAGGATCACGAAGTCGTTCCCGGTGCCGTGCCCCTTGGCGAACCGCATGCCCCGATGCTAGCCGCCCGCGTGGCCGGGCCAGTCAGCCTGCGGACCGGACAACGGCCAGGGCCTGATCAGCAAGCCCCGGCCCGGCCGGGATCCAGCTCACCCGCGGATCCCGCTGGAACCACGACTCCTGGCGCCGGACGAACCGGCGCGTCGCGGTGACGGTCTGCGCGAAGGCCGAATCCTCGGGCCAGTCACCGGCGAGGAAACCGAGCACCTGGGCGTAACCAAGAGCCCGGCTCGCAGTGAACCCGTCACGCAGGCCGTCCCGTTCGAGTCGCCGCACCTCGTCGACGAGCCCGAGCTGCCGCATCCGGTCGACCCGCTTTGCGATGCGCCGGTCAAGTTCGGGTCGCGGCATTGCCACGCCGAGCTGTATCACGCGGTAGACCGACTCATAACCTGGCAGCGTGGCGCTGAACGGCCGCCCGGATAGCTCAATGACTTCCAGCGCGCGGACGATGCGCCGCCCGTTGGTAGGCAGGATCGCTGCGGCTGCCGCGGGGTCCAGCGCGGCCAGCCGCGCGTGCATGACTGCCGCGCTGGTCCGCTCGAGTTCGCGCTCGAGGCCGGCCCGGATTTCCGCGTCGGTGCCGGGAAACTGGAGCTTGTCGATCGCGGCCCTGACGTAAAGCCCGGAGCCGCCGACCAGGATCGGGGTTCTGCCGCGACTGCGGATGTCGTCGATGACCCGCCTGGCGAGCTGCTGATATTCCGCCACGTTAGCGGTCCGCGTGACTGGCCAGACGTCCAGCAGGTGATGCGGGACGCCCGCTCGCTCGGGCTCTGTCAGCTTCGCTGTGCCGATGTCCATACCCTGATACAGCTGCATAGAGTCGGCGTTAACTACCTCGCCGCCGAGCGTACGAGCTAGGGTCAGCGAGAGTTCCGACTTACCTGCAGCCGTCGGCCCCACGACCGCGATGACTGGCCGTAGCATTGCATCAGTCTGACAGGCGCAGGGTAGGTCCCTGCACAGGCGAGGTGGCTGGACGGCCACCCAGCGCTTGGGGGAAATATGACGTACGCCGATGATCTCGACACGTCCACCGAGGACGACGAACTCGACCTCGACGACGAGTTGGATGACGACGAACTCGACCTCGACGACGAATACGACGACGAAGAAGACGAGTACGACTTCGACGACGACGACGAGCTCGAGGACGAGGACGAATACGACGATGAGGATGAGGACGACGACGAGCCCTGAGCTTGCAGCCGCCAGCCCGTCGCGTCCGCCAGCAGCCCATATCCCTCAGTGATCACGCAGACTTAGGCGCGCTCAGGCGCGGTGCTTAAGCCCGGGTGATCACGACAAGGCCGGCCTCCGGGATGGCATGCCGATCAGCACTGAGTTGTCGCTGATTGCGGCTGCCTCCTTGTCGGGGGCAGGATTGTCCTGACCAGCGCGCCGCGTCTCCCAGGCATCCCCGCCGCGCGTGTGGCGCACATTCGCCGGGCTGATATCAGCGAGCAAGTAGTGCGGCGCGGCTCCGGTCACGACGGTGGTAATCACGTCTCCCGCGCGCGGCGCGGGCTGCGCCGGGGTGAAGTGCACGAGCCTGTTGTCCCGTGCCCGGCCGGACATCCGGTGCGTCGCGTTGTCCTTGCGGCCCTCACCGTCGGCCACCAGAACCTCAACCTCGCGGCCGATCAGCTTCTTGTTCTCCTGCCACGCCACCTCGGTAACGAGCGCGGCTAGCCGCTCGTAACGGTCGGCGACGACATCGGCGGGAATCTGATCAGGCATGTCAGCGGCTGGAGTGCCAGGGCGGATCGAGTACTGGAAGGTAAAGGCTCCGGCGAATCTGGCCCGCCGGACCAGATCAAGCGTGTCGGCGAAGTCCTGCTCGGTCTCGCCGGGGAAGCCAACGATGATGTCAGTGGTGATCGCGGCTTCCGGCATCGCCGAGCGGACCCGGTCGATGATTGCGAGGTACTTGTCCCGCCGGTAGGCACGCCGCATCGCGCGCAGCACTGCGTCCGAGCCAGACTGCAACGGCATGTGGAGCTGCGGCATCACGTTCGGCGTCTCGGCCATGGCGGCGATGACGTCATCGGTGAAGTCACGCGGATGCGGCGAAGTGAACCGGACTCGCTCCAGGCCTGCCACGTTCCCGCAGGAACGGAGCAGCTTCCCGAACGCGAGCCTGTCGCCGAACCCGACGCCGTAAGAGTTGACGTTCTGCCCCAGCAACGTGATCTCGAGCACGCCCTCGGCCGCCAGCGCCTCGATCTCGGCCAGCACGTCGCCGGGACGGCGATCCTCCTCCCGGCCGCGAAGGCTCGGCACGATGCAGAACGTGCACGTGTTGTTGCAGCCAACCGAGATGGCCACCCAGGCCGAGTAGGGCGTCTCACGACTGGCCGGCAGTACCGAGGGGAAGCGCTCAAGCGACTCCAGGATCTCCACCTGAGCTTCCTGCCGCACTCGCGCGCGTTCCAGCAGGGCCGGCAGCGAGCCGATGTTGTGGGTGCCGAAGACGACATCCACCCACGGCGCACGCTGCGTGATCGTGGCGCGGTCCTTCTGGGCCAGGCAGCCGCCGACCGCGATCTGCATTCCCGGCCGGGAGTTCTTGACCGGCAGCAGGTGTCCGAGGTTTCCGTAGAGGCGGTTATCAGCGTTCTCGCGGACGGCACAGGTGTTGAATACGACGACGTCAGCGTCATCCCCCGCCGCTGCGCGACGGTAGCCGGCTGCCTCCAGCAAGCCAGCCAGGCGCTCGGAGTCGTGCATGTTCATCTGGCACCCGTAGGTGCGGATTTCGAAGCTTCGCTCGACCGTTGCGCCAGCCATGCCCCCAAGGGTAGACGCCGCCGCGGGCAGCGGCGGCGAGCCGAGCGGCTGAGGTGGCCTGAGATGAGATCGCTGCCCGCTTTTTATCGCTGACCGCACGGTTTGGACCAGAGTGCCTATTCGGCGTTACCGGCGGTCGTCCGGTAGGGCACCATATGCGTATGACAGACAGCGGTAACGAAGCCGCCGTCGGCCCCGCCGGGCCGGCTGGCCAATCAGAAGATTACGTCAGTGCTGAGCCTGCGGTTCCCGCTGTCCCGTTTGGCGAGTGGCCATCACCCATCACGGCCGCGCAGGTCGCGAGCGGGCAGGTAAGAGTCTCATCCCCGGCCGTGATTGGCGGCGACGTGTGGTGGCAGCAGGGGCTGCCTGACGAGGGCGGCCGCACCACCGTGATGCACAGCCGCGGCAGTCAGCCGGAACTGCTGCTGGCGGCGCCCTGGAACGCCAGGACCCGGGTGCACGAGTACGGCGGCCGGTCCTACCTGCCCATCCCCTCCGTCGTGCTGTCCGGGCAGGGCACGGCAGCCGGAGACAGCTACCAGATCCTGTTCGCCAACTATGCCGACCAGCGCCTCTACCTGACCGGGTCCGCTGACGACGCAGACCCGGTGCCGCTGACTCCGGATCCTGCTGAGGTGCCAGCTGCCGGGGCCGGCGGCACGCTCGGCGGCGCTGGCCTGCGCTACGCCGAGTTCGTCCTCTCGCCGGATCTGACCGAGGTCTGGTGCGTGCAGGAACGGCACGAGGGCGGGAAGGTAAGCCGGGCGATCGTGGCAGTGCCGTTGGACGGCTCGGCAAGCCGCAACGCAGAGGCAATCCGGATCCTCGTCGACGGCTCCGACTTCTTCGCATTTCCGACACCGTCGCCAGACGGGAAGTGGCTGGCCTGGATCTGCTGGAACCATCCGCACATGCCGTGGGACGGCACAGAACTGCGGGTCGCCCCGGTCGAGGACGGTATGCCTGGCAGGGGCAGGCCGCTCATGGGCGGCCAGCGGGAGTCAGTGCTGGCACCAGTGTGGCGGGATAACACGAGCCTTTACGTAGCGACCGACTGGCCCGGATGGTGGAACATCTACCAGGTCGGCCTGGCTGGCGAGCCGCCGCTAGCCCTGTTCCCGGCCGACGAGGAGTTCGCCGCGCCGCTCTGGCAGCTCGGCGCACGGCCATTCGCGATGCTCGGCGACGGCCGTCTGGCCGTCGCCCATGGCGCCGGCGCGGCGCGGCTGGGCATCCTGGATCCGGAGTCGTTCGAGCTCAAAGACCTCGACACGCCGTTCGCTGAGGTCGCCTTTGACCTGTCCGCCGACGGCGAGTCGATCGCGGCGATCGGTGGCGGGCCGACGACGTGGCCCGCCGTGATGCGCGTCGACGCCACGACCGGCAAGACCTCGGTTGTGCAGCGAGATGCGGCCGAGCTGCCAGATGCGGCGTACCTGCCAGTGCCGCAGGAGGTGGACTTCGAAGGCCCTTACGGCCAGGTCGTCCACGCCTTGCTCTACCCGCCGACCAACCCGGACGTTGCTGGCCCAGACGGCGCGCGGCCGCCTTACGTCGTGTGGGTCCACGGCGGACCCACGTCACGCGCTTCTGCTGTCCTCGACCTCGGCAAGGCGTACTTCACCAGCCGCGGCATCGGCATCATTGACGTGAACTACGGCGGCTCAACCGGCTATGGCCGGCAGTACCGTGAGCGGCTGCGCCGCTCCTGGGGAATCGTGGACGTCCAGGATGCCGTTGCCGCCGCCCGCTGGGTGGCGCAGTCGGCAGGTGCCGACCCGGCCAGGCTGGCCATCCGAGGCGGCTCCGCGGGCGGCTGGACCACGCTCGCGGCGGTGACCACCGGTACCAGCCGCGGCAGGGTATTCAGTGCGGCCGCCTCGTACTACGGCGTATCCGACCTGCGCGACTTCGCCGCCACGACGCACGACTTCGAGTCCCGCTATCTGGACGGGCTGATCGGGCCGCTGCCGGGGTTCGAGGTCACCTACGAAGAGCGCGCGCCAGTGGGCCACGTGACGGAGGCGACCTGCCCGATCCTGCTGCTGCAGGGGCTCGACGACCCTGTCGTGCCGCCAGCCCAGGCTGAAAGCATCGCCGCGGACCTTGCGGCGCATGGCACGAGCTACGCGTACATCGCGTTCGAGGGCGAGTCACACGGCTTTCGCAAGGCTGAGACGGTGATCGCCGCGCTTGAGGCTGAGCTCTCGTTCTATGGCCAGATCCTCGGCTTTGACCCGCCCGGGGTTAGCAGGATCGAGGTCACCGCCGCCAGGGCCGACCAGCAGTAGCGGCAGTCCCGGCTGTCTACCGGGCGAACTCGATGGCGCGCGACTCGCGAATCACGGTCACCCGGATCTGGCCGGGATAGGTGAGCTCGTCTTCCACCCGCTTGGCCACGTCGCGGGCGATGACCTGGGCCTGGATGTCGTCGACCTCGCCGGGCTTGACCATCACCCTGATCTCACGGCCAGCCTGCATCGCGAACACCTTCTCAACCCCGTCCTGCGCCATGGCAATGTGCTCAAGCCGCTCAAGGCGTTTGACGTAAGCCTCGAGCGACTCGCGACGAGCACCGGGGCGGCTGCCGCTGATCGCGTCGGCCGCCTGGGTGAGGACCGCCTCGACAGTGCGCACCTCGACCTCGTTGTGGTGCGCCTCGATGGCGTGCACGACGTCTTCTGCCTCACCGTACTTACGGGCGATCTCCGCGCCGATCAGCGCGTGGCTGCCCTGGACCTCGTGAGTGAGCGCCTTGCCGATGTCGTGCAGCAGCGTGCAGCGCTTCATCAGCACCGGATCCATACCTAGCTCGCTGCCCATCATGCCGGCGATATGCGCCGACTCGATCAGGTGCCTGAGCACGTTCTGCCCGTAGGAGGTGCGGTACCGAAGCCGGCCGAGCAAGTTCGTGAGCTCTGGGTGCATGTCGGTGATGCCGACGTCGACAAGCGCGTCCTCGCCTGCCCGTACGCACAACGCTTCGATCTCCGCTTTGCTGCGCTCGTACGCCTCCTCGATCCGCTGCGGATGGATCCGGCCGTCCAGCACGAGGCGCTCAAGAGTCAGCCGACCCACCTCGCGCCGGACCGGATCGAAACAGGACAGCAGCACCGCCTCTGGGGTGTCATCGATGATCAGGTTCACGCCAGTCACTGACTCGAAGGCACGGATGTTGCGGCCCTCACGGCCGATGATCCGTCCCTTCATCTCGTCGCCAGGCAGGTGCAGCACCGATACGACCGACTCGCTGGTCTGCTCGCTGGCGATGCGCTGGATCGCGAGCGTCACGATCTTGCGGGCGCGCTTGTTGCCTTCCCTCTGCGCCTCCGACTCGATGTCACGGACGATGCGCACCGCATCACGCTTGGCCTGGTTCTCGATGGCGGCGACCAACTCGGCCTTGGCCGCCTCGGCGGTCAGGCCGGCAACCCGCTCCAGCTCGGCCCGCCGGTCAGCTCCAAGGCGGTCCAGCTCGGCCTTTCGGGCGTCCAGATCCGCCGAGCGATCTTCGGCCTTCCTGGCAAGCTCGTCGATACGCTGCTCGCGCTGCCCGATCCGGTCCTCACGTCGTTCGATGTCCGCGCGCAGCCGCCTGACCTCGTCCACGACTGCCTTGGCCTCAGCCTCGGCCTCCTGCCTCGTCTCGGCTGCCGTCGCGGCCACCGCCGCGGCTTTGCCGAGGATCTCCGCAGCCTCACGCTCGGCATTGGCCGTCAGCTGAGCCGCGTGGGCGTCGGCTTCAGCTTGCAGGCGCGCTCTGTCCGCCTCGGACAGGCCGACGCTGTCCGGCCGCGCTGGCGCCGCGGGCACCCCGCTACGACGCAGCAATACAACCAGCACAGCCAGGGCACCTACCGCGGCCAGGCAGGCGACTATTACTAGTGCGAGCACTGCCCCGCTGCTATTCACGACTGCCCCTCTCCGCTCTGGCCCGCCTAGGTCTAGCCGATCGCGCCCACAGCTACGCGCAGCGAGGGGTACTGCCCGAGCAACGGCGTACCGACCGGACGCAGCGTATGCAATCGACACCACCGCTACGACCTCGCTGGCGCATGCCCGCGTTACGCAGCCGCGGTCCTGCGCAGCTCCGGCCCTGTGAAGCCTGGATCCTGTGCAGGCTCCGACGCCGCGAGCCAGCGTTCGCGGTTCGGCGGACTGCGTCGTGAGGAAGCCGTCAGATTCAGCATCACCACTCGCTGACCTCCGGGCCGCGCGAGCGCCACCTGCTTCACCAATCGCACATGGCGAGCGCTAGCTCAGTGCCGCACTCTCCTTCCGTCAAGCCGCCGGCCAGCTGGCCGCCGGTCTCGCCACCGCCGGGCCGGTCCCCGGCGCACTCGCTCGTTCCCCACTGCCAAGGCCTTCCAGCAGGCTGGCCACATCTTCCTGCCGTCAGGCCATTCGTATCGTGAACGCCTTCACATACCGAACTTGGTTGCACGGAGCAAAAAACCTCGCTGCCGTGAGGCTAAGCGCTTATAACGATTTGAGCAAGCACGTGCAGATGATCTTCGATACGGTTGTCTCTGCGGCCCTACGCTCCGGCCGCCTCTGGATCGTCATCAGGCTCACCCAGAAAGTCAAGATCATCCAATGGAACGCGGCACTCCCCGGCCTCATTTTCGAGCGCCTCGCGGACTACCCGGTATGCGAGCCCTGCCGGGTAGCCCTTGCGGGCCAGGACGCCGGTGAGCCGCCGCATCCTGACCGGAACAGGCATGCCTGCAGTGGCCGCGAGCCGTCTCGCAACCAGCTCACGGGCCGTTGCGAGCTCCTGCTCGGGATCCAGCTCACCGAGCGCTGCCTGGATGTCGTCCTGCGCCACGCCCCGCTGGCGTAGCTCCGCGCCGAGCGCTCGGCCGGCCAGGCCGCGGCCGTGATGCCGGGACTCCACCCATGCGCTCGCGAACATCGCATCATCGATCAGCCTGACCTCGGCGAAGCGGGCCAGGACCGCGGCCGCAGCCTCGTCCGGGATGCCACGGCGCTGCAACGCAGCCGCCAGCTGCGCCTGGGTGCGGGGCGCTGTCGTCAGCAGCCGCAAGCAGATCTGCCGGGCAACGCTCTCGGGATCCGCCTCCGCCCGGCCAGCAGCGCCAGCTCCGGCCGACGAAACCTGGCCGGCGCTAACATCCGCCCCCGCTTCGGTGCCGGCGGCCTGACTCGCGCCTGTCAGGCCGCCGGCACCTGCTCTGGAGCGTGTGCCCTGGCGCCGGTCACTCTCGCGCCAGTTACTTCCTCGCCGAGCGGACCGGCCGGGCACCGAGCCCGCCTACTGGCCGCGCAGGTTCGTCACCGACGCCAGCCCAGCCGCCCCGGACTTTGGCCCTCCGTCGGCCGCCGGCGCGTCAGCGTCGATCTTGGCGCCGACGCCGAGCTTTTCCTTGATCTTCTTCTCGATCTCGTTGCCCAGGTCCGGGTTGTCGCGCAGGAAGTTCCTGGCGTTCTCCTTGCCCTGACCAAGCTGGTCGCCGTCGTAGGTGTACCAGGCGCCGGACTTGCGCACGATGCCCTGCTCGACGCCCAGGTCGATCAGGCTGCCCTCGCGACTGATTCCGTGGCCGTAGAGAATGTCGAATTCCGCGACCTTGAAAGGCGGGCTTACCTTGTTCTTTACTACCTTTACCCGAGTCCTGTTCCCGACAGCATCCGTCCCGTCCTTCAGCGTCTCGATGCGGCGGATGTCCAGCCGGATTGACGCGTAGAACTTAAGCGCCTTACCGCCAGAGGTCGTCTCAGGGCTGTTGTGAACCATGACGCCATCGACAAAGTAGTTGTGGTTCCCCTCGACCTCGATGTCGAACCTGTTCATGGATCGCGTGCGAGGCTTGACATGGATGTCCAGGATTCGCGCAGGCTGAAGCCGCAATTCGGGCTCCGCGTACTCCGGCTGTACGGTGAACCGCTGCTGGAACCTCGGCAGGAGCTTGTAGTCCATCGAGGGATGCACAAACGGGGCGACGAGTTTCTGGAACTTCTCCGTCCCGGCTGTGCTGAAGACCAGGACCGCCTTCTTGAGCGCACCTGCGGCGCGCAGCCTCACGTCCAATCCGTGAGTGTCTCGCAGGTACTGCACAAGTCGTTCCCTCGAGCCCGCGCTCATCGCCTCGACACAGATCTCGATCCGGCCCGAGCCGCCTTGCGTCCGCTCCTGCAGTCCCTTAGAGCGAAGCGAGAAGCTGCCGTCGTCCATATACCAGATCGCCAGCGCGAGCGGCGTGAGAGCCTTCAGGTAGTCCCAGGTCAGGTGTTTCTTACCGTCACCGAAGTAGACGGCGTCATGCAATTCGGCGAGTTCCGGCAGCGGCGTGAAGTCAGCGAAGACAGCACCCTTGGCGTTGACCGACCGCGAGCATTCGATGTTGCCGAGAAGGGACACTTTCCAGTCCAGGTATGCGGCCTGCTTTGCGCCATGGCCAAGCCGGAACCTGGTCCCGGACCCCCCGCGACGGTTAGGCGAGAGGTTCCCGTCACCCATCAGCGAGCCGAGAACTACCTGCATCTGCTGATCGCTCAGCCGTTGCGGCTCGGTGATCAGCAGGCGATCCCCCGCGATCAGTTCGCCGGCCGGACGCCAGCCGCCCGGCGTGCGCACCAGATGGTTCTCGGTCGCCGCGAACTGAGCCTTGCCGTTGCCGCTCGACTTGGCAACAGTGAATTGCAGGAAGCGATCGGCGGGTCCGTTGTTGAACCAGTTAACGATCTTGCGCGGGACAATCTGCCCTGTCATCGGGTCGTAGGACAGAACTTCTAGGTCCATGCGCTGATTGACAATTTTGCCAATCTTTTCCTGACTACCATCAGCAAGGGTAACTCGGGTGCCGTAGGACATACAGCCGAACATGACACCTATCTTTTCCCTCAGCTGGTTAATAAAAATAGCTGTGGTCTTTGTCTGATTCAGCGCGCCGGCGATCTTGCGGAGTGCCTGAGACATCAGCCGGGCCTGAAGGCCGACGTGACTGTCGCCCATCTCGCCCTCGATCTCGGCCTTCGGCACCAGCGCCGCGACCGAGTCGATCACGATGATGTCGATGGCGCCGGAGCGGATTAGCATGTCCGCGATTTCCAGCGCCTGCTCGCCGGTGTCGGGCTGGGACACCAGCAGGGCGTCGGTGTCGACTCCGAGCTTCTTTGCGTAATCCGGGTCGAGCGCATGCTCAGCGTCGATGATGGCCGCAATACCACCGGCCTTCTGCGCATTAGCAATGGCGTGGAGCGCCAGCGACGTCTTCCCGCTGCTCTCCGGTCCGTATATTTCCACTATGCGGCCCTTGGGGAATCCGCCGATCCCGAGCGCGACATCCAGCGCGATAGACCCAGTCGGGATTACCTCGACTGGCGCGCGGGCGTCATCGCCGAGTCGCATGATGGCGCCCCG
>Ga0335075_10016817_pt1 | contig 10897 bp, 9 predicted proteins | sample Lox_Sample_24_FD_206723 | JGI IMG/M metagenome (GOLD analysis project Ga0335075, IMG submission 206723) | Soil microbial communities from Loxahatchee National Wildlife Refuge, Florida, United States - Lox_Sample_2.4 | ecosystem: Environmental > Terrestrial > Soil > Wetlands | place: USA: Florida... | reverse complement strand
CAAGATGGCGGTTGCTCCGCATCTGCGTGGCAGAGGCCTCGGCCGCCTTTTGCTGCAGCACGCCATAGCGCAGGCGCGGAGCCTCGGCGCCAAATCGCTGTTCCTCGGCAGCAATTCGCGCCTTAAGAATGCAGTTCACTTGTACGAGTCGGTTGGCTTTCGCCACGTGAAGCCTGAGAGCCTTCCGCCCATGCCCTATAGCCGTGCCGATGTCTTCATGGAGATGCCGCTGGGGTGAGTTGCGCACCGCCATTGCCACTCAAGAATCTGTCTCTGCGCTGGAGCCTGCGACAACGCCTTCTGTGCACTATGCAGAGGACGGCGGGCAATAACATGGCTTACGGCAACTTTGTGTCGCGGACTGACCAAACGCTTCCGCAAATACTGGAGACGCAGCCCGAACGGGACGCCCAGCCGCCTGACCTTCCAAGTGATTGATTGTGAGTGGTGGCCAGGGACGCCACCACACGTACGTCCAAAGTCCAATAATTATGCGGTGTGCAGAGCGTAGCACACGCTGAGTTGCCCCCAAAGTTGCCCCCAAATCCTTTCGCTTCGACCCAGGCAGGTTACCATCCTGCTCCAATGAGAGCCCGGCATTGTTTTCGTTCCACACTTGCCTCCATGGCCGCATCACGTCTCACGGGGTTCCCCCTACAATCACGGCGGCAGCGATTCAGGAGCGGAGGTCAACGACGAAAGTTATCGATCTGATTGAGAAGCTGCAAGCGTTCGATCCAAACGCCGACGTTTCGGTGCAGATCGAGACCAGGAGATTTGCGTCCCCAGTCTGGATCGGGGTCATGGACACCGCCGGACTGTTCGATGAACGCAAACAATTCCGGCTGGTCATCTCAGTCTGGCAACCGGAAGACTACCTTAGGCCATCCGCCGCGGAACAGCAGAAGTGGGAATCGCTTCAGAGGAGACCATCACTCGAACGCTCTTTGGAAAGCTGAACCCTGGCCGACATTTCGGTACTTAACGTCCCGGTGAGAGCTTTGTCGGCTACCCAGAGCACAAGTCCAAGATGGCCGTTTTACGGCAACTTGCCGAAAGCACAGATCGACTCGATTAGCTCAGTGAGCGGCTTGGCCTGATAGCGCCATTCGAGAATCGCTCGCCTGACATTCTTTTCCATAAGCCCACCGGTCGGAACTTATTTCATCGAACTGCGTCTGAGATGCGCACCTTGTTTCATACGGGCGCCTTCGATAAGCGTCATCACGGCATTCGTGGCCCTCGCCAGATCAAACGGCGCAACTCTATCCATATAGAGCGCAGACATGCCGTGCAGCAGCGCCCAAAGCTCATCGGCGAGGATCTGCCGATCTGCCTCTCTGGCGTCCTCTCCCAGCAGCGGTAGCACTGCCTCGGCAACCATTTTGCAGAGCGATTGAGCAGACCGGCCCACGGTAGCCTTATCGATCGGGACGCCATCCATGCCATTCACAAGTCGGTAGAGCTGGGTGTTTTCCAGCATGAAGGCCCAATACCGCTCTACCATCATCGCAACTGCGTCCCGGGGATCGATGGGCAGTTTCTCCGTGAGCTTTGCCTCAAGCTGCCCCAGCCCGTCAGCGGCAATTTGTGTCAGAAGATCCTCTTTGTCGCGAAAGTGTTCATAGAGCAGCGGCGACGCGTAGCCAAGCTTTTGCGCAACCGAACGGATCGTCACCGCCTTCCATCCGTCGCGCGCGCCTATCGCGCGGGCAGCTGCCAGAATCTCCTGTCGCCCAGCGATGGGACGCCTTTTACCGCGTCTCATTCTTGTCTTGATGGTTTCCAAGCGCCCCCCGCTCCCCTTCGCTCAGGCAATTCATGCCGCGAAGCGTCGTTTCTACGGCCGTCTGCAACGGTGTATGCGGCTCATTCCCAATGAAACGCACCAACCGCGTATTGTCCAGGTCAATGGGCGTGCGCCACAGCGGGCGTGTTGCATACAGCTCACGCAGTGTTTCGCTAAAGGGCGATCCGAGACGGAGCAACCACCACGGCAAGCCTCGTTCCGGAATCCCGTTATTCCCCGCGGCCCGGCGGATTGCAGCAATCATCTCGCTCCCATCCTCATCCCAGTGGCCCCGGAAATGAAAACGTTCAAAATTCGAAAGCTCAGCCTCGCGATCCGTCAGTTGCGCAAAGGTCTCTCCCGCATCAGGCAGGTAGCACCATGCGTGCCCAATCCCTTTCGCCCCCGGATTCGTGATGGTGGTAACAGGCCGGTTCGGTTTCACGAGTCCCTGCGAAAACCAGTTGTTCCCCGCCTTCGGCCCGAAGAAGTCGCCAAACCGCAGAATCAGAGAACTGACGCCTTTGCGCGCCGCCGCCTCCAGCTTCTGCTCCAATGCAATGCGTATCTTTCCCTTGTGCGTCGTGGCTCGTTGCGGCGAGTCTTCCCGCAACACCGGAAACGCATCCGGGCCGAAGTTGTAAATCGTCCCCGGCAGCAGGATACGGGCGCCGGTGGCCTTGGCAGCCGCAATTGTGTTGTCGATCATCGGCAGCACCAGGGCAGCCCAGTTCCGGTATCCCGGCGGATTTACGGCGTGCACAATGGCTTGGGTCCCCTTGGCCGCTGCCACAACTGAATCCCGGTCGAGCGCATCGCCCTTCACCCACTCCCACGAATCTGGAGAGTTTGCCGGGCGTCCGCTCCGGCCCAGCGCGCGAATCTTCCATCCATGACGGCTCAAAGCATGCGCGGTTTCGCCCCCAATGCCTCCGGTTGCACCCAGTACAAGGGCCGTTCTGTCACTTTTCGTCATTTCCCTTCTCCTCTCGGATCATATCTATCAATGATAGATTCAGAGAAACGGGAGAAGATTCGGAAACAATCCGAGAGGCCCAAAAAGAGAGAATCGATCCTGAAGAACGCTCTTCCCGCCGGCAATCCGCCGCGCCAATCTCAGTAAGCGCGCAATCGCCAACTCGCTCGTGGAACCGAGATTTCATTGCAGCCGGACCCTGGGAGTGGTCTCTCTCTAGTGGTTTCTTTGACGCCTTAGCTTGATCGCATGAAGAAACAACTGATGACAGGACATTCTATCTCTGGTGCTCCGCTTATGCGTCTGCTCTCAGGAGTGCGCACGACTGGGATGGACGGGCGGACAGGCTGCTTGCCTCAGGAGAGAAAGCTACGAGGTTCACCGACGAGAGTCCGGCGAACGAGTGTCCGCCAGCCAACAATGGCCCAGCTTGCTGGATCGGGGGCTAATAAAATTTTGCGAAAAGATCTGCATCCGATCCTACTAGTTGGTAGTCTTAATATGCATGCACGGTGAAACGGCAGAACGGATCCTTGACGCGGCGAATGCGCTCCTCATCGACCGGGGGTATTCCGCCTTCAGCTACGCCGACATCGCGGAGACGGTGAACATCCGTAAGGCCAGCATCCATCATCACTTCCCCACGAAGGCCGGGCTCGTGGTGGCGGTCCTGCAACGTCATCGCGCGAGGATCTCGGCAGGGATGAGTGCCCTCGATGATCAAATCGACGATCCTCTGCTACGCATCAGGAACTATTTCAAGTACTGGGAAGGGTGCATCGAAGGCCGGACCCTCTCCTTCTGTATCGGCGCGCTTTTGGGGGCCGAAATGCCCTCGCTGCCGGAGGAGATCCAGGTAGAAGTTCGTTTGCACTTCTCCATGCTCACGGAGTGGTTTGAGCGAACCCTGAAAGCCGGATCGAGATCTAGGACGATCCATCTTCAGGGCACGGTCGCGACCGAGGCGCAGATGCTGATCGCCGTCCTGCATGGCGCCATGCTCTCCGCGCGTGCGACGAACAACTGCGATCTCTTCCGATCGCTCTCGCAAGCGGCGCTGCAACGGATCGCCCCACCCAGGAAATAAGCCGACGTTGAAGGTCCCTTCCCACGAAGGGCTTTCTATGACCCCATACTCTACCAACTAGAAGATAGGACACGTGACCATGGAAACCCTCTCGCTCGAATCCACACGCTCTCTGCGCAACCTCTACTTCGTCCGCACCGTCTTTCAGGTGATCTGGGCGGCAGGCGTCATCACCACCGCGAAGCAGCAGCCGATGCTCGCCGCCGTTCTCTTCTTCCTCTATCCGCTCTGGGACGTCGCCTGTACGGTGTACGACCTCAATACCTTCAGCAAGTCGGGATCTTCGCGCACCTCGCAGATCATCAACGCCTTACTCGGCGTAGCGGCTGCCATCGGCATCGGCCTCACGGTCTTCCGCACGCCCCTCTATGCGGTCGCCATCTTCGGCGTCTGGGCCTTCGGCGCAGGCCTGCTGCAACTGGTGGTCGGCCTGATCCGGCGGAAGCAAATAGGTGGCGGCCAATGGGCGATGATCCTGAGCGGGGCCCAGTCGATGATTGCCGGCGTCGTCTATTTCCTGGGCGGTCTCTACGGCAAGCGTCATATCAAGGATGTTGGAGGCTACGCCACGTTCGGAGCGCTCTACTTCCTCATCGGCGGCATCCTGCTCACCCGCAAGCTTTCGAAGTCCGCAGCCATGGAAGCGGCCTGAAGCAACGTCCCTCTCTCTTCCGCCTTCTGCAGCAGGTTTGCCGGATCGAAGGCGGTCATGCAACCAACCGTTTACAACCACAAGGAGAACAACATGTCTGTCGACGCGAAATATGAGACTTCAGCCACCGCCATCGGCGGCCGCGATGGAAGAACCCGCACTGATGATGGCAGGATCGATCTGCAGCTCGCCGTTCCCAGGGAACTCGGCGGTCCCGGAGGCGAAGGGACGAATCCTGAGCAGCTCTTCGCAGCGGGTTATGCGGCGTGCTTCCTGGGAGCAATGAAGGTTGCCGGCCAGCAATTGAAGGTCAGGATTCCGTCTGAAGCTGCGGTTACAGCTACGGTAGGCATCGGACCACGCTCGGAAGGTGGCTTCGGCATCACCGCCGAACTCGGGGTTCACCTTCCGGGGGTCGACCCGACCCAGGCGCAGCAGGTGGCGGACCTTGCGCACCAGATCTGCCCATATTCCAATGCAACCCGCAACAACGTAGATGTTGGCGTCAATTTGCTTTGATCTAAATCAGACGGGTTGTCGGTCCATGTATCCTTCGGCTGGCAACTCTTGCTGCTTGCTCTTACGAATGACGATCTGAAACGCGTAAGAGAACATCTTTTTCAACGACAGCAGTCTGCGGTTTCCCTGTGCCCTGCTCGCGCGATTTGACCGCGAGCGTACACCAGACACGAGGTCTCTGTGATCGAAAAATTCGACGCAATTGTGATTGGAGCCGGGCAGGCTGGCCCCGCGCTCGCTACGAAGCTTGCCGGCACCGGCCTGTTCGTCGCAGTTGTAGAACGCAAGCTGGTTGGCGGCACCTGTGTCAACGTGGGATGTACTCCCACCAAAGCCATGGTCGCTTCGGCACACGCCGCCTTCGCCGCACGGCGAGCCGCCGACCTCGGCGTGGTCACCTCGACATCAGTGAAGGTCGATCTGGCGAAGATCCTCGAACGGGAAAACGGCATCGTGATGAAGTCACGGAATGGTGTTACAAAATGGATCACCGGCACGGAGGGATGCACATTGGTGCGAGGTCACGCGCGCTTTGAGTCCCCCACGACGGTCCGTGTCGGCGATCGAGTCCTGGAGGCGCCAAGGATCTTTCTCAACGTCGGAGCTCGACCTTCGGTGGCCATCAAAGGAGCGGAAACGACGCCCTATCTGACGAGCAGTTCCATCCTCGATCTCGAAGTCTTGCCGGAACACCTCATCATTGTCGGAGGCAGCTATATCGGTCTGGAGTTCGCCCAGATGTTTCGCCGGTTCGGCAGCGCCGTCACAGTCATCGAGCGAAATGCTCAACTCCTTCCCAGCGAGGATGAAGACATATCCGTGGCACTCAGAGCCATGCTCGAGGCGGAAGGAATCTCCTTCCGAACGAATGCAACATGCATCGAGTTGCATCGCGAGGGCGCTTCAGTGAGCGTCAGCCTCAACTGCAACGAACAGCCGTCCAGCATTGTTGGCTCGCATATCCTGCTGGCGATCGGCAGAGTTCCCAATACGGACGATCTCGGCCTCGACGCCGCCGGGGTTGAAGTCGATGAGCGCGGCTTCGTACGAACCGACGAGCACCTCCGAACGACCAGTCCAAATGTGTGGGCGATGGGTGACTGCAATGGCCGTGGGGCGTTCACGCACACCTCATGGAATGACTACGAGATCGTGGCTGACAATCTTATGGACGAGGGGACGCGTTCGACGGCCGACCGCATCAACGTATACGCCCTCTACACGGACCCTCCGATGGCCCATATAGGGATGACGGAAAAACAGGTCCGCGACAGCGGACGACCCGCACTCCTTGCGAAACGGCCTATGTCAAAAGTTGGTCGTGCCGTTGAGAAAGGGGAAACTATCGGATTCATGAAAGCGCTGGTGGACGCTGAAACACGCATGATTCTCGGTGCCTCCATCTTTGGGGTTGGCGGTGATGAGGCGATTCATAGCATGCTGACCTGTATGTATGCGAAGAAGCCCTTCGACCTGATCAGTCAAGCTGTGTACATTCACCCCACGGTCGCCGAATTGATCCCAACGATGCTGCAGGATCTGACTCCTCTCGAATAGATCACACGTTCAAACAGGCTCGCTTACGACGACCGTTGATGCCGCTTAGAAACGCCATGACCAATCTTTGGACACACTACGATGGGAAGGAAGACGAAATGAGTTCTGAGATTACGCGCGAACTGCTGCAGACCGCCCCTGTCGAAGGGATGCCCGGCTGGGAAACGCGTTTGTTCCTCATCACGTACCCAGCGGGTGCGGACGGCAGTGGGCATTCGCATCCTGTTCCGGGCATCGGATATGTACTCGAAGGCACGATGGTGTCAGCGTTCGACGACGATGCCGAAGAAATCATCCTCGCCGGCCAGGGCTTTCAGGACAAGGCCAGCTTTCACCGCGTGGTGCGCAACGGCAGCCCGACGGAGCCGATGCGGTTTGTGATCGCATACACGGTGCGGGTCGGCGAGCCAAATACGACGTGGGCTCCGAAGTAGCGGCCAGACCGCTTCCTCGTCAAAGAACGAGCTTCCGCAATGGACCGTCTGGATCGTCGACCATACGCGGTTCGTTATCCCAGACCATCGTCTTGTTGCTAATTGGGTCCGTGGCTTCCCAGGGAATGCCCGGCTGGCTGGGATTGCCGGTGCGGGCGAAATTCGCCCAGGCGGTGGCCATTTTTTTCGCCAGCGCCTGCGCCTCCGGGGTGTTTCCGGTGCCCTGCTCACAGCGAAGAGTGTTGTCGAAGCAGAATTGCAGGTCGGAGGTGTGCCAGGCTCCAGGAATGCCGTCGAGCATTGGGGTTTGCCAGGTGAAGTAATAGGTGTAGACGGGCGCGGCGTGCAGTTCGTACTTCAGCTTCGCCATATGCACCACGCCGTTGCGCATGGAGAGGCCGTTCAGGAACCCTCCGCCTCCACACATGTACGACAGCGTACGCACGGCTTTTTGCGGGTACGCCTTTTTCATGCCGTCGGCGAGAGCTTTACCCCTTTCCTCGCCATAAGCCTTGATCAGGTTGGCGCGCCATTCTTCTTCCGTGGGACGCGACGCCATCGAGTTTCCTTCCTCGCTGACCGAGCCGACCATCAGAGGAATGTTCTTCGATATCTCGGGAGCAGCATCCTGAAAGGGACTGGTGGGAATCACGCGGCCGTCGAGAATCGGCATCCAGAAGCGCCGGGGCGGTCCGTGCATTTTGAAGGGAATATGAGAATTGGGCGGCAGCTTCCCCTGGGCCGCATCGGCGGCCGCCATTAAATCCTTCCAGTCCATCCTCTGGAGCGTTGCAATGTCGTTGGGAGCCAGACCCAGGTCCTTCATCATCTGCCGGGTTAGTTCCTTCGCTTCGTCGGCCGACCCGAAAAAGCTGCCACCCGACTGGATGGCCGCACAATGGAAGAGGCCCTGAGCGGAGGGCATTCCCATGAGCGTGGCTACTTTGCCTCCGCCCCCGGACTGACCGTAAATCATGACGCGATTCGGATCTCCGCCGAAGTTCGCGATGTTGTCCCGCACCCACTGCAGGGCGGCCACCAGGTCGGTCATGCCTACGTTGGAGGAGTCCTGGTAGGCCGCGCCGCCCACTTCGGACAGATCGAGGAAGCCCAGCGCGTTGAGGCGATGGTTGACCGAGACCTGAACGACGTCGTGGTAGCGGGCCATATTCGCGCCTTCGTGAGAGGGCAGCTCATAGGCGGAGCCGAACTCAAAACCTCCGCCATGCATGTAGAACATGACGGGGCGGCTGCCGGTGAGCGAGGGCGTCCAGATATTGAGCTTCAGCATATCCTCGCTCTGCCAGCCGTCGTCCCAGTCCTGCAGGAACACCTGCTCCTGGCTATGCCAGTCGTGGAGGCGCTGCGGACAATTCGCTCCGTAGATGAGCGCGGGGTACTCGCCCTGCCAGGGAACGGGAGGCTTCGCTGGCAGCCAGCGGTTTTCGCCTCCCGTGTCCTGGCCGTAGGGAACACCCTTGAAGGTGAAGACATCGCCGGACACGAAGCCGCGGACTTTGCCGTATTGGGTCTGAGCCACTGCGGAGGGAGGCGTGGAGCAGAAGGGCGGCTGCTGCTGGTGAACTCCGGTCTTGATGCTGTCGGACGCGTGAGCCGTCTTCGCGAGGGCGGCGGCAATCCCGGCGCCGGCGGAGAGCTTCAGTGCATCGCGACGACTCAGTCCCAGGGGACTCCCGGCTTTTGATTTCGACATGGGGGTTTTCCTTTTCGGTTTTGCGGAGAGGGAACTGCGTCTCTCCGGCCCAGGCCGACGTTCCGCCTGGCGACGCGCACAATCTTACTCAGCGTCCACAGGAATCGACAAGCGCATAAATCGGTTTATCCGGGAAAGGGCCGCACGCCACCACCGGTAAGGAACGAGTTTGGATTCGGCCCTGTGGTGACCGTCTGGCGGATCGAACGCGCTGCCGTGCGCGTTTCCAGCAGGCGCCATTCCGTTCCGCTGCGCAGTTTGCTGCCACCCCTACCCCCCGGGGAAATTAGTTTTTTGGCAAGGTATCGTGTTCGGTATTAGGTGGCGTTTTGTTTTGAGCACGCCAAACCTCGGGATCTTCCGCTGAATGCAGAAAAATGCGGTAGTTTTTGGCGTTGCCAAAACCGGGGCCGGATGCGCCGCGCGGATGTCTGATCTCCACGTCGTCCAGAAATCTCAAAGAGCGAGTGCGTCGCCGGGACAGGCGACGCGGTTGTCGTGAGACGGCGATGGGGATGGTCCGTCTGCAAGGAGCATCCTCACTGGCGAAGTTAGGACGAGTGGAAGAAGAATCGGAGGGGCGCAGGTAAGAAGGTAAGGGGCCCTGCTGAGAGAATTGTTGATGGCGGCTCGCATCACGGTTGGACTGCGGACGCATGGCGTTATCGTTCCCTTTCTTCACCCTTCGCTGAGCGAGTTGGCGATTTTGCGCCAAATGAGAAGCCAGTGCCGGTCAAGGACAAAGAGGGCCAAGCCTTTACTCAGAGCGCAGAGCTGTCAGCGGATCGACGCGCACCGCGCGGCACGCAGGAAGATAGCAGGCGATGGTTGCTACAGTTGTGACCAGCAGCGCCGCTCCCAGGAATATGCCAGGATCTGTGCTGCTGACGCCATAAAGAAGGCTTGACATGAGCCGGGTGATGAACAAGGTGCCAAGCAAGCCGGCCCCGACGCCGAGAAGAGTCAGCGTTGTGGCCTGACGCACCAGCATATAGAGGATGACCCTGGGTGAGGCGCCAAAAGTCAGTCGCACGCCAACTTCCTGCGTTCGCTGGCCAACGTTATACGAAGTCACGCCGTAGATGCCAATCGCTGCCAGAACCAGGGCCACCAAAGCCAAAATGTCGAGCAGGATAAAGGCAATCCGGGGAGCCGAGGTCACATTCCCCATGATTTCGGGCATGGATCGGACTTCGAAGACAGGCTGGTTCGGGTCCACCGACTCGATCGCATCCCGAATCGCGGGAAGAATCGTAGCTTCGGTAAGCGCCGTGCGCACGACCATGCTCATGGTTTGGTCGGGGCTCTGCAGATAGGGGAAGTAAATAGTGGGCTCAGGAGCACCAGTCAGCGATGAGTCGCGCACCGCGCCGACAACTCCTATGACCTCCCTGGGAATGCGTGAGCCGTATGGAAGGACGATATGTCTTCCTAAAGGGTTTTCGGTTCCAAAATACTCCCGCGCGAGAGTCTGATCGATGACGACTGCTCGCGGATGCCTTGCGTCATCGCTCTCTGCAAAGCTCCTGCCCTGCAACAATGGAATCCGCATGGTTTGAAAGTACCCAGGGCTGATGTCCCGATAATCCGCAGAGGGTGTGGCATCCGAGCCCGGCTTCTCCTGGATGGCAAAGGGCCCACGGTCCATGTCGTCCTGGCTCAGCGGCACGATCTCAGTCAGAGCAGCGGACTGCACGCCGGGTATGCTGCGAACCTGTTCCAGGAAGTCATGAAATGCTGAGCCTCGCTTCCCCGGGTCTCGATAAGGTGAACCGGCGGCATCTTCGGACAGCTTGATCCGCAGGGTCAGAAGCCTATTCGGTTCAAAGCCCGGATTGATGGACAATAAGCGCGAGAAGCTTTTGATCATCAGGGATGCGCCAACCACCAGGACGACAGCGAGCGCTCCCTCCACAACCACCAGGGCGGTGCGTGTTCCCCGTCCTCGCACTTCGCCGATCGTACCGCGCCCTCCATTCTTCAGCGCATCCTGCATATTGCCGCCGAACAGCCGGAGCGGAGGAATCAACCCAAACAGGATCCCCGTCGCGAGCGATACAACCAGCGTGAACACGATCTCGCTCACCCCCAGATGGATCGCCGGCAGTGTCACTTCGTAGGCCGCATTGGGAACAGGAATCTGGGTCGGTCCATATCGGGCCCACAAAT
>Ga0335075_10016816_pt1 | contig 10897 bp, 8 predicted proteins | sample Lox_Sample_24_FD_206723 | JGI IMG/M metagenome (GOLD analysis project Ga0335075, IMG submission 206723) | Soil microbial communities from Loxahatchee National Wildlife Refuge, Florida, United States - Lox_Sample_2.4 | ecosystem: Environmental > Terrestrial > Soil > Wetlands | place: USA: Florida... | reverse complement strand
TGCTCGCGGACACCGGGCTGTCGGCGGCGACGTTGGCCCGGGCGCTGCACGCGTCGCTGCATGACAAACTTTTGAAGCTGCCCGACGCTACCCGGGTTTTCCCCGCGCATGGGGCCGGCTCGGCATGCGGCAAGCAGCTGTCGAACGAAAAAAGTTCAACGATCGGCGAGCAGCGCCGAACCAACTACGCGCTGCAGATCGTCGGCGCCGATCGGTTCGTTGCGGCGATTACCGAGGACCAGCCCCCGCGGCCGCGCTACTTCGCGTTCGACATGCTCTGTAATCGTGCGCAGCATCGGCCGCTCGACAAAAGCGCACCGCCGCTACTAGACATCGACGATGTCTGCAGGCGCGCCCAGGCCGGGGCCATTCTGCTGGACAGCCGCGACCAGGCGGAGTATGCGTGCGGTCACCTGCGCGGTGCGGTCAACGTGGGCCTGCAGGGCCGCTTCGCCGAATCTGTCGCAATCGTCCTGCCGCCCGATCGCGACATCGTTCTGGTTGGTGATACTGCGCTTGCGCAGGAATCCAAGATCCGGCTGGCCCGGGTGGGCTTTGACCGGGTTGTGGGTCAATTGCGGGATTTGGCAAATGTTTTCACTCAAGAGCCAGATCTCTTCGAAACCGCCGCGCGCTTCACGGTCGGGCAGCTTGCCGAATTGCTCGGCGTGGAGCCCCGGCTGCAGCTGGTCGACGTGCGCAACCCGGTGGAGACGGCCGACGGCATCATCCCGGGAGCGCGCGAGATTCCGCTCTCGTGCCTCACCGATGCGATCGAGAGCCTCGATCACACGGCCCCGGTGGTCGCTTACTGCGCCAGCGGCTACCGTTCGCTGGTGGCCGCGAGCCTCCTTCGTGCTTCGGGCTTTTACTACGTGGCCGACCTGTTGGGCGGGTACGAGGCCTGGCAGGATGCCGGCGCGGCCTGACGGCGCCGGCTTAGATGGAGAAGTCCTCGCCGTGCCACACTCCGGCCTCCGGCGGCCGGATGACGCGGCCGGTCTGTGTGTCGCCGTCGTTCTGAGCCTCCAGTTTGGCCACCCGGGTCAGCAACGACTGCAGGCTGACCCCCACCAAGTCGGGCATCATCGAGTCGTCCTCGTTCGGCCTGATGCGGCTGATGATCTGGCCGGGCACTCCGACGACCACAGCGCTGGACGGCACTTCCTTGACCACGACCGCGTTGGCGCCGATCCGGCTGTCGTCGCCGATCTTGATCGCGCCGAGCACTTTGGCTCCGGCGCCGATGATCACCCGGTCACCAATCGTCGGATGCCGCTTGCCGGTGTCCCTGCCGCTGCCGCCGAGCGTGACGCCGTGGTAGATCATCACGTCCTCGCCCACTTCTGCCGTCTCCCCGATCACTACGCCGGTCGCGTGGTCGATGAACAGGCCGGGGCCGAGGGTCGCGCCCGGGTGAATATCGACCCCGGTCAGGATGCGGGTGAGTTCCGCGAGCGTTCGCGCGGCCACCCGTGCACCGCGATTCCACAGCCAGTGGCTGATCCGGTGGCCCCAGATCGCGTGCACGCCGGGGTAAGCGAAGATCACCTCCAGCGTGCTGGGGGCGGCCGGATCCAGCCGCCTGGCCGCCGCTATGTCCCGCCGAATCGTTGCAAGCATGGCTAATCCGCCAGATCGGCGAAGAGCGGTGTGCTCAAATACCGCTCACCAAAGCTGGGCAGCACGACCACGATGAGCTTGCCGGCGTTCTCGGGCCGGCGGGCCAGCTGCAGCGCGGCCACCACGGCCGCGCCCGAGGAAATGCCGGCCAGCAGCCCCTCCTCGCGCGCCAACCGGCGGGCCATGTTCAGCGCGTCCTCGTTGCCGACGGTGATGACCTCGTCGACCAGATCCATGTCGAGCACCGGGGGGACAAACCCGGCGCCGATGCCCTGGATGGGGTGTGGCCCCTTTTGCCCGCCGGACAGCACCGCTGATGCGGCCGGCTCCACGGCCACGAACTGCGCCGAAGGCTTGCGTTCCTTGATGACCTGGGCGACACCCGTGATGGTGCCGCCGGTGCCGACCCCGGCCACGAAGAAGTCGATCTTCCCGTCGGTGTCGCGCCAGACCTCCTCGGCTGTCGTTTTGCGGTGGATCGCCGGGTTTGCCGGGTTCTCGAATTGCTGAGGCATGAAGTACCGCTGGTCGTTTTTCGCCAGTTCCTCGGCCTTGGCAATCGCACCCCCCATGCCTTCGGCACCCGGCGTCAAGATGAGCTCTGCACCGAAGGCGCGCAACAACATTCGCCGCTCGGTGCTCATCGTCTCCGGCATGGTCAGCACGCACCGATAGCCGCGTGCGGCGCACACCATCGCCAGGGCGATGCCGGTGTTGCCGCTCGTCGGCTCAACGATGATGGTGTCCGGTTTGATCAAGCCGGCCTGCTCGGCCGCGTCGATCATTGCCACCCCGATGCGGTCCTTGACGCTATTCGCCGGGTTGAAGAACTCCAGTTTGGCGACAACGTCGGCGACGGCGCCTTCGGTGACCCGGTTGAGCCGGACCAGGGGCGTGCGCCCGATCAGTTGCGTGATGTCCTCGGCGATACTCACTTACATCCTTCTCCAACGATGTCGGACCAGGGCTCGTGGGCTTCCCAGCTAATGTCGAACTCTATGGCCATCTCGGTGGGGATGGCTAGCGCAACCGGGGTGAACCGATGCGATGTGCCCTCCAACGCCACCCCAGTCAGTACACGTCCGGCCAGAGGCTCAGGACCCGTCGCGGTCAATGTGGCCGTCGACGTGCCCGGCGCTCGGCGAAGGTAAAAATCCGTCCCCGGCTCGACCTTCCCCCCGATGGAAAAACCGTCGGCGTCGACCAGGGTGTGACCGTCGGTGGTGCTGAGCATCAGGGGAATTCGGACCTGGAACGGTCCGATCAGCTCGGATTCAGCGATGGCGTGGGCATCGACCAGCAGCGGTTCGCCCGCTTCGGGCACGGCCGTACGTGCGCCGGCGAGCAGATAGTTGTACAGATGCACGACTTTGTCCGCGTTGCGGTAATGCCGCGCGCCGGTCAGCCAGAAGTTGACGTGCTCGACCCCGGGTTTACCGGTCTCGGCCGTTGCGATCAGCCGGTAGTAGCGGTAACCACGCCCGCCACGGCCGTGGCTGCTGGCCGAAAGCGTGCTGCCCTCGCCCAGCGTGCGCTGGTAGCGGCCCGCGCTGGCTTCCGTGGTCAGCAGCGACCCGGAAACATCTTGCCAGACAAGGCCGTTGGCTGACTTTTGCAGCCGCAACTCGACGGCGGTGTCAGCGGCCGTCCACACCGAGTAGCCGCCCAGCTGAGGTTCGCCGTCGAACTCGAACGTGATCACGGACCCGGCTGCACGATGCACGGCGACCGGAACGTGGAGCGGTCGGGTGTCCAGGGCCAGGCCGTTGGTGAGATGCCAGATCGCAGCCTGCGTCGCGGCGATCGCTTCGTGTTCGCTGATGTTCGCCGGTCCGATCGGGTAACCGGCCGCGCGCACCCTCCGGCTGAGCTCGGCGGGAGAGCAGATCGGGAACGAGTTCCGCAGGATCCAGCCGACCTCAGCTTCGTGGCCGGACGCCAGCAGATGCGGCAGCTCCGACCAGCTGCCCGGTTGGTAGCGCGACGGGTAGTGCGGCGCGATGCCGGTGAAATCCAGGGAGTAAGCAGGCACGTTGGGGTTGAGCCTGATCAGATCGGTGCGGGCCCAGCTGCCATCGGTGAAGACGATTCTGTCCACGGTGTGGGAGTAGGTGCCGCCGCGGTAGCGGGTCATCGTGGTCAGCTCGGTGGTCGGCCGGACTACGGTACGTGGACGACTGGCCACCGGTGCCGCAGCACGGTTGGGTATCGACAACACAGTCATGGGTGGTTGATCTTCCTGAAAGACGTTCGAGTGGTGCGCCACGCGATGCCGCCGAGCGTGGAATCACCCGTTGACGGGCGGCGCGCGGGATTTCTACAGCGTCAGAAGGCGTCAGGAATCAACAACAACAACAGCAACAACAGTGCACGACGAGGCAGCGCGACGGGACAAGGCGCAGCTGTGCAGGGTGTTGCATAGGGCCACTATAGGCCATCGTGTTCCTTGCTTGTTTGACTCACGCCCGCTGTAAACCTTTTGGCCGAGACCTACACTTGCCTAGGCTCGGCGCGCGGTCGCGCTCATCATGGGCGACGATAGCTCTGCCCTGCCACCGCTGCAGAATTCGGCCAAGCACGGAAGGACCCCGATGACGTCCGCTCAGAATGAGTCCCAGGCACTCGGCGATCTCGCTGCCCGGCAACTCGCCAACGCCACCAAGACTGTTCCGCAACTCTCGACAATCACCCCGCGGTGGCTGCTTCATCTGCTCAGCTGGGTGCCGGTGGAAGCCGGTATCTACCGGGTCAACCGGGTGGTCAACCCCGAGCGGGTCGCTATTCATGCCGAAGAGGGCGGCGGCGCTACCGAAGAGCCGCTGCCGGAGACCTATGTCGACTACGAGACCAGCCCGCGCGAGTACACGCTGAGGACGATCTCGACGTTGCTCGATATCCACACCCGGGTCTCCGACCTGTACTCCAGCCCCCACGACCAGATCGCGCAGCAGCTGCGGCTGACCATCGAGACGATCAAGGAGCGGCAGGAATTCGAACTGGTCAACAGCCCTGAATACGGGTTGCTCGCGCAGGCGACTCCGGAGCAGACGATCCAAACGCTGGCCGGTGCTCCGGCTCCCGACGACCTTGATGCGCTGATCACCAGGGTCTGGAAGACGCCCAGCTTCTTCCTGACGCATCCGCAGGGCATCGCAGCATTCGGACGCGAGGCCACCTATCGAGGTGTACCGCCGGTCGTGGTCAGCTTGTTCGGCGCGCAGTTCATCACCTGGCGCGGCATTCCGCTGATTCCGTCGGACAAGGTGCCGCTGGAGAAGGGCAAGACCAAGTTCATCCTGGTACGCACCGGCGAGGAGCGCCAGGGCGTGGTCGGCCTGTTCCAGCCTGGTCTGGTGGGCGAGCAGGCGCCGGGGCTGTCGGTGCGGTTCACCGGGATAAACGAGTCGGCGATCGCCAGGTATCTGGTCACCCTCTACACGTCGTTGGCAGTTCTGACCGACGACGCGCTTGCCGTGCTGGACGGCGTCGACGTCGGCCAGTTCCACGCGTACGACACTCGCCGTACTAAATGACATCGCCGTGGACCAATTCCATGAGTGCAAATGAGTACCGAGCCTTAGACGCCGAGAGCGACCTGCCCATCAGCGCGGCGGAAATCGCCGCGCTGGCCAACCAGCTCTACGCCGCCAGTGTCCGGCCGGGATTCGACAGTCCGCCGCAGTCGGCGCCCGTCGCCCCGCGCGGCAGCGTGCCGGACACGACGGCCGCGGCCGCGGCCGGGCAGACCGCAGCGGGCAGCGCGGACCTGTACCCGTCGCCAGTCCCGCTGGTGGGCGCCGGGAACATCTATGTCCCGGCGCCGACGTCTCCCGAACCCGAACCGCCGCCGCAGACGGTGCCGGTCGCGCCGCGTGGCAACGTGCCCGACACGACGGCTGGGCCGTCGGCTGCCGAGACGACGGGCAGCGTCGGCGATCCTTACCCACCGACCAGGGACCTGACCGCCTTCGCGGTGCCGAGCGAGGGCATCGTGCCGACAGTGCCCGGTGTGTTGGCCGGAGCGGCGCCGGCCGTTCCGGTGGCCCCGCGTGGCTCGGCACCGTATTGGTTGCCGGGCGCCCCGTCGGTTCCCCAACTCGGCTGGACTGACACGGTGCCGGTCGCGCCGGGTGCGCCGGTCGGTGACGAACACAACTATCACTTCCTGACCGCGGCCGATCCGGTGCCGCAGTTACCTGACGAGCACGAGGTGTTCGACGTCAACGCGGTGCGGGCCGATTTCCCGATCCTGAAGGAGACCGTCCACGGCAAGCCGTTGATCTGGTTCGACAACGCGGCGACCACCCAGAAGCCGCACGTCGTTATCGACCGGCTGTCACACTTCTACGCGCACGAGAACTCCAACATCCACCGGGCCGCGCACGAATTGGCCGCACGGGCCACCGACGCCTATGAGGAGGCGCGCGACACCGTAGCTGAATTCATCGGCGCGCCAACGGCCGACGACATCGTGTTCGTGCGCGGCACCACCGAGGCGATCAACCTGGTGGCGCACGCCTGGGGTGGTAAGCATCTGCAACCTGGCGACGAGGTCGTCATCACCTACCTGGAGCACCACGCCAACATCGTTCCCTGGCAACTGATTTCGCAGCGGACGGGCGCGATCCTGAAGTGGGCGCCGATCGACGACGCCGGCAACCTGCTGCTGTCGGAGTTCGAGGAACTGCTGGGCCCGCAGACCAAGCTGGTGGCCGTCACCCAGGTTTCCAATGCGCTGGGCACGGTGGTCCCGGTCGACAAGATCGTCGAGCTGGGCCACCGCTACGGTGCGAGGGTGCTGATCGACGGCGCCCAGTCGATTCAGCACATGCCGGTCAATGTCTCGGAACTGGGCGCCGATTTCTTCGTGTTCTCCGGACACAAGATCTACGGCCCCACCGGAATTGGTGTGCTGTATGGCACCGAGGAAGCGCTCACCGAGACACCGCCCTGGCAGGGCGGCGGCCACATGATCGCTGACGTCACGACGGAACGTTCGCTTTATCAAGGGCCGCCGACGAAATTCGAGGCCGGCACCGGCAATATCGCCGACGCCGTCGGGCTTGCCGAGGCGCTGCGCTACGTGGAGCGGTTGGGCATCGAGCGGATCGCGGCCTACGAGCATTCATTGCTCGACTACGCGACACCGCGGCTGGCCGACATTCCGGGTGTGCGACTGGTAGGGACCGCGACCGAGAAGGCCAGCGTGCTGTCGTTCGTGCTGGCCGGGCACGAGCCTCTCGAGGTGGGTAAGGCACTCAACGCCGAAGGCATCGCGGTGCGCGCGGGTCATCACTGCGCCCAGCCAACCCTGCGGCGCCTGGGGCTCGAAGCGACCGTCCGCCCGTCGTTCGCGTTTTACAACACTTTCGAGGAGATCGACGTCTTCCTCAACGCGGTACGCCGAATCGCCGAGGGCGGAACCAACGTCGGCTGACCCCGCAACTGCGTGGTGGCGGGGTTTGTTCGGCTCTCCCTGAGTCAAAGCAGTGCCTGGCAGCCTTGGCAGTTGGGTGGGCGATGTTCCGCTGCCCAGATTACTTCTAGGTGATTTCAACCCTCGCAGACGAGGCTACTTATCCGTAAGTTTCCGACGTGGTTTGTGTGTGCGGTCAACCAGCGGCTTCTTTGCCGCGCGGCCGCATTGGTCCATACCGCAGATAGCCGGGTGACCCAGAGCTTTCCCCTTCAGACAGAGGAGCGCGATGAGCCGTATCGATTATCGGCAGAACGAGCAAACTACACAGCCCATCAAACTGTGGGCTCCGTCACACGTTCACGGCTCTCGGCGGAGCGGATAGGCCCTTGCCGCAAAGAACTCTCGGGCCGACCATAGCTGGGATTGATTGGTCGAAACCCGCCGCCGGCATCGGCGACTTCGTCGTTTTGGCGGGCGAGACCTTCGCCGCCGCGTTCCGGCGGCCGTTCGCGCTGCGTGAACTGATCGATCAGATCTGGTTCGTTGCGAGGGTGTCGATCGTGCCGACGCTGGTGCTGTCGATTCCCTACACCGTCCTCATCGTCTTCACGCTGAACATCGTCCTGATCGAGGTCGGCGCCGGTGACTTGTCGGGTGCCGGTGCAGCGCTGGCTTCGGTCACCCAGGTGGGGCCGGTGGTGACCGCGATCGTGGTGTCCGGCGCGGGCGCCACCGCGATGTGCGCGGACCTCGGCGCCCGGACGATCCGCGAGGAGATCGACGCGATGAAGGTGATCGGCGTCAACCCCGTCCAGGCGCTGGTGGTACCGCGGGTGATTGCCGCGACTTTCGTTGCACTGCTGCTGTATTCGGCGGTCGCGGTGGTAGGCCTCACCGGCAGCTATTTCTTCGTCGTTTACGTGCAGCACGTCACGCCAGGGGCGTTCATCTTTGGGATGACATTGCTGACCGGCCTTCCGCAGGTAATCGTGTCCCTGGTCAAAGCACTGCTCTTCGGGCTTTCGGCGGGTCTGATCGCTTGCTACAAGGGCTTATCCGTTGGCGGCGGCCCGATTGCGGTGGGCAACGCCGTCAACGAGACGGTGGTGTTCGCCTTCATGGCTCTGTTCTTGATCAATATCTTGGCCACCGCTTTTGGCGTGAAGGTGTCGCCATGAGCCGCGCCGGCGACGATGCAGTGGGGGCACCCCCAGCCGCGCAGCGGCGAGGGGGACGCAGCGATGGGGAGCAGCGGCGACAATGAGCACAACCGATGCGAAACCTACTGGCAACCCGCGGCGGAAAAGGGCGGCCAATGCCAAATCTGAGACGGGAACCGCCGCCATGGGCAAGTTCGCCGCCCGGGCGGGCAGTAGGGCAGAATCCGACGAAGACGAGAAGTACATACCCGGCGCCGAACTCCTGAGTCGGGTGGTCGACTCGGTCCGCAGTGTGGGGGAGCAGACGGCGTTCGTCGGCACCGCGCTCGCCTCCACCGTTGACGCGGTTCGGCGCTATCCGGGTGAGGTACTGCGGTTGATCGCCGTCCTGGGCATGGGCACTGGCGCACTCGCCGTCATCGGCGGCACCGTGGTCATTATCGGCTTTTTGACCTTGACCACCGGCGCGCTGATAGCCGTACAGGGCTACAACACATTGTCCAACGTCGGAATCGAAGCTCTCACGGGGTTTTTGGGAGCGTTCCTGAATGTCCGGTTCATCGCGCCGGCGACGGCGGGCGTGGCGCTGGCCGCCACCATCGGTGCCGGCGCAACGGCGCAACTCGGGGCCATGCGGATCAATGAAGAGATCGATGCGCTGGAGTCGATGGCCATCCGACCAATCACCTATCTGGCATCCACCCGCATCGTGGCCGGAGTTCTGGCGGTCATCCCGATCTACACCGTCGCCGTGCTGATGTCGTTTCTGGCCACCCGATTCGGCACGACAATCGTCTACGGGCAGTCCCGCGGTGTGTACGACCACTACTTCTCGTCGTTTCTGCATCCCACCGACCTGCTCTGGTCGTTCATCGAGGCGCTGTCGATGGCGGCTGCGGTGATGGCGATTCACACCTACTACGGCTACACCGCCACCGGCGGACCGGCGGGCGTGGGCGAGGCGGTCGGTCGCGCGGTCCGCTCCTCGATCACCGCCGGAGTTTTCATCTTGCTGACCATCACGCTGTCGGTATACGGCCAGTCCGGCAACTTCCACTTGTCGGGGTGACGGGATGAGCGAAGGCTCCCGGCGGCGCCGGGGAATTGATCCAATCTGGTGGGCACCGGTGCTCGTTCTGGTGATCGTCGCGATCAGCACGCTGACCGCGATGGCATTCGAGGGAACGCTGAAGACGACCGTTCCGCTCACGGTGATTTCCGATCGGGCCGGTCTGGTCATGGAAGACGACGCGAAAGTGAAGTTGCGTGGCGTACAGATCGGTGAGGTAGACCGTGTTGAATCCTATGCCGATGCGGCCGGTACGATCCTGTCGAAGCTGAAGCTGAAAATTTATCCAGGCGAATTCCGCTATCTGCCAAGCAATACCGAAGCGGAGATCAAGTCCAGCACCGCGTTTGGCGCAAAGTATGTCGACCTCATCGTTCCTGAAGGAGGCGCCACTCATCGGCAATTAGCCAAAGGTGCTGTGTTACACAGCCGCAACGTGACGGTTGAGGTCAACACTGTCTTTGAAAACTTGCAGTCGATAGTCCGTGCAATCGACCCAGCAAAGCTGAACGGCGTGCTTTCGGCGTTGTCCGACGCTTTTCGCGGCAAGGGCGATCGCATAGGTCAGGCGATCACCGAGGGGAACAGAGCGCTCCTTGCGGTAAACCCGAAACAGCAGACCATCCGGAAGGACTGGCAGTTGTTCGGTAAGACCGCGGAGGCCTATTCAGTTGCAGCGCAGGATATCCTGTCGACGCTGGACGCATTCTCGACAACCAGCGTGACGATCAGTAAACAAAAGAAGGCGCTCAACGAGGTGCTGTTGGATGCGATCGGCTTCTCGAACGCGGGGATCAACACGATCGGCCGCAATGAGCGGGACCTGGTCAGCGCGATCAACCTGGTCGCGCCGACCTTCTGGCTGCTGAACAAGTACTCACCGACTTACAAGTGCACGTTCGAGGGCGCGGTGTGGTACTTGGAGAACGGTGGCCGAGCTGCCATGGGGGGCAACGGCAAATCGCTGAATATCGACGGCGGGCTGCTCTTCGGTGACGACCCCTACCGCTATCCCGACAACTTGCCGATCGTGCAGGCCAAGGGTGGACCGGGCGGCAGGCCCAGTTGTGGCTCGCTGCCCGACGCCAGCGCGAACTTCCCGGTCAAGTACCTGGTCACCGACACCGGATTCGGTACCGGGCTGGACATTCGGCCCAACCCGGGGATCGGCTTCCCCGGTTACAACAACTACTTCCCGGTCACCAAGGGAACGCCCCAGCCGCCGCTGATCCGTTACCCTGGCGGTCCGGCGCCCGGCCTGGCGCCGGCCTACCCTGGACAACCGCCATCCGGCGCACCTGATTACGCCGGTGCCGCGACGCCCCCACTCCCGCCCGCGCCGCCGGCACCCTAACCCGCGACGAAAAGTAAGGAACCACAATGAGAACCAACGCCGGCGCCATCGCGCGTGTGGTGGCGTTCACCGTTGTCTCCCTTGCTTTCGTGTTCATTCTGGTGACGGTGTTCGGCCAGTTCCGGTTTGACGCACGCACCTCTTACAGCGCGGTCTTTTCCAATGTTTCCGGCCTCAAGGGCGGGAACTTCGTCCGCATCGCCGGTGTCGAAGTGGGCAAAGTCATTAACCTCAAGCTGGACAAGGATGGCACCGTCCACGTCGACTTCGCC
>Ga0335075_10016815_pt1 | contig 10898 bp, 8 predicted proteins | sample Lox_Sample_24_FD_206723 | JGI IMG/M metagenome (GOLD analysis project Ga0335075, IMG submission 206723) | Soil microbial communities from Loxahatchee National Wildlife Refuge, Florida, United States - Lox_Sample_2.4 | ecosystem: Environmental > Terrestrial > Soil > Wetlands | place: USA: Florida... | reverse complement strand
CCCGCGGCAAGCAACTGTATTCGGCGACACCGTGGGATCCGGGCATTGGAGGCATGAACGGCAGTACCTTCAATGGTGGCTTCCGCTCATGGTGGCTCGGAAGCTATGCGTCCGCGACCAACAACGCCATCAAGATCACATTGAGTACGCCGCAGCACGCGATGGTTTGGCGCACGCCGCCTGTGCCGCTTACAGCGGACAAGTATCTCAACTTCGAGGCGAACTTCAATATCGACGCGACCGAGGATCTCATCAGCGCAACGACCCGGATCTACACCGAATCGGCAAAGTCATTCGGTATGGCAAACTCGGTAGACCTCAAGGCCTTCGCTTCCCGCGGCGGCAAGATGCTGATGTTCCATGGGATGGCAGACAGCTCATTCTCCGCTTACGACACGATGAACTGGTACGACGGCATCAATCGTGACCAAGGCGGCAAGGCGGCCGCGTTTGCCAAGCTGTTCCTCATCCCGGGGATGAACCACTGCTCGGGAGGCCCCGCCACCGATTCGTTTGACATCTTTACACCGCTGGTCAAGTGGGTTGAGCAGGGCGTCGCGCCGGCGTCGATCCGGGCTTCAGCCAGCAATCCCGGGTATTTCGGAGTGGCGTCAAGAACACGTCCATTGTGTCCCTACCCGACGTATGCCGCGTACAAGGGCGCGGGCGACATCAATTCCGCAGAGAGCTTCGTATGCAGCGCACCCTAGGCACGGATCACACACAGGCGCACTGGAGCCTACGTTGTCCAACGAGGTTGCCGCAGATTCTTTGAAAATCGGATGCACCTCGACATCTGGTCTCTGGTGACGGAGGTCTCGGATGATGTGATGACGTACACGTACGCGACCGGCGAGCGGGATTTGAACCCCCCGGTGACCTACCCGGGTTTCAAGATGGATGTTGCGAACTCCGCCCCGTTCGCCACGGCCATGAATGAAAACGAAATCGGCTGTACCTGCGCGCCGGGCGACATTCTGGTCTTGCAAGGAACAAACGATCCATTTACGCCGTTGAATTGGGCCACGAAACTCGTAAACATGATGCTAACCGCCGGAACGCGGGTGCGGCTCAGCCTGCACGAGGGAGCCGACCATTTCGGCGTATTGCAACTGCAAGGTGCACAGGACGTGATGCGACCGATGCAACGAAAGTTCGCGAGCGCTCGCCGAGCGTGGACACACATACCGTAGTCGTCGGCGCGGGGGTGGTGGGGCTCGCCATCGGCTGCGTTCTCGCCCGCACCGGGCGAGATGTCGTCATCGTCGAGCGGGAAGTTGTATCAGGCCAAAGATCTATGGACCGACCGAGCCCCAGGCGGATTTTCGCATCGATGGCCCCAGACGCCACGGAATCCGGGGACTCGTGAATCTTTTCGGAATTGAATCCCCCGGGGCTGACTTCGGCGCTCGCGATTGGCGAAGCCGTGGCGACGCTGCTCGCTGCCTGACGTGCGATGGGATTATTAATGATCGCACGCAAGGGTTCGGTACGAATTGGCGATTGGTGGTGCGCCTTGGCGTTCCTGAGCGCGTGGCGGGAGATATCGCGACGGTCAACCTGTTGGCACATGCGACCGGCGTAGGGGCGACGTTGTATCTCGTCTCCCGCTGGCCGCTGCCACGAATCGCGTTGGTCGGCCTGGTCCTTGCGATCTCGGGCGATCTCACCTCGATCTTCGGCCATTCGGTGGTCCCGCTTCTGATTGAGCGTGCAGTGGCTGGTCTGGGACTCGGGCTACAGTACGGATCGGTGGTTAACTGGTTCGGGCACAACGAGAATTCCGCACAAGGATTCGGTATCTTCGTCGCCTTGCAATTCGTTCTTGCCGCTTTGCTGTTTGCGATCATCCCGCACCTCTCCCCATTGCTTGGCGATGCCACCCCTTATTTGGCCTTGCTGCCTCTGATGGGAATGGCCGCGGTCTTTCTACCCGTGCTCGGCTTGAACGGCGGATCGCGGCCCCTGCGCGAGGGCACGAACGCAATCAATGCAACGCATACGCTTCCCGCTTCACCGCGGCAAGCGCGCATCCGCAGAGTTCTTTCGGTGCTCGCGTTTGCGGCATTCAATTTGGCCGCTCTCGGCTTGTATGCCTATATGCAGCGCTTCGGCGAGAGCGTCGGGCTGTCGGCCGCCGCCGCGTCGGATGCCCTCGCTCTCTCCGCAATCTGCGGAATTCCAGGGGGGTCCTGGTCGTCGCGATTGGCGGCCGGTACGGTCGCCTATGGCCTCTCCTCATTTCGCTTCTGATGTTTGCAGCCCCGGTCATGGTGTTTGCGCTCGGGGCGGTTCGCGCGGTCGTGTTCGTGCTAGGACAGGCGGTCATCGGTCTCGCCTGGACTGTGGTGTTCCCGTACTTCTTAGACGTTCAGTCGGCCCTCGACAAGACCGGGCGACTTGGCGTCGTGGGCATGCTGGTCGCGGCAAGCGGGCGCCCTTTCCGTCTCAACGAGGCGAGTTTCTCGGACCCGCGTATTGGGGCTGGGTAATGCAGCCGATGCTGCCGCCGCCGACGAGTATGTCGCGACAGCCAGGAACACCAACGACCGCACGATCAGGAAAACAAGCCTGAATCGCCGCGAGCGCGGGCGCGTCGTTCGGGTCCTCGTACGTCGGAACGAACACGCCCGAGTTCCCAATATAGTAATTGATGTAGGTCGCCGCGATTCGTTCGCCGATTGACCGCGGAGTAAATCCGTCCACCTTGTCGGTCGCGGCCGCTTCCGCTTCGCTCCAGCGAATCGCGCCGGGTTGATTTACCTTGTGAATGATGAATGGTTGGCCACGGGCGTCGGTCTCGGAGGACAGGATGTCGAGCGCTTCTTGTGACACTTCGTATTGTGGATCACTTTTGTCCTCCGTCCAGGTCAGGAGGATGACGCCGGGTCGCGCAAACACCGCGAGATCATCGATATGGCCATCGGTCGTATCGAACGGACATCCACGGGGAAGCCAAATGATCTTCCTTACGTTGAGATAGTCCATGAGCGATTGTTCGATTTCAGCATCCGATGGACCCACCTTGCGGTTCGGATTGAGCAGGCACTGCCGTGTGGTGATCAGGGTTCCGAGACCATCACACTGCAGCGCACCGCCCTCGGCGACGATCGGGGCACGATATCGATCGAGACCCTCGATATCGAGTACCTTGCGTGCCACCTGGTCATCGAAGTCCCAGGGGAAGTAGATCCCGCCCCAGGACCTGAATATCCAATCCACGCCTCGCACCTCACCGGTACGATCGTTGACGACGAAGTTGGGGCCGCAATCCCTCATCCACGCATCGTCGTTCGACATTTCGACTACGCGTACGGCCGGCGATAGCATCGCTCGAGCGTTCTTGAATTGCCGTGCCGAGGCGATCATGGTAACAGGGTCGCTCGTGGCGATCGCTGTCGCCACGCGCGCATAGGCACGCTGCGCGGGCTTGGCACCGTACGGCCATTCGTCCGTGCGCTCCGGCCAGATCATCCAGCAACGCGCTTTCAGCTCGGTGGCGCCTGGAGCGCGAAAGCCGTCGCCTCGGGGGGTGGTGTGCAGCAGCCGGGACATGGGTTACTCCGATTCACGTGACCTGCCGGTTGAGCGTCCGATGCGCCGCGATAGTCAATGCAGCGATCGCCGCCAGGCAGGCGAGGGTGGAGACGCCGATAACCGGGTTGGTCGAGGTTGGCCCGACCACAAGCGCCGCAATCAAGGGCCCGGAGACCGCTCCGAGGGTTTGCATGGGCAACAGCAAGCTGGTGAGCGAGCCGGTATGGTCAGAGGCGACGACTGCTCCCATATAGTAGGGAATCGCCAGCATCCAGCCGTAGTTGAAGAGACAGGATCCTGCCGTGAAGATCGCAAGGGAGGATGAGCTCCAGAAGAAGACATTGCCGAGGAGTATCGCGGCGGTGGCGACGATGGATGGCGTCAGCCGCCCGATACGCGTGCCGATGGCGGCTGCGGTCCCTGCGCCTGCCACGCCCGCTATGCCACCAATGGCGATCCCGGCTCCGATGCCCACCGAGGACAAGCGCGCAAGCGTGCCGATGCGATCCGTGTAAGCCCAGATGGCGAAAATCCCGAGCTCGAATAAGGCCAGGGCAATCAACCCCATGGCCGAATGCAGCAAGGATGGTCGGTGGGCCGAGGCGGTATTGCCCGAGCGTCCCGCTGAGCGGTCCTGACCCGGCAGCCACCAGGACAACGAACCTGCGATCAGAAGGAGAGCTCCGAGGCTGTTCAGTGCCCAGGCGAAGCCTTCTCGTTGTCTCAGGAGCGGAAATACTGCGGCGAAGGCTGAATAGGCGGCTAGACCGGCGGTGTACATGAGTCCAAATGCCCGCTCGGGCCGCGCCGTTCTGCCCACGATGTAGATGGCAAGACCGTATGCGAAACCGGCCGCAACGCTGGACAGCACTTGCAGGCCCATCAGCGCCCCGGGTGATGGGGCAAACATAGCAGCGCCATTGAGGACCGCTGCCAGGAACGAGGCCCCCAACAGCAATGCTCGCCAATGCGTCACGCCTCGCAAGCGCAGCACTAGAAGACCACCAATCCCGTAGCCGGCCTGAATCATCGTTGCGAGGATTCCCGTTTGTTCGAGTGATAGCGAGAACCGATCTGCGAACATTCCGAGCACGAGCGGGAAGATCCCGATGGTCATCGAGGCGCATGTGGCTACTGCAATAGCCGCGGACAAGGTCGCTCGTCGATCAAATGCTTCGCTGCGACGCGAAGGGACTGCTTCGCATTCGGCTGCACAAGTTGAAGGCATCGTGGACTAGACCTCTCGCGCGCCGCGGTGATCGCGCATGGGGACCCCCGGCAGCTTCCCGGCGTCGTGCGTGACGCGTCCGTTCATCATGGTCAATAGCACCTTGATCGAGCCGATGGCGTGCGGCTCCATCTCGAAGAGATCCTGGTCAAGCACGATAATGTCGGCGCGCTTGCCGACCACCAGTGACCCGATCTCGTGATCGAATCGAAGCTGATAGGCGCCGTTGATCGTATATCCGGCGATCAAGTCCGGAAGGCGCATTCGCTCCCAATCCTGCGGCATCACGGGTGCCCCGGGCTCGCCCGGCGGCTGGCGCGTATGCCCGGATTCGATGTGTTCTACGGGTCGATGTTGCAAACGACAGCTGCACGCCAAAGCATCCATCCCGAGCGAGACGACGACGCCATGGTCGACGAACGTGCGGAACTGGTACATTTGCCGAAAGCGCTCCTCGCCATAGTACTCCCGCACGACCTTCGAGTAGGGGTCGATGATGCCCCACTGCAGTTGGGTATTCGCGATGATGCCGAGCTTGCGGAACCGGGGAATATCGTCGGCATGCGTCAAGAACGCATGAGTGATGCAGTGGCGCCGATCCCGCGGTGGGTTGCTCGCAATTGCCCGTTCGAAGGCATCGAGGGCCAGGCGGACTGCGGCATCCCCCACGCAATGGACCATGACATCCACGCCGCCGGCGTCAGCTTCCAGAACGATTCGCTGGAACTGATCGGGAGCAATCGCGACATGACCGCACGTCTCGGGTCGATCTGCATAGGGTTTCAGTAGATACGCTGAGTGTGCGATCTCTGTCCCGTCGAGGTATAACTTCAGCACCTGAGCCCGCACCAGTTCGGTGCGGTACTTTTGCCTGAAACTCGTGATCGCCTCGACCGGATCGCGCGTGGTAGCGCCTTCGTAATGGTAGTAGCTGCCCACAACCCGCAGTAACAATCGATCGGTCCGCTCGAGCACGTCCAGCGATTCATACAGAAGTGCTTGATTGCCGCCCGGGTCCAAGAACGCGGCATCGAAGAGCGTCGTGACCCCCGCGGCCGCAAGCTTCTGCTGCCAATGCCCGATCGAATCCACGTAGAGATCGACCCCCGAAGGAAGGTAGCCCTTGGCGGTCAGTGCATTCCAGACGCGAGCCCGGGCGGCGCCATCCACGAGTTTGCCGGTGGGTTCGTGCGTGATGGGATCCTTCTCGTACCAACTCGTCCCTTCCCCAACGATCTCCGGCGTATTGGCATCGATGCCGGCGATCTCCAGGGCTCGCGAATTCACCCAGGTTGAATGAAAATCTCCCGAGAGCAGCATGACGGGCCGATCGGCACAGGCAGCATCCAAAGTCTCTTTGCGGACGAGGCCCTCGGGCATCATCGGCTCGATCCAACCGAGGCCCGTGATCGCGGGCTCCTCCGGATGCGATTCTGCATAGGCCAGGACGGTGTCTGGGATTGCCTGCGGTTCGACCTCATGAAGGGCGAGCTGCCTCAGAAAGCTCGTCGATGACAGATGCCAATGGGACTCAACGAAGCCGGGAAGAATAAGCCGGCGCCCCACATCGACAACCTGAGTCTTCGGGCCCGTGAACGTCACTGCGCCCTCGTCATCCCCAACGTAGGCGATCCGCTCACCCCGGACCGCAATCGCCGTGGCCCATGGCGTCTTGCGATCGACGGTGTAGATGCGGGCATTGCGAAATACTAGATCGGCCGGGTCGGTTGCTTTCGGCATATGGGTATCCTGAACCGCCGGAGCCGAGGCTGGAGCCATCGCCGGCGCGCGAGGTTGAATGTAATCCTAGGTCGTTGCCGACGCCATGACCCAAACGGGTCGTGGGCCGCCGACGGCCCGCCGGCCGGGTATGACCGCAATTTGAGGGCGAGCGCCGGTCGATTTTCGGATCGCTCAGTCTGGGCAATCCAAGCGGGGATTCAATCGAAGCTGAGCTCGCTATGCAGGTGTGCCGGCAAGGGTGGCAGTCGAATGCGATCCTGTGTCCCCGTCGCTCGCTCGTGTCCCGAGGACTTGGTCGACGAATAGTGAAAAGAGTTGCGATTGAGAGGCGACGCCGAGCTTCGAATAGAGCTTCTTCCGGTGATTGCGGACTGTCTCGGTCGAGATTTTCAAGTGTGCGCTAGCCGACTTCGAGGAATGTCCCCTCAAAATCAAGGTGGCGACTTCTCGCTCGCGATGGGTGAGGAGCGGGTAGCCAAAGTCCTCCATGGCGCGGTGCACGTGTGTTCGCCGAGGCTGTCCAACAGCAAACCGCTCCCAATGTTTACGTAGCACCGCCTGCACAAACGTATCGGCACTGCGCAAGGAGACGAGATCCGCCTGGGAGAACGACCCCTGGTGACCATACCGAGCGACCGAGATCACCGCGTACGCATCAGGCTCGCGAACCTTGGACAGAAAGCATACCTCGTCGAGGAGATCAGCGTAACGGTAGAAATCCTTGAAATATCGACTCTGCTGAAACTGATCCGGCGCGAGCTCGCGGAGGCTGTATACACCCGACGGCACGCGCTCCACGCACGCGTTGTGGAATGGATCGAGGAGGTAGGGGCCAGCCAAATATCGGCCGACCTGAATTTCAACATCCGGTCCAGCGAAGGGCTGAAAGAGAACCTCCGGGGTCAGTTTGCCGTTGAAAAGGTAGATTATCGGCGGGCCGCCACTAAACGCGCCTTGGACCCAGCGAGCGATGGCCTCCCACAAACTCGCCTCGCCGATACAACTGACCACTCCGGCCACGAGGTCGAGATGCGATGACTTAGTGACGCCGCTAGCCTTGCGTGACACGCTATCGACGCTACCACGGTATCTTCGCCCAAGTCCACGAAATCGAGCCTCTGCCATCCCGTAGAGCGCCTGAGCGTAGCGGTGCATTGAAGACCCATGACCCTTCTGGGTCATGGCAGCCCGGCGGCTTATCGTGGTTAGCTGCGATCGACAAGTCAGATGTATACGGTGGGCGCGCCGAGCACCGTCCGGGATGTAGTCGAGTCGCGCGGTTCAGATCCCACCTACCTAATGGCCATGGACTCGCCATGGTTGCTGATATGGGAGGGCGGGGTGGACCATCGCTGCAATCTGGTACATGCCTCAAGGAGCACCGCGCAGACGCGGCTTTCCGCCGCGATATCGGCCATACTCGCGGCCACCGCGGCGCAGGTACATTCACTCCCGGCCGCGGGTGCGGACGATATTGAAGAAATCGTCGTCACTGCGACCCGACGCAGCGAGTCCATATCGGACGTCCCATACAATATTTCGGCGATCGGCGCCGCCGATATCGCTGATTCCGGCATAACGGATCTTGAGGGTCTGGCACGCATGATTCCGGGACTCGTGACACCGGACCTTGGTACGCGAGCGGGCAACACCAACAACACGCTCACCATCCGGGGACTCAATGCCAGCAGCGTGAATGTCATCGAGCAAAACACCGCGGCGCCCACGGTGTCGACTTACGTCGATGAGACCCCCTTGTTCGTGAATCTTAAAATGACCGATATCGCACGCGTCGAGGTACTGCGGGGTCCGCAGGGCACGCTCTATGGGTCGGGGTCGGTAGGCGGAACGGTCCGCATGATTCACAATGAGCCGGACCCGACGACGACGGAATTCGACGTGTCGACGCAAGCCTCCCATACGGCGAATGCGGCCAATCCGTCGGAAAGCATCGACTTCATTGGCAACCTTCCGATCAGCGAATCCATGGCGTTTCGCGCCTCGGGCGGATACGAAAGACTCGCTGGCTTCACCAATGCCGTCTCGGTCGCGGTGCTCGGTCCGAATGCACAACCGGTGTTGGCCGACCCCAGCGATCCGGTGCACAGCGGCCTGGTCTTCACCGAGCACCGCGACGTCGATTGGTCGAACACCTGGTACGCTCGTACGGCGCTGCTCTGGAAGCCCATCGATGACTTGAAACTCACGTGGAGCTATCAGCACCAAACCGATCAGTCCGGCGGGTTTTCGGAGAGTCGGCCGGGTTATGAATACGAGCAGACCCTCTACATGGATCAGCCCGGCTCATTTCAAACCGACTTGGGCGCATTCGACGCGTCTTACGATGCGGGTTTCGCGACCGTTTCTTCGTCTTCTTCTTACACGAGCCAGTCCTCCTGGACCCAGTACGACACAACGGGGCTGATCGAGTCGCTTGCGAATTATTACGGAAATTATCCACGCATACTCTCGCCGGTCTTCAATCGTGCGACGGACAAAGCGTTCACCGAGGAATTGCGCCTCGTGTCGAAGAGTTCCGGACCGTTGGATTGGGTTTCCGGCGCGTACTACAGCGACCGCAAGCAGGCACTCGATGAGGTCGAGCCGATTTTGGGCTTTGCGAGTTGGAGTCAGCTTCCTGGAACGGGAAACTATCCCGGTATTAACCAACCTGCCGGGTGTACCGTGGAAAGCACAACATGCCCGTACCCGACCTTTGGCGATGTGATTCAGTATTACAAAGGGGGCATCCGCCCCTCGCTCAACCCGTATCCCGATCTCAACTACACTCTTGACCGCCACGTCTCCTTCACCGACTTCGCGCTTTTCAACGAGACTTCCTATCACTTTACCGACAAGTGGCAAGCGACGGCCGGAGCACGCATCTTCTGGCAGCATTACGCTCAGGACCTCATGCAGACCCTGCCCGAGTGCGGGCCGTTCTGCTCGGCATCCGGAACCGCCGAGAATGGGCTCACCGCCAGCTCGCAAGCCAAGGGGTTTCGTAGCCAGATTTTCAAGCTCAACACGTCATACGAAATCGCGGCTCACACCCTGATCTATGCCACATGGTCCGAGGGATTTCGTCGCGGCGGAGTCAATGCCCTGCCGACCGGCCCTTGCTATTACTGCGAGACGCCGGCGCTCCTGACGTACCGCCCTGATAGGGCATACAATTCCGAGATCGGCATCAAAGGGTCCTTCGGACGCGGCTCGAGCTATACGTTCACGTTGTATAATGTCAATTGGAAAGATCCGCAAATCGAGTCGTACACGCTTATCGGCGGTTTCCAGTACGTCACCAACGGCGATACCGCCCGCTCTCGCGGCGCCGAGGCGGAATTGACGCTCATTGCATCGAACACCACCAAGGTCGAGCTCGGATATAGCTATACGGATGCCAAACTGACGTCGAGTTTCGAGCGTGGCATCGTTCCCGACCTCATTGGCGTTTCCGGAGATCGGTTACCGGAAGTCTCGAAGCAGCAGGCGACGGCCGCCGTCGAATATTCGGTACCGATCGACGAAAGTCGCGGCTTCCACGCACGCCTCGATGCCTCCTATCGCAGCGATTTCTGGACGGCGTTGCCCAATTCGCCGAATGCAGTGGATCTGGCCGGCTTCGCGTTACTCAATGCGCGCGCGGGCCTCCAATTGGGTGCGGCTTGGCGACTGGACGCATTTATGAACAATATCACCAATCAAATGGCCGCGTCGGCAGCTTCCCCCGAGCCTGGGCCCGCCCATAACCGTGCCGACTTCGTCGCACGACCGCGAACGGTGGGCGTGGAGTTCAATTATTCATTCAAGGATCACTAGTCGCGCATCGCCCCCCGCCGCCGCGACGCCTTCAACGTGGGGCCGCCGTCGTTTAGTAGCTACGGCCCCCACATTGGCGGCGATTACGCAGGCCGGCTTGGAAATCGACTCGGATGCCGCTGCAATTGCATACCCAGCCAGTCAAACACCCGCTCATGAAATAGAGCGCGATTGGCGCTAACGCAATGCTCGGCAGCTCCTTCGTCAGCAGTGAAGTGCAAATAGTCCTTTTCACAGCGCAAGAGGTCGAAAAATGCCTTGCTGTTCGCAGAGATATCGTCGTTCTCGGCATCGCATACCAGCGTGGGGCAGGAAATGCTTCCGATGACGTCCTCCTGCTCATAGCGAGCCGCATCGACGAAGTAGTCCCAGGCACTCGCCGTCCCATGAGTCAACATGCCGCGTCGAAGCGCCCATCCGGCAGTCGGCCGTCTTGCCATAGGGCCGATGACTGCTCGTAATAGCATCACGAGCCAGCGCGGCCCGCCCGGGAGCCGTCTCTTGAGTCCAACGGGCAGTGGCAGGCGGGATGGCATGACTCGAAAGAGCCCTATCTGCGCCGGGTCCAGGA
>Ga0335075_10016814_pt1 | contig 10898 bp, 10 predicted proteins | sample Lox_Sample_24_FD_206723 | JGI IMG/M metagenome (GOLD analysis project Ga0335075, IMG submission 206723) | Soil microbial communities from Loxahatchee National Wildlife Refuge, Florida, United States - Lox_Sample_2.4 | ecosystem: Environmental > Terrestrial > Soil > Wetlands | place: USA... | reverse complement strand
GCGATCACCGGGCGCTGGGCCTGCACGCGGACGTTTGCCCGCTGGGATGGCGCGCCGGCCGCCTTTGGCGCCGCCTCGCCTGCCTGTGACGCGGCGGCCGCCGGCGCGGCCATCGGTGTCGCGCGCCCGGCCTGCGCGGCGCCCGCCGACGCGGCGCTGGCTCGTCCGGCGGCGGTCGCCGCACCGCCCACCCGCGTGATCCTCGCCCCGGCGCCGGCGGCCACGGGCGCGCTGCCCGCTGGCGGCGGCGGCGCGAGCGCGACCGGCGGCCGGCGCTTGGCGGCGCGCGCACGGCCGAGCTGGAGCATCACGATGTGGCGCCACACGAACACCGCGCCTGCCCACCCCGCCAGATAGCAGACGATCCCCGCGATCAGCGCGCGCAGGCCGGCGGTGGCGAGCGTGCACGTCGGCAGCGACAGCCAGCCGGCGAGCACGAAGCCGATCAGGCCGCCCCAGCCCTTCGCGCGCGCCACGTGCAGCGCGGCGCGCGGGTGGGCGGCGACGCTCGGTCCCTGCACGTCGCCAGCAGGCTCGGGCGGGGCCTCCTTGGAGCCCCCGTCCCCCACGTCCCGCTCTTCGTATTGCACCGCCGCCGGCATGCAGCCGCAATGATCGTCTGCCCACAGGACAGCGCGACCGGCAGCTACTCCCCGGCGGCGTCCTCGCCGGCTCCGTCCCCGTCCTCCTCCTCCTCCTCCTCCTCCTCCTCGCTTCCGTACAGCGACTCGCGCGCCAGCTCGCGTCCCTTGTCGTCGAACAGCTTGATCTCCAGCAGGTCGTGGCGATAGTCGTCGGGGGCGATCATCGTGAAGCGCTCCTCGATCAGCTCGCACTGGTCGACCGCGAGGTCGGCCAGCTCCGCGGTCGCCACCCGTCCCCCGGAGATCAGCGGCCGTCCCCACACGAGCGTCATCGACGCGACCGCGCCGGCGTCTCCCCGCCACGCGCCGATGACCTCGTCGCACAGGTCGAGCTTCCAGCCGGGGTTGCGCTCGGCGGTCTCGGCCGTGTAGTCGACGTGGGCGACGAAGCCGCTGGGCTCGGCGTCCTCGCCGCCGGGCAGGAAGCGGACGTACCCGTACAGCTCGTAGCCGGTGGTGGTCGGGGCCGTCGCGGGCACGTAGGTGTGCCCGTGCCAGCTGCGATCGGGATACCACACGATCCGCTCGGGCTCGCCCAGGTCCTCCTCCTCGCCGTCGAGCCGCAGCGCGCCCGCCAGGAACTCCTCGCGCAGCCGCTGCTCCCAGCGGCCGTACGGAAGCTCCTCCTGGGGGGGCTCGGCCGCGAAGCGGGGGACGAAGCGTTCCTCGGGAGCCATCGGCGTCGCCCAGCGTAGCCTGCTCAGGCGTCGCGCAGCCTGGCGGCGGCGTCCTCGGGCGCGACGATGTTCAGGTTCACGTCGGTGGACAGCTCCAGGCCCGCGAGATGGGTCAGGCGCGGGAGCACGTCGATGCGCCAGCAGAAGTCGTCGGTCCCGCGCGGGGCCGTGCGAACCCACAGGTTCAGCGGCGGGCTCGAGCCGAGGTGGCGCGCGAGGCGGCACAGCCCGTCGTGCAGCAGCGACGCGCCGGTGGGGCCGGCGTCCTCGAAGCGCGCCCGCGGCACGCGCGGGGCGAGCATCATCTGAAACGGCAGGCGCGAGGCGTACGGCGCCATCAACACGGCCTCGTCGTCGATCGCGACGATCCGCTCGCGGCGGCGGACCTCCTCGGCCACCAGGTCTCCGAGCAGGCTCTGGCCCATCGTGCGCGTGGTGTGGGCGCCGGCGCGCTCGCGCTCGCGCGCGACCGCGCTCGGCACGAAGTCCAGCGCGTACAGCTGGGCGTGGGTGTGCGGTAGCGACGCGCCCCCCTCGCGGCGCTCGTTGACGATCAGCTGCACGCACGCGCTGTCCGCGTGCGCGTGCATGCGCTCGCGCCACACGTCCACCGCCAGCATCACCTGCTCGCGCGGCAGCTGCGCCAGCGACAGCACGGGCTGCGGGCCGTTGACGATCACCTCGTGCGCCCCGGTGGCGGGCCGCGACACGAACAGGTCGGGCTGGCCGCGCACCTGCGCGGGGGCAGCGCCGGCCTCCTGCGGGCCGTCCTCCCGCTCGCCGCGCGCGCCGGGCGGCGCCAGCGCGGGGTACAGGTTGGGGATCACGCGCACGCGCCAGCCGGGCGAGTCGGGCGCGCCGCCGTCTGGCCGCAGCGCGTACAGCTCGGGCGGCGTGCGCTGCTCGTGGCCCTCGGCGAAGGGGTCCTGCTCGGGGTCGATCGGCTCGGGCGGCGCGCATCGCGGCTCGCCGCCGGGCCGGCGCGAGCGCTCCCCCGCGACGATCGTCCGGTGCCCGCTCAGCGGGTCGATCCGCAGCTCCGGCAAGGCTCAAGCATCCAGCGCGTAGCGGCGGATGTCCTGTTCCAGCCTGGCGACGCTCGGGTACGGCCCCTGGTGGATGTACATGCCGCCGCGGCGGTTGTAGATGACGGTCACCGGCGTGAACGCGGAGTCGGTGATCGCGCTGCCGAGCGCGCCGCTGCGGTCGAAGTAGCTGGGGTAGCTGAGCGGGGAGGAGCGCAGGAAGGCGAGCGCTCCCGCGCGGCTGTCGGCGGAGTCGATGCCGATGAACGCCACCTGGCGCCCGCGCGAGAGGGAGACACGCTGGAAGACCGCCGACTCGGCGCGGCAGGGTTCACACCACGACGCCCACTTGTTGATCACCACGGGGGTGCCGCGCAGCGCAGCCAGGCGGGCTCGCAGCGCCGCCTGGCCGCCGGAGAGCAGCTCGTTCGCCTGCGCGTGCAGCGCCGCCAGCCGCGGTGGCGAGCCGGCCAATTCGCGGCGCATCTGCGCCAGCGTCAGCGTGGAGGGCTGGCGCGCCTGCGTCGAGCCCCCTGCCAGCTGCACGAGCCCCACAGCCAGCAGGACCAGCAGCGCCGCGGTGGCGGCCGCGATCGACAGGGTCTTGGGCGTCATCGCCGTAAGGGTCGCAGATGCCGTTCACTTCGTTTGCGCCTGCGCGTGCTGTATCCTTGCGGTACTGATGTGCGGGCGCCGGAGCGCCCGACGAAGGGCGCCAGAGGGGCGCCGACCTTTTGAGCCGCGCCGAATCGAACGCGGCCCCATCTCGAAGTCCAGAGCCTCAATGGCCGAGTCCACCTCAGTGGCCCTCGCGGCCGCGACCATTCCAAGTTCCGCCGAAATTGCGCGTGCGGAGAAGTTCGTGCGCGAGCGTTTCGTGCACGAGGGCGAGGACCCGCAGGCCGCGCTGGCGCCGGGAACGCCGCGCAGGCGCGCCCTCGACCAGGCGCTGGCGGAGCTGGAGCAGGACCCCAAGAGCAAGAGCCCGTCGACCGCCTGGCGCCGGGAGTTCTCGCTGCTGCTGGGGCTGGAGCGCCTGCTGTCCGAGGAGGAGCCCAAGCTCGAGGACGGCACGGTCCTGTCGGCCCACCAGGTGGACGCGCTGTCGGGCACGCTCACCGCGCTGCTCGCGGAGGCGCAGCGCAGCGCCGCGGAGGGCAACGGCCGCGCGTCCGCCTCCCCCGAGCTGCTCGCCTCCGCAGACATCCTCGGCCCGGACGGGACGGCCTTGACCAACGGCGGCGCGCCCGCCGACGAGCGCGTGGCCGACGAGCGGGCGGACGCGTCCGAGGAGGACGAGGACGAGGACGACCTCGACGACGAGGAAGACGACGAGGAGGAGGACGAGGACCTGGGCCCCGTGCAGAGAGCCCCCGCGGAGGAGGAGGACGAGGACGCGGAGGACGAGGACGAGCTGGAGGCGCAGGCGCTCGAGGACGAGGACGAGCTGGAGGCGCAGGACGCCCTGGACCTGCAGGGCGAGTCCGAGGAGGAGCCGCGCGACTGGGTGGACGAGGAGGACGAGGAGGAGTCGCTGGGGGAGCAGCCCGAGGACCCCAACGCGGCCAAGCGCTTCTGGTTCGAGCACGCGACCGGCGCGGGCAAGACGGTGGCCGCGCTGGGCTTCGTGGAGGCCTCGCACACGGGCGGGGTGCTGATCCTCACGCACCGGCGCAACCTCGTGGACCAGTTCCTCGGCGAGCTGCGCGACCGCGGCTACCAGAAGCGCATCAGCCGGCCGCTGCTGAAGGGCGAGGACTCGGTCAAGGGGCCGGTGACGGTGGAGACCTACCAGTGGTTCGTGCGCAACGCGGGCAAGATCTCCAGCGCTTACACGATCGTGATCTGCGACGAGGCGCACACGGCGCTGGGCGAGAAGACGAGCGGCGCGATCCGCGAATGGACGGGCCCGATCTTCATCGGCATGACCGCCACCGGCGCGCTGATCGCCAGGCACGTCACCGACCTGTTCCCCACGCAGACCTCGCGCTTCGACCTCGCGCAGGCGGCGCGGCGCGGCGTGATCGCGCCGCTTCGCTGCGTGCGCATATCCCCCGGCGTGGGCGTGCGCACGATCGCCAAGGTGCCGCTGCGCCGGGGCGAGGTGGACACGGAGTTCGACCAGGAGGAGCTGGCCAAGCTGCTCGACCAGCACCCCTTCAACCTGGCCGTGGCGAACCTCTACAAAACGCGCTTCAACGGCGTCCCCGGCGTGGTGTACGCGGCGGGCGTGCGCCACGCGTACAACCTCGCGGAGGCGTTTCGCGCGGAGGGCATCAAGGCGCAGGCGGTCTCGGGCGAGACGCCCAAGCGCGAGCTGGTGGAGATCCTCGCGCGCTACGAGCGCGGCGACGTCGACGTGCTGATCAACGCGCAGCTCTTGGCGGAGGGCTGGAACAGCCCGCGCGCGACCGTGTGCGTGCACCTCGCGCCCACCGCGTCAAAGCGCATCTACCAGCAGCGCGTGGGGCGCGTGACGCGCCGCCACCCCGGCAAGGAGGCGGGTCTGGTGGTGGACTTCGTGCACCCCGCGACCAAGCACGACGACCCGGTCGTGACGCTGCACTCGCTGCTGGACAGGGATGTTTACAGAGGGGGAGCGATCGTGGTGGGGCCCGTGCGCCGCGGGCGCGGGCGCAGGATGCGCGTGGAGCGCCGGGTCCTGCCGGTGTGCGCGGAGGAGGAGCGGCGCTTTCAGGTGTTCGAGCGCGAGCTGTGGCGGATCGCGGTGGAGCACTTGGACTACGGCGAGCAGCACCTGTGGGCGGCGCTTGCGGGCGCGCGCGTGGCCCCCAACGGCTGGCGCCGCGCGCGGGCGATGCTGCACTTCGACCGCACGGGCGAGCTGAAGAGCCGCTTCCTGATCACGGCCGTGAAGCGCAACAAGAGCGCGCAGCTGCGCCTGCGCGCGCTCAGCGACATCGCCGCGCTGCGCGACCCCGACGCGTTCGACGAGGCGATCGACATCATCGGCGGCTGGCCGCGCGAGGAGCGCAAGGAGGCCACCAAGATCATGCTGCGCGCGCTGGTCGAGCGGCGCATCGGCAGGCGCGACCAGGCCAACGCCTGGATCTGGCGCCTGGCGGAGTACACGCGCGACGTGCACGAGGAGTACGCGGTGCAGCGCTGGCCGGAGACCAAGCGGCTGCTCGGCCTGCTGGTCAACTCGGCGGGCGGCGCGCACGCGCGCAACGCAAGGCGCCTGATCCACGCGGCGCGCAACCAGGACCGCCGCCTTGCCGCCGCGCTGCTCGCCGCGGCGCTCGCGCACACCCCGGAGGCGGAGGAGGCGCTGCGCGGCGCGCGCACGCGCATGGCGCGCAAGCCCCCCGCGCTGGCCCGCGAGCTGCTGCGCAACTTCCCCAAGCGCCGTGCGCGCAACTCGCGGCGGCGGCGCAAGGGCGCGAAGGGGGCCGGCGCCAGCGCGGAGGCTGAGGCGATGCTCGGCGCACAACCGCACGCGACGGCCGACCCACAGTCGCAGACGACGGGAGCGGGCGTCGAAAACGACGGTGCGGCCGCTCGGCACGCAGACCGCTCCTGACAGGCTGAATCGCGCGCGGTGTTCTGATAGTCTAATCATTTAGACCAGTCGGGCATCATGGCTGTATGGGGGGATGATGGCGGCGAGCACTCAGAAGACGATCCCTGAAGGCGAGCACCCGGGCGCCCAGCCTCATGGAATCTCCGCGCACGATCCACAGGTCTATCGCCTCGCCGTCGGCGGTATCAGCCTCGCCCTGGTGGCGTTCCTCATCGGCGGCGCAATCGTCGGGGCGTCGGGCCACGCCAAGGAAATGGTGTCGGAATACTGGACGATCGGCGCCGCGCTTGTAGGCGCTCTGGTGGGCATCATCGCGCCCTCGCCGAAAGAGAAGCGAGTCGAACAGCGCGCCGATTTCCAGCACGACGACAACCCAAAGACCAGTGCGACCTCGCCGCGAGTCTTCTTCGCGCCGTTCTATCAGCCGCTGGGCCTCATCTGCGGGCTTGCGCTGTCCCTATGGCTGGCCTCGGAAGTCGATGCTGCCAGCGCCGCCGTTCTTCGCACCCTCGCCGCGGGCAGCGCGGGTGGCCTTCTGGGCCTGCTCGTTCCCAACCCCTCGCGGTCTCAAGGCGGTTGAGCGCGCCGCGTCTGGTCGGCTTCGTGGCGGCCGCTAGACGATCCCGCGCAGGTGCACCTCGCCTGCGCTGAGCGCCGTGCGCCCGCCGTCGGCCAGCGCGACGACCAGGCGGCCATCGCCGTCGATGCCCTCCGCCCGGCCCTGGCCGTCAGCCCACGCGATCTGGCGTCCTCGCAGCGCGTCCCTGGCCCGCCACGACGCGAGCGTGGTCTCCGCGGGCTCGGACAGCCGGCGCTTGAGAGCGTCGATCAGCCGCTCGAGCAGCGGCTCGACGTCGGCGGAGGCGAGGCCCATGGTCGCGGCGGGCAGGCCGGCGCCCTCGGATCCGCCGCGGTCCCCCCGCGGGCGCAGCTCGGCGGGGAGCTGGTCGAGGCGGACGGCGACGTTCAGCCCGATCCCCAGCACCGCCCAATCCTCCTGTGGGCGTCCCTCCACGAGGATGCCCGCGAGCTTGGCGAGCGCGCCGCCGTCGCGGTCGCGTCCCACGTCCGGGTCGCCTTCCCGCGCGTCGGCGTCGCGCGCCTGCACGACGATGTCGTTCGGCCACTTGATGTGCGCGCGCTCGCCGGCCGCGTCGCACACGGCGACGGCGGCCGCCAGCGGCAACAGCCGTGGCGGCGCCCTCAGCAGCAGCGACATCAACAGCGCGCTGTCCGCCGGCGCGGACCAGCGCCGGCCCTGGCGCCCCCGCCCGGCGGTCTGCTCGGAGGCGGTCACCAGCGTGCCGTGGGGCGCGCCGGCGAAAGCCAGCTCGCGAGCGCGCTCGTTGGTCGAGCCGGTGCGCCGCAGGTGAACGCGCGGGCGCCCGAGCGCCGCGGCGGGATCTGTCGCGCACGCCCCCGCGCGGCTCACGCGGGCCACGCGGGGCGCGCCCTCACGCGGGGCGCACCGTCAGCTCGTCGTCGGCGTCGGCGCCGAGCAGCTGTGCGGCCGAGCCGCGGTTGACGGCGAGCGCGACCATGCGCGTGGCGTCCTCGTAGATCAACAGCTCGCCGGGCGTCACTTCCGCGAACGTCGCCGCGTAGCGCGCGGTGCGAACGGCGCCGGAGTGGCTGATCGTCAGCAGGTCGCCGGGAAGCGCGCCCAGTTCGGCGAGCTGCTCGTTGGCGGCGTCCAGGATCAGGTTGCCGAACGTGTCGCTGCGCAGCACGTGGACCGTCAGCGCCCCGCCCGACAGCTGGGCCGAGGGCAGCCCGAAGCGCCGCAGCTGTTGCACCGGCAGCGGCTCGCCGACCGTCTCCAGCGGCTCCCCCGCGGCGAGCGCGGCGGCCACCGGCGCGAAGATGTCGCGCCCGTGGAACGTGCGCGACACCGGCTGCAGGCGCTCGCGCGACTCGCCGATGTCGACCGCCTCGGCCACGCCGCCGAGCCGCTCGGCGGCGGGCATCAGCAGGCCGTTGTCGGGGCCCACGAGCAGGTGGTCCTCCTCGACGGTGCGCATCGCGACCGCGCGGCGCGCGTGGCGCCCGACGGCGCTCACGCCCGGGTCCACGACCGCCAGGTGCACGCCCGCGGGCAGGAACGGGAGCGCGGAGCGCAGCACGATCGCCCCCGAGCGCACGTCGTGGCGGGGGATCGAGTGCGTCAGGTCGATCACCCTCGCGGCGGGGCAGCGGCGGGCGATGACCCCGTGGCACACGCCGACGAACTCGTCGAGCAGGCCGTAGTCGGACAGGAAGGTGATGACTGGTTGGGTGTCGCTATCTGTGGCCATCGGTTGCTCTCGCCGCCGCGTCGGCGAGCACGGCATCGACCACGCCGTCGACGTCGTGCGGCGCCGCCTCGAGGTGGGGCTCCAGGCCGTGCTCGCGCAGCGCCTCGCTCGTGACGGGACCGATCGAAACGATACGCGCGCTCGCGGACAGCGCTGCCCCCTCGCCGCCCGCCTGCAACAGGAAGCGGACGGTCGAGGACGAGGTGAACGTCACGTAGTCGGCCTCGCCCAGCGCGCGCAGCGCGGCCGCGGAAAGCGGCTCGGCGACCGTCTCGTACACGGCCAGCACGTCGACCTGCGCGCCGCGCGCGCGCAGCGCGTCGGGGAGCACGTCGCGCGCCTCGCGCGCCCTGGCGATCAGCGCGCGCGAGACGGGCACGTCGGCGAGCGCCTGCACGAGCGACTCGGCCACCGCGCGCTCGGCCACGACGTCCGCCACGACCCCGTGCTCGGCCAGCGCGCGCGCGGTCGCCGGCCCGATCGCGGCGATCTTCGCGTGCGCCAGCGAGCGCGCGTCGCCCCGCGGGTGCACGCCGTCGTCCAGGCGCTCGAACAGCCCCGCCACGCCGTTGGCGCTGGTCACGCACACGAGGTCGTAGGGCGAGGGGTCGAGCGTGGCGTGGGCGGGGTCCGACACCGGGCGCGTGGCGATCACGGGCGCCTGCACGACGCGCGCGCCGAGCGCTTCCAGCCGTCGCGCGAGCCCGCTCGCCTGCGCGCGCGCCCTGGTGACCGCGACGGTGACGCCCGCGAGCGGCCCCGGCGAGCGCCACGCGAGCTGCGAGGCCAGCGCGGCCACAGGCCCGATCACGGTGATCGCCGGCGCGCGGACGTCCGCCTCGCGCGCGACCTGCGCGATCGTCTCCAGCGTGCCCGTGACCGTGCGCTGGCGGGGCAGCGTGCCCGCTTCCACGAGCGCGGCCGGCTGCGCGCGCGGGCGGCCCGCCGCGATCAGCGCCGCCGCGATCTCCGGCAGCTGGCGCACGCCCATGTACAGGACCAGGGTGCCGGGGAACGCCGCCAGCGCGTGCCAGTCGAGCGATCCGTCGTCGCCGTCCTCGCGCGTGTGCCCGGTCACCAGCGCCACCGCGCTGGCCAGGCCGCGATGGGTGACGGGGATGCCCGCGTACGCGCTCGCGGCCACGCCGGCGCTCACGCCGGGGACGACGTCGAAGTCGATGCCGGCGGCGCGCAGCGCCAGCGCCTCCTCGCCACCGCGCCCGAACACGAACGGATCTCCCCCCTTCAGGCGCACGACCGTCTTGCCCTCGCGCGCGCGCGCCACCATCAGCTCCTGCGTGCGCTCCTGCGCCACCGACGGCCCGCCGCCCTCCTTGCCCACGAACACGAGTTCCGCGTCCGCGCGCGCGCCGTCCAGCGCGGTCGCGGGGATCAGGCGGTCGTGCAGGATCACGTCGGCGCTCGCGATCAGCTCCAGCGCGCGCGCGGTCATCAGCCCGGGGTCGCCGGGGCCGGCGCCGACGAGGTGCACGCGCCCGTCCGAGCGCCTGCCTTCGCGTGGCGCGTCGGCGCTCATGCCCGTGGGGCGCTCATTCGCCGACCGGCCAGTGCTCGACGCGCAGCTCGGGCATGGGGAAGTGCTTCGGGTTGCCGGTCGCCAGATGTGCGCCCACGCCCACGGCGGCCGCCGCGATCAGGCAGTCCGGCTGGCTGAGCGTGACCCCCTCGTGTGCGTAATCTCTGCGCCAGCGCCCAGCGCGTTCGCCCTCGACCCGCCCGAGGGGAGCGACGTGGAGCCCCTTCAAGAAGCGAAGCACGATTGCCTCCCTGTGGATGTTGGTGCCGCGCAACACCTCGTCCACGTTGACCGCACAGATCCACGGGACTTGGCCTGCGTCCAACGATTCCTGGATCCGCTGAGCGGCGGCGCGCTTTCGCAGCACGTCGATCAGGACGGTGGTGTCGAGCAGCAGCGGCAATCCTCAGCCGACCCGGCGCGGGTCGCTGAAGCGCTGTGCGTGGACCCAGGCGGCTGGGTCCGGGTCCCACTCGTGCTCCTCGCCGGCGAGGGCGCCGAGCCCAGCCTCGATGTCCTCCCGTCGCCGCGCATCCTCGAGCGCATGGCGGACGGTGTCGGCTATGAAGGCGCTGCGACGCCGCCTTCCCACCCGCCGGTCGAGTTCCTCCACGAGCTCGTCATCGAGGCTTATGTGCAATCGCATGGCCACAACGTAACACACAGCAGATTCCTGACCGTGGAAAGGCCGTCACGACGCGCTCGCCGTCGCCATCTCCTGCGCGCGCGCCAGCACGTCCCCGGCGCCGACCGTCAGCAGCCGCTGCGCCACCTGCGCACCCAGCGCCTCGGGCCGCCCGGCCTCGCCGGCCAGCTCGTCGCCGATCCACTCCGAGCCGTCGGGCAGCCCCACCCACGCGCGCAGCAGCAGTCGCCCGCCGCCGGTGGGCGCGGCGTGGGCGCCGAGCGGCGTGTTGCAGCCCGCGCCGAGTTCGCGCGCGAGCGCGCGCTCCGCCAGCAGGCACGCGAACGCATCCTCGTCGCCGATCGCCCTCACCGCCTCGCGGGCGCGCGCGTCCTCGGCACGGCCCTCCAGCGCGAGCACGCCCTGGCCGGGCGCGGGCACGAAGCGCCTGGGGTCGAGCGCCGCGCCCGCCTCGGCCTCGCGGCCCAGCCGCTGCAGCCCCGCGCGCGCGAGCACGATCGCGTCCAGCCGCTCGCCCGTGTCCCTCGACGC
>Ga0335075_10016812_pt1 | contig 10898 bp, 9 predicted proteins | sample Lox_Sample_24_FD_206723 | JGI IMG/M metagenome (GOLD analysis project Ga0335075, IMG submission 206723) | Soil microbial communities from Loxahatchee National Wildlife Refuge, Florida, United States - Lox_Sample_2.4 | ecosystem: Environmental > Terrestrial > Soil > Wetlands | place: USA: Florida... | reverse complement strand
GGGCGGGGGGGGGGGGGCCCGGCGGGGGGGGGGGGGGGGGGGGGGGGGGGAGGAGGTTCGCGATCGTCTCGGGAATGGCCGGCGGCGAGATCGTCGGGAGGGGACCTTCCGACGGCGGCTCCGGCTCGGAATCCTCGGCGATCGATTCCGGGGTCGCCCGATCCGGTGCCGACGGGGGAGGGGCGGAGGCCGCCGCCTCCGCCGGCTCCGCGAACGGCCCCTCGGGTTCGAGGACCTCGGGCGGGGGCTCCGGGGAGGAGGGGACCTCGACCTCGTCCGGCGATGGGGTCTCGACCGGGGCGGTCGGCTCCGGCTCGGGCGTCCCTGGCGGTTCGGCCTCCGGTTCCGGCTCGGGTTCGGGCGCCCGTTCGCCCGTCGGCTCGGGCTCCGGTTCGGGGCCGGGCTCGGCCGCCGGCGGCTCCGGCGTCCCGGCCGCTTCGGGCTCCGCCCCGACCGGGGTCACCGAGGGCGGGATGAGCGCGAGGACGCGCTCGAGCTCGGCGCGGAGCGCAGGGAGCTCGGGGAACCGGGTCGGCGGGAGGCCGACGCGCACCGCCTCGGTGCGCGAGCGGATGCGCTGGTAGGCCTCGCCGGCGCCCGGTCCGATCGGCACGGTCTCCCCGGCGTTGCCCCGAAGCGACGCGGTGAGCTCCGTTGTGAGCGCGATCGACTCGGTGAGTCGGCGTTCGGCCGTCGCCCGATCGCCTTCCGCGCTCGCGGCGAGCGCGGCCGTGAGCGCCGCGCGGAGCGGTTCGAGCGGGGCGCCGACGAGCACGAAATCGCGGACCTCCTCCTCGAGTGAGACGAGGCGGGGGGCGGGGACCGCGAGCTCGACCACCGGGGGCTCGATGATCTGCCGCGTGTCCCGGGAGATCGTGACGGCGAGGTTGATGTCGACGCCGCGCGGGCCGATCCGGTACGGGTGCAGGCGCACGTCGTGCGCGCTGCCGCGGAACTTCTCGACCCCGATCGCGCGGACGGTGACCCCCTCGAGCTCCCAGCGGAACAGACGGATCTCCCCGCGGGCCAGCATCCGCTCGGCGGTGTCGACGTCCTCGAGCGGCGCCTCGACCGTGAGGACCGTCGTGACCTGGAGGTCGGAGAGGAAGCGGAGGAACGTCTGCGCGCCGGCGACGGGGTCGAACCCCTTCATGCAGAAGTACTGGAGCGCCGTGAGCGAGTCGATCACGATCCGCGTGTAGTTCTTCCGCGCGACCTGGCTGCGCAGCATCTGCTCGAGCGCGGTGATCGTCACTTCGACGCTCGAGAGCTCGGGGGTCCGACGGATGCGCGGGGCGACGGCCCGGAACGGCAGGGCGGCCCGGACGGAGGCGATGTCCTTGAACGGGACCCGCTCGTAGCGCATGATGTCGGGGATCGCGTCGAACACTTCCACCGAGTCGAGCTCCGGCTCGAGGCCCCGGTGGTTGACCCGACACTCGTTGGGCGGCTCCTCGAGCGTGACCATGAGGACCCGCTCGCCGCGCCGGACGCCCTCGCACAGGAACTGGAGCGCGAGGGTCGACTTGCCCGTCCCCGACGGCCCGACGATCAGGTACGGCCGCCGGGCGACAAGTCCGCCCTCGAGCATCGCGTCGAGCGCGGGAGTACCGGTCGAAACGCGGGCGTCCGGAGCGCGGGCAGTCCCTCCCGACTCGGACGCGGCCAAAACCCCTTCTGCGCCGCGACGTGGAAGCGGCGGGCGTATCATGGCGGTCTCCGCCTCTTGAACCTATCCCGCGTCGCGGAGCAACGGATAAGTCGCCCTTTGTGCCCGCGTCCTCCATGCCCGCCGAAGTCGTGGACGGACGCTCCCGGATGCGCAGCCTCGCGGCCGCCCTACCGCAGGGACTCCGGGACGGCTTCCGGGCCGGCCAGGAGCTCGCCGTGCCGGCCCTCGACCGCGGCAGCTCGGTCGTCGCGGTCGGCATGGGCGGCTCCGGCATCGCGGCCGACCTCGCGCGCGGCCTCGTCGAGGCCGAGACCGGCGTGCGGTTGGGGCTCGTGCGTTCCCCGGAGCTCCCGCGCTCGGTCGACCGCAAGACGCGCGTCGTCCTGATCAGCTACTCCGGCAACACGTGGGAGACCCTGCGCGCGTACGACGCCGCGGAGCGCGCCGGCGCCTCTCGGATCGTCGTCACCTCGGGCGGCGAGCTGGCCGAGCGCGCCACCCGGGACGGGGTGCCGCTCCTCTCGGTGCCGCTCGGGATGCCGCCGCGCTCCGCGGTCGGGCACCTGCTGGGGGGTCTCCTGGGGCTCCTCGACTCCGGGTTTCCCGAGTCGAACGAGGACCGGCTCCTCCGGATCGCCGACCGCACCGAACGGTCGATCCGATCCTACCAGAGCGCGAGCGGGCCGGCGGCGCGTCTCGCCGCCCGGATCGGGGACCGGAGCCCGTTCGTCTACGCGGAGGGCGCCTTCCTGGGGCTCGCGCGCCGCTGGAAGACGCAGATCGAGGAGAACGCGAAGCAGATCGCCGGGTTCGACGAGGTGCCGGAACTGTTCCACAACGCCCTCGTCGGGTGGGACGCCATGAAGCGTCCCGAGGCGCGACGGCGGGCGGTCGTCTTGCTCGAGTGGTCGGGCGAGTCGGCGATGATCGAGGAGACGTTCCGCTACCTGGAGCGACTGCTGGGCCGCAAGGGCGTCACCGTCGGGAAGGCGTCCCTGGCCGCCGAGGACCGGCTCGAGGCGCTGATCGCCGGGATCGCGTTGGGCGATCACGTGAGCCTCTTCCTCGCGGACCGTCACCGGGTCGACCCGTACCCGGTGATGGCGATCGTCCGGCTGAAGGCCGCGGTCGGCCGGCCCCGTCGTCGGGCCCGCTGACCCGTGGGCGTCCGGGTTCGGCGCCGCCGAAGACGCCGCTTTTAGGGCGGCCTCCCCTCCGTCCTGCCGGACGGAACGACCCCATGGAGGATCTCACGCAGCCGCGGGTCCGGTACGGTCGGGCTGCGCCCGAGCCGATGCGCGCCTTGTCGTCGATCGAGCAGTATCTGGAGGGCTGCGGGCTCGCCCCGGCGCTCCTCGACCTCGTGCAGCTGCGGGCCTCCCTGCTCAACGGATGCGCCTACTGCCTCCAGAGGCACTCGCACGAGGCGAGGGCCCGAGGCGAGAGGGTCGAACGCCTCTTCCAGCTCGGGGCGTGGCCGGAGTCGCCCGTCTTTTCCGAGCAGGAACGGGCGGCCCTGGAGTGGACGGACGCCGTGACGAACGTCCAGTCGGGGCACGTGCCCGAAGAGGTCTACCAGCGGGCTCGCCGCCAATTCACCGAAAAGGAGCTGGTCGACCTCACGTGGGCCATCGCGGCCATCAACGCCTGGAACCGGCTCTCGATCGCGTTCCGCTATCCGCCGGAGATCCGCTGAAGGTCCGACCGGCGTCCGGGCCTCGAGCCGCTCCTTCGCGTGCGGACAACGTCCAAATACGCGCGACGCTCCGTGCGGTTCGGGTGCTGAGGTAGCCTAGCTCGGCCAAGGCGCCAGATTCGAGATCTGGTGATGCGTATGCATCGCGGGAGTTCAAAGGTCGGTCGGGGTCCCCCCCCGGCGGCGGAAGATCTCCCCCTCAGCGCCTCCGCGGTCGAAGTGGAGCTCGCCATCACGCGGGGACGCGGGGTGGAAGCCCGCGCCGTGCGCGTCGCGCCCGGCACGACGGTCCGCGCCGCGCTGCGGGCCGCTGGCCAGGCCCCGGAGGGGTGCGCGGTCCTGCTCGGAGGTCAACCGATCCCGCTCTCCACCCCGCTGGTGGGCCCGGTTCGGCTCGTGGTCGTACCGACGTTCAGCGGCGGTTAGGCGGCCCGGTCCTCTCGGAGCGCCAGCGAAGGGTTAAGGCGGCCCGCACCGTCTCTTTGCTGTCGAGGACACGCCGTGCCGTCCAGTTGCCCCATCTGCGAGCAACCGATCCCGACGACCGTCACGCACTGCACCGTGTGCGGCTTCCCGACCGCGCTCGCAATCGAAGGCCTGCGCTCGGCCACGCCCGGGATCCCGAACGGGGTCGACGCCGCCGAGCTCTCGGCGCCGGCCCCGCGCGTGAAGGCCTCGGTGGCCCCGCTCTCGCCGGAGGCCGAGCTGTGTGCGGCGATCAGCCGCGACCTCCGCACCAAGCTCGACTTCGTGCGGCAGCTCGGTCGGGGCGTCCCGGACGTCACGAGCGAGATGTGCCAGGCCGCGCTCATCGAAGCCGAGGGCCGCGTCTCCGAGGCGCTCGAGATCCTCCGCGGCGCCCAGGTCCGGCTCGACGAGCAGACGGTCGAGCTCCTGCAGCGCCGCCTGGCGCAGCTCGAGGACCGCCTGGCCCTCCTGCAGCGGACCGGGGTCCGGTTCGTGCTCGGCGACGACCTGCAGCGGCTGCGCGACGCGATCGACCGCAACCAGCGGGAGGAGGCCGCCCAGCTCCTGGTCGACACCGAGCGCCGGACCGCCCAGTTCGAATCGGACTGGAAGGGGCTCCAGGGGCTCCTCGCCCAGATCGAGGCGCTCCGCTCCGAGGCGACCGACCTCTCGATCCCGCTCGGGGAGATCTCGAGCGAGCTCGAGGAGATCCGGGACCACCTCGCGAACGAGCCGCTCACCGAAGACTCCCTCGACACCATCGCCCAGCAGGCGGCCCAGACGCTGATGCTCCTCCACGAGGCGATCCCGACCTCGCTCGAGGAGGAGCTCGGCCGCCACGAGGTGACGCTCAACCGCTACCCCGAAGAGCACGAAGGGAGCGCCGTCGCGCGCCGTCTCCACGGGGAAGCGAACCGTCACCTCAAGAAGGGCCGCCTCTCGGAGGCCGTGGCGAGCGTCCGGGACCTCCGCCGCCAGATCGAGCTGCTCGAGAAGGAACCCCAGGCCGCGGCCCCGTCGCCCACGCCCGCCGCGACCCCCGGCCTCGCGGAGACGGAGGCGGAGATGCTCGATCGGCTGCTCAAGAAGGCCCGGAGCCTCGCCGCCCGGGTCCGCACGCTGCCCGCGGACAGCGACACGGCCCGCGACGCCGCGATGCAGATCCGGGAGGCGACCGACCTCCTCCGCGACCGGCACCTCAAGGAGGCCGACCTCACGCTCACCCGGCTCATGCGCATGCTCGCCTACGAGGCCCCGAGGAGCTGAGCGATGCCTCCTCCGGAGTCGGCGGCCGTGCAGGGGCTGCGTCGGCGCCTCGACCAGCTCTCGAAGAACGGCGAGGCGCTCGAGGGCGAGGGGCTCCCGTTCCCGACGGCCCAGATCCGCGATACCGTCCGGGAGGCGCTCGAGACCGGCGACCTCGAACGGGCGAACACGGTCCTCAAACGCGGAGAGGCCCTGCTCGCCCGGGTCGGGCAGGACTGGACCTGGGTGCGCGAGCTGCTCCGCCGGGCCGACGAGCTCCGCGCGATCGCGGGCACGATCGGCGTCGACCTCCAGCACCTCGATGCCCGCGTCGGGAACCCGCGCACGCGGCTGCTCACCGAAGGACTCTCCTCCGGCTCGCTCGAGAAGGCGGCGGCGAGCGCGTCGCTCGCGCTCGCGGTGCTGAACGACGCGGTCCCGAAGTTCTGCCTCCAGGAAGCGCAGCTGCTCGGCGAGTCGATCCGTCGGGCCCGCAACCGCGGCGAGGACGTCCGTGGGGCGACGCGGTCGTTCTCCCAGCTCCTCCAGGCGGTCCAGGACCAGAACCTCCCGACGGCCGCGCAGCGCCTCGTCGAGGCCCGCAAGGCGGTCGCCCGCATCCCGCGCGCTCCCGCGCTCCCCGCGATGTCGCCGCGCGAGGAGGAGGAGATCCTGCTGGAAGCGCGCAATCTCGCGCGCCGGCTCCAGCGCATCAAGGGCAAGGCCCGCGACGCGCAGAGCGCGGCGCGGCTGATGACCCAGGTGCGCGCCGCCCTGAGCGAGGACCGACGCTACGGGACCCCCGAGGAGGAGATCGAGCAGCTGTGGGCCGAGGTCGACCGGCTCACGAAGGAACGCAAGCTCGCCGGGAAGACCGTGCCCGCCGTCCCCCTGCCGGCCGAGGAGGAAGAAGAGGAACTCCCGCCCGAGGAGGCCCTGGCGTCGCTCCCGGATGGCCTCGACGAGGAGCCCGAGGACGAGGAACCCCGGGGCCCCGGGCCGCGTCGCCCCCCCGAGCCCGACGAGACCGAGGAGGAGCTGAGGCCCCTGCGACGCTCGCTGCTCATCCCGTACGTCCCGCCGGACGGGGCGCTGCTCGGCGGCGACTCGTCGACCGACGACGGCAACGGCGCGGCCGCCCGACCCCGGGTCCGCCCGCGCCCCCGACCGTAATGCTTTAATACGTATCGCAAGTCCTTTATACCACTTGTCGCGGGGCGGGGTTCGTCCGGCAGCGCGCGAGGTGGGGAGCATTCTCGCGGTGACGCCGGCGGGGCACGTGGTCGCTCGCGCGCGCGGTCCGGAGGTCGTGGACGAGGGGACCCTCGTCACCGACGCCCGCGGCACCCTGCGCGGTCGGGTCGTCCGGGTGTTCGGTCCCGTCGCGCGGCCGTACCTGAGCGTCCGTCCTCGCCGGCCGCCGACGCCCGCCGAGGGCGCCGGGTGGATCGGGGCGACGCTGCGCACGGAGTGAGCGAGGGTTCCGAAGATGCCGAACGGAGAGGCAGCGCCGAACGGGGACAAGCCGACGGCCCGACCGGAGGATCTCGCGGTGCCGACCCGCTGCACGAGCTGCGGATCGACGCACCTCACGCGCGACTACGAGCGCGGCGAGCTCGTCTGTGACGAGTGCGGCCTCGTGCTCGAGGAGTCGATGATCGACCAGGGCCCGGACTGGCGGGCGTTCGACGCCGAACAGGGCGAGAAGCGGGCCCGGACGGGCGCGCCCACCACCCTCACGATCCACGACAAGGGGCTCTCGACGGAGATCGGGTGGAAGAACCGGGACCCGTACGGGAAGTCGATCCCGACCCGCAACCGCGCGCAGCTCTACCGGCTCCGCAAGTGGCAGCGCCGGATCCGGGTCTCGAACGCGACGGAGCGCAACCTCGCCTTCGCGCTGGCGGAACTCGACCGCATCGCCTCCGGGATGGCGCTCCCGCGCAACGTCCGCGAGACGGCGGCGATGATCTACCGCAAGGCGGTGAACCGGAACCTCATCCGGGGCCGGTCGATCGAGGGGGTGGTGGCGGCCTCGCTCTACGGCAGCTGCCGGCAGTGCAACGTGCCGCGGACGCTCGACGAGATCGCGTCGAAGTCCCGCATCGGCCGCAAGGAGATCGGCCGGACGTACCGGTTCATGACCCGGGAGCTGCACCTCAAGCTGATGCCCACGCGACCGCAGGACTACATCCAGCGGTTCTGCTCCGAGCTCAAGTTGAAGGGCGAGATCCAGACGCGCGCCAACGAGATCCTCAAGGAGGCGACCGAACGCGAGCTCACGAGCGGTCGGGGCCCGACCGGGGTCGCGGCCGCCGCGATCTACATCTCGAGCGTGCAGTGCGGCGAGCGCCGGACCCAGCGCGAGGTCGCCGAGGTCGCGGGCGTCACCGAGGTCACGATCCGCAACCGCTACAAGGAGCTCACCGAGAAGCTCAACCTCCGCGTGATGCTCTAGATCCGCGCCCGACGGGCGAAACCGTTCATAGGAGCGCGGGCTCCCCGCGGCACGGAGGCGCGGCATGGACGACCTCATCGATCGGGCGCTCCGCCTCGCCGATGTGCCGGGCGTGCGGCGCGCGGAGGTCCGCGTGCTGGCCCCCCAGCGCTACGTCCATCTCGGCGTCCGGGACGGGAGCGCGAGCGCGCTCACCGACTCGACGTCCGTCGGGCTCGGCGTGCGCGTGCGGACGGACCGGGCCTGGGGGTTCGCCGGCACCACGGACCTCTCCCCGGCCGGCGCCGCGGCCGCCGCCCGGCTCGCGGTCCGCCTCGCGGTGGCCGCCGGGCGCACCGCCCCCGAGCGGCTCCGGGTGACGGACGAACCCGGTCCCGCGCACGCGCACTATGAGACGCCGATGCGCCGCGACCCGTTCGAGGTCCCGCGCGAGGAGATCCTCGCGCTGCTCACCGACGCGGAAGCGCGGCTCCACGTCGGGCCCGGGATCAAGAGCGGCAGCGCGACGTTCCAGGCGTGGGACGAGCGGAAGTGGTTCGCTGCCTCCGACGGCTCCTCCTACCGGTCCCGGATCGTCCACGTCGGCGCGGGGGCCGTCGCGACCGCCCTAGAGGGCGGGAACGTGCAGCGGCGCAGCGCGCCGAGCTCGTTCGGCGGGAACTTCGCCCAGGCCGGCTTCGAGTTCGTGGAGTCGGCGGGCCTACCCGACCGGGCGGAGGCCGCCGGACGCGAGGCGCTCGCCCTCCTCGAGGCGCCGGCGTGCCCGACCGGCACGATGACGGTCGTCCTCGGCTCCGACCAGCTCGCGCTCCAGGTCCACGAGAGCGTCGGCCACGCGGTGGAGCTCGACCGCATCTTCGGCTCGGAGGTCGGCTACGCCGGCACGAGCTGGGTCGACGCGGCGGCGTTCGGCACGCTCCGCTACGGCAGCGAGCTCATGACCGTCGTCGCCGACGCGACCGAGCCCCACGGGCTCGGCACGTTCGGCTGGGACGACGAGGGCGTTCCGGCGCAGCGGACGCCGATCGTCCACCGGGGGACGCTCGTCGGCGCGCTCACCTCGCGCGAATCGGCGGCCCGACTGGGCCTCGTCCGCTCCGGCGGCACGGCCCGCGCGAGCGGCCCGGACCGGGCGCCGCTCGTCCGGATGACGAACGTCGACCTCCAGCCCGGCGACCGCTCGCTCGCGGAGCTCTTGGAAGGCGTGGAGGACGGGATCTACTTCGAGACGAACCGCTCCTGGTCGATCGACGACAAGCGGCTCAACTTCCAGTTCGGGACCGAGCTCGGCCGACGGATCGTCCGGGGCGAGCTGGGCCCCCTCGTCCGCAACCCGATCTACGCCGGCATGACCCCGGCGTTCTGGAGCTCGATGGACGCGGTCGGCGACCGGTCGACCTGGCAGCTGTGGGGCGTGCCGAACTGCGGCAAGGGCCAGCCGAGCCAGACGGCCCGCGTGAGCCACGGCGCCCCCATCGCGCGTTTCCGGAACGTGGCGGTCCGGGGAGGCTAGCGATGGCGTCGCGCTCCGGCTCCGGCCTCCCGGGGCTCCGCCGCGCCGTGCGGGAGCTCCCGGACGGAGTGCGCGCCGATGCCCGCCACCTCGTCGCCTCGTGGACGACGATCCGGTTCGCGAACGGCCGGATCCACCAGCCGCACTTCGAGCGGTCGCTCAGCATCTCGTTCCGCGCCTCCGAAGGGGGTCGGCTGGGGATCGCCACCACCTCCGACGGCTCGAAGGACGGGCTCGATCACGTCGTCGCCTCCGCGCGTTCGCTCGCCCGGATCGCCCCGGTCGAGCGGACGTTCCGCGGCTTCCCGAAGCCGGAGGGCCCGACGCCGCGAGCGGTCGTTTGCTCCGCGTCGACCGCGCGCAGCTCGCCCGAGTCGGCGACGCGGATCGCGGAGCGTATTCTCGCCGCCGCGCACGCGGCGGCGCCCGGGGCGCGCGTGGCCGGCGTCGTCAACGTCGGGGGCGAGGACCTGACCGTCGTCAACTCGGAGGGGCTCGAGCGCTCGACCCGGACGTCGCTCGCCCAGGCGAGCGTGCTCGTCGATCGGCCCGACCTCGACCCGCCGGTCTCGGGGTGGTCCGAGGGCGCCCACTGGGACGCGGCCCGGCTCGACCCGGACGCGCTCGGGCGCGTCGCCGCCGAGCGGATGGCCCGCTCCGCTCCGGCGGCCGTCGAGCCCGGGGCGTACCGCGTCGTGCTGCGGGCGTCCGCGGTCGACGAGCTCGTCTCGTTCCTGGGCCTCCTCGGGTTCGGCGGCCACGGCGAGGAGGAAGGCTGGAGCTGTCTGCGGACGATGCGCGGGAAGCGCGTCGCCCCCGCGTTCGTCTCGCTGGTCGACGATCCGCGCTCTCCCTGGACCGTTCCGGCCGCGATCGACTACGAGGGCACGGCGACCCGCCGGGTCCCGCTCGTCGACGAAGGGATCGCGGGGCGCGCGGTCACCGACCTCGTGACGGCCGGCCGGCTGAAGGCGCCGCTCACCGGGCACGGCCCGCCGCCGGAGGCGCCGTTCGGCGACTGGGGCCCGTACCCCGGCCACCTGGTGCTCGCCCCCGGCGACGCCTCGGAAGAGGAGCTCGTCCGCGAGACCCGGAACGGCCTCCTCGTCACCCGGTTCCACTACGTGCGCGTCGTCGATCCCGGGCGCGGGGTCATCACGGGGATGACCCGGGACGGGACGTACCGCATCGCCCACGGCGAGATCGCGGAGCCGGTCCGGAACCTCCGCTTCACGGAGAGCGTCCTCACCGCGCTCAAGGGGATCGAGCGCCTCGGCCGGGTCCGGCACCGCCACGCGAGCGAGCGCGGCGGCGCGAGCTCCGCCGTGCCCGCGGCGCTCGTGCGGTCGTTCCGGTTCACCTCCGCCACGCTCTTCTAATCGCGCCCGGTCGACCGGGCGTGACCCGGCTCCTGCCGATCGCGGTGCTCGTCTCGGGCGAGGGGACGACGCTCGACGGCCTCGCCGAGCTCGCGTCGGGGGGCCACCTGCCCGCGCGCATCGCCCTCGTCGTGTCGGACCGGGCCTCGGCCCGCGCCGTGGAACGCGCGCGCGGCCGCGGCCTGCCGACCCTCGTCCTGCCGTCGAAGGGAGTCGTCCCCGACGCGTGGGCCGCGCGCCTCACCGCCGAGCTCGTCGACCAGGGCGTGGAGCTCGTCGTGCTCGCCGGTTTCCTCACGATCCTGCCGCCGAGCTGGCTCGCGCGCTGGCCGGGCCGTGCGATCAACATCCACCCGTCGCTCCTCCCCCGCCACGGGGGCCCCGGGCTGTTCGGTCCGCGCGTCCACCGGGCGGTCCTCGCCGCGGGAGACCGGGAGAGCGGCGCGTCGGTCCACCTCGTGACCGGC
>Ga0335075_10016811_pt1 | contig 10898 bp, 9 predicted proteins | sample Lox_Sample_24_FD_206723 | JGI IMG/M metagenome (GOLD analysis project Ga0335075, IMG submission 206723) | Soil microbial communities from Loxahatchee National Wildlife Refuge, Florida, United States - Lox_Sample_2.4 | ecosystem: Environmental > Terrestrial > Soil > Wetlands | place: USA: Florida... | reverse complement strand
CGGGAGCGAGTCTGGATCACGCGATGTGGTTCCACCGCCCGTTCCGGGCTGATCAGTGGCTCCTGTACGTCCAGGACTCACCGATCGCCAGCGGTGGCAGGGGCCTCGCTAGGGGCGAGGTCTACACCCGTGCGGGGGAACTCGTCGTGTCTGTGGTTCAGGAGGGGCTGCTGCGCCTGCGTAAGCCCAATTGACAGTGGGCAAGCTCCGTTGGTAACGACCCGGTGGCATCCGGGCTACAAAGAAGTCGCAGGTAGAAAAAAGGTTGCCGGGACCAAGGGGGCATACGTAGGCTTCGTTCTGTCCGCAGGTCAACCCACTGTGCCCGAGAGGAGGTGCCCGGAATGCTGAACATGAAACTGGCCGAGGTGACGCCAGGCAGCACGGTTACGACCAGCGCGGTTACGACCAGCACGGTCCTAACCAGCCCAGTTGCCGAAGTGCGCGCCGCGCAGGCCGCAATGCGACCGCTCGCCGGATTCGGCGCGGGCGCCTTCGAGTGTGACGGCGCCTGGGTTGGCTCGTCCGCCAGCCAGCTGGTCGCTGGGCCGGCTTTGCCGCGCATCCGGGGCGCTTTCGATGACGTTCGGCCAGTCCACGCACGGACGGCTGACGCCATCGACGGTGGCTTCCAGGCCCGCAGTGTCGGCCGTGGCAGCGCGATCATCGCCGGCGCTCTCGGCGGTGGCATGGCCAGCACGAGGAATGGCAGCACCAAGCAGCACAACCAGACGACCCGTATTTACCCGGTTATCCCGGGTGGATTGGGTCCGCATCCGGCGAGGGAACCGGATCCGGTCTAGAAAAGACCGGCCAGAACCCCTCCAGGCCGCGGACCCGACAAAGGGTCCGCGGCCTTCGTTATGCGAGGCCACAGATTGTCAGAGGCATGAGAGAAGCTCGACGAGTAGTGGAGAGGGGATGGCACCGATGCAGTGGCCCGGCACAACCGCCGTGCTGGAGGGACTGGCCGACGTTCCCAGCGGCGCGGAGCTCAGCAACCAGGCGTTCGCCAGCCAGGTGTTCGCGAGCGCTGAGCTCCCCTGCAGGGATGACCCGGAGTTGTTCTTCGCGGAGTCACCGGAGGATGTCGAATTCGCGAAGTCGCTGTGCGGGAGCTGCCCGGTGAGGATGACCTGCCTTGCCGGGGCAATCGCCCGCGCTGAGCCATGGGGAGTCTGGGGTGGCGAGCTGTTCCTGCGGGGCGAGGTTGTCCCGCGCAAGCGGCCCCGGGGACGTCCGCGTAAGGACGCGGTTGCGGCCTGACTAAGGCCGGTGCCGCACTGAACCGACAACGACGATGGGAAGGTGCGACGGTGCATACGCCATTTGAACTGGCGCGCGAGCGACGACAGGATCTGCTCGCTTCCGCCGCTGCGCATCGGGAGGCGCAGCGGGCGCTGCTTTACAGAAGGATCTCCCGGAATGCTGAGCGGGCCGAGCGGCGCCAGCTCAGTCAGCGTGATCAGGCGATCCGGCTGAGGGGCCGGCTGGAGAAGTTGCAGTCGGCCATCTAGCTAGCTTGATGTGTGGCGGGGCCCGGGTAGCTAACGAGCTTCCCGGGCCCCCGACTGCGTTCTCGGCCCGCATCCTGCTCCTCGAAACGAAGGATGTGGCGGCTATTGAGCGACAGGGCGGCGCGCCGAAGCTTGCGCGCTGCCCCGGTGGCCGGGCTGGCCGGACCCCATCGGCGAGGTGACAAGTGGCAAGCGCGCAGTGTCGCGGGCGACATCGTCCGAGGCCTGATCACGGTTGTGGCAGTGCGGATGCTCGCAGGATCAGGAACGGGATGTCCCGGCGCTGGTCCACCAGCCGCGGGCTACGCGCTGGTTAACGAAGGCGGCGTCTCCATCGGAACGAAGGCTCAGCAGCCCGGCGGGGAAATCGGCGGCGAAAGGGCTAAACTGGCTGCCGAACTCGCAGGGTACGCAGAGCCGCTTAGCTAGCTTCCTGCCGCGCCCGAGGAATTGCGTCAGCCGACTGCTAGTTCGCCGCAGCCACGGTGCTCTCGGTGACCGTGCTCTTGACGCCTGCGCTGTCACGGACCGGGTCGGCGCCTGGCCCGTAACCAGGTACCCAGCGCAGTACTTCGGCCCGGAACGCGCCCGCGCACTCCAGCTGGCAGAGCACGCCTATGCCGGCCGTCGAGACCCGGTGAATCAGCACGTATGACGGCGGCAGGTTAAACCGCCGGGCTACGTTGGCCGAGCGGATGTCGGTCATGCGGGCAGCCTCGCCTCGCATCCAGTCGCGGCTGAAGGCGAACGAGTCGCCTTTCGACGGCTCGGCGAGCGGCGCAAGGAAAGCGTGCAGCTCAGCGAGATCGATCGACATGCCGGGTCGCAGGAAGCCGTGCTCGCGCAGGTCCTGCTCGACTTGCTCGAGCTCGCCGTCGTTGTGCATGAGCCAGAGCAGCCTGCCGAAGATCATCGGCAACCCGTCAGGGAGCCTGTCGACGGCCCCGAAGTCGAGCACGCCCAGCCGCCCGTCTGGTAGCAGCCGGAAATTGCCCGGGTGCGGATCCGCGTGCAGCAGACCGGCTCTGGCTGGGCCGGAGAACAGGAACCTGACTAGCAGGAGGCCGGCTCGGTCTCGTTGATCCTGGGTACCCGAAGCGATGACATCTGCGAGCGGCCTGCCGTCCATCCACTCGCTGACGAGGACGTGATCTGTGGCCAGGAGCACCTGCGGAATGGCGATGTCCGGGTCCCCGGCGAACGCATCGGCGAATGCCTGCTGTGATTCGCCCTCGAGCCGGTAGTCCAGTTCTTCAACGACCCTGGCCCGCAGCTCATCCAGCATCGGCTTGACATCCAGCCCTGGCATCAGCACGCCGAACAGCCTGCCTACTCGGCTGAGCTGGGTGAAGTCGTTGCTAAGCGCGCGCCCTGCGCCGGGGTACTGGATCTTCACGGCGACCCGGCGGCCGTCATGCCAGACCGCGCGATGCACCTGGCCGATCGATGCAGCCGCGGCCGGGTCGTCGCCGAATTCAGCGAAGTGCGCGCGCCAGTCAGTGCCAAGGTCGGCTGCCAGCACTCTGTGCACTGCCGCGGCCGGCAGCGGCGGCGCCGACTCCTGCAGCCTGGTCAGCGTCGCGCGATACGGGCCGGCGATCTCCGGCGGCAGCGCAGCCTCGAAGATCGACAGCGCCTGCCCCAGCTTGAGCGCCCCGCCCTTCAACTCGCCGAGTACGCGGAAGATCTGCTCCGCGGTCCGCTGCTGCAGCTCTTGCGCGACAATCTCCGCTGGCTTGCCGCCTATTCGCTTGCCGAGCCCGAGCGCAGCCCGGCCGGCCACTCCCACGGGCAGGGAGGCCAGCTTGGCCGTCCTGATTACAGCGCGCTGCGGCAGATCGCTCATGATCTCTATTGTCGGCTAAGCCAGGCAGCGCTGCTACCTACTGCCTTGGGCAGTGCGGCCGCAGCGAGATGAACCGGGCGGGCTAGCGGGCCGTTGAGTGCGTTGGACACCGCGGCAGGGCACGTCAGCGGCCATCAGGAGGAAAACTGTCATGATCAGCCGGGCGCTTATCGCCGTGGGGATTGTTGCGATCGTGGCCGGAGTCACATTCGCGCTGCAGGGTTTCGGCATCGTGGGCGGCAGCGTGATGTCCCGCAATTCGCTGTGGGCGGTTCTCGGGCCACTCATCGCATTGGCGGGACTGCTAGGGCTCGTCTCTGGCATCCGGCGGCTCCGCTCGGCCGGCGCGCCCCGCGGCTAGTCGGCCTAAGCACGGCTCGGACGAGGCTCCGCTCGGCCGGCGCGCCCCGCGGCTAGTCGGCCTAAGCACGGCTCGGACGAGGCTCCGTTCGTCCGGCGCGCCGGCCTAAGCGCGGCTCGCACGGTGCCAGTTCGCCCAGTACGGCCCAGCACAGCACCGACAGGACCGCACCAGTCAGCACCGCACTAGTCAGCGCTGGAGCCGCCGCAGATGCACGCGGGATGCGGCAGCCAGCTTCTGCGCCGCCATTGCCACGACGGCAGGACGAGCTCCAGCGTTGCGTTGACCGTCGCCGGCGGCGGCTGCGATCGGTCAGCGAAGGCGAGTGCCTGCGTGGCCGCCTGGGCAGCCACCGATGTGGCCAGGACCGCATCGCAGCCGGACGGTTCGGCGCTGCGGCCGGCCAGCTGAGCGAGAATGAGCGGCCAGGCAAGATCGCGCTGCGCCTTGGCCAGGTCGATGCAGCGTAAGCAGGCGGTCACACCCGGCCGCACCAGCGGGCCAACAACGCCGATGGCTTCGTCGGCGCAAACCGCGAGGTACGTTTGCCGGCTGCGCAGCAGTTCCGTTGTCTCGTCGAGCGACGGACGGCCGACGAGCACGAGTAGGTCCGGCGGGCGCGCTTGCCGCGGCGCGCTAGCCGGGCCAGCTGCCGCCAGCCCGGAGCAGGTCAGCAGATCGGCGACCAGTGCAGCAACCGGACCGCAGCCGCGAACCTGGACTGTGCACGACGACCGCCGGGCGAGGAGGCTCGCGCCACCGTCTCCGTCCTGCGCCGACAGAGATGCCGTCGTGAGCACCGGCATCAGTTGCCGGCGCAGCTCCGGCTGCATCGAGCGGAGGATCTCGGACGGGAAGTCAACGATCGCGCCCGCTGCCGCCAGAAGCCCGATGACCCGTTCCGTCATGGCAGCTGGCACGCCGCGCCGGCCGGCCTCGGCGATGAGCTGGTCTCTGTCCCGGCTGCCGTCAAGCAGCCGGACCACTTCGGCTGCCTCACTCAAGCCAGAGATCGCGACCGCACGCCGCGGGTCAATGCCGATCTGTACCGTGTCCTTGGCCCGCCATAATGGCAGCAGCCCTGGTCTCAATGCCGGTTTCACAGGCAGGAGAGTGCCATGACGGACTGACAGTCCGCTTCCTGGCTGGCGGGCCGGCCGACAAGATCCCGGGACCGGGCCGCTCGCCCCCCTTCCCCAGAAGCAGCGGGCGTGCCCGCCCCGGGAATCCCTGGCCTGCGAAGTTAGGCCCGGTGGTCCAGCTGGTCAAGCCGCCCTGTGGACGGCCGTGTGCAGATCGTGGGGAACACGCGGCGTGTCGCTGTGGATAGCTGCGCGCACTACTGTGGATTCGGCCAGCCGGTAACGTCCGGTAGCGACCTGAACTGGCACAACAGCGTCCACCTCCTGTGGACGCAGATTAGCCCGCGCTATACCAGTGGCTCTTCGGGGCCAGTTTCGTCATCGGGTCCCGCGTCTGGCGGCGAGCCGGCCGTGCCGCGGTCGTCCTCGTCGTTAACGTTGCCGTCGCCGCTGTCACCCTGGTCGCTCGGATCGCCGAGGTCTGAGATATCAAGCTCAGGCCTGCCTCGCAGGAAACCTTCCGGGTCATCGAAGTCGTCCGCGGTGGGAAGCAGGTCGGGGTGAGCCCAGACTTTGTCCCGCCCGGCTACGCCTCGCTCCGATGTCAGACCCTGCCAGATCGCCGCCGCCTCGCGTAGCCGGCGGGGGCGCAGTTCGAGGCCAACCAGCGTGGCAAAGGTCCGCTCAGCCGGACCGCCCGTTGCCCTGCGCCGCCTGATCGCCTCAGCGAGTGCAGCGGCCTGCGGCAGGCGCTCGCCGGCGGCCGCCGCTACGACCGTGGAAACCCAGCCTTCGACCAGGGCGAGCACAGTCTCCAGCCGGGCGAGAGCCGCCTTCTGCTCGGGCGTGTCCTCAGGCTGGAACAGCGCGGCACCTGACAACACCTCGTTGATGGCTTCCGGGTTGGTGGGGTCGATCTGCGGCATGGCGTCGCGCAGCGCCGAGGTGTCGACCTTAATGCCGCGGGCGTAGTCCTCGACGGCTCCGAGCAGCCTGGATCGCAGCCAGGGCACATGCGCGAAGAGGCGGTGATGAGCCGCCTCCCGCAGCGCCAGGAACAGCCGTATCTCGCCGGAGTCCACCGACAGGCCCTCGCCAAAGGCCGCGACACCCGCCGGGAGCAAAGCTGCGGTCCCGGCTGGCCCGAGTGGCAGGCCGACATCGGTCGAGCTGACGACTTCCTCGGCGAGCGCACCGACAGCCGCGCCAGTCTGGCCGCCGACCATCATCCCGCCGATCTGGCGCATCATTCCGCCGAGACCGCCGGTGCCGCCGAGCCCGCCCAGCAGGGCTTGCATCTCCGGCGGCAGGTCCTCCGCCAGATCCGCGGGGTCGCCGCTGATCAGTCCGCTCATGGCTTCGACCGCGCGCGCGGCGATCGGGTCGCAGAGCTTGGACCAGACCGGCAGAGTCGCCTCCACCCACTCCGACCGGCTCCACGCCTGTGCCGTCCGGATGCCGCTGGGGAACTCGGTCGTATCTTCCAGCCACAGGTCAGCAAGCCGCAGCGCTTCGATGACCTTGCTCCGGTCGCTCTCAAGGACGCTTGCGTCGCCCTTCTGCGCAACCGTCTGGCGCGCGATGTTCTTAGCCAGGTCCCAGTTGACTGGCCCGCCCTGCCAGGACATCAGGTCAGCGAACTGACGCAGCGCGTTCGCGAACTGCTGCGGGTCGCCCATCGGACCGAGTGGTCCGGCGCCGCCGAACGGCCCCAGCGGGCCGCCCGCCCCACCGGAACCGGCACCGCCGGAACCGGTACTTCCGGGTCCGCTCGGGTCGTCCCCCGAGCCGGCACCCGGACCGAAGCCAAAGGGAGGTTCAGTCATCTGCCCGGCCTCTCAGGCAGGATGGAAGGGTCCACACTCGCCAAGCTATCCCAGGAGCGATCCACAGTGAGCAACCGAGTAGCCCGGGTTCGCCCTGAGCGCAGCCACGGTGCGCCTTCGGGGGCTCCTGTTGTCGCGGTCACAGGCGCCGCTCGGGGCCTTGGCCTGGCCCTGACCGCGCGGCTGGCGGCGTCTGACCTGATCGGGCGGGTCGTGGCGATCGACGAGAGCAGGGGCGACGTAAGCGGCGTCACCTGGCGGATCGTCGACGTCCGTGATCCCGCGCTCGCGGGGCGGCTCGCCGACGTAGACGTCATTGTGCATACCGATGTCGATCTGTCGCCCGACTCGGACGCCAGGGCCAGGCGAGCGTTCAATGTGCGCGGTGCCCAGACCGTGCTCACCGCGGCTGCCGCCGGCGGCGTCAGCCGCGTCGTGCTGGTGACCAGCGCCATGGTCTATGGTGCCCAGCCGGATAACCCGGTGCCTCTCCCTGAGGATGCGCCGCTGAACGCCGACTCCGACGACAGCGTGGTCGGCGACCTGATGGAGATCGAGCACCTGGCCGAGCGATCCTCGCGCGCCCATCTGGGCCTTCAGGTGTGCGTCGCCCGCCCGGCCGCCCTCGTTGGCGTCGGCGTCGACACGCTGATCACCAGGCACTTCGAGGCGCCACGCCTGCTCGCCGTCAAAGGCTGCGCCGCTGTCTGGCAGTTCTGCCACGTCGACGACCTGGTGTCGGCCCTAGAGCTGGCGGCAGCCGGGCAAGTCAGCGGTGCGTTCGCGGTCGGCAGCGACGGCTGGCTTGAGCAGGGTGAGCTGGAGCAGATCGCCGGGCTGCGCCGGATCGAGCTGCCCCCCGGGCTCACCTTCGCGACCGCGCAGCGGCTGCACCGTGCCGGGATCACCCCGGCGCTGGTAACTGACTTGCGTTACGTGGTGTACCCCTGGGTCGTCGACTGCAAGGCCCTGCGGGAGGCAGGCTGGCAGCCGAGCCACGACAACGCCGACGCGCTGGCCGTACTGCTGGAGCAGAGAGCCGGCCACCACGCGGTGGCCGGACGCAGGCTGGACCGCAAAGATGCGACTATTACCGCCGCCGGAGCGACGGTGGCAGTCATCGGTACCGCGGCCATCGTTCGCCAGGTCCGCAGGCGGCGACGCGGAACCTGACTGGATGTCCGGCACTTCGGCTGTTGCCTGTAACTTGGCATGGTGACGGTCGTCAGGCTGACCGATGTGCGCTCCGAGCCGCTGTCGGTCGATGAGATTCAAGGCGCCGCCGCCGATCCCGCGGCCGGCGCTGTCGCGCTGTTCATCGGGACCGTGCGAGATCACGATCGCGGGCGCGGGGTGACGGCCCTCTCCTACACCGCCCATCCCTCGGCCACGGTGGAACTCGGCCGGGTCGCCGAGAAGATCGCTGCCAGCTATCCGATCCTGTCGGTCGCTGTCACCCACCGCACCGGCGACCTGCAGATCGGCGACCTCGCTGTGGTGGCGGCAGTCGGGGCGCAGCACCGGGATGTCGCTTTTGCGGCATGTCATGCGCTCATCGACGAGTTGAAGGCGACCGTGCCGATCTGGAAGCACCAGATGTTCACCGGCGGCGATAGCGAGTGGGTGGAAGGTGCGTAGGGCGCGTGGAGTGCCCGACTGGCTTCCGGGCGGTTCGCGCCAGCTAGCAACCCTGCTGATAGCGGGAGCGTGCGCGCTAGCCGCGCTGGTCGTGGCGGCGTTTGTGGCCGTGCCGTATGTGGCCCTCACTCCCGGCCCGACCTTGAATACCCTGGCTAAGCCATATGGCTCGGAGCTGATCCAGATCACCGGTCGCCGGACATATCCGACAACAGGCCATCTCAACCTGGTGACGGTGTCCTACACCGGAGGCCCGGGCACAGACTTCAATATCTTCAGCGCGCTGCGCGCCTGGCTGACGCCGCACGACGCGGTCGTGCCGCAGAGCGAGATCTACGGAACGGGGCAGACCCAGCAGCAGGTGGTGCAGCAGGACACCCAGGAGATGCTGGGCTCGCAGCAGGACGCCACGGCGGCTGCGCTGTGCTACCTGAACATCAAGTTCACGACCATCAACACGGTGTCGACCACCGTCAAGGGCATGCCTGCCTATGGCGTACTGCGCCCCGGCGACGACATCACCGCTGTCGACGGGACACCGATCGGTTGCGACAACAACGTGGTCACCATGATCAGGGACCGCAAGCCGGGAGCGGATGTCACTCTCACCATCGTGCGTCACGGCCAGACCAAGTCCGTGACGCTGGCAACCAAGGCGGAGGACGGCGAGCCCGTCGTCGGTGTCCAGCTGGCCCCGTCAGCCTACAAATTCCCGTTCAAGGTCAAGATCAACTTGTCGGACATCGGCGGCCCCAGCGCCGGGCTGATGTTCGCGCTGGGGATCATCGACAAGCTCACGCCTGACAATCTCACCGGTGGCAGGTTCATCGCCGGGACCGGAGAGATCGAGCCGAACGGCGCGATCGAGCCGATCGGCGGGATCCAGCAGAAGATGGCCGGCGCGCGGGCGGCGGGCGCGACGATCTTCCTGACACCGGCAGGCAACTGCTCGAACACCACAGGAGCCGTTCCCCAAGGTCTGCGGCTGGTACGGGTCACGTCCCTGGGCAACGCCGTGAGCGACCTGACCGCGATCCGTCATGGGCAGCCGGTGCCGTCCTGCTAAGCTCGCCTGTCCCTGCCGAGGGCGCCTTGGGTCATCGTCTTGGCAGCGGCCAGCGACACCGCGCGCCCGGGTCAGTGACCAGCGCAGGAGAGCCCGTTCCCGGTCTTGTTCCGGCCCTGAAATCGGGCCGGTTAGGGCGCGCCTGCCCGTCGCGGCGGCCGCGGGTAGCTAGCCTTAGCGCGGATCCAGCCGGCCTGCTCGGGCGGGCCAGGCTGAACGTCCGGCGGGCTCGGGCTGAACTCTTGGCCCGCCTCGGCTGAACTCGGCGGTGCGGGGACGGGAGGCGCTGCCGCTGCGGCGCGTTGCCGCCGCCGAGGGCGTACGCTCGGACCAGAGGGACATCCGGGACGGGGCTACAGCTGGACTGCGCGCCGGCAAACCGGGTCGGCACACTGCAGGGACTGGCACCGGCACGCCGGGCGGCACCAGCCAGGTTCGGCCGACGGACGGAAAACTGAACCGGGGACCGCGACCGGGATGAACCGGGGCGGAGATCCGGGTTTGAGTAAGTGGGTTACAGCTGAGGGAAGGAGCGGGACTGGTCGTGGCGGTTCGTGTGCTGGTCGACGCGACCGCGGTGCCTGCCGACCGCGGCGCTCTCGGGCGATACGTAGACGGCCTGGTCAGCGCACTCGATGCGGCCGGGGCCGATCTCGCTGTGGCCTGCCAGCGGGCGGACGAGGAACGATACGGCCGCCTGGTGCCGAACGCCAGGGTCGTGGCGGGACCGCCTGCCATCGCCCACCGGCCGGCCAGGCTGGCCTGGGAGCAGAGCGGGCTGCCGCTCGTCGCTCAGCAGATCGAAGCGGGTGTCATCCATTCGCCCCACTACTCAATGCCGCTGCGGCCGAGCGTCCCGGTCGTGGTGACCATCCACGACCTGACCTTCTTCACCGAGCCCGACGCGCACAGCCCGGTCATCGCGACCTTTTACAAGGCGGCAATCCGCACCTCAGCCAGGCGGGCGACGCGCCTGATCGTCCCGTCGAAGGCCACGAGGGACGAGCTGGTCCGCGTGCTGGCGGCTGATCCGACCCGGATCGACGTGGCGTATCACGGCGTCGATCACAACCTGTTCCACCGGCCGGATGAGCAGCAGCGGCACCGGGTGTCCGACCGGCTCGGCCTGCACGGCAAGGGCTACGTCGCCTATCTAGGCACGCTGGAGCCGCGCAAGAACGTGCCGGCCCTGATTACCGGCTGGGCTGCGGCTGTCAACGATCTGCCCGACCCGCCTGCTCTCGTGCTCGCCGGAGCTAGCGGCTGGAGCGAGGAAGTTGACGAGGCAGTCGCCAGGGTGCCTGCTCACCTGCACCTCGTCCGGCCTGGTTACCTGCACTTCAACGACCTGCCCGGGTTCTTCGGCGGGGCGCTCGTTGTCGCCTTCCCGAGCACGGGCGAGGGCTTCGGGCTGCCTGCGCTGGAAGCGATGGCGTGCGGCGCGCCCGTTCTGACCACGCATCGGACCGCGCTGCCTGAGGTGGGCGGAGACGCGGTGGCCTATACCGAGCCCGACGCCGAGAGCATCCGCGCCGCGCTGCGTGCGCTCCTGGAGGATCCAG
>Ga0335075_10016810_pt1 | contig 10899 bp, 9 predicted proteins | sample Lox_Sample_24_FD_206723 | JGI IMG/M metagenome (GOLD analysis project Ga0335075, IMG submission 206723) | Soil microbial communities from Loxahatchee National Wildlife Refuge, Florida, United States - Lox_Sample_2.4 | ecosystem: Environmental > Terrestrial > Soil > Wetlands | place: USA: Florida... | reverse complement strand
CTCCTGGCTCTGGAGGACGTGCAGGTTCATCTCGTCGCCATCGAAGTCCGCGTTGTAGGGCGGGCAGTCGCACAGGTTGAAGCGGAACGTCTTGTTGGGCAGGATCCGGACGAAGTGGGCCATCATGCTCATCCGGTGCAGGCTCGGCTGCCGGTTGAACAGCACGATGTCCCCGTCGATCAGCTGCCGCTCGACGATCGAGCCGGGCGTGACGAGCTCGGCGCACGCCTCGGCGTTCTTCTCCATGACCTTGATCCGCTGGCCGTCCTCGCGCACGAGGTAGTTGACCCCGCACCGGTACCGCGCGTCCGCGTCGGCGGCCGGCGTCGGGCCCCGCTTGACGAGCTCCTTCGCGACCTCCTGGTTGTGGAGGGTGACCTCGAGCGGGACGGTGAGGCCGCGCGCGACCTCGGCCGGGATCCCGACCTCGTTGATCGACAGCAGCGGGTCGGGGCTGATCACCGTGCGCGCCGAGAAGTTCACCCGCTTCCCCGAGAGGTTCGAGCGGAAGCGGCCGTCCTTCCCCTTCAGCCGCTGGGCGAGGGTCTTCAGCGGGCGGCCCGAGCGGTGCCGGGCGGGCGGGATGCCGCTCGTCTGGTTGTCGAAGTAGGTCGTGACGTGGTACTGCAGGAGCTCCCAGAGGTCCTCGACCACGAGCTGCGGGGCGCCCATGTCGCGGTTCTCGCGCAGCCGCTGGTTGATGCGGAGCACGTCGACGAGCTTGTGCGTCAGGTCGTCCTCGCTCCGCTCCCCGCTCTCGAGGGTGATCGACGGGCGGACCTGGACCGGGGGCACCGGGAGCACCGTCAGGACCATCCACTCGGGCCGACCGAACTTGGGGTTCAGGCCGAGCGCGCGGACGTCCTCGTCGGGGATCCGCTCGAGGCGGGCGCGCACCTCCTTGGGGGTGATCTTGTGGCTGTTCTCGCGGAAGGTGGTCGGCTTGTCGAGCACGATCCGCTGCTGGACCTCGTGGCAGTGCGGGCAGCTCCGCTCCTCCTTCGCCTCGCGCGTGCGGACCGCCGGCGTCGGCGCGTCGTCGTCGGCCACCGCCTCGGCGCGGGGGCTCGGGGCGTCGGGGAGCATCCGGCCGCAGGCGCGGCACGTCGACTGGAGGAGCCGCTTGATCTCCTTCGCGTAGCCGACGTGGATCACGGGCATCGCGAGCTCGATGATCCCGAAGTGGCCCGGGCACTCGTTGACCCGCCCGCCGCACGTGCGGCAGCGCAGGTTCGGCTCGATGACCCCCAGGTGGAGGTCCATCAGGCCCATCTCGATCGGGTACCCGTCGTCGTCGTAGGTGTCGGCGGTGATGATCTTCACGCCGCTCATCCGACGGATCTCGTCGGGGGAGAGGAACGCGAACTGCAGCGCCTTGATCCGCTTGGAGAGTCCCTGCGCCATCGTCGATCCTCCTACCGCATCTCCTCGAGCTGCAGCCGCATGATCACGCCGAGGCTGATCAGCTCCTCGAGGAGGAGCTTGAACGAGTAGCTCATCTCGACCGGATAGATCGACGAGGTGTTCCCGCAGCTCGGGCAGCGCAGCGATCCGGCGCGCGTGTCCGGGATCGCGATGTGCCCGCAGTCGGCGTTCCCGCAGACGTACTGGATCGTCCCGTCGGACTCGTCGAGCAAGCGGTCCTTGATGACCATCGCCACGCCGTGGCCGATGAGGCAGTCGCGCTCCATCTCTCCGAACCTCAGGCCGCCCTGGCGCGAGCGCCCCTCGGTCGGCTGCCGCGTGAGGATCTGGACGGGGCCGCGCGAGCGCATGTGCATCTTGCCCGCGACCATGTGGTGGAGCTTCTGGTAGTAGATCACGCCGACGAAGATCTCGGCCTCGAACCGGCGGCCCGTGAGGCCGTCGTAGAGCGTCTCGCGGCCGGACGGGTGGAACCCCGCCGCCTTCAGGCCCTCGCGGAGGGCCTCCTCGCGCGCGCCGCTGAACGCCGTGCCGTCGACGGTGCGGCCCTCGAGCGAGCCGACCTTGCCGCCGAGCATCTCGAGCACGTGGGCGACGGTCATGCGCGACGGGATCGCGTGCGGGTTGATCAGCAGGTCCGGCGTGACGCCGTCCCGGGTGAACGGCAGGTTCTCCTGCGGGACGATGAGCCCGATGACCCCCTTCTGGCCGTGGCGGCTCGCGAACTTATCGCCGAGCTCGGGGATCCGCTGGTTGCGGACCTTGACCTTGACGAGCTTCGAGATGTTCTCGCCCTCGGTCAGGATCACGTTGTCGACCCAGCCCGACTCGCCGAAGCGGACCGTGACGCTCGTCTCGCGCCGCTTCTGCGGGGTCAGGAGGTCGGTCTTCTCCTCGAGGAAGCGCGGGGGGCTCGTCTTGCCGACGAGGACGTCGCCCTCGGTCACCTCGAGCTCGGGGAAGATCAGGCCGTCCTCGCCGAGGTTGCGGTAGGCCGTGTCGACCCGAGCCCCCGCGACGTCGGGCCGGGGGATCTCGAAGCGATCCTCCTGGCCGCCGGGGTACTTCCGCTCCTCGCCGCGGTACGTCCGGAAGAACGAGGACCGGCCGAGGCCGCGGTCGATCGCGCCCTTCGAGAAGACGAGCGCGTCCTGCATGTTGTAGCCCTCGTACGAGAGCACGGCGACCACGAAGTTCTGGCCCGCGGGCCGCTCGGTGAAGTGGACGTAGCGCATCGTCTGCGTCTGCAGGAGCGGGGCCTGCGGGTAGTGCAGGAGGTGCCCGCGGGTGTCGGGCCGGCGCCGGTAGTTCACCGACTCGACGCCGAGGGCCTGCTTCGCCATTCCCGAGCCCATCGTGTTGCGCGGCGCGCTGTTGTGCTCGGGGTACGGGATGAGGCCCGTGCAGACGCCGAGCATCAGGTTCGGGTCGATCTCGAGGTGCGAGTGCCGCTCCGTGAGCAGGCTCGTCGTCGGGAACTCGGCCTTGCAGTGGCCGCACTCGACGATCGCCTCATCGCGCTTGTCGCCCATCGAGAGCCAGCGGATGTCCGAGCGGCTCAGCGCGCGCTCGCACTTCGGGCAGCGGTCGGGGGGAACGAACGGCTCGACGGCGATGAACGAGTCCTCCTCCTCCTCGGCGTCGAGCCACTCGATCTTCCCTTCCCGGATGAGGTCGGTGAACGAGCGGGTGCCGCGGGCGAGCTCGTCGAGGTCGGTCCGGGTCGCGCGGGGGACGCCGGTGCGGACGACCACGAGCGGGCGCCGGAGCCGACCGGGGTCGCAGTGGACGATGACCTCGTTCATCTCGGCGTCGTAGCGGACGTTGATCTCGTAGGTCTTGTCCTCGAGCGTGGAGCTGAGGGTGCGCGTGCGGCGGCGCTCGCGCAGGTCGCGGACGAGCTCGAGCGGCTGGGAGTGGAGTCCGATCAGGTTGCCGTTGACGTAGACGCGCGCGGCCCGCCGGCCGCGCGGCGCGGCGGCTTCCTGGAGGACCTCGGGGCCGATCTCCCGGGTGTTGTTGTCGCGGAGGATGAGGGTGACCTCCTCCTCGTCGCATCCCTCGGAGACGTCGACGCACAGGGCGTAGTTCTTCACGAGGCCGCAGTTCTGCCCCTCGGGCGTCTCGTTGGGGCAGAGCCGGCCCCACTGCGTCGGGTGCAGATCCCGCGCCTCGAAGTGCGGCTGGCTGCGCGTGAGCGGGCTCGTCACGCGGCGGAGGTGGCTGATCGTCGACATGTGGCTCGTCCGGTCCAGCACCTGGCTGACGCCGGCGCGGCCGCCGACCCAGTTCCCGGTCGCGAGGGCGTGCACGAGCCGCTGCGTCAGGAGGTCGGGCCGGATCGCGCTCGCGATCCGAAGGTCCTTCTTCCGCGCGAACGAGCGCTCGAGCTGGTACTTGAGGTCCTTGAGGAGCAGCGAGAACGCGACGCGGAACAGGTCCTCCATGAGGTCGCCCGCGAGCTTGAGGCGCTTGTTCGCGTAGTGGTCCTTGTCGTCCTCCCCGCGGACGTGCAGGTGGAGCTCGAGGACCGTCCGCGCCATGCGGGCGAGATAGAGCGCCTTCTTCAGCCGGTCGTGGCGCGTGTCGCCGAGATGGGGGAGGAGCGAGCGGTCGAGGATCCCGTCGACCTTGCGCTGCCGGTACTCCTTCGCCTGGCCCGTGGCGAACTTCTTCTCGAGGAAGATGAGCGCGTCCTCGGTCGAGAGGATCCCCTCGGGAGGGTAGAGCTTCTTCGAGACGCACTCCTCGAGGTTGACGTTCAGGAGGTGCTTCATCGTCTGGACGAACGGCTCGTCCAGCGGGAGGAGCTCGCCCAGGACCGCCTGGAAGATCTCCTCGTCGTTCTTCATCCCGAGCGCCTTCATCAGGATCACGAGCGGGATCTGGCCGCTCGCCGTCGGGACCGAGACCTGCAGGATCCCGTCCTTCTTCTTCTCGACGACCGTGAGCGACCGGTACCCGCCGCGCTGGCTGAACACCTTCGCGCTCTCGATCGGCGTGCCGTAGCGCTCGTTGAACTCGGCGAAGATCCGGTTCGGGGCGAGGTCCTCGAGGCTGATGATGACGCGCTCGGTGCCGCCGATGATCGCGTACCCGCCCGGGTCGAGGGGGTCCTCGCCGTACTCGACGAGCTTCGCGCGGTACTCCTCGTCGGAGAGCGCGATCTGGCCGTCCGACTCGATGTTCGCCTTCGCGAGGTTGCACTGGCGGCTCTTGACCATGATCGGGAGATCGCCGATGTGGACGGTCTCGCTCGCGCGCTCGACGCCGTTCTCCACGACCGTGACGTCGAGGTAGATCGGGGCCTGGTAGGTCAGGTTGCGGAGCCGGGCCTCCATCGGGGTGAGCGTCGGCTTCGACCCGACCGGTTCCTTGACGAACGGCTTGCCGATCCGGATCGTCGGCTCGGCGGACGGGCTGACGTAGCCGCGCGCGTCGCGGCGGCGGCCGACGCGCACCTGGATCGAGCTCTTCGTCTTCTGGACGTCGAGGCGGATCATCCCGCGCTCGGTCGAGTCCTCGCTGACCCGCGCCTCGTCGACGATCCGCTGCATCCGGGAGTTCGGGTTGTCCTCCGTCGGCAGGAAGTCGTTGAAGCTGGCCAGGTGGTGGTTCACGATCGAGCGCTCGCGGAAGAAGGCGTCAACGATCTCGCGCATGGAACGTCAGCTCCCTCCGGCCGACGCGATCACGAGCCGGTAGGCGACCGCTTCGCCCGCGGTCGCGCTCGGGCGGCGGATCCGGACGAGCCGGCCCACGAAGCTCTCGCCCGCGTCGCGCGCGGCCTGGAACTTGGGATCGGTCTGCAGTCCGGGGTCGGAGGAGAGGATCTTCGGGAGGCGCTCGGGCACGGTCTCGAGCTCCTCGAGCACGCGGAGGGTCTCCTCCTCCGAGAGCAGCTCGTGCGGCGGCGCGAGCCGGTGGGCGATGAACGGCCGGGCCGGCTTCGCCGGGGTCGCGGCTTCCTTCTTGCGCGCCGAGCGCGCTCGGGTGGGGCTCATGGGGACCTCGCGGGAACGGACCGGGCCCGGGGGGACGCCCGGAGCGGCTCCGCGTCGTCCGCGGGGCGGCTCGTTCGAACCCCCGACCAACTGGTTAAAAGCCAGCTGCTCTGTGTAGGGCCGGCGGGCGCTCCGCGCGGCCAACCTAGCTGAGCTACGGGCCCGAACCCGTTCCGTTCGGAACGGACCCGACCCCCGTATTTCAGGGTATCCCTGACGCACGTCACGCGAGGCTCTCCAGGCTCGAGATGATCGACCAGATCGCCGTGCGGCCGTGCGTCGGCAGGTTCGGATCGTTCGCGAGATCGTCGAGCACGTACACGGCGCTCGCGATCCGGACGTCGAGCGCGACGCGCGGCTTGAGCAGCGCCTCGCGGGCCGACTGCGCGCCGCGCCGGATGTTGCGCGGCACGGTCGAGTCGTCCGCCAGCTCGGCGAGGGACTCGAAGACGGGCTGGAGGGCCGGGGACTCGAGCTCGGGAGGAGGCGCGGTCGCGGGCGGCGACGCGCCGCCGGCGGGAGCGGACGGCGTCACGAGGAGCGGGTCTCCCCGGCTTCCTTGTACGCCGTGACGACGAGGAGCGTCTTGGTCTCGCGGATCCCGTGGACGCTCGGGAGGCGATGGAGGACGAAGTCCTTCAGCTCGTCATAGTGCGGGAACCGGACCTTGAGGAAGATGTCGGTGTCCCCGGTCACGAGGAAGACGTCCTCGACCTCGCCGAACCGGGCGACCTCGCCCGCGACGGTGTCCGCCTCGGCGGTCTCGACCTTGAGCGCGATCAGCGCGACGACGTGGTCGTCCCCCCACACCTTCGTGAAAGCGCTCTCGACGGCGCGGCTGACGGGCGGCTTCGATGAACCCGATTTCTGCATGGAACGGTACCTCTCGGAACGACCTCGATGGAACCCCGATCGCGAATGCCCGGTGCGCGGTGGACGCTAGGTCACCGGGGCGGACTCAAACTCCTCTTGGAGGTCGTTGATGACCTGATCGATCACAGACCCGGACGAGGGCCCGCGGTACTCGCGGTTCCCCCCCGCCTCGCTCGACACGCGGGCGACGATCTCGGTGGGGCCCCGGAGAAACTCGACGCTGCAGATGAACTCCTCCATGTGATGGCCGGCCCCCCACCGCGCCGAGCGCCCGAAAAAGTCCCTCTATATACGATTTGGGGTTGTCTCCGTACCTCTAGAACGGAGTACTCGAGGCGCCCGGGCTCAGGGTTATTTGTTTCACCGGGTCACGAGCGTCGAGGAGGTCCTGCGGCTGGTCGCGCTGCGCCGCTCCCGGGTCGAGGTCCGCGTCGAGCTCAAGGCCGGCATCCTCGACGCCGAGGCCGAGAGCATCCTGAAGTCGCTCCGGTTGCTGGGCCTCGCGTCCCTCGACGGCGTGTCGACCGCCCGGATCTACGAGCTCGACTTCTCGGGGTTGACCGAGGCCGAGGCCCGCTCGCGGGCGCAGGAGGCCGTCGACCGGTTGCTCGCGAACCCGGTGATCCACCGGGTCTCGATCCGTCCGATCGCCGGGTGAGGGGATGACGCGATCCGGGTCCTCGCCCCGGCCGATCTGGGCGGACAGCGTCTCGGTCGTCCCGTTCCGCGCCGCGTCGCTCGACGCGCTCGCCGCGGTCTCGGACGCGCGCGGACTCGGATTCGATCGCGTCGAGCTGGGCCGGCTGAGGACGTACTTCCGGCGGGAGGGCCGCGACCCGACCGACGTCGAGCTCGCGGGGCTCGCCCAGAGCTGGAGCGAGCACTGCAGCTACAAGACGTCCCGACCGTTCCTGCGGCGCGCCTTCGGGCCGCTCCGCGCACCGTCGCGCGTGCTCGGGACGGGCGACGCGGGCGTGCTCCGCTTCGAGGGCCCGTACGCCTACGCGCTCCGGGTCGAGTCGCACAACCACCCCTCCGCGGTCGAGCCGTACGGGGGCGCGGCGACCGGGATCGGCGGCATCCTGCGCGACGTGCTGACCGTCGGCGCGAAGCCGATCGCCCTCGCGGACCCCCTGTTCTTCGGTCCGCTCGAGACGGACCCGGCCTCGATCCCTCCGGGCGTCAAGAGCCCGCGCTATCTCGCCGGCGGAGTGATCGCCGGGATCCGCGACTACGGCAACCGGGTCGGGGTCCCGACGGTCTCGGGCGGGATCTACTTCGACCCGTCGTACGTAGTCAACCCGCTCGTCAACGTCGGATGCGTGGGATTCCTCCCGAAGCGCCGGCTGCTCCGGAACCGGGCCGCCGCCGCCGGCGACCGGCTCGTCCTCGTCGGGGGGCGCACGGGCAAGGATGGGATCGGCGGGGTCGCGTTCGCGTCCAAGGAGCTGACCGCCCGCAGCGAGACCGAGTCGCGGGGGGCGGTCCAGCTCGGCAACCCGATCATGACCGAACCGCTCATCCGGGCGTGCCTCGAGACGTTCGACCGGGGGCTCGCCCGCGGCGGCAAGGACCTCGGGGGCGGCGGACTCGCGACCGCGAGCGGGGAGCTCGTGAACGCCGGCGGCTTCGGCTCCCGGATCGACCTCGCCCTCGTGCCGCTGCGCGAGCCCGGGCTCCTCCCGTGGGAGGTCTGGGTCTCCGAGTCGCAGGAGCGGATGCTCCTGGACGTCCGGCCGCGGGACGTTCCCGAGGTCGAAGCGATCTTCCGGCGCTATGACGTCCCGTTCGCCGACATCGGCGAGGTGGCCGACGCGCCGTACGAGACGATCGTGTGGGCCGGCCGGCCCGTCGCGCAGCTGAAGGTGGCGTTCCGGGTCGATCCTCCGCCCCGTCGCCGCCCGACGCGGCCGACGGGCCGGAAGTTCGCCGCCCCGCCGGCCGTTCCCGACACCGATCTCGAAGGCCTGGCGACCGAGCTCCTGCTCGCCCCGGATTCCGTGTCGCGCGAGCCCGTGATCCGGATCTACGACCACGAGGTCCAGGGCCGCACGGTCGTCAAGCCGCTGCACGGCCGGACGGAGTCGTCCTCGCACGGGGACGCGGCGGTGCTGCGCCCGCGCGCCGAGAGCCGCCGCGGGCTCGCGGTCGCGACCGCGGCCCAGCCCTGGGCGTGCCGCGAGGACCCGCGGGCCGGCGCCGAGTGGACCGTCGAGGAGGCCGCGCGGAACCTCTACGCGGTCGGGGCGAGGCCCGACGCGTTCTCGAACTGCCTCAACTTCGGCAACCCGGAGGACCCGGCCGTGCTCGCGGATTTCGCCGCCGTCACGCGGGGGCTCGCGTCCGCCGCGCGGGCGCTCGGACTCGCGATCCCGTCCGGGAACGTCAGCCTGTACAACGGGGGCCTGGGCGCCGCGATCGCCCCGACGCCGGTGCTCCTCGCGACCGGGATCGTGGCCGACCTCGACCGGGCCGTGACGAGCGACCTCAAGACCGAGGGCGATGCGCTCTACCTGGTCGGGACCACCGGACCGGAGCTCGGGGGCTCGTTGTGGGCCCGTCGCCGGGGGATCCGAGGGCTCCGCCCGCCGCGGACGGATCCCGCGTCCCTGCGGCAGGCGGGCGAGGGTCTGCTGCGCGCGATGCGGGTCGGCGACGTGCGGGCCGCCCACGATGTGTCGGACGGCGGTCTCGCGGTCGCCCTGGCCGAAATGGCGTTCGGAGGGGGTCTCGGCTTCTCGGTCGATCTCGCGGCGACCGGAGAGCGCTCGGCCGGGACGTCGCTGGTCGCCGAAGGGCGTTCGCGCTTCGTGGTCGAAGTGCCGGAAGCGCGCGCGCGACGGTTCGAACGCACGCTGCGGGGAACGCCGACCCGTCGACTGGGCTCGGTCACGGCAGCGGACGGCGAGCTCCGGTTCGGCGACGAACGCCGGGTCCGATGGCCCCTCCAGGCTCTCTACGATCGGTGGCGGTCGTCGCTCGGGCTTCCGTGAGGCGGTCATGACGGTCTCCGCGCTCGTGTCCGGCGGAAAGGACTCGATCTACGCGGCCTACCTCGCGGACACCCAGGGACGGAGCGTCGACGAGCTCGTCACGCTGCGACCGAGCGACCCGGACTCGATGTTGTTCCACACCCCGAACCTCGAACTGGTCGAGCTCCAGGCCCGCGCGTGGGGCAAGCGCCACCGCTCCGTTCCGGTCGAAGGGTCCGGGGAGTCGGCCGAGCTCGACGCCCTCGGGCGCGCGCTCGACGGCGGCTCGGGTTGGGTCGTGGCCGGGGCGATCGAGTCGTCGTACCAATGGTCCCGCCTGATCGAGGTCGCGGGACGAGCGGGTCGACCGGTCTACACGCCGCTGTGGAGGAAGGATCCGCATCGGGTGGTCGTCGAGGAGATCGCGGCGGGGCTCGACATCCGCATGGTGCACGTCGCGGCCGAGCCCCTCGGTCCCGATCTCCTGGGTCGGCGGCTCGACGCGGCCCTGCTCGCCGAGCTCGAGCGCGCGAGCGCCACCGTGCGCCCCACCCACGTCGCCGGCGAGGGCGGGGAGTACGAGACCCTCGTGGTCGATGCGCCGTTCTTCGGCGGCCGCATCGAGGTCGACGACGCCGAACGCCGGGAAGGTCGGTCGTCCTCGAGCTGGGTCGTGCGCCGGGCGCGGCTCGCTCCCAAGTCGTCCCCGGTCGGTCTCGGGGTCGGCCGATGACCCCCGCCCGACCGCGCGGGCCCCCTCGCACCGTCGACCCGGTCGACGCGGCGGTTCGGGCGCTGGGGGACCAGAACGCCCGGCCCGACCGCACGTGGATCCGCCACCTGAGCGGCGCCACGCGGGACGCCGTGGACGCGGTCCTCGCCGAGAGCGAAGCACTCGTCCCGCTCGAGGAGCACATCCGCGCGGCGTACCGAGCTGCGGGCCGGACGAACTGTGCCCAGATCCGGGCCCCTCTCGAGCTCTACGCTCTCGCGCGCCTTCTTCGCCCCTCGGCCGTCGTCGAGCTCGGCGTGAGCAGCGGGGTCTCCTCCGCCCACTTCCTCGCCGCGCTCGCCCGGAACGGGACGGGCCGTCTCCACTCGATCGACCTGCCGACGTTCCAGAAGCACGCGACCCTCGGGCCCCGAGAGTCACCGGTCGCCGTCCCGCCGGGGCGATCGAGCGGATGGGCGGTGCCGCCCACCCTGCGGCGCCGGTGGGACCTGCGGATCGGCCGGTCCGAGGAGCTCCTCCCGCGCCTGGTCGAGGAGCTCCCCGAGATCCGTCTGTTCCTCCACGACGATCTCCACACTCCCCGGCACCTCACGTTCGAGCTGACGACCGTCCGACCTCGGCTGGCCGAGGGCGCCGTCGTACTCGCCGACAACACCCGATGGACCGGCCGCGCCTTCGACCGGTTCGCCGCGCGCGAGCGGGCCGTGGTCCGCCGGCGTCGGGGCACAGACCTGGTCGGGGCCCGCCTCGCCGGCTGAGCCGCGGGGGACCCCGGGCGGCCTTATCGTCCCCGGCGCTCCTCTCCGGCCGATGTCGGCCGGCCGATCCACGGTGCCCTCTCCGGACCGTCGCGGGCCTCCCGCCGGCTCCGGCGATCCGGTCGCGGACCGAA
>Ga0335075_10016809_pt1 | contig 10899 bp, 8 predicted proteins | sample Lox_Sample_24_FD_206723 | JGI IMG/M metagenome (GOLD analysis project Ga0335075, IMG submission 206723) | Soil microbial communities from Loxahatchee National Wildlife Refuge, Florida, United States - Lox_Sample_2.4 | ecosystem: Environmental > Terrestrial > Soil > Wetlands | place: USA: Florida... | reverse complement strand
GAGCGACGGCGCGACCTTCTCGGTTCTGCTCGTCGGGATGATCGTGCTCACGGCGGGGCTCATGTTGCTTCCGGCACTGACGCTGGGCCCGATCGTCGAGGGGCTGGCGCACCCATGAGGCGGATGGTCGTCGGATCCCTCGTCGCGATCGTGCTGATGACGGCCGTTCTCGGCCTTGCATATCCGGTCGTGATGACGGCCGTCGCGTCGGTCACGTTCCCACACCAGGCGGCGGGCAGCCTGATCCGCCGTAACGGGCGCGTCGTCGGCTCGAGCCTCGCCGCGCAGGCCTTCGGCGGTCCCGGCGTCTTCCACGAGCGCCCGTCGGCGACGACGCCGGCCTACGACGCGGCCGCGACGACCTTCTCGAACCTCGGTCCGACCAACCCCGCGCTTGCGAAGCTCGTGGCACGGAACGCCCGCGCCGTCCTGCGCCTCGAGCGCCCGTACGACCCGGGGCTGACGATCCACGAGATCCCCGTCGACGCGGTGGTGCCGTCGGCCTCGGGGATCGACCCGGAGATCTCGCTCGCGTACGCGCACCTGCAGGAGCGACGGGTCGCAGCCGTTCGCCACCTGCCGCTCGCCGCCGTCTCGAAGCTCGTCTCCGAGCAAACCGACGGGCGATGGCTCGGGCTCTTCGGCGAGCCGGGCGTGAACGTGCTGGAGCTGAACCTGGCCCTCGAGCGGCTGGGAGGCAGGTAGGAGATGGCCGCTGTCGCCGCGCGCGCGGAGGCCCGACGCCGGTCGAGCGTCTTCTCGCGCGAGCTCGTGATCGCCGCGATCAGGGCGTCGTTCCCCAAGCTCGACCCGCGCCTGCAGCTGCGGAACCCGGTGATGTTCATCGTCGAGCTCGGCAGCGTCATCACCTCCGTCGTCTTCTTCAAGGATCTGGCGCAGGGACACGACGCGCAGCTGTGGTTCGTCGGCGTCATCTCGATCTGGCTCTGGCTCACCTCGCTCTTCGCGAACTTCGCGGAGGCGATCGCCGAGGGGCGCGGGAAGGCGCAGGCGAACGCGCTGCGGGCCACGCGGACGACGACCAGCGCAACGCTCAGGGACGGGAGGACGATCCCCGCGCCCGAGCTGCAGAAGGGCGACGTCGTGATCGTGCGTGCCGGCGGGATCATCCCGGCCGACGGCGAGATCATCGAGGGCGTCGGATCGGTTGACGAGTCGGCGATCACCGGCGAGTCGGCGCCGGTGATCCGGGAGGCGGGCGGCGACCGCTCCGCCGTCACCGGCGGAACCCGGCTGCTCTCCGACCAGCTCGTCATCGAGGTGACCCAGGAGCCCGGCAAGTCCTTCCTCGACCGGATGATCGCGCTCGTCGAGGGCGCCGAGCGGCGCAAGACTCCGAACGAGATCGCGCTCAACATCCTCCTGGCAGGGCTCACGATCACCTTCCTCACCGCGGTCGTGACCCTCCGGCCCTTCGCGCTCTACGCCGGGACGGCGGTGTCGCAGACCGTGCTGATCGCGCTGCTCGTCGCCCTGATCCCGACCACGATCGGGGCGCTCCTCTCCGCGATCGGCATCGCCGGGATGGACCGACTCGTGCAGCGCAACGTGCTCGCGATGTCGGGTCGCGCCGTCGAGGCTGCGGGCGACGTCGACGTCCTGCTGCTCGACAAGACCGGCACGATCACGCTCGGCAACCGCCAGGCGGCGGAGTTCATCCCGGCCCCGGGCGTCGACGAGCGCGAGCTCGCCGAGGTGGCCCAGCTCGCCTCCCTCGCCGACGAGACGCCGGAGGGCCGCTCGATCGTCGTCCTCGCAAAGGAGCGATTCAACCTCCGGGAACGCGAGCTCGGAGAGCACGAGTTCGTACCGTTCACGGCCGTCACGCGCATGAGCGGCGTGAACATGAACGGCACGATGATCCGCAAGGGCGCGGCCGACGCCGTCAAGGCGTTCATCGCCGAGAACGGCGGGCGCGCTCCCTCCGAGATCGACGCATCCGTGCAGCACGTCGCGGAGCAGGGCGGCACGCCGCTCGTCGTCGCCAAGGACAACTTCGCGCTCGGCGTCGTCCACCTGAAGGACATCGTCAAGGGCGGGATGCGAGAGCGGTTCGACGAGCTGCGCCGGATGGGCATTCGCACCGTGATGATCACCGGCGACAACCGCGTCACCGCCGCGGTGATCGCGCACGAGGCCGGAGTCGACGACTTCCTCGCCGAGGCCACTCCCGAGGCGAAGCTCGCGCTGATCAGAGAGGAGCAGGCGAAGGGGCGCATGGTCGCGATGACCGGCGACGGCACGAACGACGCGCCGGCCCTTGCCCAGTCGGATGTCGGCGTCGCGATGAACACGGGGACGTCGGCGGCGAAGGAGGCCGGCAACATGGTCGACCTCGACTCGAACCCGACGAAGCTGATCGAGATCGTCGAGGTTGCGAAGCAGCAGCTGATCACGCGCGGTGCCCTGACGACGTTCTCGATCGCGAACGACGTCGCGAAGTACTTCGCGATCCTGCCCGCCATGTTCGAGTTCACGTACGCGAGGAACGGGCGCCGCGGGCCGCTGTGGTCGCTGAACGTCATGCACCTCGGCGACGCGAAGAGCGCGATCGTCTCCGCGATCATCTTCAACGCGCTCATCATCCCCGTCCTCATCCCACTGGCGCTCAGGGGCGTGAAGTACCGCGCGATCGGCGCGACCGCGCTGCTGCGCCGCAACCTGTTGATCTACGGCGCGGGCGGGGTGATTCTCCCGTTCATCGGGATCAAGCTGATCGACCTCCTGGTGCACAACGTCTTCGGCGCGTAGGAGGACGGCCTCGGGTGCGCGGGCACTACCGGATTCTGCTGGGTATGGCTGCGGGGGTCGGCAAGACCTACCGGATGCTGCAGGAGGGCCGCGCGGCGGGGTCCGAGGGACGCGACGTCGCGATCGGCTACCTGGAGCCGCACGACCGGCCCGAGACCGCCGCGCTCGCGGAGGGGCTCGAGGAGGTGCCGCGGCTGCACGTCGTCCAGAGCGGATTGGAGCTCGAGGAGATGGACGTCGACGCGGTGATCCGGCGCCGGCCGGCGCTCGCGCTCATCGACGAGCTGGCGCACACGAACGCCTCCAGCATGCGCAACGAGAAGCGCTACCAGGACATCGACGACGTCCTGCTCGCGGGGATCGACGTCATCTCGACGGTCAACGTGCAGCATCTCGAGAGCCTCAACGACGCGATCTTCGAGCTGACCGAGATCCGTGTTCGCGAGACGTTTCCCGACCGGATCCTCGACGAGGCGGACGAAGTCGTGCTCGTCGACCTGACGCCCGAGGCGTTGCAGCAGCGGCTGCGCGCCGGCAAGGTCTACGCCCCCGACCGTGCCGATGCGGCGCTCGCGAACTTCTTCCGCGCCGACCGGCTCGCCGCCCTGCGCGAGCTGGCGCTGCGCGAGGTCGCGGAGGACGTCGAGGCGCGCCGTCACCAGGCCGCGCTCGAGCCCCTCAGCCGGCAGGCGGTCGGCGAACGGGTGCTGGCGCTGATCGAGCCCCAGCCGAAGTCGCAGCGCATCCTTCGTCGCGCCTGGCGCTCCGCGCAGCGTCTCGGCGCCGACATGGACGCCATGTGGGTCCACCCGCCGGGCTACGCGCCGACCGTGGAGGAGGCGACGCAAGCGGCGGCGCTCCGCCGCCTGGCGGGGATCCTCGGCGCGCACTTCCTGGAGGTCGAAGACGACGATCTCGTCTCGGCGGTACGCCGGACGGCGGTCGAGCGCGGCTCGACCTACGTCTTTCTCGGAACGCCCGACGAGTCGCGCCGGCGCGAGATCTTCGGCGGCTCGCTGCTCTCGCGCATGGTGCGCGAGCTCCCCGGCATCGACATCCGCGTCGTCGCCAACCGAGCCGACCGGGAGAGGTTGACGCCGTGACCGTCGCGCTCGTCGTCGTTGCCATCGTGGCCGTCGGCGCCGGCGCGTTCGCGTTCGGCCGGCTGCCCGCGCGCCGGTCGCCCTCGGCCGGCCAGCGGATCCTCGTGCCGTTCACGGGCGGCATGCTCGATCCGACGGTGCTGCAGGCGGCGATCAGGCTCGCGCGCGCGGAAGAGGCGACGCTCGTCCCGGCCTACCTGCTGCACGTGCCGCTGCAGTATCCCGAGGACTCGCCGCTGACCGACCAGGTCGCGGTGGCGATGCCCCTGCTCGAGGCCGTCGAGAACGCGGCCCAGCGCGCCGGCGTCGCGGTCGACGCCCGCATCGAGAAGGGCCGCAGCTCTACGCACGCGCTGCGACGGCTCTGGGACGTCGAGTCGTTCGACCGCGTGATCGCACCCGCGCCGTCGAACGGCAGCGGCGGCTTCACGCCGAACGAGGTGACGTGGATCCTTGCGCACGCGCCCGCCGAGACGATCGTCCTCCGGCCGCGCTCCTCGCTCCTCGGCGAGCGGAGCTCTTAGACGCCCCTTAGCGCGGTTCGTCATGATTCGACGGTGGTGGGCGGTGGACGAGCGCGTCGCGGCGCTCTGTTGTGCATGGTCGGTACGGCAGTGGTCGCGGCGGCGGGATGCGGGGGAAACGGGGCGGCGGCGCCGCCCACGATGAGCTTCCACTCGCGACCCGATCTCGCCCCGCCGGTGATGACGGTGAGCAGGGACACGCCCGCGGCCGCGCCGGGGTATCTGTTCATCGCGCCGAAGCAGCACGCGTTCGAGAAGGGCCCCGAGATCGTCGACGACTCCGGCCAGCCGGTCTGGTTCGATCCGGTCCCCGGCCAGGCGACCGACTTCCGCGTGCAGACGTACCGCGGCAAGCCCGTCCTGACGTGGTGGGAGGGCCCGCCGACGGCGCCGGTGCCGGGCTCGGGGGTCGGGCACGGCGTGATCATGAACACGGCGTACCGCCAGATCGCGACCGTCAACTCGGGCTTCGGCGCCGACACGGCCGACCTGCACGAGTTCCAGCTGAACCCGCAGGGAGACGCGTTGCTGACCGTCTACCGCGTCGAGCCCGCCGACCTCTCCTCCGTCGGCGGGCCGGCGCACGGCAAGGTCGTCGACGGCATCGTGCAGGAGGTCGACGTCGCCACAGGCCGCGTGCTCTTCACCTGGGACAGCGTCGGCCACGTGGCGCTGTCGGAGTCGTACAGCCCGGCACCGCCGAAGAGCGGCAAGGGCTCGCAGGTGCCGTACGACTACTTCCACATCAACTCGATCCAGGAACAGGCGGACGGCGACCTGCTGGTGTCGGCCCGGAACACCCATGCCGTCTACGAGATCGACCCGACGACGGGCGCCATCCTCTGGCGGCTCGGCGGCAAGAAGAGCTCGTTCCGCATGGGACCCGGTACGAGCTTCGCCTGGCAGCACGACGCACGCATGCAGGCGAACGGGACGATCACGATCTTCGACGACGAGGCGTCTCCCGCAGAGGCGAAGCAGTCGCGCGCGATCCGGATCCGGCTCGACCTCGCGACGCACACGGCCACGCTCGCCCAGTCGGACAGCGACGGCACGCTCGCGATCAGCCAGGGGAACGTGCAGGTGCTCGACAACGGCGACCTGCTCGTCGGCTGGGGCTCCGTGCCGCGGATCACGGAGTTCAGCCCGAGCGGCGCGGTCGTCTTCGACGCGACGTTCTCGAAGGGCGACGACTCCTACCGCGCGTTCCGCTTCACCTGGACAGGGGCGCCCGTCACGAAGCCGTCGATCGCGGTGGCGCGAGGAGGCGGTTCGACGGCGACCGTGTGGGCCAGCTGGAACGGCGCCACGCAGGTCGTCGCCTGGCGTGTGCTCACCGGGCTGAACGGCGATCGACTTTCGGTGCTCGACGGGCCCGTCCCGCGGAAGGGCTTCGAGACGACGATCGCGGCGCACACGGATGCTCCGTACATCGCCGTGCAGGCGCTCGACGCGCGCGGCCGGATCCTCGGCACCTCGGCGGCCGTGCCCCGAGGCGGGGACGCGATCGGCTGACATGGACGAGCGCTGGACCCGCAGGCAGTTCGTCGGCCGCGCGGCAGGCGCGGGCGCCGGCGCGGTGCTGCTCGGCAGCCTGCCCGGACGGCTCGTGGAAGCGGCGGTCGCCGCCGCGGCGCCGGCGAAGACGCAGCTCTTCCACAGCCGGCCCGATCTGACGCCGCCCACCTTCACCACCGACCGCCTCGACGCGCGCGCGAGCGCGGGCTATCTCTTCGTGGCGCCGTCGTCGGGGCCGGGCCAGCGCGGGCCGCTGATCCTCGACCGCACGGGCGAGCCGGTGTGGTTCCGGCCCTCGACGCCGGTCGTGGCGATGAACTTCCGCGCGGCGATCTTCAGGGGCTATCCGGTGCTGACGTGGTGGGAGGGAAAGACCGAGGCGGGGCTGGGGGAGGGGACGCACATGATCCTCGACGACTCCTACCGCGAGGTGGCGACCGTGCCGGCCGGAAACGGCCGCCCGTCCGACCTGCACGAGTTCCTGCTGACGCCGAAGGGCACCGCGCTCGTCACGGCCTGGGAGCGCGTCCCGACGAACCTGTCGAGCCTCGGCGGTCTCGCGAAGGGCGAGGTCGTCGGCGGCATCGTGCAGGAGATCGAGCTGCCGAGTGGCCGCGTCCTGTTCGAATGGCACAGTCTCGACCATGTGGGTCTCGACGAGTCGCACACGGGCGTCAGCACGCGGGCCGCGTACGACTACTTCCACGTCAACTCCATCGAGCTCGACGCGGACGGCAACTACCTGGTCTCCGCCCGGAACACCTGGGCCGTCTACAAGATCGATCGCGGCACGGGCGAGATCCGCTGGCGGCTCGGCGGCAAGAAGAGCGACTTCGCCATGGGGCCCGGCACCGCCTTCGCGTGGCAGCACGACGCGCGTCATCACGGCGCGTCCGACGAGCTCGTCAGCCTGTTCGACGACGGCGCTGCGCCCCAGGTCCAGTCGCAGTCGAGGGGACTCGTGATCGCGCTCGACCACCGCCGGATGCGCGCGACCCTGCACCACGGCTACGCGCACGAGCCGCGTCTCCTGGCGCACGCGCTCGGCAGCGTGCAGGTGCTGCCCGACGGGAACGTCCTGGTCGGCTGGGGGACGTCGCCGTTCGTCTCCGAGTACACGGGCGGCGGCGACCTCGTCTTCGACGCGCATCTCCCGTACGGCGGCGAGAACTACCGCGCGCTGAAGCTGCCGTGGCGCGGGCGGCCGCTCGAGCCGCCCGCGGCCGTCGCGCGCCGCACGGACGGCCGCGCCACGCTCTACGCGAGCTGGAACGGGTCGACCGAGGTGCGCTCCTGGCGGCTCGAGACGGGTGCCGTGGCGGACTCGCTCGTCGACAGCGGTGCGTATCGCCGCACCGGCTTCGAGACGCAGCTCCCGCTACCGGCGAGCGCCGCCTATGCCGCCGTCGTCGCGCTCGACGAGGATGCGCGTCCGCTCGCACGCTCGCGACCGGTGAAAATCACGTGACGCTCCGCCTCGCGGTCCTCGGCCTTCTCGCATGTGCATGCGCCGCGGGTGTGGCGGGCGCGGCGCGGCAGGCCGGCCCGGCGTCGCTCTCCGCGCCGGCCGTCACCGGGACCGCGCGCGTCGGCTCGGCGCTCGCCGCGAGCCCCGGCTCCTGGAGCGGCACCGGCGTGATCACCTACGCGTACGCATGGTCGCGCTGCAGCGCCAGCGGTTCGGGTTGCGCGGCGATCGCGGGCGCCACGAGCGGCGCCTACGCGCTCACGGCGGCCGACCAGGGCGACACGGTCGTCGTCACGGTCACGGCGAAGGACTCCACGGGCAGCGCGACGCGCGACTCGAGCGTGATCGGGCCGATCGCCGCTTCGGGCGCGCTCGCGTCGAGCGTTCGCCCGACGATCGCCGGCACGGCCGCCGTCGGGTCCCAGCTCACGGCTTCGGCGGGCACGTGGACCTCGCCGCCGACGAGCCTCGCCTACGCGTGGCAGCGGTGCGACGCGAACGGCCAGAGCTGCGCCCCGATCGCGGGCGCGACGACGTCCACGTACACGCCGACGTCGAGCGACGCGGGCGACGAGCTCGTCGCGCTCGTGCAGGCGACCGCCGGTCAGTCGACGCAGGGCGTGCTCAGCCTCGCGACCGAGCCGGTGACGGGCGCTTCCTCGACGGCGAGCCTCGGCGTTCCGACGGTCACGGGCGGTGCGCGGGTCGGCCAGCGCCTCACCGGCGCGCCGCCGGCCGGGCTGCCCGCCGGGGCGACGGAGACCTACCAGTGGTACCGCTGCGACGCCACCGGCGCCCACTGCAACTCGATCCACGGTGCGACGGCGAAGACCTACACGGAGGTCGGCAAGGACGTCGGCGACACGATCGCCCTCACGGTTCATGTCACGGTCTCCGGTACGTCGACCGCGACGTACTCCTCCGTGCTCGGACCGGTCGCCCCCGCCACGGCGGCGACCGTGTCGACCGTCCAGCCGGCGATCACCGGTCAGGCGATCGAGGGCCAGACGCTGACGGCGACGGCCGGGACCTGGAGCACCACGCCGACGGCCGTCCGCTACGCGTGGCAGCGTTGCAACGCGAACGGCCGCATCTGCATCGCGATCGACGGCGCCACGAGCTCGACGTACGTCCCGGTGGCCGCGGATGTCGGTCACGAGCTGGTCGCGCTCGTCCTCGCGAGCTTCGGCACCACGTCGGCGTCGACCCTGAGCCTCGCCACGCAGCCGGTGAAGTCGTCGGTGCTGGCGAACACGTCGCCGCCCGGGGTCACCGGCAGCCTGCGCGTCGGCCAGAAGCTCACGGGCACGTCCGGCGCCTGGACGGGCTCGCCGCCGATCGCCTACCACTACCAGTGGTACCGCTGCAATTCGGCCGGCGCGCACTGCAGCTCCGTCCACGGCGCCACCGCCGCGACGTACACGCTCGTCGCAAAGGACGCCGGGCAGACGGTCGGCCTCACCGTGACGGCCACCGACTCGAGCGGCTCGAAGCCGGCGTACGCCTCGCTGGTCGGCCCGGTCGCGGCAGCTGCGGCGGCGGCGTACGAGACCGTGCAGCCGGCGATCACCGGTTCGGCCGTCGAAGGGCAGCAGCTATCGGTCGGCAACGGCACCTGGAGCTCGACACCCGCGGCGTTCACCTACCAGTGGGAGCGCTGCAACGCCAACGGCCGGATCTGCGCCGCGATCGCCGGCGCCACGGCGTCGAGCTACACCCCCACGGCGGACGACGTCGGGCATGCGCTCGTCGTCCTGGTCGCGGGCAGCGGGGCGACCGCGCTGAGCACGGCGACCCTGGCCGTCACCCCCACCTAAAGGAGGCTGCAAGTCTCCGGCGGGGGCGCTACGGTGTGCTCGTGCGCCGCCCCGCCACGCCGGTCCTCCTTGCGTGGTTCGCCGTCGTCGCAGGAGGAATCTCGATCCTCTCGTCCCTCGTCCCGGAGCGGGCCGAGCAGCTGCGCCTGGTCCAGAGCGTCCTGCCCCCCGGCGTCCCGGAGGCCGCGCGCACGATCACCCTCGCGCTTGGCCTCGGTCTGATCTGGCTCTCGCGCGGCCTGGCCCGGCGCAAGCGGCGAGCCTGGGAGCTCGCGGTCGTCGTCGTGATCGCCTCCGCGATCATGCATCTCGTCAAGGGCCTCGACATCGCCGAGGCGGCGGCCCACCTGGTGCTGCTGGTCGCGCTCTGGCGGACCCGCCGCCAGTTCGTCGCTCCGGGCGATCCCGCGACGATCATGCCGCTCGTCCAGGTCGGGCTCGCCCTCGCCGTGATCGTGCCGGTGCTGAGCCTCGACATCGTCGGCGAGGACGCCTGGTCGCCTCGCGTCGACCAGGCGCTGCTGATGCTCGTCTTCGCCGCCGCAGCGCGCGGGCTCTGGCTGTGGTTCCGGCCGCCGAGGATGCTGCCGCCGGAAGCGCGCGACCGCGAGCGCGCCGCCGAGCTCGTCCAGGAGCACGGCCACGACAGCCTCTCGTACTTCGCGCTCCGCCGCGACAAGAACTACTTCTTCTCGCCGAGCGGCAAGTCGTTCCTCGCGTACCGCGTCGTCGGCGGCACGGCGCTGGTCGCCGGGGATCCGATCGGCGAGGCAGACGAGCGCGCCGAGCTGATGCACGAGTTCGTCCGCGTCGCGCACAGCCGCGCCTGGCGGGTCGCGATCGCCGGGGCGTCGAACGACGCGCTCGCCAACTACGCCCCGCTCGGCTTCAAGTCGCTCTACCTCGGCGACGAGGCGGTGATCGCGCCGTCCGAGTTCTCGCTCGACGGCCGCGCGATCCGAAAGGTGCGCCAGTCCGTTTCACGGCTGCGGAAGGGCGGGTACGAGGTTCGCGTGCTCTCGACTGCAGACGCCGACGAGGCATTGAAGCGTGAGCTGCGCGTGGTCTCCGAGGAGTGGCGCGGGAACTGGCCCGAGCGCGGCTTCACGATGGCGATGGACGCGCTCTTCCTCTATCCCGACACCGTCCTCGCCGTTGCCGTCGGCCCGGATGGATCGGTCGGCGGGTTCCTGCAGCTCGTGCCGTCTCCCGCGAGCGACGGCTACTCGCTCGCGTCGATGCGGCGCCGCAACAACACGCCGAACGGGCTGATGGAGTACCTGATCACCGAGTCGGTGTCGTGGGCGCGCGAACACCATGTGGTCGAGCTGTCGCTGAACTTCGCCGTGTTCGCGGACTTCCTGCGCGCCGACGGCGACGCGGGACGCTGGACCCGTGCGTTCCGCTGGTTCCTGCTCAAGTGCGATCGGCTCTTCCAGGTCGAACGGCTGCACAGCTTCAACCGCAAGTTCTTCCCGCACTGGCGTCGACGCTACTTCTGCTTCGAACGCTGGACCGACCTGCCGCTGGCGGGCCTCGCCTACCTGCACGCCGAGTCGCTGCTGACGCCTCCCGGCCCGTGGGTGAAGACGCCCGACCTCGCCGCGCGGTGACGCGGATCGCCGCAGCGTCTGCGGCGCTCCTCGTCCTCCTGCTGCTCGTCGTGCTGCCTGCGGCGGGTGCGCCGCCGGCCGCGT
>Ga0335075_10016808_pt1 | contig 10900 bp, 11 predicted proteins | sample Lox_Sample_24_FD_206723 | JGI IMG/M metagenome (GOLD analysis project Ga0335075, IMG submission 206723) | Soil microbial communities from Loxahatchee National Wildlife Refuge, Florida, United States - Lox_Sample_2.4 | ecosystem: Environmental > Terrestrial > Soil > Wetlands | place: USA... | reverse complement strand
TGAAAGATTGCAAATACCCCCGATTTCCTCTCCGATTGGCGAACTTAAGACCGGCTCATATCTGGGTCATATGACTGGAGGCACGCGCTTTGTCCGTGCCTGCCTCCGTAAACCAGTCGACCGCACGCCGGTCTGGTTCCTGCGCCAGGCAGGCCGCTATATGCCGGAGTATCAGGCGGTCCGGCGCCACCACACCCTGCTCGAAATCTGTAAACAGCCGAAGCTGGCCGCCGAGGTTACGATCACGGCTGCGGAGAAGCTGGACGTGGACGCGGCGATCATTTTTGCTGATCTGCTGCTGCCCTTCGAGTGCATGGGGCTGGATTTCGAATTCCAGGCCGGCGAAGGTCCGGTGATCCATAAGCCGGTTCGCTCGGTGGATGACGTTGGCCGGCTGCGCACCGATCGGGCATCTGAACTTGGGTATGTTGCCGAAGCTATCGAGCGCGTAGTGGCCCACTTCAAGGATCGGCTGGGGATAATCGGCTTCTGCGGCGCGCCGTTCACCCTGGCCAGCTACATGATCGAAGGCGGGGGCTCGCGCAACTACGTCCACACCAAGACACTGATGTATCGCGAGACAGATGCGTGGCGCAGACTGCTGGACAAGCTGGCTGCGGTCCTGCGCGAGTTTGCCCGGCAGCAGGTGGAGGCAGGCGCGGACGTGATCCAGGTTTTCGACAGCTGGGCCGGAGCGCTGAGCGTCGAAGATTACCGCGATTTCGTGCTCCCGACGACGAAAGCTCTCATTCGGGATATTCAGGCGATGGGAGTGCCGGTGATCTACTTCGGCGTCGACACAGCAAGCCTGCTGCCGGCGATGCGCGAGACTGGAGCCGACGTTCTGGGGATCGACTGGCGGACACCGCTGGGCGGAGCCTGGCGGAACCTTGATTACGCCTGCGCGGTGCAGGGTAACCTCGACCCCATCACGCTGTTCGCGGAGCCGGACCTGATCCGCAAGCGGGTGCGGCAGATCCTGGATCAGGCGGGGGGGCGGCCAGGGCACATCTTCAATCTCGGACATGGCATCGTCCCAACTACTCCGGTTGAAAATGTGCAGGACGTGGTGAGGTTCGTCCGTGAGTATGTGCCGGAGAGTGATCATGCCTGAGCGCACCGCGATATTGCTGCTGGCCCACGGAACTCCGGAGGCTCTCGACGAGATTCCCGAATACCTGCGGAATATCACCGGAGGACGGACCCTGTCGGAAAGCGTGGTTGAAGAGATTCGCCACCGCTATTCGCTCATCGGACCGAGCCCGCTGACTGCGCTAACACTGGAGCAGGGCCGCATGCTGTCCCGGGAACTGTGCCTCCCGGTCTACGTGGGGATGCGGAACTGGAAACCTTATATCGCCGATGTTCTGGCGAAGATGCGCGAGGACGGAATCGAGCGCATGGTGGCGTTATGCCTGGCGCCGCAGAACTCGCGCACTAGTGTGGGCCTCTATCGAAAAGCGGTCCTCGCCGCCGCGGACGGTATCGACACCGAATTCGTCGAGGGATGGGCCGATCATCCTCTGCTCGCCGACGCCTTCGCCGAACGGCTGCGCGCAGTGTGGGAGCCGTTCAGCGCGGAGGCGGGCGGGCCCGTGCCGGTGCTGTTCACGGCACACAGCGTCCCCTGCCGGACAATCCAGACGCCGGCGGCGACTGAGGGGGGACCGGGGCCGGATCCTTATTCGATTGAGGCCAAGCGAACCGCGGCGCTGGTGGCTGAGCGGGTTGCCGGGCTGACTCCCGATCACTGGTACTTCGCGTTTCAGAGCCAGGGCATGTCCGGGGGGCCGTGGATTGGGCCAACGGTAGAGGACACGCTCACCGCGCTAAGCAAGCAGGGCGTCCGGCGGATCATTGTCGATCCGGTGGGATTTCTCTGTGACCACGTCGAGATTCTCTACGACATCGACACCGGCTTCCGCCAGTTCGCGGTCAATCTCGATATGGAATTGCGCCGTCCTGAGTCGCTGAATGGGTCGCCGCTGTTGATTGCTGCGCTGGCGGACATCGCTCGCGCCGCCCTGGCGCGATTGACTCAGCTACAGCACGGAACGCGATGAAACGGGTCGCGATTGTCGGCGGCGGCCTCAGCGGTCTGGCTGCGGCTTATCAGCTGGCGCAGGAAGGCGTCGAGTTCACACTGTTCGAGGCTTCCGCCCGGGTGGGCGGCATCGTTGAAACCGTTCGCCGGGACGGATTTGTCATCGAGTGCGGCCCCGACTCCTGGGTGACGGAAAAACCCTGGACGCGCGAATTGGCGGTCGAGCTGGGGCTGGAATCCGAGATCATCGGATCGAATGATCGCTGGCGGCGCACCTACCTGCTCGATGACAAACGCCTTGTCGCCATGCCCGATGGAATGCGGATGATGGTGCCGACGCAATGGGCTCCGGTGCTGAATTCACAGCTTTTCAGCTGGCAGGCGCGACTAGCGTATCTCCGCGAAATGCGCCGCGCGGCAGAGTTGAAGAAGCCGGCATGGGGCGAAGGAGAAGACGAATCAGTCGCCAGCTTTGTCCGCAGGCATTTTGGAGACGAAGTCACTCAAACGATCGCCGGCCCGCTGCTCGCGGGCGTCTTCGGCGGCAGCATTGACACTCTCAGCGTGCGCGCGGTGATGCCCGGCTTCGTAAAACTGGAGCGCGAGCATGGCAGTCTGATCGCGGGATTGCAGCAGAAGCAGGCGACGAATTCGGACACCGTGTTTACTTCACTGAAGGGTGGACTGGAGCAGTTGGTCCATGGGATGGCGGAGAGGCTGCCACCCGGCACCGTGCGGATGGGGCATGAGGTGCGCTCAATCAAGCGGCAAGGCGATCAGTGGATCGTTGATGAAGGGCGGAATGGCACCGCGTACGACGCGCTGATCGTAGCGACTCCCGCTCACGTTTCGCGGCATTTGTTGGGGAGTATTCACGAGGAGTTTGACTCTCTGCTGGCTATGGATGCTACGTCGGCGATCGTCATCGCGCTGGCCTTTTTGCCGGAGCAAGCGAAACGTCTGCGGATTCCTCGCGGCTTCGGGTATCTTGTGCCGCAGCGGACAAATGTGCGAGCGACGGATACAGATCCGCAATTGCTGGCGTGCACCTTCGTCGACCAGAAATTCGCACATCGCGCGCCGGAGGGAGCTCTGCTGCTGCGGGCATTCTTCGGCGGCGATACCGCACCGATTCTCATGCACGAGAGTGACGCATCGCTGGTCGCGCTGGCAATTCGGCGCCTGTCGCAGGCGCTCGGGCCGCTGCCGAAACCCGATATTTCGCTGGTAAGGCGGTGGCCACTGTCGTTGCCACAATATGCCGTGGGGCATCTCGATCGCATGGCGAAGCTGTCTGAGCTTACAAGCAGCTTTCCTGCTCTGCACCTGATTGGCAATGCATATCACGGCGTGGGGCTGCCGGACCTGGTGCGGCAGGGACGCGAAACTGCTCGCCGCATCGCGCGATCGTTAGGGGTCGCGCAGATAGATTGATCGCGTCAAATGCGGCAACGTCGCCGGCCAAATTGCCGAAGCGGGCGAAATAGCGATAGCATCTGACGGGTTATGGAAACCACTCATGTGAATGCAGCGTCCAGTGGCACGTTTACCCTGGGCGGCGATCTCCACATCCACCGGCTCGGCTTCGGGGCCATGCGCATCACCGGTGAAGGCATCTGGGGCGATCCCAAGGATCCTAAGCAAGCAAAAGAGGTATTGCGCCGGGCGGTCGAGCTCGGAGTGAACTTCATCGACACGGCCGATTCCTATGGCCCGGAGGTGAGCGAGCGGCTGATCGCCGAGGCCCTCTATCCGTACCCCAAGGGTCTGGTCATCGCCACCAAGGGCGGATTCACGCGCTCGGGGCCGAACCGCTGGGCGGCAGTGGGGCGGCCTGAGTATCTGCGGCAGTGCGTGGAGATGAGCCTGCGGCACCTGCAGCTGGAGCGCATCGAACTATGGCAATTTCATCGCATCGATCCCAAGGTTCCGGTGGAGGAGTCGCTGGGGGCGATCAAGGAGCTGCAGAAGCAGGGGAAGATCCGTCATGTTGGCCTTTCAGAAGTGACGCCGGAAGAAATCCAGCGCGCCGCGAAGGTGCTGCCGATTGTCAGCGTGCAGAACCAGTACAACATCAGCGATCGCAGATACGAGTCGACGCTCGCGTATTGCGAGAGGCACAAGCTGGGATTCATCCCATGGTTTCCGGTGGCCGCGGGGAAGCTGGCCAAACCGGGCGGACCGCTGGATGCAGCGGCTAAGAGCCATCATGCGACGGTTGCGCAGCTCTCGCTGGCGTGGCTGCTGCATCGCTCGCCGGTGATGCTGCCGATTCCGGGCACGTCTTCGGTAGCGCATCTGGAAGAGAACATCGCGGCTGGAACCGTGCAGTTAAGCGATGACGAGTGGAAGGCAATCGAGGAGCAGGCAAAGAACGGCTAGCGCCCATAAGGTGAACGGACAGAAGAAGCAACGGGCAGACCCATTGAGGATCTGCCCGTTTTGTTTTGCTGCAATCTTTACGGGGCGACGATCACGCCGCAGGCTATACGGGCTCCGGCATTGCCGGCGGGGTCGGACTTCATGTCGTCGGCCTGGGCGTGAATCATGATGGAGGTACCTCCGTTGGCGAAGACCGAGTTGGGGGCGCTGGGATCGAGGGTCACGTCCTTGTCCATGAGGGTGGCCTTGACTGTACCGTCGGCGCCCACAGTCAGGTTCTGCGGCATGTCGCCGTTGTGGTGGCCCTCAGGGTTCTCGTAGCCATGCTTTTTGCCGGCGGGATTGAAGTGTCCTCCGGCGCTCTTGAAGTCGGGCGGATCGCACTTGGCGTTCTGGTGGATGTGTATGGCGTGTTCGCCCGGAGGCAGATTCTTGAGCGCAACTTTGAGCTCGACACCGGCCTTTTCCTGCTTAAGGACGACGTCTCCGGCGTCCTTGCCGTCGGCGGTCTTCAGCATGACCTTGACGGACTTGGGGCCGGCGGCAAACGCGGCCAGCGAAATGGTTGCCATTGTTGACAAGGCTGCTGTGAGAAGCAACTTCGAGTAGGTCTTCATGGGTTTTCCTCGCGCACACAAGGATACCCGAAGAGGCAAAGGTGTGATGTTAATCCGAGCGATTTTCCGCAGACTGCGGAGGGCGTTCTGAGACGGGCAGGAAACTGAATTTGGTGGAGCTAGTCGGGCTCGAACCGACGACCTCGTCGTTGCGAACGACGCGCTCTCCCAGCTGAGCTATAGCCCCACGGCGGCGGGAGACACTTTATTGAGTTTATCAGCGCTTGGCGCGTGAGTACAGGGCGGACGTGTGAGTAATGGGCAGACAGCTTTTCGCAATTGGGCCGGAATTCGCTTTCGGAATCACGCCTTTCTACCTCGTTCACATTTCGAGGCCTAATCGCGAGCCTGTGGCAGGTGAGAAATCGTTTGCAGGACGTATCGATCAAGGCTGGAATAAAACAGCTCTACGGCAGTTCTCCTCGGTGTGGGCAGGAACGGCAAGACCTGTTCCTCCTGAGGAGGGGGATCGTGAACGAGAGTTTGAGACATGAGGTAAGCAATGCCGGATCGACAGCACATACCAGTCTGGAAAGCAGCTCCGACGGCATCGACCGGCGCGGCTTTCTGAAATGCATGGCATGGGCGGGGACTGGCCTGGTCTGGAGCTTTGCCGGAGGAGTGCCGGTATCGCGGGTATTCGGTGAATCGCGTCATCCGTCTATTCATGGGTCCGCTCACGGATCGGGAAACACGGACTTCAGCTTCGTACAGATCAGCGACAGCCATATCGGGTTTAATAAGGCGGCCAACACGGATGTAACCGCGACGCTTCAAACAGCGCTGGACAAGATCAATGGTTATTCAGGGGCGACGGATTTTCTGATCCATACCGGCGACCTTACGCACTCGTCGAAGCCGGCGGAGTTCGACACTTTGGAACAAGTTCTTACCGGCGCGAAGCGGCAGGTCTTCTATGTGCCGGGCGAGCATGACACTTCAGTCGACGACGGGAAACTGTACCTGGAGCAATATGGCAAGGGATCAAAGGGCAACGGCTGGTACAGCTTCGATCACAAGGGCGTGCATTTCATCGGGCTGGTCAATGTCGTGCAGCTTGAGGGGATGGGCAAGCTGGGACAGCCGCAGCTCGATTGGATCAAGCAGGACCTAAGCGGCTTGAAGAGCAGCACTCCCATCGTGGTCTTTGCGCATATTCCGCTGTGGGCGGTGTATCCCGCGTGGGGCTGGGGCACGTCGGACAGCGAGCAAGCGTTCGCCATGCTGCGGAAATTCGGCTCCGTGACGGTGCTGAACGGCCATATTCACCAGGTGATGCAGAAGGTTGAGGGCAACGTCTCGTTCCACACGGCGATGTCGACGGCGTTTCCCCAGCCTGCGCCCGGCTCGGCACCGTCACCGGGACCGATGAAGGTTCCGGCGGAAAAGCTGCGCGATGTACTGGGCATCGCTCATGTCGAATTTGTGCCGCAGAACCGCTCGCTGGCCACAGTCGATGCGACGCTGTCGGGCGCGCCGGTAGAAGCGCACCCCACGGTATCGGCATGAAGCCGGCATACATAGCCGGCGCATCAGTGGGTCTGTTCGTTGCGAGCTTTGGTTCTTCGTTTGTGCATCCCGGGGGCAATCCACGGTCAGGGGTGGATCCCGGGGCGCCGCTTCTGGCGGGCAGCAATGTGCCAGCCAGCGTGATCCATGTACTTGAAACAAAATGCGCCGACTGCCATTCCGAAAGGACTGAGTGGCCGGCGTACAGCAGGCTGGCGCCAGCATCCTGGCTGATCGAGCACGATGTACGCGAGGGCCGCGCGCACCTGAATTTGTCACAGTGGCAGGACTATACGCAGGAGACACGCATCGATCTGCTTGCCCGGATTGCTCAGAAGCGCAGCGGAGAGATGCCGTTACGGCACTACCGAATGCTTCACCCAAAGGCGGAGCTCTCTCCCGAAGAGAAGGAGCTTCTCTACAGCTGGGCGAAATCGGAGCGGAAGCAAATCCGGCGGCAGATCGCAGCAGAGCAGACCGGTCACTGACGAGACACCGACTTCACAGACAACTATCTCACCGAGCGAGCAAGAACAATGATGGACCAATCTGCCAAGGTGTACTTCACGATTCGAATCAAGCTGATTCTTCTCTCCGCTGCCTTCGTGATGGGCATGGTGGTTCTGCCTGCCACTTCTCCGCTGAGGGCCGTGGAGAATGAAGCGGCAACTACTGACAGCAGCGATAACGCGGAACACGGCAAGCTGCTCTTCGAGAAACGATGCGCGGGATGCCACTCGCTCGATCAGGACCGTGAGGGTCCGCGGCTTCGCAGTGTTTACGGGCGCAAGGCGGGCAGCGTACAGACGTTCAAATATTCGGACGCGCTGAAGGCCGCGGACTTTAAGTGGAATGATGCCTTGCTGGACAAGTGGCTGACGAACCCTGAATCGCTGGTTCCCGACACGGACATGGAATTCCATGTTCCTAAGGCTGAGGAGCGTGCAGCCATCATCCGATTTCTTCGACTATCCTCGGAGAAGCAGGGCCGCGAATAAGAAAGGCATGGGATGAATCCCGAGTTCTTCGAATCGGCGGCTATGCCGCTATTCGACCAACTTTACAACTTCGCCCACTGGCTGACCGGCGATCGAACCGACGCTGAAGACCTGGTGCAGGAGACCTTTGCGAAGGCGTTGAAGGGGTTCCGCTCATTCGAGGAAGGAACCAACCTGCGGGCGTGGATGTATCGCATTCTGCGGAATACGTTCCTGACTTCGCGCGCCGGACTGCGAGCGCAGAACATGGCCGCTCTGGATGACGATGAGAACGCGGAGTTCGAGGCGGCGACGTCGCACAGCGTGACGCCTGAAATTCTTCTGCTGCAAAGGGAGAGTGAGCAGAAGGTGATGACCGCGCTGGCATCGATGCCGGTCCATTACCGCGAGATTGTCCTGCTGTGTGAGATCGAGGAGATGTCTTACAAAGAAAGTGCGCAGGTGCTGGGAATACCCATAGGAACGGTAATGTCTCGGCTGGCAAGGGCCAGAAAGGTGCTGCACCAGGCATTGACAGAGAGATCTACGGAAAAGGCTGCGAAATGGACTGTGATCAAAACTCCGTCACGCTAGGCTCTTATCTCGACGGCGAACTGCCGCCGGAGCAGGCGGGCTCGGTTCGGGAGCATCTCGGAAACTGTCCGAAGTGTGCAGCGGAGCTGGCAGACCTGGTCATCGTGCGACGGGCACTGCGTCCGGCGCGAGGCATGTTTGCGCCGAGCAGCAAGTTTCGGAAAAGGATTGAGCGACAAATCGCAGCTCCCAGACGCCGTTCATGGAGCTGGCGCCTGATCCCGGCGACGGTGCTGGCAGCCGCGGTATTGCTGGTGGTAGTCGCATGGACGCTGTATGCGCGGCGGCCGGATAATTTTGCCGAGGTCGCCGATATGCACGTGAGCGCACTGGCCAGCGCGAATCCGGTGGACGTTGTTTCAACCGACCGGCATACGGTTAAGCCGTGGTTTGCGGGGAAGATTCCCTTTTCGTTCAATCTGCCGGAGCTGGCCGGGACGGACTTCAATCTGGTGGGCGGCCGGCTGGTCTATTTCCACCAGAGCCCCGGCGCCCAGCTGATTGTGGCGATGCGTCAGCACAAGATTTCCGTGCTGATCTTTCAGGATTCACCCGAAATGGATCGCGCGTTCGCTGTGCCCATGGGAGTAGGCCATCGCGATGCCTTCAGCATCGAGACGTGGCAATCGCAGGGGCTGAGGTTTTTCGTGATCGGCGACGCTGAACCCGCGAGTATCGACAAACTGTCGCAGTTGTTCAAGACAGTTAACTAATCATCGTCAATGTGAGGGCGGGAGAGTAGCTGGCGCAGGCGGCCGGCCATGCCGGAGGCGACTTCGTCGGCCTGGCTGCGGGGAAGATCGCCCTGGGCGAGGTCCGGCGAGCCGCCTCCGCGCAGGCCGTGCGCGGCCAGAGATGAGCGAAGGAAGTCGCCGCAGTTGAGGTCGATGTCGTGGCTGCAGGCGAGGAAGATGCGTGCCGGGTCGGCTTCAGCGGCGATGAAAAGCGCTACAGTGCGCGGAACCGTGGCGCAGACGCGGGAGGCAAGCAGGCGGACATAGTCGCGGTCACGCTCGGCGAAGGTGCGACGGACGAGACGGAGATTGTCGCGGATCATTTCTTCGACCGCGAGGCGGGTCGCGTGATAGTTAGCCAGGTCCTCGCGCAGCCGCTGCCGGTCCTTGGTGGAGGATTTGACCTCGGACTGCAGGCGCTCGATGGCGATGGGGATGTCGTCCCGACCAATGGACAGCGCAGCGGCGGCGCGGCCCAGCAGGGTGAAGTCGTGGCGCGCGGCGGCGGCGGCGCGCAGACCGCAGACGAACTCGACCCTGACACCACGGCTGACGCGCTCGGTGGAACGCAGAAGCAGCGAGCCGATCTGCCCGGTGGAGCGAACGTGGGTTCCTCCGCAGGCGTTGAGGTCGTAGTCGGCGATATCGATGAGGCGGATGGTTCCTTCGCGCTCGGGCAGCTTGCGCAGGGCTCCGTCGGCCAGAAGTTTCTCGGCTTGATCGCGTGCAACGGCGCGAATGGTGACAGTGCGGTCCTCGGCGATGATCTCGTTGACGATGCGCTCGACGCGCTCAAGACTGTGGTGAGCGATGGGTCCGGTGGTGAGGTCGATGCTGGAGACGGCGTCGCCAAGATGGAAGGAGACGGTCGGAGCCTCAAGCTCGCGGGCGAAGACGGCAGAGAGCAGATGCTGGCCGGAGTGCTGCTGGATGTGGTCGAGCCGGCGATCCCAGTTGATGGAGCCGTGAACTTCTGTGCCTGCAGTCAGAGGCTTGCGGGTGAAGTGCCAGACGTGGCCGGCGTCATCCTCTTCGACGGCTTCAATGGGGACCTCAAGAACCGCTCCGTTGCGCGAGGTCGCGGTGAGAATGCCGGTATCGCCGGGCTGGCCTCCGCTGGTGGGATAGAAGGCGGTGCGGTCGAGGGCGATTTGCCACAGAGAGACGCCGCTGGTGCGAGACACCTCGCGGATGTCGACAACACGCGCACTGAAGTTTTTCAGGAAGGAATCGTCGTAATAGAGGCGGTCGTTCACGGGATCAGTCTAACCAAGCAGCCCGAACCGAAGAGGTACAGTATCACGCAACTTGCTGTTACACAATGCGACTTAATTATTAGTCCTCATGGCGGCTGCATCTTCCTGTTCGGCGGCGCTCCGGCAAGCGATCAGCATGAGCCCAGCGGCTATCTCGCCTGCTCCGATGGCTCGTGTGATTTGAGGATGATCAGAGAGGTAGCTCATCAGGGCTTTCCAACTTTCCGGTCCGACGTTCCATATAAGCGCATCACGCTGCGGGCGAAGGAGGGCGAGAACGCCGTCCCCGATCAGCATCATGGCAGCAAAATATTTCATGCGCGTCCAATTCATTCGAACCCCTCGATACTGGGATGGGATTGCCGCTGGGGAGTTGCCTGAGGCGATTTTCGCAGGAGGGGCTAACTTTTTCCTTTCGACCGCGTTTAGGTCTATAAGGATGGCAGGTCAATTTATGCCGTATTTTCGTCGATTTTCAACTTTCGCCCTGTCGGCGCTTTTATGTGCGACGCCGTTCGTTGCCAATGCTCAGCAGACGGGGACAACGCCGGTGGCCGCTTCGCAAGCCTATCCAGACGATACCTGGATTCCGCAGGGGATGGAGGCGCTGGGCCGGCGCGCAACCTTCCACACCGACTTTACCTTTGACAAGTCGATGCTGGAGATGGCGAACAACTTTGTGGGCGACGACGAGACGCGGCAGGCGATCGCGAAATTACGGGGAATCTCGGTGCACAGCTACAAGTTTTCGGCGCCGGGGCTCTACGATCCGGCGGCGCTCGATGCG
>Ga0335075_10016807_pt1 | contig 10900 bp, 6 predicted proteins | sample Lox_Sample_24_FD_206723 | JGI IMG/M metagenome (GOLD analysis project Ga0335075, IMG submission 206723) | Soil microbial communities from Loxahatchee National Wildlife Refuge, Florida, United States - Lox_Sample_2.4 | ecosystem: Environmental > Terrestrial > Soil > Wetlands | place: USA: Florida... | reverse complement strand
GCTTCATGGTCGCGGTATCACCTACTTCGGCTCTTCCACGCCGAGCAGCACCTGCGTCACTCCGGCCGTCTTCGCGATCGCCATTACTTCGCGCACGGGCTTGACCTTGAGCGTCTCGTCGCCCTTGAGCAGCACCTTCTTGCCGGGATGGTCGGCGAGGGCCTGCCCGAGCAGGCTGCCGAGCGTCTCGGTGGTGGCCGGCGTGCCTTCGACCCAGAGCGTGTTGTCGCTCGGCATCGAGATGACCAGCGTCTCGGCCTCCTTGTTCTCGTCGCTCTTCTGCGAGTTCGGCAGGTTGACGCTCTTGCCGCGCTCGAGCAGCGGGGTGACCACCATGAAGATGATGAGCAGCACCAGCACCACGTCGATCAACGGGGTGACGTTGATGTCGTTCTTGACGCCCTTCGATCCAGCTGTGAAAGCCATGGCTCAGATCATTCGGCGTGCGAGGCTTCGGAGCGCAGGCTGTTCGCGCGCAGGCGCCGCGCGAGATAGTCGAGGAACTCGTTGGACGACTCGGCGATGTCGACGGCGCGGGCGTCGACCCAGCCTTGCAGGAAGTTGAAGGCGAACACCGCCGGGATGGCCACGAACAGGCCGATGCCCGTCGTCACCAGCGCTTCGGCGACGCCCGCCGACACGGTGGCGAGGCCGCCCTGGCCGCTCGCCGCCATCTGCTCGAAGGCGGTGATGATGCCGAACACGGTGCCGAGCAAGCCGACGAATGGAGCCGTGGACGAGATCGTCGCGAGCAGACCTTGTCCGCGCTTGAGCTTCTGAATCTCCCGCTGGCTCTGCCGCTCGAGCGCGCGCGCGACCGTCTCGACCGTGAAGTCTTCGTCTTTGACGGGGCACGTCTTGAAGGCGGCGAGGCCGGCCTCGATCACGCGTCCGACGTAGCCGACGTTGTCCGTCTTGGGGGCGCTCGTCAGCTCGCCTTCATTGAGCGCCTTGACCATTTTCTCGGCGTACCGCTGGGAGGCATTTTTCGAACGGATGAAGACGACCAGGCGCTCACACGTGACGATGACGGATGCGAGAGACATGAGCAGCATGGCGATGACGATCGCCTTCGCGAACGGCCCCATCTGGGCCCAGAGCTCGGACATCGAGAAATGCATTGCGACCCTTTCGGTACTTTCGGTTCTGCCAGGTTGAATGATAGCCAGCTAGCGAGCCCAGCGGGAGCCCCGCCGGCTCTTCGACGCCGCGCCGCAGCCTCCCGGTTGCCCAGAAGACGTCGCCGCCACGTCTCCGGGTGGGGCAAATCCCCGGGGGCACCGCAGCGAGAAAAGCGGGCGGCGGCCGCCGTCAGTCGAGCTTGAAGTTGAAGGTGAAGAGGTATTGAATCGCCTGCGGGACGCCTCGGTAGTAAACGGGTGTGTAGCGGCTCGTTTGCAGCGACGCGAGCACGAGCTCGGTCAACATCGGGACGCCCTTGATCACCTGGCAGTTGCGGATCTCGCCGGCGGTGGTGACGACGCAGCGAACGATCACCTTGCCCTGGACGCGCGCCGCGCGCGCCGAGGGCGTGTAGGTCGGCGGCGTCCCCGAAACCATTTTCGGAGGCGTCATGCCGGGGCCGAACGGCATGACCGTCGTGCCGGTGCCCGTGCCACCGATCGTTCCACCCACTGTACCACCCACGGTGCCGCCGATGACGCCGCCAGCCACGCCGCCGATGACGCCGCCGCCGCCCGAGGGAGCTTCGGGCTCGCTGCTCGGCGGCTCGGGATCGCTTGCCGGCTCGGGCGTTGGCTCGGGCACGACCTTGTCGACCGGCGTGGGCTCGACCACGGGCTTCGGCTCGATCTTGGGCTCGACCTTCGGCTTCGGCTTTTGCTTCGGCGGGTCGGGGTTGCTCGTGGCGGGCCCCGGCGGTGGCGGTGGCGGTGGTGCGGGCTCGAGCGCGGTGTACAAGGTCACCGCGACGTCGTGCTTGTCGTCCTTCTTGTCGTCGGCGTTGGGCAGAACCAGGACGGCTGCGCCGATGGCCGCTGCGTAGGTGAGCAGTGCAAGCACGACCCCCGTGCCGTATCGCTGCTCTTTCTCCTGCTTGGATAAGACCGCGTCGAACATTATCGCTTCCGACTCGCCAGTTGTCTCGGTTCCTTCGGTTCCTCGCCGTCGTGCGTTGCTAGCTGCCTTTATTACTCGATCGGCAGCCGCACTCCATCGCCTCTCGAGTACAAACGGAGCACTCGGCAACCGCGTTCCGACTCACCGATCTCTGATGCACATTCTTGACCAAGACAAGATCTCTCGGCATCCAGGGGCAAGCGGGGTGCTTTCTGGGGACGAGGGCAGACCACGGCGCGGCCAAATGACATCGGCAACGGACACGGTTCCGGTGAAACATTGCAGAGCGACAGCGGAAAGCGAAGCCCCCGCATTCTGCCCGAACGGACACCGCACGGATGAAATCGCTACGGCGAGCCAGTGGGCTTCCAGCGAGAAACATCGACACTCGATGTCGTGTGCGCATCGGCTGCGTGCGGCTCGAGCTCGACACGTCGGACGAGGCTCCATCGGTAGCCTCGACGCGTCAGCGATGGCGGTGCAACCGAAGCTGCAGCGGCGGGCGCGCGGGCGGCTGCGCCATGACGATGGGACACGAGCGCTCGAAACGACGGCTCTCGACCACCGCTCGGGATGAGAGAGTGGATACTCGCTCGAGAACGAGTGGAAACTCTTTGTCAGTTAGCATACGCTCGCGTCGCCGTGGGGAAGCGGTAGCAGGTCGGTTCATGCGGAATGCAGAGGCGCTGAGCTCGAATCCCGGGTTTCTTGGACAGTGCGCGATGCATTACGCAACGCATCCATAAAGCAACCAAGGGTACACATCCGATGGATGATGAAATGGCGAAGGGCAAACGATCTAGGGCGATTGGGGCCGTTTGTCCCGAGTGGTCAAATTGTCTCAGCTTGCAGGAACGCACCAAACGGCAATGTCACGGCACGGAGCTCGATGGCAGCCAGCGTCGCTCCGTGAGTGAACGAGGCTGGCCGCGTGCCAGAGCCTGGTGCTCGCTCGGCGCGAGCGTGCTGCAGCTCGCCGTGCCGCTGGCCACTGTTTCCCTCGCTGCGGTGTCCATCGTCACATTGACACCGAGCGTCGCGTCGGCGCAGCTCGGCACCGGCGTAATCGCCGGCAAAGTCGTCGATGTTTCGACGCAGCAACCTCTCGCCGACGTCGTGGTCACCGCCACTTCGCCCGCCGCCATGGGCGAGCAAATCGTGGTCACCGACGCCACCGGCGCCTTCCGTATCCCGAACCTGCCCCCGGGCTTATACAGCATCCGCTACGAGATCGAGGGTTATCATCCCTACTCTCGCGCCGACCTCGAGATCTCGTCGACGGTGACTTTGCGGGTCGACGTCCAGCTCCTGCCCACCACGCTGGCCGCGCAAGAGGTCACGGTCGTCGGCGCAGCACCCACGGTCGACCTTTCGTCGACCCGTTCGGGCGTGACGATCACCAACGACTTTACGCAGCGCGTCCCGATCGCTCCGGCGTCTGGCAAGGGCGGCGCGGCGCGCTCGTTCGAGCAGCTCGCCGAGGCCGCGCCGACATCGCGCTCCGACACGTACGGCGCCTCGATCGCCGGCACCACCTCCGTCGAGAACCAGTACATGATCGACGGCCTCTCCGTGGGCGACCCGGGGTTCGGCTACAACGGCAGCCCGTTCAGCATCGAGTTCATCAAGGAGACGAGCATCCTCACCGGCGGTTACCTGCCGGAGTACGGCCGCGGCGGCGGTGGCATCCTCGACGTGGTCACGAAGAGCGGTGGCAACGAGTTCACCGGCTCGTTTTTCGCCAACCTCTCGCCCTGGCAGGGCAACCCCAAGCTCACGCCCGAGCAGGACGCGATCCGGACGGTCTCGAAGATCAAGTACATCTACGACGTCGGGTTCGACGTCGGCGGACCGATCATCCAGGACAAGCTCTGGTTTTATGCCGGCGCCGACATCTCGCACGCCGTCCACCAGCTCGATCGCGACTTGATGGGCCTCATCACCGGCCCCGACGGCAAATACGTCTACGACAACGACGGGCTGATTCGGTCCGGGCGTTTCCCGGGCACCAGTCAGAGCTTTGACGCGGTGCAGTCGCAATTTCAGTACATCGCCAAGCTGACGTTCAGCCCGAGCGACGACGACCGCCTCGAGCTCAGCCATCGCGGCACCCCGAGCTGGAGCGGCGGCGACGGCGATTACTCGCTCGACTACGAGACGGGCGTGCCGATGGTCTGGGCCAACCCGGGCGCCGACATCATCGGCCCGTACGGCACGATGGCCTGGAAGCAGATCTTCAGCTCCTTCGACACGACGCTGAAGTGGAGCCACTCCGCGCTCAACAAGCGGCTGACGCTCGACACCACCATCGGCTGGCACAACCAGCGTTCGGCCGATTTGGCCGCCGACGGCTCCGAGATCGGCACCACGCAGGGCCTCTCGGGCACGCCGATGTATGTCTACCAGCGCACGGCGCCGCCGCACCCGATCACCGACTTCGAGTCGCTGCCCAACCCGGATCTGTGCGTGAACCCGATCGCCGACGGTGACGTCATCTGTCCGGTGAACACCTATGCGGTGGGCGGCCCGCAGATCCTGCAAGACCGCACGTACAACCGCCTGCAAGCGCGCGAGGTGGCCACGTTCGTGACGGAGGGCGCCGGCCACCACATCATCAAGGCGGGCGTCGAGTTCGAGCTGATGACGTATGGCTCGAAGCGAGCCTACCCGGGTGGCGTCTCGTTCAACGAGAACGCCGCCGGCACCGCCATCAACGACTTCCGCCGTTACGGTGGCCTGCTGTCGCCCGACGAGGCGTACACCCTGCCGTACCTGCAGTACGACACCAAGTCGCTCAGCGTCGGTGGCTTCGTCCAAGACAGCTGGTCGATCATGGACAAGGTGACGCTGAACATCGGCGGCCGCTACGATGCACAGTATCTCTACGCCGACCAGGGCCTCGCCATCGCGCTGCCCAACCAGTGGTCGCCGCGTGTCGGCATCATCTTCGATCCGCTGCAGAACGGGTCGAGCAAGCTGTTCGCGAACTTCGCCATCTACTACCAGGCGCTGCCGCTCAACATCGTCGACCGCGCGGGCTCGGGTGAACCGCAAATCCGTTCGCGGCGCACGATCGCGAACTGTGATCCGAACGCCCCCGGCTACCCCGACACCTGTTTCGACCCGGCCAACCTGGTCACCCTGCCCGGCAAGGGCCCGTACGATCCGAACCAGGTCTGGGCGTACACCAGCGTCGGCCAGGTCACGGTCGATCCAGACGTGGACGCGGGCTCGAGCAGCGAGCTCTCGGGCGGCGGCGAGTACGAGATCATCCCCAACGGGCGGATCGGGCTCACCTACATCCGCCGCTGGACGAACAACACTATCGAAGACATGAGCCGCGACGAAGGCTCGACCTTCTTCATCGGCAACCCCGGCCACGGCATCGCGAGCGACTTCCCCGAGGTGCAGCGCAAGTACGACGCCGGCATCCTGAGCTTCACCAAGACATTCTCGGATCTGTGGCTGGCGCAGGCGAGCTACACCTTGTCCTATCTGCGCGGCAACTGGGACGGCCTGTTCCGCCCGCAGACAGACCAGCTCGATCCGGGCACCAACTCGGACTTCGACTTGCGTTCGCTCACGGTCAACCGCTACGGCCCGCTCGACGGCGATCGCCGCCACGAGATCAAGATCTTCGGCGCCCGCGACATCCCGGTGACCCCGCTGCACCACATCAACCTGGGCCTCAGCTACCGAGCTCGCTCGGGCGGCCCGACGAGCTACCTCGGTGCTCACGCCGTCTACGGCAACGATGAGGTGTTCATCCTGCCGCGCGGCTCGGGCCCGCGGTTGCCCTGGCAACACACCGTCGATACGCATATCGGCTACACCTTCCTGCGCACCGAGAAGCAGTCGTTCGCGGTCACGGCCGACATCTTCAACCTGTTCAACATTCGCACGCTGCGCCGGGTGGGCGAGCGCTACACCAACCGCCCCGTCGAGCCCATCACCAACGTCAGCGCGGACAGGGCGCGCACCAGCTCGAAGCGCATCAATCCAGAGCTGATTCAGGCTGCAGACGGCGAAGAGCCGCCCTTCAGCGACGAAGACGTGTCGCGCTCCTACGGCGCGCCCACCTCTTACCTCGAACCGATCTCGTTGCGCTTCGGCGTGCGGGCCACCTTCTGAGCACTGAGCAGAATGTCGACTCCCATGACGTTGACCCAGTTGATCGAGGCCACCATGTCTGACGTCTCTCGCTTTGCACTCGCTCGGCGCGCAGCGCCGCTGTCGTTGCTCGTCGCAGCCGCTGCTCTCGGCGGCTGCGTCGATCAGCCCAAACCGGGTTGCATCTCCACCACCAACGCCTTCGCGGTGAAGCTCATCGCCGTGGGCGGGCCCAACGAGAGCATCGCGGGCGCCTGCACGGGCTTCGGCCCGGACGGCTTCAACGCGCTGCCCGAGATCGGCATCTCGCCCTACTACGCGCGGGGCTCCGATGGTCAGCCCGACTACGAGCGCGGATCGATCGCGATCCAGACGGCGGAGATCGGCAGCTTCTTCTACACCGCCCAGGGCTTCGATGTCGGCAACGCGACCGACGGGACGATCTATTCGCTCGGCAACTTCACCAGCGCCAAGCCCGACGACGCCAACTTCTGCAATGTGCCGGAGCTGTCGCCGACGCGGCTGGTGCTGCCCGCTCTCGCCGAGATCCCGGACGATCCCGCGACCGAGGAAGACGACGAGTCGTTCCCCGGGCAAGCTGCCGTCGATGCGACGCTCGAGTGGTCGAATGTTCGCATCTACGTCACGCCGGACACCTTCGGCACGCAGATGGACGCCGATCTGGTCGATACCCGCATCAACGAGGCCGGCGACACGTGCACGTTCACGTACCGAGCCCTCGGGCTCGCCCCCGCCGTGTCGTGCGCGGCCACCGACGCCAACGGTCCGCTCCTGAACGCCGATGGCTCGCCCGTGCTCGCCCCCGAGCTCTGCGAGCCCGAGGCGGATCCCGCCAATGGCAGGCCCGTCGGGTCTGGCATCAGCCCGAGCGCGCGCTGGGAGTGCGATCCGGTGACGGCCTTCTGCGTGATCGAGGGCGACACCGTCCCCGCCATTCAATGAGTCGGCCCAGCCAGGCGCGCTGTCCCGACGTGGCCGGCGCGCCCAGGCTTTTGACGCACCGCCGCGTGCCCCGATCCGGTGCATCGAGCGAGCAAGGCGGGTCGTTCGGTGCCAGGTGCGAAGTGCCGTGCGCACCCGTTCGAGCGTGTTCGTCGCCGTTCGATGCGGCCGCGACGCTGTTTTGATAGCAGCGGAGGCGCCTGCAGCAGGAACTCCCGTCCACACGGGAAACTGTGTTGCGCCCGGCCTGGAACCCGCTTAGTTAGGGTCGGCTGCCATGTCTTCGATCAGCGGCCGCGCTTCGACGCAGCAATCAGTGGCGCCGCGACTCGCCGCCCGCCAGGTGCTCGTCACCGTCGGGACGCTGTGTGGCATCTCCGCGACGGGCACGTCGGAGACGCAGCGCGCCCTGGCGACTCGAAACCGTAACGCCATCGGTTTTGCCGCGCGCGATGCCGGCCTGGTCGGTGTCGACCTCGCGAGCAGCACGGCCGACGCCCCCGTGTTCGTGGGGCTGCGCGACGAACACCAGGGCAAGAGGCTCAACCTCGAGGCGATCGAGGCGAGCTACGGCGACCAGCTGCGGGCCAACATGGGCATCCGCGACATCACGCAGCTGTCGCTCGCGTCTCACGTGCCGATCGACATCGGCGCGCCGCTGCCGCACGACCTCGAGAGCGGCGGCCTGCGCAAGATGCTCGGGTTCACGTTCGGCGAGGTGCGTCGCTCGCGCTTCGCCGACATGTTCGGGTTGTTCGAGGACGATCCGCGGCTCGGGCCGAGCTTGCAAGCAGAGCTGTTTCTGTATGGCGGTCTCGGTGCGCTCGCGGCGCTGCCGGTGCCGCTCTCGGGGCTGCTGCCGGCGCATCGCTTTCGCATCGCAGCAGGCTGCGCGTTTCCAGGGCTCGACAGCCTCGAACGGCTGGCGTCGAGCATGCAGCCCAAGCGCGGGGACGGCACCGACAAGTCGGTCGTCGATCGCCTCGCGTACCGCCTGTCGAGCTCGCTCAACACGCATGGCCCGGCGCTGCTCTCCACGCTGCTCAGCCCGGGCTACAGCCTGAGCCGGGTCAAGCGCCGCCCTGAGCTGCTCGACACGCTGGCGGGGCGGCGCGGGCTGCGCGGCGTGCCGCAAGCGCCGCTGGTCGTGAGCGGAGCGTGTGCCAGCGCGCTGCTCAGCCTGTGCGAGATCGCCGAGCGCGTGGTCGGCGATTGTCCGGGCGCGCACGGGCCCGAGCTCGTGATGCTGGCGGCCGCCGACGCCGCGCTGCGCCCCGATGGGCGCGTGCTGGAAGGCTTCGGCTCGAGCGGTGCGCTCGTCAGTCGAGCCAGCCTCGAGGCGTTCAATCAAAGCCGCGCGAGCGAGCATCGTCGCACGATGCGCGACTGCCTGTGCCCGTTCGACATCGACGCGCAGGGCACCGCGGTCGGCCACGGCGGCTCGGGCGTGCTCGTCACCACGCTCGACTTCGCGCTGCGCCACTCGCTCGACATCACCGGCATCGTCGTCGGCTGGGGTCAGAGCGGCGAGACGGGCGGCAAGGGCCATTTCGCCGGTGTGGGCTTCGGCGGCGAGAACGCTCTGATCATGGCGCTCGAGATGGCGAGCGTCGCGCACGGCTACGGCGTGCAAGACTTCACGCACCTGGTCGCGCACGCAACGGGCACGCGCACCAACTCGCGCACCGATCTGGCGTGCGTGTCTGCCGCGCGCGAAGCGGCGCGCGCCGATCAAGGTTACGCGGGCCGCTTGCCCGAGATGACGATCAGCGCGCCCAAGGCGCTCGGCGACGCGCACACGATGGGCGAGACGGGGCTCAAGGCGCTCGGCGAGGCCATCCAGTATGTGCTGGGTCGAGCCTGCGTCGGCATCCCCACGCTGCGCCGCGTGGACGACGCGCTCGGGCCGCTCGCGCAGGACTATCGCTTCTCTGCCGATCCGGTGCCGGGCAACGAAGACGGCGGCGCGCTGGTGGTCGCGCAAGGCTTCGGGGGCTACGACGCGGCGATCGCGCTGCGCGGAGCGACCCCCGCATCGCTGCGCCGTTACGCCGTCGACGCCGGCTTGCTGGAGGCGTACCTCGAGCGCTGGCCCGAGCTGCGCGCCGAGCGCCGCGAGCGCGAAGCGCGCTGGTGGCGCACGCCAGGGTTTGCGCTGCAGCTCGCGGAAGAGCATGGCTGGCGCGCGCCGTTCGACGCGAACGGTAGCGACGCGCCGGTGTCGTCGGCGCTGCGTTAACGCGTCCTCGACGTCGGCGCGACCGCGCGATGGCGGGAACGACGCCGCGCGTCGGTCGGGTTTCATTGCGCCTGCGATTTGTTTCACGGGCTGAAATGCACCCTCGCGTGTCGATCGGAAATCGAATCGGGCGATCACCGAACACTCATCGCTGGAGGCTTGTCGCAGCGTGAGCGCCCGAGGTGGCGCTGCGCGAGCGATGGGGTTTTGTCCGTCGTTCGGTCGTCTCACGGCCGCGAGGAAGGGAAGCGATGAACCAGCAGCTATCGACCAGCGATGCGACCAGAGTCGCCACGAGGGGAAGCGATCCGGGCCACGCCGGTCGGCTCGAGCGCGAGTCGACGGGCGCAGAAGGACGGTCTCGGCAGCGCAGGCGCGCGCTCTCTCGCGGCGTCTCGACTCTCGCGCTGGCGCTTTCGTTTTTGGCGCCGGCGCTCACGCTGTCGCTCTCGGCCGTGGCGCGAGCACAGAGCCCGGCGCGAACCGCGCCGCGCGCGGTGACGCTGATCACCGGCGATCGGGTGCTGGTGTCGGACGCCGACGCCGCGGGCGTGAGCGTTCGCCGCGCGCCGGGACGCGAGCAGGTTCGCTTCGTGACGCACCACATCCGCGTCGCGGGAGATCGACGGCCGCACGTGTTCGTCATCCCGGAAGACGCGGCGCCGCTCATCGCGTCGGGCAAGGTCGATCGCCGCCTGTTCGACGTGACGCTGCTGCTCGACTTCGACTACGACGACGCGCACCGCGACAGCCTGCCGCTGATCGTCACGTACGAACGGAATGCGCTGGCCGCCGCGGCCCCGCGCGTCTTGCCGGGCGCCATCGCCGCTCGGCAGCTGCCCAGCGTGAACGGCGTGTCTGTCGTGTCGCCCAAGTCGAGCGTGCGCGACGTCTGGGGCAGCGTGCTCTCGAGCGCAGCGCCACCGAGCGCCGCCTCGCCCGGCGCCGTGGCGCGCGCGGTGGCGCCGGTGGCCAAGCTCTGGCTCGACGGGTTGATGAAGCCGGTGCTCGACCAGAGCGTGCCGCAGATCGGCGCGCCGCAGGCGTGGGCGCTCGGCTACGAGGGCGACGGCGTCGTGGTCGCGGTGCTCGACGGTGGCATCGACGAAACGCACCCCGACCTCGCCGACCGCATCATCGGCAGCCGCAATTTCACGCTCGACCCGGACGGGGACCAGGTCGGCCATGGCACGCACGTCGCGTCCATCATCGCCGGCTCCGGCGCGGCCGAGGACGGGCTCCGGCGCGGCGTGGCGCCCGGCGCGCTGCTGCTGTCGGCCAAGGTGTGCGAGGGCTTCTTCTGCCCCGAGTCGAGCATCATCGCCGGCATGCAGTGGGCGGTCGCGGAGGAGGGCGCCCGCATCGTCAACATGAGTCTCGGAGGCGGCGACACGCCCGGCTACGATCCGATCGAGGAGGCCCTCAGCACGCTCTCTGCGCAGTACGGCGCGCTGTTTGTCGTCTCGGCGGGCAACGACGGCCCCGGCGAGGGCACGGTGTCTTCACCGG
>Ga0335075_10016806_pt1 | contig 10900 bp, 10 predicted proteins | sample Lox_Sample_24_FD_206723 | JGI IMG/M metagenome (GOLD analysis project Ga0335075, IMG submission 206723) | Soil microbial communities from Loxahatchee National Wildlife Refuge, Florida, United States - Lox_Sample_2.4 | ecosystem: Environmental > Terrestrial > Soil > Wetlands | place: USA... | reverse complement strand
CCGACGGCTTCGCCCTGCGCATGCTCACCGAGCCCGACCGCGACTTCGAGGCCGCGCTGGCGGCGGGCATGGGCTGCGTGCGCACGCTGATCGGCGACTGACCGGGGGCCGGGCGGGGCCGGGCCAGGGCCCGGTGGGCGCACATATACTTGGATGAGCCATGCCCGTCTACGAGTACAAGCGCCCGGACGGCTCCACGTTTGAGATCGTGCAGTCCTTCAGCGACGACCCCCTGACGCACGATCCCGACACCGGCGTTCCGGTCCAGCGCGTGTTCCACGCCCCCGCGGTCCACTTCAAGGGCAGCGGCTTCTACAACACCGACTACGGCACGCGCAAGCGCCAGCGCGAGTCAGCCGCCGCCTCCGCCGCGGAGGGCTCGGGTGGGTCGCCGGAGAAGAAGGACAGCTCGGCGGCGACCGGCTCCGGGGATGGGGCGGGCAACGGGAAGGCCGGGGGCGAGAAGAGCTCGCCTGGTGGCGAGTCCGCCAAGTCCGCCAAGCCGGCCAAAGACGCCAAGCCGGTCGCGGCCAAGACCTGAGCGTTCCGCCCAGTCGCCAAAGTCGACTCGGCTAGACGTCCGGCTAGGCGTCCGGCTCCAGGCGCCCGGGAGTGACGCACCGGCTCCGCGGGGCTACTATCTGGGGCCGGCATGCCTGAACCGCTCAGGCCAAACCAGCGCTACATGCCCGGCCTCGACGGCCTGCGCGCGATCGCCGTGCTGGCCGTCATCGCCTACCATCTCGAATTCGGGTGGGCCCAGGGCGGGCTGCTCGGCGTGGGCATGTTCTTCACGCTCAGCGGCTACCTGATCACCGACCTGTTGCTCAACCAGCTCGGGCGGGGCCGCATGCGCATCGGCCCGTTCTGGCTCGGCCGCGCGCGCCGTTTGCTGCCCGCCCTGTTTTTGATGCTCGCCGTCGTCGTCGCCTGGGTCACGGTCGTCGGCCCCGCCCAGCCCGCGAGCTTTCGCACCGGCGTCGGCGCCGCAGCGCTGTACGTCGCCAACTGGCAGCTGGTGTTCCAGCACATCTCCTACTTTGCCCGCTTCGGCCCGCCCTCTCCCCTGAACCACCTGTGGTCGCTGGGTGTGGAGGAGCAGTTCTACATCCTCTGGCCGCTGTTGCTCACGCTCGGCGTGCGCTTCATTCGTGAGCGCGCCGGCGTCTTGAGCGCCCGCCCGCGCCTGGCGGCGGTCACGCTCGTGCTGGCGATCGCCTCGGCTGTAGAGATGGCGCTGCTCTACCACCCGAGTCTCGATCCCTCGCGCGTGTACTACGGCACCGACACGCGCGCGTTTGAGATCCTCGCGGGGGCGGCGCTGGCGATGGTGTGGCCCAGCGCGAGCCTGCGCGCGAACATCCCCGCGGGCGCGCGGCGCACGCTCGACGGTCTCGGACTGGCCGGGCTGATCGCGATCGCCGTGCTGATCGCCCGTACCAACGTCTACTCTCCGTTCCTCTTCCGCGGCGGGTTCGTGCTGCTCACGCTCGCGAGCGTTCTCGTGATCGCCGCGCTCGTGCATCCCGCCACGCGCCTGGGCGCAGCGCTCGGCTTCGGACCGCTGCGCTGGATCGGCGTGCGCTCCTACGGCATCTACCTGTGGAGCACCCCGATCATCGTGCTGACCACGCCCGCCTCCGCTCTCGGTCGCCCCGGCGCCGGCGCAGGTGGGCTCTTGCGGGACATCTTGCAGGTCGGCGCCACCTTCCTGATCGCCGCCCTGTCCTGGCGCTATCTCGAGCAGCCGATCCGTCACGGCGCGCTCGCCCGGCTGTACACGCGCGTCCGCACATCCGGTTGGCGCGCGCACGCGCTGCCACGTCAGGGCTGGGCCGCGCTCGCCGGGGCGCTGTGCCTGCTCGTGCTCGCCGGTGTGGGCCTGGCCGGGGTCAGCCTCGGCTCTGGTCCGGAACCGACGGCGCTCGCCAGCGGCCGGGGCGGCGTGGTGGCGGGTGCAGGCAGCGCCAGTGGGAGTAGCGCCGGGGCGACCGCCGATCCGGCCGGCCCGCCCGAACGCAGCTCCTGCCACGCGGTCATCCACATCGGCGACTCGACCTCCGAGGGCTTGATCTCGCCCGAATACCTGCCCAACCCGAAGCTTCGGATGCAGGCCCAGTACGCGCGCGTGGGGGCGAAGGTCCAGCACTACGAGATCTCGGGCGCCCGCTCGATCGTCGAGCGCTACGAAGAACAGCCCAATGGGTATGAAGTCGCCCAGCGCTGGAAGCGCGCGGGGTATCACGGTTGCTGGGTGATCGCGCTCGGCACCAACGACACCGCCGACGTATACGTCGGCTCCAATGTCGGGCGGGCGGAACGGATCCAGCGGATGATGGGGCTGATCGGCCGCGAACCGGTGATGTGGGTCAACGTCAAGTCGCTGCTCTCCAGCGGGCCCTACTCCGAGCAGAACATGCAGCTGTGGGATGCCGCGCTCGTGCAGGCCTGCCGCCGCTACCCGAACATGCGCATCCTCGACTGGGCCGCGCTCGTGCAAAACCAGTGGTTCATCGACGACGGCATCCACTTCAACACGCCCGGCTACGCCCAGCGCGCCCGCCTGATCGCGCAGGGGCTCGCGCGCGCGTTTCCCGCCTCGGCGCAGGAATCGGGCTGCGTCGTGCAGTGATCACCCGGCCATGAACTGGGCGACCGCCGCCCGACGCGCTTCTTCTGAGGTCGTCAAGCCTTCTTCGCCACTGGGCAGGGTGATCTGTCCCGTCGGCATCAGCACGTGCGTGGGCGGTGTCCCTCCGACGGCCAGCGCGGCGAACATCGCGAGCAGTTCCGGGCCGCTCATGTCGGAGATGATCGCCGGCGGAGTGTGCCAGGCGATCAGCGGCAGACGGAAGAAGCTCGTCGGGGACAGGATCTGGTTCTTCATGTCTGTGAACAGCGCCTGCTGGTGTTCCTCGCGCTGGATGTCCGTCTCGTTGGGCGCGCACTGGTTATCGCGCGTGCGCGCCAGCGCCAGCGCTTCCTTGCCGTCGAGGTGGTGAGTGCCGGCGGGCAGGCGCAGGGTAAAGCCGCCGTCGGCGGAGCCGCCGTCGAGGTTGGAGACGATGCAGCCGCCGGTGTAGGTGACGCCGCCCATCGCTTCGATCAGCTGGGGGAAGTTTTCGAAGTTGACTTCGACGACGTGGTTGATCGGGATGCCCAGCCAGTTCTTGATGACGGCGACCGACTCGGCCGGGCCGCCGTACTCGTGGGCGGCGTTGATCTTCTGCAGGCCGTGTCCGGGGATTTCGAGGACGTTGTCGCGTGGGATCGACAGGCGCGCGGCATGGCCGTCGCCGGTGCGGATCAGCATGATCGTGTCCGAGCGCCCGTAGCCCGTCGTTTCGGCGCCCGGTTCCTTGGAGTCCTTCTGGCGCCGGTCGGAGCCGAGCACCAGGATGTTGTTGACCGACGTCAGCGGGTTGCCGGACGGGTCGAGCACGCTCGCGACGTTGCCCGGCAGCGAGGTGCGCTCGAAGTGGGAGCTGATCAAAAACAGCACGAGCGAGAGCACGATCCAGCCGGCGATCAGTCCCAGCACGCCGAGGATCACACGTTTGGGCGTGACCCGTTCGCGCCAGTCGCGCTTGGGGGTGGCCTCCCGGGCGCGCTCGGCGCTCAGCGGGCCGAGCATGTCTTCGTCGGGGCGCGTCCCCCGCAGGCCGCGGCCGGCTCTGTAGCGGGTGTACTTGGGCTTCTGCTCGGGTGGGGTGGCCATCGGTGAACCTATATTTGCGTGATGAGCGCCGAGAACCCTCCAGTTGACCCTGCCGGTCAAGGATCGGAAGGATCCTCGATCGGGGGCACCGCCGCCAAAGAAGGTGGTCGCGGGCGCTTGCTGGTCTGCGCGACGCCGATCGGCAACCTCGAAGACGTGACGCTGCGCGTGCTGCGGGCGCTGGGCGAGGCCGACATCGTGGCCTGTGAGGACACGCGTCGCACGCGCGTGTTGTTGGATCGCCATGAGGTCTCCGCGGAGCGCCTGGTGAGCCTGCACGAGCACAACGAACGCGCGCGCGCGGTGGAGTTGGCCGAGCGGGTACGGGCGGGAGAGACGGTCGCGCTGGTGTCCGACGCGGGCATGCCGCTGATCTCAGACCCCGGGTACGCGCTCGTGCGGGAGTGCCTGCGCGCGGACCTCCCCGTCGAGGTGCTGCCCGGCCCGAGCGCGGCGCCGGCCGCGCTGGTCCTCTCCGGCCTGCCGGTCGATCGCTGGTGCTGTGTCGGGTTTTTGCCCCGCAAGCGCGGTCAGCGCGAACGGATGTTGGCCGAGGCGCGCGAGACGCTCGTGGCGTTCGAGTCCCCAAAGCGCCTCGCGGCCACGCTCGAGCTGCTCGCGGCAATCGATCCGCAGCGTCCGGTGGCGGTGTGTCGCGAGCTGACAAAGGTCCACGAGGAGGTGGTGCGCGGGTCCGCAGGAGAGCTGGCCGAGCGCTATCGCGAGCGGAGCGTGCGCGGGGAGGTCGTGCTCGTGGTCGGGGCGGCGGCGGCAAGTAGCCTTTTGCGGGGCGCTCCACCAGAGGTCCTGCAGAGTCCTCCCTAAAGGTGAATACTATAGCTACCATAAAGAGGAGGGGGAGAGTGTACACTTTAAAAGTTTGATAACTATAGTATCGACCTATAAGGTCTTCCGAAGCGCATCCCCACCTCTCAGGCACATCTTCATCCGATGAGCTACTACGTAACGACCCCGATCTACTACGTCAACGCCGCCCCGCATCTGGGGCACGCGTACACGACGATCGCCGCCGACGTGCTCGCCCGCCATCATCGCCAGCGCGGCGAGGAGACGTTTTTTCTCACCGGCACCGACGAGCACGGCGAGCCGGTCGCCGACGCGGCGCACGCCCAGGGCATCGAGCCCCAGGAGCTGGCCGATCGCAACGCCGAACGCTTTGAGGCGCTGGCGCCAAAGGTCGAGGCGTCCAACGACTTCTTCATCCGCACCACCGACCCCGAGCACATGGCCGGCGTCCAGCGGGTGCTCGCGCGCGTGCGCGAGCGCGGGTATGTGTATCAGGGGGTGTACGAGGGCTGGTACTGCCCCAGGTGCGCGGACTTCAAGCCCGAGAACGAGATCGAAGCGGGCAACAAATGCCCGATCCATCACATCGAGCTGACCCGCGAGCAGGAGGACAGCTACTTCTTTGCGCTCTCGAAATTCCAGGGGCGCCTGGAAGAGCTGTACGCGCAAAACACGGAGTGGGTCGCCCCGAAGACGCGCTACAACGAGGCGCTCGCGTTCATACGCTCGGGCCTGCGCGACGTGCCGCTGACAAGGCACCACCTGACGTGGGGCGTAAAGGTGCCGTGGGATGAAGAGCACGTGTTCTACGTGTGGTTCGACGCGCTGCTCAACTACTACACCGCGCTCGGATACGCCCGCCCCGGTGAGGACCTCACCGCAAGGTTCTGGCCGGCGCAGTGTCACGTGATCGCCAAGGACATCCTCCGCTTCCACGCGGTGTACTGGCCGGCGCTGCTGATGGCTGCCGAGCTCGAGCTGCCCGAGCGTGTGTTCGTGCACGGGTACCTGCTGATGGACGGCGAGAAGATGTCGAAGTCGCTGGGCAACGTGCTCGACCCGTTCGCCGTGATCGAGCGCTACGGCGCGGACGCGCTGCGCTACTACCTGCTGCGCGACGTCCCGTTCGGCCAGGACGGCTCGGTGGGGACGACCGCGTTCGAGCAGCGCTACGAGTCCGAGCTGGCCAACGAGCTCGGGAACCTCGCCGGCCGCACGCTGGCGATGGTCGCGCGCTATCGCGACGGCCGCGTCCAGCCGGGCCCGCCCGACACCGTGCTGCGGGGCGAGTTCGACGGTCTCGCCGAGCGGGTGTCCGAGCTGCTCGATCGCACCGAGCTGACGGGCGCCCTGGAGGAGATCTGGCAGCGGGTGCGCCGGCTGAACCGCTACGTCGAGGAGCAGGCGCCGTGGAAGCTGGCGCGCGAAGATGGGCGCGCGGCAGATCTCGATCGCGTGCTCGGCACGCTGGTCGAGGGGCTGCGGGTGGTGTCGGTGCTGCTGCACCCCTATATGCCGGCCACCTCCGAGCGCATCCTGGAGGCATTGGGCGCGCCTGACATCGGGATCGCGGGCGCGCGCCTGGGGGCCGGCCGGATCGAGCGGATCGCCCAGCTGCAGCCGCTGTTTCCCAAGCACGCCGGCGGGCAGGCGGACGCGGAGTCGAGCAGATGATCGACAGCCACACCCACCTCGACCTGTGCGAGCCGGCCAACACCGAGCTCGTGGCGGCGGCCGAGGCCGCGGGGGTGACCAAGATGCTGACCATCGGCACCACGCCCACGCAGTGCCGCGCGGCCCTGGCCGCCGCCGAGGACTTCCCCCAGGTGTACGCCGCCGTCGGACGCCACCCCAACGAGGCGACCGGCTTCGACGACGCGGACCTGGCGGAGCTGCAAGCGCTGGCCACCCACGAGCGCTGCCACGCGATCGGCGAGACGGGCCTGGACTTCTACCGCGACGGAGCGCCCCCCTCCGATCAACAGCGCGCGTTCGCCGCCCACATCGCCCTCGCGCGCGAGACCGGACTGCCGCTCGTGATCCACTGTCGCGAGGCGGCCGCCGAGACGATGGCGCAGCTCGGCGCGCAAGCGGACGGGGTGAGCGTGGTGATCCACTGCTTTTCGATGCCCGAGTACCTCAAGGAGTGCGTGGAGCGCGGGTATGCGATCTCGTTCGCCGGCAACGTCACCTACAAAAGCGCCGGCGACCTGGCCGCCGCGGCAAGCGAGGTTCCCGACGAGCTGCTGCTCCTCGAGACCGACGCTCCCTACCTGGCGCCACAGCCCGTGCGGGGCACGCCCAACCAGCCGGCGTATGTCGTGCACACGGCCGCGTTCGTGGCACAGCGGCGCGGGGTCAGTCCGCAGGAGCTGGACGCGCTGGTGGAGCGCAACGCCGCGCGCGTGTTCGGATGGTGATGGTCGCGTCGAGGGCCGGGGCGCAGAGGGTCGGGGGACGGCGCGGGAGGAAGCTGGGCCAGAACTTCCTGCGCGACCCCAATATCCTCGATGTGATCGTGCGCGCGAGCGAGCTCTCCTCCCACGATGTCGTGCTGGAGGTAGGCGGCGGCGAAGGGGTGTTGACGGCGCGGCTGGCGGCGGTGGCCGAGTGGGTGCACGTAGTCGAGCTCGACGAAGAGTTGCGGGAGGCGCTGGAGGGAAGTGTGGCCGGCCTCGCCGCGCGTGGGAGCGCAAGCGCGGGCGAGCTCACCGGACGAGTAAGCGTCATCGAACGGGGGGACCTCCCTGAACGCGCGAACGTGACCGGACGCGCGAACGTGACGTTCTGGTGGGGCGATGCCATGCGCGTCGATCTCGCCGAGATGCGGCCGAGCCCGACCAAGATGGTCGCCAACCTGCCGTACGGGATCGCGGCGACGATGGTGCTGCGCACGATCGAGGATCTGCCTGACCTGGACTTGTGGCTCGTGATGGTTCAACGCGAGGTCGGCGAACGCCTGGCCGCGGCGCCCGGAGGCAAGCTGTACGGAGTCAGCTCCGTGCTGGCGCAGCTCGCAGGCGAGGTGCAGGTGGTCAGGCGCATCCCCCGCGCCGTGTTTGCCCCGGTCCCAAACGTTGATTCCGTGCTGGTGCGGATCGTCCGCACCGGTCAGGGCCCCTCTCCGCAAGTGCGCGCGCTCGTGCGCGGGGCGTTCGCGCATCGCCGCAAGGCGCTCGCGCGCTCACTCGTGTTGGCGGGCGTGGATCGTTCGCGCGAGCAGATACGCGCCGCGCTCGTGCAGATGGGCCATCCCGCGGATGTGCGCGCGGAGCGGCTCGCGCCGCGGGAGTTCGTCGCGCTGGCACAGGAGCTGGGTCTGTGAGCGCCGTCATGCGCGCCCGCGCGCCGGCCCCCGCCAAGATCAACCTCGGGCTGTTCGTCGGCCCCGTGCGAGAGACCGACGGCAGGCACGAGCTGGTAAGCGTGATGCAGTCGATCTCGCTCGCCGACGAGCTCACGCTGGAGAGGATCGAACCGGACGCGCCCGGGCAAGGAAACGGGACTGGCGAGACCGGCAAGACGGGGGAGGACGAGATCGTCTGCCCCGGCGTGCCGGGCGACCCGCGCGAGAACCTGGCCGCCCGGGCGTTGCGCGCGTTTCGCCAGGCCACGGGCTGGGATGCCGGACCGCTGCGGCTGAGGATCGACAAGCGCATCCCGCTGGCCGCCGGCCTGGCAGGCGGCTCAGCCGATGCGGCCGCGACGCTGCGCTTGGCCGCGCACGCCTCGGGACTCGGCTCGCCCGAGCTGCTGCTGGAGCTGGCGGCGGGGCTGGGAGCGGACGTGCCGGCGCAGGTCGAGCCCGGGCGCTGGCTGGCAACGGGCGCCGGTGATGAGATCCGCGAGCTGCCGGGGCCGAACCATCCGTTTGGCGTGCTCGTGCTGCCGGTCGCGGCCGAGCTGTCGACCGCCACGGTGTACGCGCGGGCGGACGAGCTCGCCGCGCAGGGCACGGCGCCCCCCCAGGGCGCGACGTCCCAGGGCGCGGCGCCACGGGGCAGCGCGCCGCGGGGTACGGCCTCGCGGGGCGCGGCGCCCCGCACGGCACAGCAGCTCGCCGAGGCCGCGCGCGGGCTGGAGCGGGGGCTGGAGCTCGGCGCGGGCGTGCCGGAAAGGCGCGAGCTGCTGCACAACGACCTGCAGACCGCCGCGATCTCGCTGTGCCCGGAGATCGAGCCGGCACTGGCACAGGCGCTCGACTTCGGCGCCGACGTGGCGCTCGTCAGCGGCTCGGGTCCGACCGTCGTGGGGCTGTTCCTGCGCGCCAACGGTCCCGGACGCGCGCAGCGCGCCGCCGCGGGCCTGGGCGGGCGCGATCCCGCCCCGATCTGCGCGATGCCGGTGGACAGCGGGTTCGCCCGCCCGGTCGATGTCCCGGTCGACGTCCCGGTGCGTCACAATCACGACCGATGAGCCGCACGGACGTCAACTACCTGGTTGCCGCCTGCGCCGGAGTGTTTGGGCTGGCGCTGTACGTCGGACTGATCCTGGTTCCCGCCTGGACCAGCTACTCGCGCCTGTGGGAGCGGCTCGCGGCGGGCGTCCTGTCGCTGTACGTGCTGGGCGTGTTCGTCGCCGTCGGCGTGGGCGCAGCGCTCGCGTTCGTCTACTTCTGGGGTTGAGGCGGACGTGTCCGAGCTCGCCGCGCTTGAAGCCGTAACCGAGGCGGTCGAGTCCGGCGCCGGCCTGCCGGAAGTAGTGCGGGCGGCCGCGCGGGCGCTGGATGCGAGCCTCGCCGTCGCCGACGCCTGGGGCGCGACGCTCGCCGTGGCCGCACGCTCCCCGGCGGAGGAGCGCGCGCTGCTCAGCCAGGGCCGAGGCGTGACCAGCACACCGCTGCGCGTCGGCGACACGGTCGTGGGGACGCTGCACATGCGCTCCACGGCGGCCGGCGCCGCCGGCGGGTCCGGGGATGAGGCAGGCGCCGGGGGGGATCTCGCCGAAGCCGGTGAGCAGGGCGAGGATGAGACCGAGCCAAGCGGGCCCAGCGAGCAGATGAAGCGGCTGCTGGTGATGATGATCGCCTCTGAGGTCGAGCGCGTGCGGGCGCCCGAGCGGGCATCCGAGAGCGCCGCCACCGAGTTGCTGCGCGCGATCCTCGCCCGCGAGTTGACCGATCGCGACGAGCTCGTGGCGCGCGCCGGGGAGCTGTCGCTCGATATCGCCGAGGGCGCCAGCGTGATCGTCGCCCGCGCGCACCCTCAGGCGCCGACCGACGAGGGGTGGCGCGCACGGGTCAGGGCCGTCGCCGAGCGGGGCGCCCGGGGGGTGCTCAGCCGCTCGATCGCCGCGCTGTCCGAACGCGACGGCGGGACGGGCGCGGTTGGCGCGGAGGTGTTGGTGCTCGTGCCCGGCGGCGATGACGCGCTCGCGGCTCGCGCCGCCGAGGCGGTGCTGCGCGAGATGCAAGCGGGCCTGGCCGGCTACACGTTCGCGCTGGGGCGCAGCCGCATCGCCGCCGACCCCGCCGAGCTGCCGCGCGCCGCGGGGGAGGCGCTGCTGGCGGCCAACGTCGCCGAGGGCAGCATCGACGGATCGGCCGGCGGCGGGGTGTCGCTGGCGTTCGAGCAGACCGGCGCCTACCGGCTGCTGCTCAGCACGATGACCGACAACCCCGCCGAGCTGCAGCGCTTCTACGCCGAGACTGTGGAGCCGCTTGTCGCCTACGACGAGCAGTACGAGACCGAGCTGGTGCGCACCCTGGCCACGTTTCTGGATGCCGACGGCAACGTCGCCGGCACCGCCCAGCGCCTGTTCACCCACCGCCACACGATCTACTACCGCCTGGAGCGCGTACGCGAGCTCTCGGACCTGGACGTCAGCTCTTCAGACGGCCGCGAGAAGCTCAGCCTCGGCCTGAAGGCGATGCGCGTGCTCGGCATCTCCGCGGCCGGCGGCCCCGCCTCGGAGGCCGGCGCCGAAGGCGGACGCGTGCCGGGGCGCTCGGGGCGGCGGACGCGCTGAGCGAGCCGCGGGGCGGCGAGCCGCCGGACGGGGCGCGTGACGGGCGGCTCGCAGCAGCGGGCGTGACGGGCCGCCGCTACCGCCGCGCCAGCTCGAGCGCGTAGGTGGCGCCGGGCTTGTCCTGGGCGAGACGCGCGGGCGCGGCGGCCACCGCGCCGACGCCCACTTCGAGCAGTTCCCCACTGAGCACGATTTCGCGATGGGCCGGGGAGGCCAACCACGCCGCGACCATCTGCGACGGCGTCGCGAACCTGCCGGTGCCCCAGCCGATGCTCTCCGCCGTTATCAGGCTCCGTGCGTGACGCCCATAGGGCGTGGCCGCGATCAGGGCGGCCGGGGTCGTCCCCGAAGGACGCGTGTCGGAGAAGTAGTCCAGGCGCACCATCTCCGTGACCTGCGAGACTGCCA
>Ga0335075_10016804_pt1 | contig 10903 bp, 17 predicted proteins | sample Lox_Sample_24_FD_206723 | JGI IMG/M metagenome (GOLD analysis project Ga0335075, IMG submission 206723) | Soil microbial communities from Loxahatchee National Wildlife Refuge, Florida, United States - Lox_Sample_2.4 | ecosystem: Environmental > Terrestrial > Soil > Wetlands | place: USA... | reverse complement strand
CCGTTAGCACGGCGTTGGGCACCTAGAGAGAACTGCGATACGCTGCGGGAGGGGGTTGGATCCACGAGTGATGTCAGGTGTTTCTAGAGGAACAGACGGATGCTTTCACCAATTTATTTGTTTGTGTTGCAAAGCTAATGCTTCTTCAGAGCGGTAATGGCACGAAAAAGGTCAACTCGGTTCTGTTGGAAAGACGTTGCGGTCGTTTGATCGATAGGCAGCACATACTTAAGGGTATGGAAGATATACGCGGATAAAACGCTCCAACCCAAAAGCTTTACATCAACATGTCGTTTCCACCTTATCTGCGTGAACTCAGTAGTGGCCCAGGTGATCATTTCGGCATTCAGATCGGAGTCCGCGGAATAATGCGGTGAGATTGCCGTCGAGCAATCGGTCCCTGGCCGCCTTTGTGGGAGATTTTCTCGCATGAAGCGGCAACGACTGCATCTCGTCGACGAGAACAACGATCCTCTGCCGCCGGCCATTCAGTCTGCTGTCGAGGCGGCGCACTACTGGGCGGTGCGAGAATTTCCCCGTATCGACCCGGCGCTTCTTGCGAATTGGGCCGAACGCTTAGCGAAGACCATGGCAACCAAGGATTTGCAAGGCTCCGTTCGAAGCTATGCACACACGGCAATGCACGAGACCGTCCGTCGCTGGCTCAAGACCAAACGAGCGAAGGAATTAGCTGTTGGCCTGGATCGCGAACTCGAAAGGATTGCCGGAATAAATGAAGAATTTCATGGAGAGGTTGACCGAGCGATACTCTTTGAGCAATTGAAATCCAGGCTTCGTGGACGCGACCGGAGCATTCTTATGTTGCTTCAATCAGACGCGACCCCCGCAGAAGTTGCCATGATCCTAGGCATGAAATATGAAGCTGCCACAAAGGCCATCCAGCGGGTTCGGGCTCGAGTGGCGATGTGCCTCGGAGCCGCACAACACGAGAAGAAAACAACCGCTCCCAAACGGGCAAATAACATGGATTGGAACAGCCTCGCATTGACTCTGGACTCTAACAAGGAACAAGTTAGAGGGATTGAGCGCTTTCTGGAATGGATCGCGGTTTATCGTCATCGATATTCACGATAACGGAACAATCGTAGATGTACGGTTTCAGGTGGCTTCGGCTAGCCCTTTAGCCAGTCCAGCCGAGGGCGCGCCACATCGGACATCAGCACCAGGCGTCAGGATGAATCTCTATCGAGTGGTTCCTGCGGGTTGGGTTACGCATAAGAGAGAATAAGCGCCGCACGAAGCAATGAATTTCTCCGTTATACAGAACGTGCTATGGGCAGCAAGCTTTGCCGCAAACGTTGCCCTGTTGTTGGTTCTAATGTTGAAAAAGCGGACTCGGGAATTCCCTGTCTTTACGGCCTGGATCGGGTTCCTGAGCGCAGAGATGGCGGTGCTTTTCCTCATATATCGCTGGGGATCGGCCCGTCTTTATGCGGTGATTTACTGGTCTTGCGTTGTCGTTGATTTTCTCCTACAGTTAGGCGTCGTTATGGAGATGGCGCGCTTTGTGCTCCGTCCGACTGGAACATGGTTATCGGAGGCCCGTGGGCGATTCCTGGCCTCCGGACTTCTGGGTGCTACGGTCGCAGCGAGTGCGGCACTCCTCCTGCATCCAGACGCCAGCTCCTCGCTCGACGTATGGGAAATCCGCGGAAATCTGTTCACCGGCATCATCATTGTTGAGTTATTTTCGGCAATGATGGGCGCCGCCAATCGTCTGGGACTCCAGTGGAAAAGCCATGTGATGGGTCTTGGGCAAGGACTGTTTGTGTGGTCGGCGATAGCAGTCCTTGTGGACGCGCTCCATAATGTTCTCGGCAGCTATCGATGGTTTACAGCGCTGGACAATGTGCGGATTACCGTGTGGACAGCCGCTGCGATTTACTGGGCCGTGGTGTTTTGGAAGCCGGAAAGGAAAAGGAATCCGCTCTCGCCGGAAATGGAGCAATACCTGCTTGGCCTGCATCGCCGTGTCAAGTTCGATCTTTCGAGAAGCGAAGAGTCGTTGTCGCGGTTGCGGAAATGATTTATGCTGCCTGCCCCTCTTGTCTTCTGGTGTATCATCGGCGTTCTCGTCAGCCGGTATTTCTATCGGCACTTAGCCGCGTGGCAACTGAATCAGCGTGACTGGAACGATCTGCTAACCAAACTTCAGCCGATTTCTGCGGTGGCTGTTACGGCGATAGGAGACGAGTATCTGAACCCCACGCCACATCAGCTAGGCCCGCAGCCCGTTGATATCTGGCGGAGTCTGGGCGGTCTTGAGGGCATCCGGCGAATGCGGAGTAATGCGCGAATTCTGATCGCGTTGGCCGCCTACGCGCAACGCTGGAACTTTACCGAGAGCGTTATTGTCAAAGAGCGCATGCGGCAGGATGCTTTGCACCTGCAGCGCGCAACCCTTCAGGTGATTTTAAGAACTGTGTTTCGCACTTCCCGAGATGCAGGCGTTCCTCCCGGGCGTGGGGTCTTTTACTTGCATGACTCGGTCGGGGCCTATCACCTGATGACGAAACGCCTGCTCGTGCTTTACCGGACGAGCCATGCAGGGCTTTACCCTCGTCTCGCCGAGGTCTTGGGCGATGGTGTCCCACTTCGGGTTGCCGAAGCCGGAACCTGATCCGCCCGACCTTCTATTGCATGTGCAATGCCTCCACTGGCGGCCGGGAATCAAACCCCCAAGCTCCGGCCTAGAAGGCCCATCCGGGCGATTTCCACCGATCATTCGATCTTGGAAAAGCCCACTCTGTTTAAGGAGTTTCGGCATTTTTCTGCTTCGAGCATCTACCCTGATTTAGCCCTAGTTTTGCCGCGGGGGCCCCCAAAAATCGCCCACAGCAACATGGGTCACTCCTCGCACCAATGAAGGTGCAACAGGAACTAATGCAGCATGCCAATTTTCAGGCTACGATGAACGTTTTATGGCTCCGCTATGTTGGACAGGAACGATCGACGAGCAGCAAGATCATTCGTTTGCCGGATGGCACTTTCCGCGCCACAGAGAGTGGCCGCCTAGCTGCAATGACTGGTACAGGAGGAATCGCGCCATATAGACAAGATGGCGCCAAATTTATGGCGTGATTATCTTGTAATTAGCGCGATCTCATGCAGCTGATTTCTCGGCTTATGGCGTAATGCGGTAAGAGACGAGCCCCCCTGAATTCCCCGAACACCCACATCGGCGAGCGGCTTGGAGTAAGCGGTTGGCTGGGAGACTTGGTGCTGGTTATGGTACATTATGCCAGACAATATATGGCATAATGTAGGCGTGGAGAATCTAGTATGAATTCCGCTAATGCACAGATTGGTGACTGGCTCGGTCTGCAGTCACCGGCTACTGAGGGTGAGATCCTTCGCATCGTCGAAGGGCGACTTGCTCCGTCTGTCATTAAACGTCTCAATGCCCTGGGTCTGGAACGGTCAGAAATCGATACGATTGTCATTCCCTCCAGAACCCTACAGCACCGCCGTTCGCGGCGCGAAAAACTGACGGTCGAAGAATCCGACCGCGTGCTGCGCGTCATCCGGGTTCTTTCGCTGACGGAGTCCATTTACGGAAATCGCGAGCGCGCTCTTAATTGGCTTCGTAAGCCTCACCCACGGCTAGAGGGTCGACCCCCGCTGTCTCTTTTGAAGACAGATGCAGGGAGCAGGATCGTTGAGGAACTATTGGTTCAGATCGACGAGGGCATGTTCGTCTAAATGATTCTCTGGCGAATCAGCCGGCATCGCGATTTGCGTGGTATAGGAGGGCTGAAAGCTGCGGGACGCTGGCACTATGCAGGCCACATCATCGTGTACATGACCGAGACGCCAGCCTCAGCACTGCTCGAAGTATGCGTACACACCAGCGCCAACGACGTGCCTCCAGAATTCACGTTATTGAAGATTGAAGGGCCAGACCTGGAGGTCCCATCTGTTAAGAATGATGACATGCCGGACGGTTGGCGCACTCGACTGGAAGTGACCCGCGACATAGGAACAGCATGGCTCGAAAAGAACGACAGCGTCCTTCTTCAAGTGCCGAGCGTTATTGTTCCGGAGACAGTCAACTTCCTTTTCAATCCATCTCACAAGAAAGCCCCGGACTTTCACATCGCAGAAGCACTCTCATATCCGTTTGATCAGCGCCTAAAAGGATAGCTGGAGCTTTCTTGAAGAAAGATCATGGTCGATCTCGTCCCAACCGTTTTCGCTTGATTCCATATCAATGGAACGCTTGACATGAAAATCCGTAGCGCTTAGTGTCCCCGTCATGCTCGAAAGGAAGATGGAAGAGGCTATTGCCTCATGCCCGGAGCTATTCATTGAGTCCGGTCTGACTCTCGTTCGTAGGCAGGTTGTAATTAACGGGAGGCGTCCCGATCTGCTCTTCAGCGATGCCTTTTCTCGTCACCTTTTGGTTGAGATTCAGAGCGGTCGGCTGGACGAAGATCACCTTCAGCGCCATTTCTACTATTACTTCGACTATCGTGCGAAGTACCCATCAACACATCTTCGATTGATGTTCGTTGCGAATCGCCTCGTGCCTCAACACAAACAGTTTCTCGATGAACACGGATATGAGTTTCGCGAATATCCCGAACATGAGTTCGAACGCCGGATGTCGCAGTGCGTACCAACAACTCCTGAAATGTCGCTGGGCACTCTGGAGATACGGTCAACGCCTGGAATTCTCGCACCCACCACCTATGAGCTTCTTTATGAGATCGAGAAACAGCCGATGACAATGTGCTACAAGATGCTATTGCTTATGCTCATGGCTGAACTCCCCGATTCGGAGGGTCGCGTTCCGTTGAGAACTTTGGCTGAGCGGTTTCAAGAATTTTTTGTACAGCGAGCAATTCACAACAAGGCGGAAGAAAACCCTAACCGGGCCACGCCAGGTTCGTTATCGCGCAAAAGCATCGCTGCGTGGCAGCGGCTAATTCGACAGAACCCGGTGCGTTTCCTCACCGAATCATTTGTTATCGACGAGGGCGTTTCGATTCAGTGGTCGCCGAGAATTTGGAGTTTGTGGAGCACTGAGCTGAGTCGAGAAATCCGGACGGCGTGCCTTGATCGCCTGACTCGATATTTCAACCGGCATGTGCCCGGTGGCTATTGATAATTTCTGTTCGCTAGATCGCTTTAATGAGCGAGTGGACCGAGCCCACGATCCACTCATGAACGCGACGGACTAGCTGGCAATCGCAATTTGATCTGAAGGTTCCGGATCTTCGAGCTCCGGCTTTGGTTCCAGTGCCGCCAGAATGATCGCTGATGCTTTCTGGATGACTTCAAGGCTCTCGGCCAATAGCGATGCGTTACCGTGATAAAGGTGGATGTAATCAGCCGCCGCTGTTCCGGTCTCCAGCCCCACTGCCTTGCTGACCACGAATGCGATGGCTTCGGCTTCGGTTTTCCGATTGCGGCAGGGGCGCGGTGCCCTCAAACCCTCAAAAGGCTTTCTTGAACAGACTATGACGAGCTTTGCCCATATGAAACGGAAAGCGAGAGCCATTCTGCCAGAGTCATGCACTGGAACGTTCGCAGCCGGTCGATCCTGAGCTTTCGTTCTGCGCTGACGGCGCCGGCGCCTCAGGCGGCGCAGGCTTCGGCATTGTTGGTGGCGGTTGCGGCGTCAGCCCCACTGAAGGCGCGGAGGTAATCCGCTGCTCGCTGTGCGTGGGCCGCAGCCTTGAAGATGAAGCGCGTATCGTTCTTCAGAACTTCGAGCCAATTGGCGATATAAGAGGCGTTCTCTTCACGCGGCTCGGTCGCCAATTCCAGATCGGCGCAAAGGAATGCAGCACCCAGCTCGGCGACAAGTTCTTCCTGCGCGTAGCCTTCATCGCCCCACTGCTTGCGACCCAGATCCCGCGCAAGGCGCGAAGGGTGTTTCGTCCAGTGCGTCATCTCATGCGCCAGTGTGGAGTAGTAGCTTTCGGCATCGCCGAAGGACTCGAATGGCGGCATCTGAACGTAATCGATCTCCTGCGCATAATAGGCACGATTGCCGCCATGCCGGATGGTGGCTTTGCAGTCGGCGAAGAATTTTTCGGCGCGGTCGATGCGGGCAACGGGATCGAGCTGTGGTGCAGCCTTGGCGTAGTAATGATCAGGCAGGCCGTCGATCTGTTCGACGTTAAATACGGTATAGCCTTTCAGGTACGGGATTTCGCGCTCGACGTCCTCGCCGGTCTTCTCATCGCGCTCGGTGCGCGTAATAGCATTGGCGTACACAACGAGCGAGCCCGTCTCGCCCTTGTGGACGTGAGCGTTGAGTTCAATTGCCTGGCGGAAGGTCATCCAGATGGGAGCGGCGAAGCCTTGCGCGGTGGCACTCATCCAGAGCGAGAGGATATTGATACCGGAATAGGGCTGGCCGTTGAACCGCAGCGGTCGCGTGATACGTCCGGCAGCGTGTTCGGCGTTCCACGGCTTCACCCAGGGGCGCACGCCCTGTTCGAGGCTGGTGACGATCTGCGAGGTGATGCGGCTGTACACATCCTGACGGCTCGTGTTGTTGGCGTCGTTCTTCATGTCTTTGCTCCTTGAAACAAGTTTTTTCTTCGCGAAACCCGTGACGTCTCGGGGCGTTTGCAGCGGCGTAAAGCCGTCAAGGGCGAGCGCAGCGAGTTCATCTCGACCCTTGACGGCGAGCACCGATGAAATAAACGCCGGTTGTAAGGCACGGGTGGAGCGGAGAAGTCAGTGAAGGAGCCGATGAAGACGGCAAATGGTTGCCGGCTGGGATGATCGCAGAAGCGGCTCGTATTGTCGGTCGGCGGACAGGCTTGCCGATGCGCTTCAGGCCTTCATGGAGAAGACCACCGCACGAGGTCTCGCGAATGCCACCAATCTTAAATACGCAACATTCGTTCGCCAGTTTCAAGCCTTCGCCGAGAGCAGGGGACTAGTCCACATCAATCGCGTAACGATCAGCGATATGGACGCCTTCTACGCAGGCTGGAAAGACGGCAAGAAGGCCAAGGCAAGGAAACTGCATAAGCTCCAGTCATTCATCCGTTTTTGCCTTCGGCGCAAATGGATATCGGAGGATATAGCCCAGGATCTGGAGCCTCCCGAGGGCCACTCTATTCCTGCGAATAAAACTCCCTTCACAGACGAGGAACTTGAACGGATATTCGCGGCCTGCGATAGGCTCGGGCCGCCCACAGCCCCCGGACGCGGCCAGCGCCTCTGGGGCGGCGAAGATGCGAAGGACTTCATTTACGTCATGCTCTATACCGGATTGCGCATAGGCGATGTGGTCAGCTTCGATGTGGACAAGAGGCTGAATGGCAATAACATCTTTCTCCGCATGCATAAGACGAAAAAGGAAATTTATAGCTGGATAGGCGATTGGCTTGTGGACCGCATTCAGGAGCGCCGAAAACGGCTTGGAACAAAAATATTCCGAGTCGGCCGAACAGAGTCGCTTGAAAGACAAACGCAAGTATGGCGTATCAGGCTTGGGAAGATATTCGATCTTGCAGGCGAATTCGACGAACCGCCCGTCCCGCATAAATTTCGGCACACATTCGCCCGTATCCTTCTCGAACGCGGGGTACTAGGACATTAGATCTATAAACGGCTCACTTTTAAGAACCTGGTCGTCCTTTTCTCCCTAACAGACCGGCCAGGTAAAACTGCAAAACCAATATGAAAAGTCCGACTACTACCCACGGCCAGAATTCCACCACCCAACGCCACAAGAGAAACGCGTCATGTACAGTCTGCAAATGCCGATTTGAAATGATTCGACCAAGCCCATGTCGCAAAATTCAAAACGAAAGACATCCCAAGGACAAAGCCGACTACAAGACATGCGCCTGACCCAAGCCCTGCAATCTTAGAAACGAGCGACTTCCCTTTCTGCTCACGATATGTCAACCCAAGTAGTCCTAGTTGTATAAAAATGAATCCGTATAGGACCGCCAAGCCCCAAGGCAAGCCAAACATTTTGCGGAATATGTCCAAAGCACCCGTCACAAAATCCCCGGGAAGATCTGGCTACGCATTATCCCTATGACTTATTGAATGATGTGAAAGACATCTGTCGCAACTCACGCGGCTTATCATCGTGTGGACCCACCGAATTCATTGCACGAACAAGCCAATTCTTTTTCACCTTAGGTTCTACTGTCACTAGGTTAAATTTGTATGTTCCGGGCCAAATATCCATCACAATCGCGTCGCTTGTTCCAACCGAGTAATAACCCGGATATTTGCCGCTGTCGTGCGCAATTTCACGCCATGTCATATAGAACCGGTGGCGGCCAGGAAGAATACTAAATGTCGCCGACATATCAACCGGATGCATCGTATACGGAACATCGTCGCAAAACAGCACCCATTCATTTGTGACGAGACTCTTTCTTTCCCGCTCGATCACGATCTTCGTGCCAAAATATTCTCGTAACTTTGGAATAATGATTCCCATCGCCCCCTCGAAAATGGCGGTAGTCCGAGTGTCAACGAAATAGCCCATAATCTTGGACAATGGCCGAATGTCTTCGGGCAAGTCCCCTTCCAGGGGCATCTTGCCGCCATCATAGACAATCGGGAGTATGTATTTGTTCAGCCGGAAAGCATCCGCGAGTTCGCGACGAACCCAGTCGCCATCCTCATGGAGACGCTTAAGAGACCAATTCGGGCCAATAAGGGGGATGCAAGCCAAAGATCTCGACAGATTACCTGCTATCGCCTTTTCCCAATCTAGACCGGGGTCAATATTCTGAGTATCTACAAACACCGTGTTCCGCCCGCACACGCTCTCAATCGCGCCAGCAATTCGAGCGGCTACATGGTGGCCATTTTCTTCCCGTCTATAACAGATAAATATCCACGGAGACATCCCCATCCCCTGGGCGACAGACATATTTGATGCGACCTAGATGATAAACGCATTCTCGATCCTCGGAAGGCGGTCGAACATACGACCCTCCAAAATCCTGCCGCGCTCTATCGTGGGCATTTCGAATGCCTCTTTGCGCCTTATGACCAAGCCTGTTGCCGCATCAAATTCGTCAACAATCTCGCTACCACGCCTCATCCCCCTCTCAAGCTCCATCGTCGGCGAGCCTCTTCGCGAGAAGGGATTAGGATCGCGATTCCTCCAATTGCCAAGCTCTCCGAACGTCTCGCTCCACAGGATGCTGTTGTCGCTGGCGGCATCGAACTCCCTGTCGATGATCCTGTAATCGACCTGGTGACTCACCGCAATCTGTGCGTCAATTGCCCATCTTGCCATCGTTCGGAATTCGTCCATATGTTCTACGGTTTCTATCAGAATGCCGTCTACGGCTCTCCGCTGGGATCGGGCGCAGGCGACAGAAATCCATTTGTTCGGATAGGGCTTGCGTGTGACAAGCTCGTGTTGCGTCAGCAGAAGACCGCGAGGCTCTATGGCCAAACCGATCAAATCGACATCTCTATAATTTCCAAAGAAACGTGGCCGGATATGTAACAGCATTTATTACATTCCCGATGTCAGGCGCCGATAGACCCTCTGCGCGACTCCGGCCGGGATGGCATAGGTCGTATGCGAACGTTTTCTTCCCATGCGAATCCTCATGACACCCGGCTCGACTGCGAATATTTTTCGCAAGGATTCCCGTCCTATGCCCCAGAGCGCAGCAAGTTCACCGATCCTGTAGTGCTTCTCGAAAGCGCCGATTTCGGGATTCATACTCTCCTGCCATTCCGGTCATGTGCATTCTGCGGGAAAAACCCTCCCTGTCAAGGCCAGGCCCTTCGTGTGCTACGCAGCCTATGACAGGTCCGGGTTGTTTCCCAAAACCCCTTTTCCATTCAATCCGGAATGGCAGGGATGAAATGCAGGGTACTCACCGAGGCACCAGGGGCAACGCCTTCCCTCGACATATGGCGGCTTCATTCGTGTCTTGCCGCAGCCCTCACAGAGTTGCCAGTCGCCGAAGACCCCTTTGAACCACAGGCGGAAGCGCCAGTCCCTGAATTTCTCAAGCATGTTCGTTCTCCCTATCTGGAAATCACTCTTGCCATAGCCGCCTCAAGACGATCAGGCGAATTATCATTGGCCGCGAAGATATAATCTGAAATCACATTCTTCGCCGGATAACCATCCTTGCCCCGTTCGACACCCAGCTTCAAACGACCCTGTTTACCCAGGAAGTCACTGGCCTCGATAGACCCGGCTGCGTATTTGTCATGGAGACCGCAGGCCTTCGCGGCATGGCTTAACTTCTCCATTCTCTTTGCGACCAGATAATCCGTTATCGTGCGCACGGCATTGTCAGCGCCGGTAATTCTGACTTTCAATTCGATTCCACCCCGATTTTGCGGCCCTGAGCGATCCGACACGTCCTACATCACAAACGCCGGTTGCTCCAGTTCTCGTGGCGTAGGAATGCCATGAGGGCAGCGTGTCCGGTAATCGATGTACTTCCGGTAATCGGCGCAATACTCACAACCGTTTGGACATTCGAACATCCAGTGACCGGGACGCAGGGAAAACGGCATCAGCTTCGCTTTACATCGATAGCACCGGCCAATCCGTTTCGGTGGAGGCTGATGCTTCGCCATTTCCATATTCGTGCGGCAGAGCGCGACCAGGCTTGCGTAGAACTCGCATAGCCTGGTCTCAATATCCGCGTCCAGACGACAGCCCTCTAGTTTGCACTGCATGATTCGGGGATTTTACGGCCTGAATAATTACTTATCGGCGCAGTTTCTGATACTGCTCTTCGGTCAACGACAACCACGCGCTGCCGCGCCCCGTATTGATAGCGTATTCGAAGGCCTGCCTCTCTTCGGTCGTCATCTTCGACCCGACTCGCTCGATCATGCCCCTGATTTCATCAGCCGTTCTGAGGTTCAGCCTGCGGGGTAACGGTGTCTTCAGGTCCGCTTCAAG
>Ga0335075_10016803_pt1 | contig 10903 bp, 9 predicted proteins | sample Lox_Sample_24_FD_206723 | JGI IMG/M metagenome (GOLD analysis project Ga0335075, IMG submission 206723) | Soil microbial communities from Loxahatchee National Wildlife Refuge, Florida, United States - Lox_Sample_2.4 | ecosystem: Environmental > Terrestrial > Soil > Wetlands | place: USA: Florida... | reverse complement strand
GCATCCTTCCCGAAACCGGCAGTGACAACTGATTGGAAATTCCCATGACTCACGCTCTCGATCATCACCATCATGCCCCCCACTCTCACGGGCACGCCCACGGAGATCACGGTCGGGCGGAGCCCCTGCCGCTATCCTTCTGGTACAGTAGGAGGTTCATTGTGGCCACGATCGTGGTCCTCGCGCTTCTGACCTCGGCCTGTCTTGTTCTGGTAAGGCCCGGCCAGGCGGTCGTCATCACGCGCTTTGGCGATCCCGTGCGCGTGCTGGTCTCGCCCGGCCTCGCATTGAAGCTTCCAGCCCCCATCGACAGCGCGGTTCCAGTCGACCTGCGTCTGCGGACGACATCCAGCGGACTACACGATGTTGGGACGCGCGATGGTCTACGTATCCTGGTGCAGGCCTATATCGCCTGGCGCGTCCCCGACGACCCCGACCATGTGCGGCAATTCTTGCGCGCAGTCCGCAACCAGCCCGCTATCGCCGCCGAACAATTGCGCAGCTTTACCGGTTCGGCGCTGGAAATCACCGCGAGCAGCTTCGACCTGAACGATCTCGTCAATACCAATCCTGCAAAAATCAAGCTAGCCCGGTTCGAGGATGCTCTTCGCCGGCGAATCGACGACGAGGCGCTCAAGGTTTACGGCATTACCGTGCGCCAGGTCGGCCTTGAGCGGCTGACGCTTCCCAATGAGACGCTGAACGCCACGATCGACCGCATGAAGGCGGAGCGGGAGACCGTGGCGGCCGAGCGGACGGCCGAGGGCGAGCGGGCGGCAGCGCAGATCCAGGCGGACGCCGACCGCGATTCGCGCATCGAACTGGCCCAGGCGAACGCGGCCGTCGCCGACACCGAGGCCAAGGCCCGGATCACCGCCGCGGACATTTACAAGAAGGCTTATGCGAGCGATCCCGAGCTCTACACGATGCTGCGTTCGCTCGATGCTCTCGGCAACGTGGTCGGCAGTAATACCAGCCTGGTGCTGCGTACCGACGCAGCACCTTTCCGGGCACTGGCGGAGGGGCCGCCCTCGTCCTCCACCGCAACTGCTACGGGGCACAAAAGCAAATGAGCGACACGGTCCAAGACGTGCGCCATTTGGGCCCTTGGGGCCAGGCCGCCGCGCTTTCCTTCCGCTTCGTGATGTTCGCAGCTTGTGCAATCGTATTGGGCTGGCTGGTCTCCAACATTCGCCAGGTGCCGGCCGACAGCCAAGCTGTCGTGGTGCGTCTGGGCGCGGTTGACCGCGTGCAGGGACCGGGTCTGTTGCTGGCATGGCCAAAGCCTATCGAACAGGTTGTGCTGGTGCCCTCCTCGGCCCGGCAAATCCAGTTCAACATCGACCGCTTCGTGGAAGGTCAGGCGAACGATCCGAGCCTGCCCGTGTCGACAATCGGGTATCAAGTCAATCCGGACCCGCGGCTCAACAGCGGGTTTCTCCTCACCGGCGATTCCAGCGTGGTCCATCTGGAGGCACGGATTTTCTATCACATCGACGACCCGGTGGCCTATATGATCGCGGCCGAGCACGTCGCCCCCGCCCTGGAGCGCCTGTTCATAGCCGGAGCGGTATCCGTCGTTGCCGGCCGCGATCTCGACAGCATTCTCGTTGCACGGCCGGAGATCGCTGCCCAAGCGCACGAAGCGATGCAACGCGAACGACTCCGCGCGGACCTGATGAACGCGGTCAACCGCAGGCTCGATGCCCTTGCCGAACAGGGTGACGGCATCGGTATTCGGGTGAGCCGGGTCGACCTTGTGCCGTCCATTCCGGCCGCTGCAAAAGCCGCCTTCGATTCGGTCTTGCTCGTCAGCCAGCAAGCCGAAGAAGCTATCGCCACCGCCAGGACCAACGCGCAATACACACAACAAAACGCAAATCAGAACCGCGATCGTATCATGACAGACGCGGCCGCGACCGCGGACGAGATCGTCTCGACTGCGACGGCTCAGACGGCATCCATCGCGGCATTGGCCAGCAGCAATCAGAACATGTCGCATGGGATGCTGATGTCGCGTCTCTATTACGACCGGATCGGGGGCATCCTGAAGAAGGCCGGCCGCGTCGAGACGGTAGGTGAGAATGGGACAGCGCGTCTGATTGTTCCCGGGACGGCCGCCCGATGAGCGCCGCACATTCCGCAGTCCACGAACCGGTCCTGCTGAGCAAGGGGGAGCAGCTTGCCCTCGCCTGGCGGCTCTCATTGTCGCTTGCCGCCGCAGGCGCCCTCGTGCTGTCAGTTGGCCTGCGGGCCCTGGAGCCGGCACAACACGATGTCGCCGAACTGGTAGCGGGAATCGCGGCGCTGCTGGTGGGAGCGCCCGCCATTCAGGCTGCGTGGCGTTCCCTGCGGTTTCCCGACTTGCATGGCATCACGGACCAGTTGGTCGCGCTGGCCTTCATCGCCGCCTGGGCGAGCGGCGATCTTATCACCGCAACACTGCTGCCGCTCATCATGATGGTCGGACATATCCTCGAGGAACGTTCGCTCCTGGGCTCCCGGGAAGCGATCAAAGCCCTTTCCACGCTGACCCAGACGGTCGCGCGGCGAGTGAAAGACGGCGAGATCGTGGAGGTGGATGGCGCAAGCCTGCGCCCCGGCGATCTTGTCGAGGTCCGCGCCGGGGACCGCATCCCCGCCGACGGATCGGTGGAGGCCGGCAGCTCCAGCGTCGACATCTCCTCCATCACCGGCGAATCCGCGCCCGCGGATGTTGTCGCCGGCAGTGACGTATTCAACGGCTCGATCAACCTTGACGGCCTGCTTCTGGTGCGGGTGTCGCACGTCGGCAGCGAATCGACCCTTGGCCGCGTGATTGCCCTCATGCAGGAGGCCGAGAACATCAAGCCCGCGGTCACACGCCTACTGGAGCGCTATGCCGGTGGTTATCTCGCTCTCGTACTATTGCTCACCGCGTCCCTCTGGTTTCTGACCGGCAGCACGGCCGCGATGCTGGCGGTTCTGGTTGCTTCATGTCCCTGCGCGCTGGTGCTGGCGGCCCCCGCGACCTCCATCGCTGCGATTGCTGTCTCAAGCCGGCACGGTATCCTTGTCAAAGGCGCAGCGTTCCTCGAACAGCTCGCGTCTGTCGACGCCGTCGTGTTCGACAAGACGGGCACCCTCACTGTTGGTGAGTTGCACCTGGTCGCGACGCTGCCGCAACCGGGAATCCGTCGGGACACGTTGATTCTGCTCGCCGGCAGTCTCGGCGCCGCCAGCAGCCACCCTGTGAGCCGCGCCGTCAGTGTCAAGGTTCCGGAATCGGATCGCCTGCCCATCCGCGACGTGAAAGAAACGCGCGGACTGGGCATTGTCGGCCAAATCGACGGAGAAACAGTGGCTCTTGGCCGCGCCGAATTGTTCAAGGACCTCGGCATCGTAGTTCCGCCTCTTCCCGATCACGTCGGCCCGCTGGCCGGCTTGTCGCGCGGCAACACCTTCCAGGGATGGCTGCTGCTGGCGGACGAAGTGAGGCCCGAAGCAGCCACAGCAGTCAAGGAACTGAAACAGCTCGGCCTTTCCCACCAGCTCATCATCACCGGCGATCGCGCCGCCGAGGCGCGGCGGGTAGCAGAGAAGGTCGACGTGCAGGAAGTCAGGGCCGAAGCCCTGCCCGACCAGAAAATGCAGTACGTGCTGGGCGAAACCCAAAAGGGTTATCACCCCATGGTCGTAGGCGACGGCATCAACGACGCTCTGGCGCTGAAGGTAGGAGCGGTCGGGGTCGCCATGGGCGCACGGGGGAGCGATGTGGCGCTCGCGTCGGCGGATCTGGTTCTCATGACGAACGATCTTCGCCGTCTCGGAACCTGCGTGCGACTCAGCCGCCGATGCCGCCGCACCATCTTCGTCAATGTCGGTATCGGCATGGGCTGGACGGTTGCAGTTATCGGCATCGCCGCCGCCGGAATATTCGGAGCAAGCGGCGCGCTCGTCGCCGCCGTCCTGCACAATGCCGGAACGCTGGCAGTGATGGCCAATGCCGGCCGCCTGTTGAAATTCAAGGACACTCACTCCGGCGCCCACGCTGCAGAAAGCGAGAAATGATGAACACGATCGGTGATCGGGTTCGAGGCGGTGCCGCATTCGTTCCAGGATAACGGCAGTTACGGCTACGTCCCCAAAGTTACCCTGATCAAGGTCAAGGACACGCTATATGGCACGACCAAAAGCGGCGACGCAGCTGCTCACAAGCCACCTGTGGCCGTGGCTCACCAGGCATTTTCCAGAGCGGCATGTCTATATTCGAAGCAACGGCCGCTTGCGGTTCTTCACATTTCCATCGCGGCTTCAGGCGATGCTCGCAGGATTGTCTCTGATCTTCCTCGGCTGGGTGGCGTTTGCGAGCGTCAACGTCATTTTCAAAGACCGCATGATCGCGGAACGAGATTATCGTTACCAACTGACGCAATCCATCTACGAAACTCGACTGGCAAATTTGCAAGTTTCGTATGACGAATTGAGCCGTCTTCTTGTGGTGGTTGAGAACGGATTCAAATCCGCTTCCGACGAAGCGCGGATCAAACAGCAGACGGTCTGGAACCTGTTGCGCCGTAAACAAAAAACCGACTTGATCCTCCAGTATCTTGCAGACGGCTATGTGGGAAATCCTCCCGAAAGGAATTCGGCAACAGCGGCGGGCAGCAACGAGAGTATATCACTCCCGTCGGAACGCGCGGACGTCAGTGACAGCGATACTGCCTCCGGACCGATCGAATTGCATCGCTTTGCACCACCGCAAAGTGGCGCACTGCAACTGCTCAATGGTGTGCTCCAATATCTACATCAAGCCGCCGGGCGGCTCTTAGAAAGATTTTTTGGTTCGAGCGATCGGCCGCCGCCACCCGACACCTCGGCGGCGCTAATTCGACAGTATCCAGCGTTGCGCATCCTTGTCGCGGAGACACGGCGCGTGCGACGGATCGACTATGGCGAAGCAGCGCTTCTAGCCCAGGCTGAGACCCAGGTGGTCGCCGGGATTGCCGAAATCCGCACCGTCATCGCAAGGACGGGCATCAATCCTGAACCGTTCGTCCAGCGGGTTTCTGGCGCCGAAGGCGGTCCTGAGATTTCGTTGCGGGCGGCTCGTCTCGACGGTATCGAAGACGCCAATTTTACCACAGCCTATTTGCGCGCCGTCGCCACCCTGGGACAACTCGATCAATTTCTCAGTGCCATGCGTCACATCCCATTAACGACACCGGTGAGCGGGCCTCAGTTCGCGCGCACTAGCGGATTTGGGCCGCGTCTTGATCCCTTTACCGGCCGACTTGGATTTCATCCCGGGATCGATTTTGCCGGCCCGCTCGGCTCGATCGTGCGAGCCACCGCGCCCGGACGGATCGACTGGGCCGGCCCGCAAGGCGGATACGGCAATATGGTTGAGATCGATCACGGCTTCGGACTTCGCAGCCGATATGCGCACTTGGAATCGGTGCTGGTGAAGGTCGGAGACACGGTGGCCAATGGCGCGCCTATCGGCCTGCTTGGATCGACCGGACGGAGTACCGGCCCTCACGTCCATTATGAGGTCTGGTTCGACAACGTCGTGCGTGACCCCAAGAATTTTATTGATGCCGTTCCCCGACAAAAAGCCGCGGCGGATCTGAAAAAACGCAACATCCCGGCACAGTGAATCGATACGGCGCTTGGCCCGCTTTTCAGTTTTGGTCTTTTTGTCGTTCCGAACCGCTCATGGAATAGAGGTCTGAAGCTCGCTGCCAGTCTGGTGAGCCTGGCGGCAGGCCCGTCATCGCTCGGTTCGCAAATTCTGCCGTCTTTTTTGGGTCTCCGTCGAGGTAGGAGCGCTCGGCCGTTGCGAGGTCGGCCATCGGCTCGTTTCCGACATCGCTGTAAGCCTGTGCAGCCTCAAACCAGGCAAATCCGTCTTCGTCCTCGTGGCCCTGACGAAGCGCAATCTTGAGATTGTCCAGCGCCGATTTCGAAAGCGCCGGCTTTTCCGCGGCGATCTGCGCTGCCGCCAACTCGACGCGCAGCTCCGGGGCATCCGGAAGAATGTCGACGGCCTTCTGATACTCGGCAATTCCACGCTCGGGGTCGGCCATGCTGACATAAATCTGTCCGAGAACTTCGTGAAAGTATGGATTCTCGGGCTCCTCCTTCAAGAGACTGTTGGTTTCCCGGATCGCGGCCGGAAGATCGGGCTTTCTCATATAGGCCATCGCGCGCGCGTATCGCGCCACTTCGCTTGTGTTGCTCAGCGGATAGCGATTGAGCACCTCCGCGACCGGCAGAACATATCCGGCGAGCTTGGCTTGAATCATTTCGAACTCGTGCTCGTCGGCCGGATTGTCCTTGATGTCCCTATAGGGCGAGGCGTCGACCAGCCGTTGCAGGAACTCCACGCGATCCTGACCGACGGGATGGGTCTGCCAGAACTGGACCGACTTGCTCGAAGACATCGCTTCCTCGCCCGCCATTCTCCGGAATATGTTGAGCATGCCCATACCCGATTGGTGCGTGGCTGTGAGAAGCTTCATGCCGATCTGGTCGGCAGTCCCTTCCTGCGCATAGGTGAACTTGACGAGCGACTCGACCGCGGCCTGCTGACCGAGACCCATTATCGCCATGCCGGCACTGCCGGCGCCCGCCAACATCGCGGCCAGGGCAACCACCATGGACGCAATCAGCGGTACATATGCCTTGTGCAGGGCTTGCGAGTTTCGCGTCAGGTGCCCCGCACGGATGTGCCCGGTCTCGTGGGCCATCACCCCTACCAGCTCGTTCCGGTTATGTACGTAGAGAATGATTCCGGTTTGTATGAACATGTTCTGGCCTTCAGCCACAAACGCGTTCACGGACTGATCGTCCACGATATAAAGACGAACGGCGCTTGGATCGAGACCGGCGGCCTTGGCAAGCGGGTCCTCGTAACTCTGCAACGCCCGCTCCGTCTCGGTATCCTGAAGCAGGCTGATGCTCTGGGCGGCCGCCGGCACGGTAGCGGCGCAAAGCGCACCGGCAAGGCAACTTGCAAATCCGAAAAGACGGATGAACCTATGAGCGCTTTGGTTCCCGAACGATGCCTTGCCTTGCCTATAGATCACGGAAAGTTCCTTTCTGCGTTTGGGCGGTTGCATATCCTGGCCCGACAACGCGGGCGCAGCCTCGCCCTGGCACCCGCTGCTGCGCTGTTCGTCTCGCGGACGAGAGCCGTCATCGCACCGTTCCTGGGACGATCCTGAAAAACATTCCTTTCTCGCCATTGTGTTCCAGACCGAGGGGGCCGGTAACGGTCACCATCTTGTCGGTCCAATCCACGGGTTGCGGGGAGACGACCTCAATCATTTCGTTGGGCGCACCCGGGGGGCAGAAAAGGCAGACAGGCGTATTTCGGGCCAGCAGAAAATGTTTCGTCTCGTCCGAGCCGTCCAGCGGCAACACAAAGCCTGTTACCGTTACGCTTTTGCCCTCGAGCGCACGAACTTCGGGTGTGATCGCGATGTTGAAGAGTCCAGTCCTGTTGTCGTACCCAACCTTGCATTTGGCGAATTTGAACCAGATCGGGTTCTGCGATTGCGGAAGATGCTGTTGAGCAGCACGCTCGCCCGCGGGCTGCCCGACGGGACTCTTGAGCACCTTGGTCACTTGATACATTCCGGAGTTCAACAACAGCAGCGGTGCGATCAGCAGCTGCAAATATCCTTGGCTTTTCATGAACGTGACAACCCCTTCGCCTGCCCGCAATGGCGGTCGCTCTGCTAGGCGCACTGTGGCAAAAGCCGAAGACGGATCGCCGCGACTGAGCGGTGCGACGTTCCTAAACCGATTTTCAGGCTGTCAAATCAGACGGCGGACCGCGACTCAGCCAATCATGGCGCGGCTTGAACGAAAGCAAATAGACGTTACGCGGTCTAATATCGTATCGTGCCGGCAAGACAGGTGGCATCCGCACCGCCACGTCCGGCACGACCGCGGAGGCACTGCTGGCGATCGCCTGGCAAAGCGGACAATGCGCGGGGTCGTCCTTATGCGGAACCCGATCACCTTTTTGTGACGCCGTTTTGCTTGACGTAGACGCGACGGCACCCAGCAAATGGACCATCGCCGATCGAAACGATGCGCCGTGAATGTGCGTCTGAGTGATCTGGCATTGCAGTCCGAACGCAATGGCAACGAAAAAATGCAACATGGTCCGGCGATCGCCGAAAGTCAGGCGACCGTTTCCGACCCTAAAACGTGATCTGGCGATCATTCAACCGCGTTGCTTCGCCCATCGACGCGTTGGTATCGTAATGCACCGGGCGAAGAATGGATAGCCCCTGCGGCCACTTCGCGTCAGGCACCGCTCCGCAGCGAACACCTATGAAGACATCGCACAGAGAGCGCAGCGGCCCATGAAATCGATCACTCTGGATTGGTTGGGTCGTTCGGTCGCCGGTATCCTGGCTCTACTCTTCTTGGCAATGGCGTGGCCTGCCCGGGCGCAGGATCAACCACAGCGCGAATTCCGGGAGTGCCCCCAATGCCCGGTCATGGTCGGAATTCCCGCCGGCCGCTTCATCATGGGCAGTCCCGCGAGCGAGCGTGGCCGTTTCGACAACGAAGGTCCGCAGCATTACGTTTCCGTGCGCGCGTTTGCGCTGGGAAAATACGATGTCACGAGCGACGAGTTTCGCAGCTTTTTGGCGGAAACCGGCTACCGCCCCGCGCCCTGCAACAAATTGCTCAATCTTGGCTGGCGCTCGCCCGGCGATGGCCGGGCTTATCCGCCCGATGATGTCGAGCCCCCAAAATGGCCGGCCGTGTGTCTGGATTGGCGGGATGCCGACGCGTACATCATCTGGCTCAATGTGAAGGTCAAAGCCGCCCGGCCAGCTTTGGCAGGACGCTCCGGCCCTTACCGTTTGCCGAGCGAAGCCGAATGGGAATACGCGGCCCGGGCGGGCACGACCACCGCCAGGTGGTGGGGCAACGCTATCGGCGTCGGCAATGCAAACTGCAACGGCTGCGGCAGCCGGTGGGACAACCATCTCCTTTCCGAGGTCGACCAATTCAGGCCCAACCCATTTGGCCTCTACGGCATGTTGGGAAACGCATGGCAATGGACGGCCGATTGCTGGCACAAGAACTACGTCGGGGCGCCGACGAATGGCACGGCATGGACCGAACCGGGCTGTACCAAATACGTGCTGCGCGGCGGCTCGTGGGACAATGTGCCGGTCTTCGTGCGCTCCGCGGCCCGCAGCGGCTCGCCCGCCGATGGCGGCGAATATGATTACTCCAGTCTCGCCGGCTTCCGTGTCGCGCGGGATTTGCCCTGATTCCATCCCGCCGCCAAAGCCTGCGCGGTGCCTTCGGCTTCGACGACGGGGGCACGGGCATGTTCCACGCCGGTCGCGCGTCAGCGGATAGCGTCTCTTGGGCTGAGACTCAGCGTCATATCCATGACGTCCTGATAGTTGCCCGGGGGCAGTGCGAAGGGCGAAGACAGAAGAACGGCATTGCGCGCGCTGATTGCGATATTCCGGAATTCGGCATCCGTTTTGAAGCGCGCCTGGTCCACGATCTCGGATTTTGTAACGGTTCCGTTCCGCGTGATCTCGACGTGAAGCAGAATTGCCGGATTGCGATTTCCCAATGCGGCGATATCGAGACTCCAGCGGCGTTCGACCTGGGCGCGGATGTAATCGCGCAAACTGTATGTTGCCTCGTCTCCGGGCACCGCGCCGTCGGTTGTCGCGTCGAGGTCAGCGGTGGCGTTATTGTCCAGCGCGTGCAATGGCACATCGGGTTCGCGAAGCCGCGCCAGTCCACGGAGCTTTGCCTCGACCTCGTCAACCGGCGGCGCTGTTTTGTGAGGCGATACGCCGACGAATGGCTTCGGACTGGTGGACTGCCGGACAGGTATATGTGCGGTTCGCTGTTGCGGTTCGGCAGATTTTACCGGAGCCGGCGGCGCGACAGTTTCCGTACCAAGTCGCACAACTTCCACCGGCACTATCCGGGCGACGCTTGGCGGCAGATGCGTGCTGGACCTGAGCCAAGTAAACAGGATCAAAAGCGCGATAAGCGCATGTAGGAGAAGGGAGCCGGCGATCCCCGATCCGTTCTCGCGCACGAAGCGACCGAAGGCCGGCGTGACGCCGGTCTTTGTCCACGCTTTACGAAGCCAGAATAGTCCCACGCGAACAGACATGCTTTCGTTGCGATGAAGCTGCCATGCATCCGCGGGATGGGTTGTCACGGTTGCTATGCAAATTCACCTCCTTGGATGGATCACATATGCTGGCTGGCCGCTCCTGCGCCCCGGATGGCCGTAAGCTCTTGGAGATTGTTCTTGTGCGCAGATGTGGTGATCTGCACTGATGCCAACTTCGCGGGAGTACATGATAGAATGCATTGCGGGCCACGAGACTGGATACCCGGCATATCGCCGGGAGTTCCATGGGATTATCGCAGGTGAGCGCGAGGCGCTTTGGATTGGAACGATCATGACGATGTACGCACTCCCGCCACCGACGCTGGAAGTATTCTATTCGCCGACATGCGCGCCATGCCAGCTGGAATTGCCGGTTCTTGCCGACTTGGTAACGGGCGCGGGCACCCAACTGCGCATTATCGTTCTGGATGGCGGAAAGAGAGCCCGCATCGAGATCCACAAGGCATCGCCGACCCTTGACCGCGATGTCGCGCCCGACATTCGTGTCAAGCCAAGGGATGCGCTTCTCGCAGCCGGTGACACCGACGGTATTCTGCCCTTCGCGCGCACAATTGCCGGTAGCGGCAAGGTATGCGCGTCGTGGCGCGGAATTTTGACGGCACGCCGCGTACGTGTGATGATCGGAACCTGCCAGCGCCTCATTTCACAGTCGTCGCATTAATTCGAAAGAACATTCCCTTTTCGCCGTTGTTGATGAAACTAAGGGTTCCCTTGACC
>Ga0335075_10016802_pt1 | contig 10903 bp, 4 predicted proteins | sample Lox_Sample_24_FD_206723 | JGI IMG/M metagenome (GOLD analysis project Ga0335075, IMG submission 206723) | Soil microbial communities from Loxahatchee National Wildlife Refuge, Florida, United States - Lox_Sample_2.4 | ecosystem: Environmental > Terrestrial > Soil > Wetlands | place: USA: Florida... | reverse complement strand
TTTACCGCGCGCGCGCGCGCGCGCGCGCTTTGCGGACGACGAGGAACAGCAGACCCACCATCCTCCGTCGCCCTCGAACCGCCGCCCCCGAACAGGCCATGCGTGGCCATCACCGGGACGAGCGCGAGCGGGGCGAGCTTGGTCAGGCCGGCGAGCGCGGAGAACACACCCCGCGCCGGCGGCGAGCTGGCCACGAGCAGCGCCGCCAGCAGGAACACGGCGACGAGCGTGTCGTTGGAGTTTGACTCCAGGGCGAACAGCGTGAACGGATAGGACGCCCAGGCGTAGGCGAGCGCGATGCCGAGCGTTGGCCCGCGCACGCGCATGCCGAGCAGGAACATCAGCGCCAGCGCGAGCAGGTCGAACACGATCGCCGCGGCATGGGCCGCGGGCAGATCGTCCCATGCGCCGCTCCAGCCGAAGATCTGCTCGAACGGGACGTAGGACTCGTAGTCGACCGGCCCGTAGGTGTCGCCGTGTTCGTTGTCGGACGGCCACCCCCCGTACAGCCTTTCGCCGTGGACGATCTTGCTGGCCCCGATCACACCGGCGTAGCCGACGTCGATCACGTTGGAGTCGGTCACGTTCAGCGCGACGCGAAACCCAATCAAAAACACGATCCCCAGCGCCAGCCACGGGGCGGGCACCAGCAGGCGCAGGGGACGCGCCGGCGATCGGCCCGGCCGCGGCGAACGCAACAGCCACAGCATCCGCGCGAGCAGGTACACAAGCGGCGGATAGACCAGCGGCACCGACGCGTAGATGTGCGCGTGGTTGAAGAACGCCAGCGAAACCGAGAACGACAGCAGCACGAGCAGGTCCAGGTGCAGCAGTTGCAACGGGCGGCGGGGATCGATGAACGGCAACAGGAACAGCACGCACAGCGGCAGCCAGATGTACAGCGCGTTGACGTGGCGCCCGAACGCGCCCGGGTAACCGCGGGCCATCGTCCAGGCGACCTGAAAGCCGGTCCACTGTTCGAGCACCTGGCCGGTGGCGTCGGCGATAATCACCTGTCCGACCTCTTTGGCTCCCTTCTTGGAGAAGAAGCTGACCTGCCAGCGGGTGGGGCCCTTGGTATAGGCCCCCGGATACGCACCCGGGTATTCGCGGCGTACCGCCCGCATCTCCGGGAGTCGCTCGGCGATCGCGATGACCTGGTCTGAGGTCAGCCTGCGACCGGGCAGGCGGGTTGTGGATTCGGCGACGGGGACCGGCGATTCGGAGGTCGTCGTGGAGGTCGTCGTGGCCGTCGCGGACTTTGGCGCGACGGTCGTGGTGGCGGCATTGGTCGGGCCGGTCTTCGCGAGCGGCGAGGTGTGCGTGCCGGTGCTCGCTGTGGCCGGGGACGCAAGCGCGAGGGCGAGCAGAGCGGCGGCTGTCGGAGCCAAGAAGCGCACTCGCCGAGGGTAACGGCGAACGGACGTAGAGTGGTTTCGCTGGAGGGCTGCGCGATCGTCAGTGGCGACAGCGCCTTCAGCGCTTACGACGTGCAGGTCGTGTGGTAGCCGCGGCCGCGCTCGCGCAAAGGTTCGGCCTCTCGCTCAGAACCCTACGAGGGCGGCCTCGTCGATCCGGGTCCGCTCGCTGTGGGCGACCTGCAGCCAGCCGAGCATGGCCAGGCTGTGGATGGCGTTCAGCACCTCGTCTTCACGCAACGGCGGTCGCTTACGATGCTTCCATTCCATGACTTCGGCAAGGATCGTCTCGTCGGTCGCCGTCTCTCCGGTCGCTGCTGCGATTTCGCTGGCCACGAGGTGTACGGTGGCCGCGATCTCAGCATCGTGGGTCTTCATGCGCGCGAGCAAATCGGCGGCACGGTGTATCTCCTGTTGCCATTCGATCAGCTCGTGCTCGTAGGCCACCCGGGCATCGTCGAATGTATTGCCCAACTTCAGCTCGATCATTCGCGAACCGAGCCGCGATTCTCGAAGCAAGTCGTTGTTGACGAGAGTCGAGATGACGCGCGTCAGCCCAGCGGCGTACGGACCGTATGTGCCGCGCTCGAACTCAAGACCCGTGGGCACACCGGCAGCGGTGAGGAAGTACGCGAGCTTGTGGAAGGACGTCTTGCCGATCGGCCAGTGATGGGGATCGCTCAGCAGCTCCTCGAGCGCGGCGGCAAGCGCCACACACCCGGGTTGTAGGCGCCGCTCATGTGGGACATCGTCGCTGGACCCGTTGGATGCGAGCGTGCGCTGAAGGTACCGGGGTGTGAGCTCGGCATGAGGCGTATCGAAGGGCGCGTAGAGAGCCACCGGAATGTCGAGGCGGCCGAGGCGCTCATAGAGCGTCGGTCCGACGGTGTGCCAATCGAGCGCTCCCTGGCCGCATCCCAGCGGTGGCACCGCGAGCGATGTGATCCCCCACTCGCGGTAGTGGGCCTCCAGGTACTCCAGGCCCGCCACGATGTCCTTCAGCCGCGCCACGGAGCGCCAGTGATCCTTGGTCGGGAAGTTCAGCACGTGTGGCGGCTCGGGGTTGCGGTAGAGGTAGGGTCGTCCCAGCTTGACCTCGCCTCGTTCGCAGCGCCCCACGTAGTCCTCGTACATCGCGGGAAAGCGCTTCTTGAACTCCAGCGCCACACCCTTGCCCATCACCCCAACGCAGTTGACGGTGTTGACCAGGGTCTGGGCGGAGGCCTCGAACATGTCGCCCACGACGACATCGACGTTATGCGTGGAGGCGGTCATGTTTGAAAGAACATCTTGGGATCGACGGTGATGCGCCACGGCAATCCGAGTGCCACGCACCGGTCGCGGGACTGCTCGGAGGACGCGTAGGCACCGGTGATGTACTCGGGCGGGATGCGATCGGGGACGAGCACCTCGGCGCACTGCCGCCGCTTGCGGTCGTAGAACTCGTGGAGGTTCGGGTGTCTGGGATCGCCCAAGAAGGTGATCTCGGCATCGATCGCCTCCAGACCACCGGGCGAAGCATGGAATCCCGTCCAGTCACTGGACGCATTTCCGTCCGCGACGATCGCTCCATCGAGATCGAGGACATCGCAGCTGACGCGTAACAGCACAAACTCATCATGACGAGCGCGGAGGACGTACAGCATGGGGTTGCGACCACAGATGTAGACGTTCGCGTAGTCGTGAAGCTTGCGCGGTCCTGGGCGGCGGGCGTCGGGCACCTCCCTGCCCCTGCGCCGATCTTGGATGAGCTCGCTCGAGACGTCATCGTGGGGGATGCCGGCGGCTTGGTTGTGGGACAGGATGCCCAGCGACACGATCGACGCCAGGTTTGCGATCGGGGCTATGCAGTGCAACTCGAGAAGGTCGTGACGGTCCATGGCAGCGATCCATGATCCCCCATCCCGCGGCATACCCGGCCGTGGCGCAAGCGCTCGCCTCGGCGAGGATGGCCGTTCGCCCGCCAAGGCAAGCGGGGGCGACCTCGCCGCGGGCGACCGGCACGAAACGCTTCTCGGGTCGCGAGCAAGTTCGGATCAGGCCCATACCGGCGACCATAGCCCGCCCTTGAGACGAAACGCTCGCCCGCAGACCCGATCGCGCGCTCAACCCCCGGTTTTACTGGGTCTCACGGTGAAAACTTGGCGCGTATCCGTCATCGTGGCCTCGCCCGTACGCGGGGCAGCCTCGCCCGTACGCGGGGCACTATCCGCATCCGGGGCGCCCGTCCCCACAAAGCAGCGCCGCGGCCGTTGGGAGCGGCCGCGGCGCCTGGAGGAGGAGGACCGGCGGAGAGGGCTGCACCGCCGTTCGTGACTCCCCTTGGACGCCGCCCGCCGAGGGAGCAGGGGCGACATCCAAGGCCAGTGCGATCAGCGAATCAGGACGGTCGTGCCGGCGTTCAGCCTGCCTCCCTTGCTGGGCGTGAAGCGCAGGTGGACATCGGCCTTCAGCCTGCGTCCCGGGTGGCGCTTCAGGAAGGCGGCCTCGCCGCTCGTCAATTTCAGCTTGACCGTCGCCGTGCCCGCCCGCTTGACCTTCCTGCTCGCCTTGGACAGGCCCCTGCCGCTCGCCACGAGCCTGCCGGCCGCCGGGACGCTCACCTCGATCGTCGCGGTGGCGCCCCTGACGCTGCTCTTGAGGACCCTGATCGCGGGCTTGCACCCTTCCACCGCGATCGGCGTGGACTCGTGGATTTCCGCGCCGTTCTGGCCGACGAAGGCGGTCGGCATCGCGAGCTTCTGGCCGCAGAGGCTGTATTTCGCGCGCGCGGGGAGGTTCGTGCCGAGGATCGAGTACGGACCGGCGGGGAGCTTCAGTTCGAAGCTCGAGATCGGCGCGTCCGGCAGCGATCGGAAGATGCTCGACGTTATGCCGTTTTTGATGTCAGTGTTCCCGTCGAGGATCAGCGTGACCCCTTCGCCCTGCAGCACGATCTCCAGGTCGGGGAACGCCTGCCCGCCGTGGGAGACGAAGTAGGCGGGGCCGGTCAGCGGATGGGAGAAGATCGGCGTGGTCGCGCTCGCAGTGCCGACGTTAGACGCCGCCGGGCAGTCCGCCGGGTTGGCGTAGAACTGCGCTTCGGTGCACGCCTTCTGCAGCGTCGTCAACCGCGAGGGCAGCTGCTTGGGCAGGTCGACCTTGACCGCCCTGATGTTCGCTTCCCCGCCACCGGCCTGCGGGCCGCCTTTGGAGGCGAGCTTCACGTCCAGGCTCGCGCCGTCGGCTTTGGAGGTCTTGCCCTGGGTGGAGACGGTGAATTTGGGGTTGAAGGGGAGGGTGGCGCAGTTGGCCGCCTGGAAGCGGCTGGACACACCCTCGCTCGCGCCTTCGCTGGATGAGACCGCGCCCGCGATCGACATGGGAGCGCAGTCGGTCGGGTTGAACATAAAACTCGGCCGGTCGATCGTCACGTCGACCGTCCTCACGTCGAGCGGAATGCCCCGCAGGATCGTCGGCATCGCGCCACTTGCGACCGACGCCTGCCCGGTGTAGGGGTTGACCTCGATCTTCGCGCGCACCACGACCGGGTGACCGTTTTCTTCAAGGTTGAACGGACCCGCTTCGGGATGCACGACGACCGCGAGCCCGAACGGCGCGCCGTCGTACGGACCGGTCAGGTACACGGGGTCTTCCGCCCGGCCCGCCTGCGGCAGCGTGATCGGTTCGTTGCCGACACCGGCCTGCACCGTGACGTGCCCGATCTGGCTGGCGGCGGGACAGGCGCCCGCGTTTGCCTGAGCTTCGCCGCACTGCGCCACGCTCGCGAGGATGCCGGCCAGGCCGGGGGGCAGTGTCATGTTCAGCGATCCGAGCGTCTGTTCGCCGTCCTTGCGGGCGAGCGTCAACGTGAAGGGGCTGAAGGCGTCGGCCTGGGGGTTGGTCGTGCCGGCGACGAACGACGGGGCGAACGACGATGGCGTGCAGGCAGAGCCGCCCGGGCCGCTGGTGATCGAGAACGGCGATCCCGGCGATGCGTCAGGCGTTCCTTCTTCTCCCGGCGCACCCTGATGCGACCACGGTTCCAGCAAGCTCGTCGTCGTGTAGGTACCGCATTCGCGCGGTGTCGCAAGCGCCGCCCGTTCGCCGCCGAAGAAGTCGAGCTTCAGTTCTTCGAACGGCAGCTGCGGGTTTTCGTCGAACGTCGTCGTCAGCTGCCCGGTCTTTTCGTCCAGCTGCACGTGCCCGGCAAGCTTCACCACGACCCCGGTCTGCGGATCGTCGATCGCGATGTAGATCGCGAGCAGCGATTTGAACGGGTTGGCGTTCTGCTGCGCCACGTAGACCGCGCCGTGCAGCGGGTGTTCGACCAGGGGAGTCGTCAGTTCCACCGAGCCGATCTTCGAGGCGTTGGGGCACTGTGCAGGTTGGGGACCGTTCAGTTCGATCTGTTCCGGCGAGCAGGCCTGTAGCCCGTTGGCGGACGACGGATTCACCGTGACGCCCTGCGGCAGCGTGACGGCCGCGTTCTTGAGGTCAGCCTCCGCCAGACCGGTCGGGTTTTCATTCTGTGGTATGTGCAGATCGACCGCGAGGCCTGTGGGCGAGTCCGCCGCGCTGCTTTCGGGCTGGATGGTCATTTGTGGCGTGAAGCTCAGCTTCCCGCAACCCGTAAACCCCGGCATCTGGCTTTCCGCCTGCACGAAACTGCCCTGCGCCTGCCAGGAGTCCAGGCTCATCGTCGTCGTCTGTGGCCCCCGGCACGAGGTCGGATTGGTGAGGAACGGCACGGCCGGCACGTCGCTCGCGCAGTGGGTTTCCTCGTTTATCTGTCCTGGGCTGGGGCAGTCGCGTTCTTCGTAGTGGATTTCTTCGGCGGGGACGCCCCAGAGCCTCACGCTCGCGCCGGTCACCGATTCAACCGCCGAACTGTTCAGCACTTCGGCCGTGACCCCGTAGTCCGAGCCGGTCCGCACATATGCGTCTATATGCACCGTGACGTAACCATTGAAACGGGCACCAAGCTGTGCCGCCAACCCGTTGGGCGGAACTAGGTTGTAGATGGGTGACACAGTGCCTTCGGGTTTCCGACCCGTGTAGACCGTGAGCACACCGACCTGTGAGGCGCCGCTGCAGTCGGCGTGCGTGACGTTATAGGGTGCGCACTTCGGCACGGCGTCTGGGTTGCCGATGAGCCCCGGAGGCAGTTCTGTGCGTACGTCCTTGACGTTCGTGTCAGCGCTGAGTTCTTCGAACGCGTTCGGCGAGGTGTTCAACGTGAAGCTGTCCTGCAGCTCGTACGGGTGGCCTCCAGCCTGCGTGTAGTCGTGACCTTCTTCATCGAGCGGAGCGAACGAGAACGAGGCTACCCCGAAGGTCGCGAACGTGTGGTCTTCGCCCGTCGCCACGCCCGCGCCGCTCGTCGCGATGAAGCGGTAGTGGTAGGTAGTATCCAACTGCAGGCCGGTGAGCGTCGCCACGGCGCTGCGTTCGCCGGCTTCCCATCCCACTTCGTTGGCGCACCACGCGCTAGCTGCGTCGCCGTAGCCATCGGCCTGGAATTCCGTTTCATCGACGTACTGGACCTCGCACGTGGTCGGGACGCCGGACGGGTCGATCTGCGCGCGGATGGTCGCGGTAGTGGTCGCGGCGGTTGCGCTCTCGCTGTCGATCGCGGGCGGGCCGAACACGTGGTCTTCTCCTTGATCGGTGCCATTCGCGTTCGACGCCACCAACCGGAAGTGGTAGGTGACACCTTCAGCGAGACCTGTCACATGGGCATCCACGTTGGTCGCACTCTGATAGGGGGCGGTCGGCGCGCAGGGAGCCGACTCCCCATAGGCCGTAGAGGTGCCGAATTCGAACTTGCATTCGGTCACTTCCCCACCACCTGCCGGATCGACGCGACCGGTCAGCGTGGCGCCCGTCTTCTCGTCTTCGGTGGCGGCAACTGAGACGTCCGGTAGGATCACGTCCGGTCCGAACATCTCCACCGTGCCCTTTCCTAAATCGGCGGCATACAGTGTCCCGCTCGGACCAGCGCTGAGGCCGACCACCTTTTCAACATCGCCCGCGCCGAACGCATCCAGCAAAGACTGCGAGACGGGACTGGAGGGGTCGTACTCGCGGATCTCCGACGGCGACTGATCATCACCGGTGTAGATGTGCCCATCGATCGGATCGAATGTCACCGTACCTGGTGAGTGTTCGTCGAGGACGCCAGCGAATTCCGTGGAGGAGAACGCATCCACGTTGACTCCTGGACTGATGAGCGGAATGGCATTGTCAACGTAAAGGTGGCCAGCGTCCACAGCTATAGAGTTCGGTTCTTGGATGTGCGGGTCCACGAACTGCCCCGCGTACGCGCCGGTGGGACTGAAGCGGTCGATCACCTTGTGCGCGAAATCAGCGACGTACACGTTCCCGCTGGCGTCCACCGCGACACCGGTCGGTTCCATCGATTCTGCGGGTGTCGCGCTACCAGTGATCTGGCCGAGGTACTCCCCTGCTTCGTTGAACTTGTCGACCACGCCAGCACCGGGGAGGGCGACATACACGTCGCCTTTGTTCACAGAGGACGAGTCGTCGACGGCGAGACTGCCGCTGGCGAACGTCGAGAAGGACACCAGTTCGAGTGAGTCCTGAGGCGTGCTTGCTCCCGTGATCTGCACCCCTGCGTATTCGCCCTTCGAGTTGAACTTGTCGATGACACCTTCGTGGCTATGGTTCAGCTCGCCGACGTACACATCCCCGCTGCTCGGTCCGCCGGAGTCATCGGTGGCATCAGAGAGCACGATGGCAAACGGCCCTGCTGGCGCGTCGGCTCCGTTGAAGCTCCCCAGGAACGCGTGTGTGATATCTGCCGATGCAGGCGCGCCCGCCAGCACCAGCCAGGAGACGAGCGTACAGACCATCGCCAATGAGAGCCGTGCTCGCCTCACGCCACTGGTCGCGCCGCTCATCGCTTTGCCCTGCGCGCCGCGCGGCCATAGCGCTTGCGCGCGCTGCGTTGGCACGCCCGCCGCCTCTTGCGCGTCGGCTGCCTACGGCACGCCTTGAGCGCTTTCGCGAGCTTCTGCGCCCGCGTCAGTGGCTTGCTCTTGGCGGCCGGCTTAGGTGGTGAGGCAGGTTCCAACACCGTCAGGTTGCCGGAACCGCTGAACGTCGCGCTGGCGGGCAATTCGAACGCGGCAACGGCTTCGGGGGCGCCCCGGCAGCCTTCGCCGCCGCACGGCGGCGCGGACGCTGGCGGTTCAGAAAAGCCGCCGTCCACACGCGCGTCATAGATATCGTACACGTCGTCTTCGTCGCGCGGCAGCAGGGGCTGCGCGGTCGCGAAGAACACGTCGCTGCCGCTCGGCGTCGCATCCATGAAGTAAGAGGGCGCTTCGCTCGTACCGCTCGATATCAGGTACAGGCTCCCGGCCTCGTACTCGTACACGTCGCGCTGGCCGTTGGTGTCCTGCGGCAACAACCCTTCCGCGGTTTCGAAGAACACCTGCCCGGCATCCGAGACGTTGCGCTGCGGGTAGTAGCTGCTCGGTTCTGAAGCGCGGTCGGGCGGCCCCGGCCAGCGGATCGCCGCGCCGCTCGCGCGCGGCGGGCCCGCCGGGTTGCACGAGACACAGGCGAGCCGGTCGCTCACAGCTTCGTAGAGGAAGATCTCCTCGTCGGCATCGCCGGTGATCACATCGGTGTTGTCATAACCGGTTAGCGGCAGGATCGAGTTGAAACCGACGAACGCGCCGTTCTCGGACACCCTCGCGGTGGTACCTGGTCTACCTGCACGGGCACCGCCGGATTCGCAGCCTTCGTTCGACGCCCAGTCGCAGGAGTCGCTCGCCGCGAGCGTCGCGATGAACATGGTCGCTCCTTCGTGTAGGAGGTAGAGGTTCGGCTCGCCCGATTCGGCCTGTGCGCCGACGCTGTTCTGCTGGGCGCCGGTAAGTGACGTCGCAGCGACGAAGTAGACGTAGGAGCCGTCTTCGCTGATGCCGCTCAGACCCAGGACGTCCGCGGGTTCGGCGGTGTCAGTTGTCATGTCGCTCAGGCGTTCACCGGATGACTTTTCGAAGTCGTATTCGTAGAGGTCTGGCTTGCCTGATTCTGCCGTGGCTGTGGGCGTAAGGCGGCTTTCGTCGGTGAAGAACACCTTCGTGCCTTCGGCGTTCGCCGCCAGGAACTTACCCCCGCCCGCGGCGCCCGAGCCGCCCTGAGGCACATCCAGCTCAGTCGTGCTGGTCCCATTTTCGCGCACGTACAGACCACCTTGCGCTTCGAAGAAGATGCGTGCGCCACTGGCCGAGACGGCGTGCCTGAAGTTCGCCACATTGCTTTCTTCTCCCCGCGCTATGGACGCTTTCGTGGCACCCGCGAGCGCGCCCTGAACCGGTGCGCCATCCGGCAGGATGCTCACCAGTCGCACCGCGGGCGTCTCGCCTTCGCTCCATTCATACAGCTCGTCGTGGCCTTCCCAGCATTCGCGTTCCTTCTTCGCGCATGCTTCTTGGACGCGGGGCGTGATCCTTTCGGCGGCTTGCACCAGCGGCAGTTCCTCTTCGAAGACCACATGGCTGAGGTCGCTCGAGCCTGCCAAGAAGCTGGCGTAGAAGAAACTTCGATCTGCTTCGGTCGCCGTCGGCACCGGAGCCGACGTCGGTGTGACGTTCACGAGCGAGTATGAGTGTGCAGTCTCGTCCTGCAGGAACAGATTCTGGAACCCTTCCATCTCCATGAAGCCTTCGGGCTGATCGGCGGCGAGTCTCGGTTCATCATGGCCGCATTCCAAGGTCTGATCTTCAAAGCTCGACCTTGTTTCCGAATTCTTTCCCTCCTGTGCGTCGCCGTCCGCCAGCACGCCGCGCGATAGGTCGGCCGACCAGCCGACGACGCCGATCACAAACGGGCATCCGACCCCGCCCTCTGCCGACTGCGGGGGGACGACGTTTTCGCTCGACCATCCGTCTGCTCCGCGTGTCGAGAGATACTCAAGCCCGACCGAGGAGGAGCCCGGCAGCGAGTATTCAGAGTTCCACGTCAGCCGTTCACCGTTTTCCGCCGCGCGCACGGCCTCGCCTTGCATGTTCGGCTCCTGCTGGGAGTGGGAGCCGCCTTCTTCGGCCATCGGTTCCCCCGAGTCCTTGTCCGTCGGGGTGACCAACTCGTAGGCCCGGCAGTCGGGCAGATTGGTCGAGCCCTGTTCAGCGCGACGCGCTTCGTTCGAGCACCCTTCCGCGGCCCCCGCGGCGGGCGTCACGAGCAGCACGCAAGCGGCGAGCGAGCACAGCGACGCTCCTGCGACCATCGTCTTCAAGCGCGATCTCATTTGAATCCTCACCTTCATCTGCCTCCCGATCTCCTCGGCGCCGGACTTGAACGTGGCCTCCCGTGCGTGAAACAGGCGTGGGAGACGATGTTGCCCGCCAGAGCCCACTCCTCTCCAAGTTTGAGCTTTTATGAGCCTACGCCGTTCACCTCTCTCATCGAACATTTTCAACAACTACCAACCATTCTCGACAACACGAGCACATATTCCTTCACGCCTG
>Ga0335075_10016801_pt1 | contig 10903 bp, 12 predicted proteins | sample Lox_Sample_24_FD_206723 | JGI IMG/M metagenome (GOLD analysis project Ga0335075, IMG submission 206723) | Soil microbial communities from Loxahatchee National Wildlife Refuge, Florida, United States - Lox_Sample_2.4 | ecosystem: Environmental > Terrestrial > Soil > Wetlands | place: USA... | reverse complement strand
AATGCACGAAGCGCTATTTCCCGAAAAGCGGGCGCGCCGACTTTGCCGCTTGTTGCCTACGCGTTGACCGACAGGCCGCCCTTACTGGTGAAGGCCAAGCGCGAGCGCGACTGGATGGACGCGACGCCTGTGCATTTCGCGTATCGCTGCCTTCCCATGGTGATCGCCAACCAGTCGGGTTGGATGATTCTCAATCGTCACAAGATCGCTGTCACCTGGAATGGCGGACCGGATACGGGAGCGCTCAAAATCGATTTTTTGAGCGGTGACGAACAGCACAACGCCGTGAGTCTGTTTGGTTGCGGCATCCTCACCTTTACGATCGGTTATCTGTTTCGCACACCGCCTGGGTACAATCTGTACGTTCGCGGCCCGGCCAACATGCCCAAAGACGGCATCGTCGCGCTCGAAGGTATCGTCGAAAGCGATTGGACCGAGGCAACCTTCACGATGAATTGGAAAATCACCCGCCCCAATCACCCATTGGTCTTTGAGGAAGGAGAACCGATCGCGATGGTCTCACCAATGAAGCGCGGGGAGATCGAAAGCTTCCGTCCTGAACTGCGCAATTTAACCGAAGATCCAAACCTCGCCGTGCTGCATGCGGAGTGGGCGCGCTCGCGCGCAGCGCATAACGCCGACCTGCGGGTGCCGAACTCGGAAGCCCGCAAACAAGGTTGGCAGCGCCATTATTTTCGCGGCGAATCAATCCGCAAGGAGCCCACGTTCGAGCACCAGACCAAGCTCGCACTGACTGAATTCGAGGACAACCGAGCAGAGCCAACGAAAGCGGATGCGGGCCTCGCTGCTAAACCTATTGGTTCCTCGTAAGGCGTGCCGTTACAGGCGGTGGTCGCTCGTCGCGAATGGCCCCGTGAGAAAGGTCCTGCTTGCGGGCGACGGCCCCTCGCCGGCCCGCCGAAATGCGACCTTGTTAAGCATGCTTCTTGGGGTTCACGGCGGATATCGGGGGCTTGGGCTGCCTATGACAATGGATGCTACCTCGTGTTGATTGGTTGATCGCGGTCCTAGCCGTTGCCGCACTGCTCGCGTCTGCCGTCTGGGCAGCGAATCTCGCGCGACCGGCATCCGTGCTCACGCCGCGGCCGCGAATGGTTGAAGTCCGCTAACGACTCGCTCCTTTCGTCGGGCCGGGCGGGATGATTGCGTTCTTAGGCGTGCACCTGAACGTCGATTATCGCCATCGCCTGGTCCCTCTCCGTTGCCCGCGAGCATCCGTGCCGCGGTGGCCAGTCAAGACGGGGCAATCGCCCGCGGGAGATTGGGTCTTTGGCTGGCATCGCCCGATGTGGTTTTCCAGGTCGAAGGACCTCTCAGGGCCGGTCCAGCCTACCGGCCCTGGGATTGCCGTGCCCGCGTTGACGATCGAGACGGCTCGGCGGGTGGCGCCGCGCTCGTCAACTCGCGCCACAGGGCGACCGCGGCCGCCATCAATGCCGGGCCGACAAACAATCCGAGAAAGCCCATGCTTTCCAACCCGCCGAGGATGCCGAGAAGTACCAACAGGAAGGGCAAACGCGCGGCGCCCCCGATCAGGAACGGGCGGATGAAATGGTCGGCCGCGAAAACAACGATGCTGCCGGAGGCGATGACAACGATCGCGCCGGCCGTGTTGCCGATGCTGAACAGATACAAGCCGGCGAGGCCATAAACGACAGGGGCCGCGAACGGGATAATCGCGGCGACGCCCGTAACAGCGCCAAGCACAGCCGCATGCGGCAACCCGACGGCAAAATACAATGCCCCGAGGATCATCCCCTCCGCCAAACCGACCAGTACCAGACCAGTGACTGTGCCATGCACGGCCGCGATCACTTGCATGGCGATGCGTTCGCCACGCGGACCGAGGAGCTGGTCACTGAGGTAACGTAGTTGGGTCGTTAGCGCGCTGCCGTCGCGAAACAGGAAAAAGACGGTCAAGAGCGTGAAGAAGAACGTGACCACACGATGTACGATTTCCCGGCTGTATCCGCGCGCCGACTCGATCATCGCCTCCGAATGCATTCGGCCAAACAGCGATTCAGCCGTTGCCGGGTCGCCGAGATTGGTGCGCCACCAGTCGGCGATGCTTGGGCCGATCATCGGCAGCTGAGAGACCCAATCGGGCGGCTGTATGCCGTCATGTCGGGCGGTACGAATAAACTCGATGATGACCGGTGACTCCTTGGCAATGGTGGTTCCCAGCAGCACGACCGGCGTGATGAAGATCAGCGCGATCGCGATCGTCAGCAGCAGTGGCGCGAATTCGTGCCCGGCTCGGTTTGGGAGCCACCGCAGCAATCGGCCGTAGAGCGGCCAGAGGGCGATCGCGAAAACCGTCGCCCAAATCAGAGCACTGAGAAATCCCCACAAAATCCACAAGCACGCGGCCAGCAGTGCCGTTGTGATCGCGACCCGGGCGACGAACTGTGACGACAGCGATGACCCCGGCGCTTCGGGACTGGATCTCATGCTCTGACCTTTCGAAATCTCCGCTCTTGGCGGCTCAATCCTAGACCAAGCGGAGCTTGCGGAAGCGTTGGGGCCTCGTCCATCCTCCTTCACTCCTTATTCGGCCTTGGAGCGGCATCATGGCGATCACCTTCACTCCGCCGAGTGCTCCGGGATCGACATCAGTCAGAAGCTGAGCCGGGACGAGGCCGAGGCTATCGATGCCGGCATGGAAGATGCGGTCCTCGTCTTCCATCGCGACACGCCGCCGACAACCGAGCAGCAGATCGCCTTCACACAGAACTTTGGCGAGCTCGAGCCGCCCTACACGCAGGTGCGCAGCCGCGAAAGCGGGTCGCGTCTGGCAACCCGGACCTGTCCGACATCTCCAATTTCGGCTCGAATGGACAGCTGGCATGGCGAGCGGGTATCGTGACGGAATCGCCATAGCCCGTCGCAAAGACAAAAGGTATTCCGCGCCGCGACAAAGTATCGGCGAAGGCGTCGGACGTGGTAATTCCCAAAGCGCGCATGAAGCCTTATGTGATCTGCCACATGAACATGAGCGTCGACGGCCGCATCTGGCACAGCCGTTGGCGGCCGGGCGAGAACCGGATGACCGGGCTGTTCGAGCGCATCCACGAACAGCTCGGCAACGGCTCCTGGCTGATCGGCCGGGTCACCGGCAGCGAATACGCCAAGGCCGACGCGTATCCCGACCATACCGACCAGACCTACCCGCGCGAGCCGTGGTTCGCCCGGCGCGACGCCGCGGCTTACGGCATCGCGCTCGATGCCCGGGGCAGGATCGCCTGGGGCCGTTCGGATATCGGCGGCGACCCGATCGTCGCGGTGCTGACCGAGCAGGTCTCCGACGCGCACCTCGCGGGGCTGCGCGCGGACGGCGTGTCCTACATCTTCGCCGGCCAACGCGAGCTTGATCTGCCGCTGGCGCTAGAAATTCTCAATCGGGAGCTGGGGATCGACCGCCTGCTGATCGAGGGCGGCGGCAGGTCAAACGGGTCATTCCTGCGCGCCGGCCTCATCGACGAGATCAGCCTCACCGTCTGCCCGGCGATCGACGGCGCGCGCGGCGGGCCGCACGTCTTTGATTCCAGCGAGGAGATCACCGGGCCGTCAGCGCCCGTTAAATCGATGATTTTGGCAAGCAGCGAGGTGTTGGAAGACGGCGCGGTCTGGTTGCGTTACCGGCTGCAGAACGACTGACCCGCCATCCGCCTCGTCCTCCTTGGCCGGACTTGATCCGGCCATCCACGTCTTCTCGTGCAAGCCTCGGTAATGAAGACGTGGACCCCCGGGTCAAGCCCGGGGGAGGCGAAAATCGAACGAACGGCTCGACGTCAGGACTTGCAGAATTCGAGATCGCTGTTGAGCCGGTCGCGATGGGTCTCAGCGAGCCCGTGCGGCGCGTCGGGGTAGATTTTGAGGATCGCCTCTGGGACCAGCTTCACGGTCGCGCGCGCCGACGCGTCGACCGGGACGATCTGATCGTCGCTGCCGTGGATGACCAATGTCGGCACGTCAATTTGCGTGCCGTCCTTGGTCATGACCTTGCCCACGGCAAGCCCCTCGTTTACGCCGCCTGATCAAACTGGGTTGCCTCACGGCGCCGAAGCTGCGCGCGAAGCTCGGCGGCCTGGCGCTCCAGGTCCTCGGCGGCGCGCAACCGCGCGTCCCAGATCCAGAGGCTGCCGGCATGGTTCGCATTGGCGCGGTGCCAGGCGGCCAGTTCCTCCAGCCGTTCGATCGAATTCGTTCCGAGGTGGTTCATCGTCGATCTCCTTTGCGATTTGGCGGACCACCCGGTCCGCTGTCAGGTTTCGTAAAGAACCAGGCGCATCTCTCGGTTACGTCAGCCCCTCACCAGCCACGGCTCGACGATTTCGAGCCTCAGACCGTCGCGCGGGGAGCCGACATAGTCCGGCCAGATTTCGGTGAGCGGGATTGCGATGCGATAGGCGGGAGCCGATGCGCACCGCCCCTCGCCATCTCTGCTGCCGTCATGCGGCTCGACGATGGCTTCGACGGTTCCCCGCTTGCCGCGCAGGTAGAACGGCATGCTGCGAAACCCGACCGCCGAGCGCCACGATATACGGACGTGATCACCGGGGCGGAATGTCGGCTGATCGTCGAGCACCAGGACATCATCGTCTGCGTAGCGAGCACTTTCGGCGGATGTCACGACCGGGCCTCTTGCCAAATACGACCAGGACGATCCTGGGCTTGGGCAAACCGCCAATCTTTCGCGATCGTCTGTCTGCTGTTCCAATCGCACTGCGGCATCGGCTCGGATCGGCACGACATTTTCCTCCCGCACGGCGCTGTCGCTCTCACGCCGCAACCAGCGGCCGCGCGCGCTCGTTGGCGCGCCAATCCACGCGATCGTCATTGTGCTGGACCTTGCCGCAATGGCGCTGGCGCCAAGCCCGTGGCGGCTGTCCGACAAAGCGCTTGAACACGCTGGTGAAGTGCGACTGCGTCTGAAACCCGACCGACAGCGCGATATCGACCAACGATTCACGGTCCTCGGCCAGCATTTCCTGGGCACGTTCGATGCGGCGCCGCAGCAGATATTCATGCGGCGGCAGACCGGTCGCGGCGCGGAATTGCGCGGCGAAATGCATGCGGGTCAGTCCCGCCGCGGCGGCGAGATCGGCGAGGCTGACGGTCTCCGCGAGGTTGGCCTCGACATATTCCATCACCCGCCGCAACCGCCAACGCGCCAGCTCGGCAACCTTCGGCCGCGCGCCGCCTTCCGCAGCGCGGCGCGGCGCGGCAAGCAAGCGCGCCACGATCGCCGTGCTGATGCACTCGACATAAAGCTGTCCGCAGGCCCCGCCGATTTCATCGGCCGCCACCAACGCCCGCGCCAACCGCTCCACGACCGGGTCTTGCGTGAATGCCGGCCCCGAGCGCAGCGGCGTCGCCTCGGACTCCGAAGCCTCGCCGCCCAGTTTCGCGATCAACACATTGGGGACATGCAGATGAAGGACGTCATATGCCCCGCGGAAGAGGCAGCGGGCCTGCGCGCCCGGCTCGGTAACCTGCAATGTTCCGGGCGTCACCGGCCCGTCATGCAGAATCCGTCCGCCGACCGACATGCGAACATCCTCGTTGCGCAGGACGATCGACACGAGATGTTCGTCGGCGGGTGTCTCGGCGCTCACCTCGCGCGTCTGCTGATCGAGCGCGCGCCACCGCGTCACGGTCACTTTGGGCTCGGCAGAACGCGAACGGGCCGCCGGCCGCGCGCGCCAGGTTACCTCATCCTCGACGATGTTTGCTGGGTCAGAGCCGTACCCCCTGATTGGAAGCATCGGCACCAAGGCTGCGATTGCTGTAGAACCGTGGTTGAACATGGCTCACCTCCAGGATGAGCCGGTTATATCCGCCGCCGAGGTGCTGAATCTTTGGGGTGATGATGAATAAATGTAAAAAAGTTCGACCACCTGAACAAATCTGAAAAGCTGATTTTTCAGGCTTCAGGTTTCAGAAAACATGCGCGTCAAAGGCGATCTTTCAGGATCAAACCGCCGATGTTCTCATCGCACGGCACAAATGTCGCCGCTTCTCGAACAACCTGCGCGGCGTCCCCTTATGAGTCCCATGGCGCGCATTGCCGCGCGACAGTCCGTACGAGGGCGACAGCCATGCCAAAAAAGCCACTGGCGAAACTCTGCACCGCGCAACTAAAGCGGTTCGACCGCATCGCCGGCGATTTGAATGTCGTGCTGGTGATGTTCGTGATCGGGTTGGCAACCTTGGACCTGACCTTTGTCGCGAGCCAAAAGTTGCTCGATTACTTGCCCGAGCTGACACACGCGACCTCGATCGACGGATCGAGCGGGTCATCAAATGCCACGTCGACCGTGGCTCGGTGACAGATCGGCAATACGTCGAGCGGTGTCAGTTCCGTCGATAAACTTGGTTTGCCACGGAATATGACGCCAAGTCAAAAAACGGCGCGTGAACGCGCGCCGTTGTGACACATCATCAGTTTGTTGTGTGATTTCGCATCGCGGCGGCGATTACCAACCCGGCGGGCCGCTTAAAGATCGCCCCCAAATTGTCATTCCCGCTTTCGGGGGAATGACAGCATCATCCAAAACTCTCCGTTTCAGACAGCGCTCAGGCCGCCATCCGCAACTTCTCGCGGCCGCGGGACAGGCGGGAGCGGATCGTCCCGACCCTGACGCCGACAACCTCCGCCGCCTTGTCGTAACGCATTCCGTCGAGGCCGATGAGGAGGACGGCGGTCCGTTGCGTCGCCGGCAGCTTTTTCAGCGCGCGGTTCAAGTCACGCAACTCCAGCCCCTTGTCCTGGCTCGGCGGCCGTGTAAGCGAGCCGCTGATCTTGCACAGCTCGGCGATGCCGCGTTCGCGCACCGAGCGGCGGATTTGGTTGACGTATTGGTTATGCAGGATCGTGCATAACCAGGCGCGCAGATTGGTCCCTTCCTGCCACAGATGCTGCTTGTCGAGCCCGCGCACGAGACTTTCCTGCACGAGATCCTCGGCCAGCTGAGCATCGCGCGTGAGCTTGAGCGCGTAGCGCTGCAGGCACGGTATTTCGGCCTCGAACGCCTGACTGATATCGGCCATCACAACCCTCCTCACAGCGACTGTTTGTGTTCCAGCAGGTGCCGCGCCATGCGCTGAGCCACCGATGCCGCAGACGCTACGTCACCGTGAGGGCGAGGGTCTTTTCTAAACCCACTCCCGTTTTAAGTTTCGCACTGCGCGTTGATAAGAGGCGCGCTTCTCACTCATCGTGCGATCTCATCAAACCGCATGCGGCGGTGAAAGACGGTGATGATCACGATCTCGTAGGATCATTTCATTGCACAACCGTCACCCGTCCGTCACCAAACGGCATTGGGCGCGCGACGTGCGATGGAGTCGCTTTCCCCAACCAATGAGGAGCAACGACGATGCGGATCAATTCAGCCTATCTGCTCGGTATCGCGGTGGTGACGCTGCCCTTGCTGTCGACCGCGGCGTCGGCCGCCTACCCGACGAACGCGACCAGCGATCAGTCAACCCAGCTGGCCCAGGCCGCGACCAACTGCCCGCCCGGCACGTACTGGGAAAACGGCGGCTATGTCGCCGACGGCAAATGGCGCGATGGCCATTGCGCCAGCAACAACGGGCGCCAGTAAACGATCGACATTCCGGGAAGGCGATCGACCCGCCTCCCCTAAACGCCATCAAAGAACATTATCTTCAGCCCACGGACTTTGTTCCGTGGGCAATTCACATCTGAAACGCCCCTACAGGATCACTTTTACCGACAGCGCGAGGACCAGCGCGTTGGGACGCGAGGCATAGCCGCTGGGGTCTGTGTCGTATTCCAGGCCCGGTCTCATCTGCAGCCAGGGTCCCAGCACGATATTGTAATTGAGTTCCCACTGGTTCTCGGTCGCGTTCTGCTGAGGCTTACCGTTGAGCCGTTCGTAAGCGACGAGCCGCGGGTTCGCGTAAGCCGCGACCCAGCCGAAATTCACGGTGTCGAGATCGCGGCCCTCAAACGTCCCCTTGTACGACATGCCGAAATGATAGGTCTGTTTCAGCTGACTGGTGTTCTGGTCGCCGACTGCGTCAAAGCCCGAGATCGATAGGCCGCGATTGGGGTTCGCCGTCTCGCTGAAGATTTTTTGCTGCATCTCGAAATAGTAGCCTTCGCGCCCCTTGTCTTTCTTTGCCGGCTCGAACTGATCGGAGACGCGCGAGGTGTCGTTATAACCGCCGATCTTGTAGATTCCGGTGTAGCGCGGGTCGGTCGAGGGCTGCCACATGAGCTCGGTCGGAAACTGGACGCCGGTATTGCCGTTAAAGCCGAGCTTCCAGCCATTCCCTTCCTGCGGGATGGTCGGGTTGACCTGAAAGATGCCGGTCTGGAAATACAGCGTCGGCATCGGCGAATAACGAATTCGCCCGCCCCAGCGACCGCTCGGGTCATCGTCCCAGCCGCTGTCATACGGCATCGTCAGCGGATGCCCGCAATAGGCGTTGGAGATGTAGTTACAGAATGCCGGCAGACTGCCGAAATCCTTGCCGAGCGGGTAGAAGCCGCCCTTGACGTTGATCGTGTTGTCCCAAAGCGCCTGCGCGAACGAAATCTCATTGAGGCGGAAATTGCGGCCCTGGCCGTAGGTTTCTTGCGTCTGGAAAAAGCTGCCGATCTTGTCGGTGCCGGGGTTGCGGCCGTCACGCTTGGTCATCCAGATGCGGAACGTGCCGCCAGGGTCGACATCGTAAAACTTGCCGAGATCGATATCGGCGCCCCAGGCGAGCGTGTCCGCCCAAGCGGTGGTGACGCCCTTGTAGCCGTTGAAATTGCGCACCGGCTCCATGGTCAGCCAGGTCTGCCAGTTGATCCCGTTGTCTTGCAGCTTGGTCCGCGTACCGCCCCAGTCCCCGGTCATCGTCGGCTGGGCGAGCCAGTTCTGCAGGTTTTCTAGGGGATCACTCAGAGCCAGGTTCTTGGGAGGATCCGCCGGTGTCAGAGGGCCCCCGACAGCATAGGTTTGCGCGCGCGCGCAAGGCGAAAAGGCGATCAAGCCGAGCCAGGCGACGGCCAGACACCCATACCGACCGCGGCGCGATATCCCGACCGACGGCCAAAACCCCCGCAACACCGTACGGATGGCGACAAATGCGGACATCCGGCGTCTCCCCCTCGTTTTGCGGCAACGATCTTTTTTCTTGGCGGCCACCTCTTTCCAAGCGACACGCGATTAGCAAAATCGCACGGCGATGCGGCGGAGCAAACGTTCGCGTTGCACGTTAGCAGAAGCGAGCGGCGTGCGATCCCGCAATCCCCGTGATATCGCAACAGACGTCGCGCGCGCGGTGCCACATATAAGCCCCAAGAATGGGGATAGTCGCCGACGGGAGGGATGTCCGTGAGTACACCAGCAGTTGATCAGCGCGGGCTCGACAAGCCGTCATACAGCAACCGCTGGACGAGACTGGCGCCGATCGTCTTCATCACCTACAGCCTCGCTTATGTCGACCGGGCGAATTACAGCATCGGCTCGGCCGGCGGCCTGTCGGGCGATTTGGGCATTACCGGGCAAGCGGGCGCACTGCTCGGCGCCCTGTTCTTCCTCGGCTATTTCCTGTTCCAGATCCCCGCCGCCTGGTACGCGGAGACCCGCAGCGCCAAACGGCTGATGTTCTGGAGCCTGTTGGCCTGGGGGGTCCTGGCCGCGGCGACCGGCGCCATCACCGACATCAACCTGCTCTACATCGACCGTTTCCTGCTTGGCGTGGCGGAAAGCGTCGTGCTGCCGGCGATGCTGATTTTTCTCAGCCATTGGTTTTCGAGCGCGGAACGGTCGCGCACCAACACCATCCTGATCCTCGGCAACCCGGTGACGGTGCTGTGGATGTCGATCGTCTCGGCCTATCTGGTGAACGCGATCGGCTGGCGCGGCATGTTCATCGCCGAGGGCCTCCCAGCGATCATTTGGGCGTTTATCTTTGTCCGGCTGGTGCAGGACGAGCCGACGGAGGCGTCCTGGCTCGACCCCCGCGAACGCGCCGAGCTCGAACAGCGGCTGCGCGAGGAACAGCAACGGTTAAAGCCGGTCAAGAACTATGGCGAGGCGTTCCGCTCACCGCTCGTGATCGCACTGGCGATCCAATATTTTTGCTGGAGCATCGGTGTTTACGGCTTTGTGCTGTGGCTGCCCTCGATCCTGCGATCGGGCAACCAGATCGGCATCGTCGAGGTCGGCTGGCTGGCGGCGGTGCCGTATCTGCTGGCGACGCTGTTGATGCTGATCGCCTCGCATTACTCGGACCGCACGCAAAGCCGCAAAGCCTTTGTCTGGCCGTTCCTGATCATCGGCGCGCTGGCCTTCGCCGGGTCGTTCCTGCTCGGCCAGTCGAATTTCTGGGTGGGCTTTGTCCTGCTCGCGATCGCCGGCGGTGCGATGTACGCACCCTATGGCCCGTTCTTCGCCTGGATCGCCGAGCGCCTGCCGCGCAATGTCGCCGGCGGCGCGATCGCGCTGATCAACAGCTTTGGCGCGCTGGGGTCATTTGTCGGTTCCTACGCGGTCGGCTGGCTCGACGCGGCGACCGGCACCCCCAAGGTTTCCTACCTCCTGATGGCGGGTGCGCTGCTCGTCAGCGGTATCATCACGCTGGCGGTGGGCGCCGAACAGGTCCAGGCTGCGGACACGGGCCAATTGGCGCCGCAGCCCCACCTCCACGCCCGAGGCCGCTGATGAAACCCGATATCCTGATCGTCGAATCGATGATGCCCGAGACCGAGGCGCAGCTCGACGCCGCCTATCAGGTCTACCGGCTCTACAATGCCCCGGATCGCGCGGCGCTGCTCAAGGAAGCCGGCCCGGTGGTGCGCGGGATCGCCACCGGCGGTCGTCTCGGCGCCAGCGGCGAGATCATCGACGCGCTTCCA
>Ga0335075_10016799_pt1 | contig 10904 bp, 12 predicted proteins | sample Lox_Sample_24_FD_206723 | JGI IMG/M metagenome (GOLD analysis project Ga0335075, IMG submission 206723) | Soil microbial communities from Loxahatchee National Wildlife Refuge, Florida, United States - Lox_Sample_2.4 | ecosystem: Environmental > Terrestrial > Soil > Wetlands | place: USA... | reverse complement strand
AAGCGACAGACCGATCTGCAAGGTCAGCGCCGCCATACAGAGGACATTGAAGAGAGCAAAAGATCGTGATTCCACGGCCAAGTGCGTCCAGCGGTAGAGCATGCCGGCCAGCGGCGCTCCCAGGTTGCCTCCCGCCGGCAGCAGCGACCATTGGCCGTAGTACAGGCGCAGCACGCCCAGCCACAGCGACCAAAGCAGCAAAGCAGCGAGCAAGCCGGCGAGCCAGCGCCGGTCCACCTGCGAAGATCGAAGAGCAAACAGAAGGACGAGGAGCACCACGGCGATGTTCTGCTCGCGGCTGAACAGCGTGGCGGCGGCGCAGAGGGCCGCCGTCCACCAGGGCCAGCGCCGCAACCAGGCGATCAGCAGGGCCGCCACGCTGAGCGTGGACAGCACGTCGGTCAAGTTGCGCAGGGCGGGCATGCCGGCGTTGACGGCGAACGGCAGCAGCACGCCCCACCACGGATTCAGTCCGTAACCGCGCGCCGCCGCCGCGCCGAGAGCGGCCAGGGCGGCGATGGCCAGCAAATTGACCAGCGGCATGGCCCAGAGCAGACGATGGGCGTCGCCGCCGCTGAGCAGCCAGCTCAGCGCCGGATAGAGGATACGCGCTTGCCGGATGGCGGGAGCATCGATGCCGAGATCGTGGCGGCGCCAGGGAGCGCGGGCGATGGCGTAATAGAATTGGCCATCGTAACCGTTGCGGTCGAAGCCGGTGCCGATGTACTCGTAGGGCGTTTGCCCCAGCCGCTCGCGCGCCACGCACACCAGCGACGACAGATCGCCGTGAAACGCCGCCACGTAGGCGGCGAGCACAATGGCATGAAAAACCGAAGCCGCCAGGGCCGGACCAACGAGGCGAGACATGACTTCCTCTGGTCAGGATCACGCGGCGCGGCGCACCTGTTGACGCAGGAAACCGGAGCAGCTCTGGATGACGCGACGCTGCTGGTCGGCGGTCAGCTCCGGGTAGATCGGCAGGGCCAGCACTTCGCCGGCCGCCTCTTCGCTGGCTGGGAAATCCCCCTTGCGGTAGCCCAGATGCCGCAGACACTCCTGCTGGTGCAGCGCCATCGGATAGTAAATCTCGCAGCCGATGTGTTCGGCTTTCAAATGGCGCACCAGGGCGTCGCGCTGGCCGTTGGCGACGCGGACAACGTACTGATTGAACGTATGGCGGCGATCCGGCCGGCGGACGGGACGCTTCAGGAAAGGGCTTAGGTGATGCTCCTCGATCAGGGCGTCGTAGCGCAGGGCGATGGCTTGGCGATTGCCGATCCAGCGATCCAGGTGCGGCAGCTTGACGCGCAGCATGGCCGCTTGCAGGGCATCCAGTCGCGCGTTCCAGCCGAGATATTTGTGATAATAGCGCGGCTCCATGCCGTGAACGCGCAGGCATTTCATGCGGCCGGCCCATTCCGGATCGCTGGTGACAACCATGCCGGCATCGCCGTAGCCGCCGAGGTTCTTGGTCGGATAGAAGCTCAGGCAGCCGAGACTGCCGAGACTCCCAGCGCGTTTGCCCTGGTATTCCGCGCCGAGCGCCTGAGCAGCGTCCTCGATGACGATCAAATCGTGCCGCTCGGCAATGCTCCACAAAGGCTCCATGTCGGCGCACTGGCCATACAGATGCACAACCAGGATGGCCCGCGTGCGCGGCGTGATCTTGTTCTCGACTTGCAGCGGATCCATATTGTAAGTGATGGGATCGATGTCGCTGAAGACGGGCCGCGCCCCGGTGCGGCAAACGGAGCCGACCGTGGCGAAAAAGGTGAAGGCCGGCAGGATGATCTCATCGCCCGGCCCCAGGTCGAGCGCGTGCAGGGCCAGCGAGAGCGCGTCGGTGCCGGAGCCGCAGCCGACGCCGTGCCCGACGCCGCAGTAGCGAGCTACCTCCGCTTCCAGGGCGGCGACCTCCGGTCCGAGAATGACCTGTCCGGAAGCCAGTACGCGCATCACGGCCGCCTCCAGCTCCGGCTGAAGCTCCCGGTATTGCGCCTGAAGATCGCACAGAGGAACGCCCACCCCCACATTCGCTGCCATGTGTCGGCTCCTTGTTCGGCTATCGGCCATCGGCCAAAGTTCGGCGGATCACCGTATGCCGGCGTCGATGGAATGTCAACGTCAATACAGTTGTCAGTTGTCAGTGAAGCAGCCAGCTCTTTTCTGATAACTGACAACTGACAACTTAATTGAGCTTGACCCCCTCTGCCGTAATTTGAATAATTCTCCCATTCCGGGATTTTCTGGCGTTCTGGGTCAGTTCAGGAGGAGCTGTCGATATGCTGTATTCAGGTAATGGCCACGCTACCGGCGAGATCAGCGACGTGTTGTTGCGGCAGCTCTCCGAGTCCCCCCAGGAACGCCTGGCTCTCTTGCATCACCTGCTTGGCGAAGCGGCGTGCCGGCAGTTGGGCATCTACCCCATCCCCGACGGCTTCAAGCTCTCGGTCGTGATCCCGGTTTACAACGAGGAGCGCTGGATTCGCGAGGTAGTGCGGCGCGTGCAGGCCGTGCCCATTCCCAAGGAGATCATCATCGTCGAGGATTGCAGCAAGGACGGCACGCGCGACATCCTTAAGGAAATGGAAGGCGGTGAGATCCGCGTCTTTTATCAGCCGTACAACCAGGGCAAGGGAGCCGCCCTACGGCGCGGCTTTCAGGAAGCGACGGGCGACGTCATCATCGTGCAGGACGCCGACCTGGAGTACGATCCATCCGAGTATCCGCGGCTGTTGCAGCCGATCCTGGAGAATCGCGCCGACGTGGTGTTCGGCTCGCGCTTCATCGGCGAGACGCACCGCGTCTTGTATTTCTGGCACTACATCGCCAACATGATGCTGACCCTGATGTCGAACATGTTTACCAACCTAAACCTGACCGACATGGAAACCTGTTACAAGGTCTTTCGCCGCGAAGTGCTGACGGGCATCACCCTGAAGTCCAACCGTTTCGGCTTCGAGCCGGAAATCACGGCCAAGATCGCGCGCAAGCGTTCGGGCCAGCCGTCGTGGCGCGTTTACGAAATCCCCATCAGCTATTCCGGCCGCACCTACGAGGAAGGCAAAAAGATCGGCCTCAAGGACGCCTTCAACGCTTTTTACTGCATCCTGCGCTATCGCTACTTCGATTGAAGCACTTTCGCCGGATGAAGCGTTTTCCGCTGCGGATCGAAGACCGCGATGGCCGCCAGCCGGTCCGCGCTATCGAAGACAGCTGTACAACACTCCTCCGAGCCCGAAGCGCAAGCAAGGGCGGGCGCTCCCTCGCTTACGCTTCGGGATTCGAGCAAAACCTTCTGTCCCTGACAAAGTCGCTTCAAATCGTTGTCCGGCAGCACGAGGCGCGGCAATTCGGCGACCGCCGTCTCCGCCGGCATCACTTGCGCGCGGACGGTGTCGGCATTGGAGTCGAGTGTCAGCGCCTCCTCGGCAGTGAACGGCCCAACGCGTGTGCGGCGCAGGCTCTGCACGAGAGCGCCGCAGCCCAGTCTCTCACCCAGGTCGCGGGCCAGTGAGCGGATATAGGTTCCCTTGCCGCAATCTACCTTCAGCTCCAAATAGGGATACGCATAATCCAGTATTTGGACGGCGTAGATGCGCACCGAACGCGGACGCAGCATGACTTCCTCGCCTCGACGGGCGAGGTCATAGGCGCGTCGGCCGCTAACTTTCGCCGCCGAGTAGGCCGGCGGCACTTGCTCTATCACGCCGACGAACGCCGCAGCGCACGCCTCGACGGCCGCCGCGGTGGGAGCGAGCGTCCCGGCCACCGGCGTGATAGTGCCATCCGCATCGTCGCTATCGCTGCGTGCCCCAAGCAGCAGCCGGGTGCGATAGGTCTTGTTCATGAGCTGGACATATTCGCTCAGGCGCGTGGCCCCGCCCAGGCAGAGAACGAGTACGCCGGTAGCCAGCGGATCGAGCGTGCCGGTATGACCGATGCGTGTTCGTCGCGGAAACCAACGCAGTACACGATCCACAACGGCCCGCGAGGTCATCCCGCCCGGCTTATCGAGGACGAGCAGACCATCGGCGATAGGAACATTCATAAGGGCAAGCTTCCTCATATCAAACGGACAACGACGAGGAGAAGTATAGGTCCGCGTCTCGTCCACACCAAGGAGGCCGGGCTTGTGGCACGGGTTCGCCCTTCCTTCGCGTGGCGTGGAGCAAGCTCCAAACGCCCGGCAGCACCCTTACGAAGAAGTAATCCATTTCCTGTTGCTGGGAGGTGGTGATGGATGTAAGCTTAAATCATCACGTTGATTGGGCGACAACGTGATATTCGGCCGGCATCTTCACCGATGTCGGCCGTTTTTTTCTTCACGTCCCAAACAACAGTGACTCGAAGCCGGGTCGAAGGCGACCTGGAGGGTTTCGCTCTGCCCTTGACGGCGATGTCCGGACTACCTATCTTTCATCCAACGGGCGCTTAGCTCAGTTGGCTAGAGCACCAGCTCGACAAGCTGGGGGTCACTGGTTCAAGTCCAGTAGCGCCCACTGACGTAAGGTTTGAAGTGAAACGGGGTTATGGCTTACGACCGCAACCCCGTTTCTGTCGACTTTGGCCGTTTGGTCCCTATCTGGTGCGCCGCCGAGGCCCGCCACGATCCACTAACGCAGGTTGCCGCACAGGTGCAGGATCAGGTTGCCGATGCCGTTGAGGCCCGGCTGGAAGTGGTGCCACACCTGCCTGTCATTCAGTTGATCCAGGCAGTGCTTGATGCGCTCCAGGGGGCTGTCCAGCTCGTGCGCCGCCGCGGCCCCAACGGCAGCGGCCATTTCGTCAGCAGTCATGCTGGTTCCCCTCGATCAAAGGTTGATGGACGCAAAGAGCGGAGAGAAATCTCACAACGGTCGAGGTAACAATCCTCACAGCCCTGCCCAGCGCCGAACCGTCTGGTGATGCGGCGACCATGCCTGCCACACCGACTCGGCCCAGCGCTTGACCGTCCTCTCGTGCTGGGCGAGGTCCGCCGCATTCCGCACGTTCAGAATCGTCAAGTTTCCAATGGGTGAGGGTGGATCGAGCCAGACGAGCTGTTTCCGATGTTCCAACACACTACGAATCCCTGCCATCGCTTTTTCGGATGAGAAGCCCCGCTCCAGCATGAGATAGAGGCTGACCAGATGCACGGCGACGGACTGAATGGACCTTCGGGAAGGCGTGCCCGGATGCTGAACGGAGTAGGCATCAACGGTCAGCCGGTGGACAGACGGGTAGCGATATTCGCCGTACTCCTTCGCCAGAACCTCGCTGTACACTGCCCAGCAACCAGCGGAAGCACCGAGGTAGGGATGCGTGGGGCCGTCCGATTCGGGAAAGATCGCTCCGCAGCCAGGACAGGATACAATCATCGGATCACCAATGGTAAAGCCACACCGTCGCTGTCGTTGGCGACGTGTACCGCTTCCTGGCGAACGGCGAGGACACTAACGGCAAAGATGTACTCTTTGAGGCGCTTGTAGATCGTTACGTCTGCGAGCGGCATGGCATTCAATCTGCAAAGAAACAGACACGCAGACCAGTGTAGCGGTTACGGCTGACAGGCACGTTGCCGAGACGGAACGCCGAGCGGCAGTAGCTCGGATAGTTGCTCCAGTTGCCGCCACGGATTACACGGAGCTTACCTCGCTCTGGCCCCTGCGGGTCCGTCACGTCCTCTTTCGGGTAATCTACAAACCAATCCTGGCACCACTCGGACACGTTGCCGTGCATATCGTGTAATCCCCACGCATTGGCGGGGAAACTACCGACCGGCGTGGTCTTCTCTCGGAAGGTTCCTTTCTTGCCGTTGCCGAAGATGTAATTGCCGTCGTAATTCGCCTGCTCCGTCGAAATGGTGTCGCCGAAATGGAAGGGCGTCGTGGTTCCCGCACGGCAAGCGTATTCCTATTCCGCCTCGGTCGGCAGGCGATACGCTTTCTTATCTTTGTCTTTCTTTCGCACCTTTTTGACAAAATCCTGGGAGTCATTCCACGAGACAGAATCCGCCGGCAGGTTTTTTTCGCCCTTGAAGTGGCTGGGATTGTTGCCCATAACCTCCTGCCATTGCTCCTGGGTCACGGTGTAGACGCCCATGTAGAACCCCTTGGTCAACCTGACTTTGTGCTGGGATTCGTTGTCCGAGCGAGGTTTTTCCTCCTTTGGACTTCCCATCATGAAGCTGCCAGGCGGAATCCACACGAACTTCATGCCAATGCTGTTCGTGTACTGCTTGGGCGGGTCTTTCTTCTCTTGAGCGGCAAGCGTAAGGCTGCCTGCCATCGTTGCAACGAGGGCGAAAAGGATGATGCGTGTCATGATTCACCTTTTGAGAACATTGGTTATATAGGGAGATAGTATACCACGTTTCGGGCAGCACACCGGACGATCTTCGATGTAACCCTCGTCTTCCGCTGAAACCGCACGAATCGCGGACGTAGCTCGCCTTCGCCGACTATCGAACAGCTCCAGCGCCGCATCAGCGAGCTGGAGGCGCAGCTGGCGCAACGAGAGGCGCATGATCCACGCCCCTCGCCCGCCTGAAAAGGTCAAGGCCAGGGAGAATCCTCCCGGTTCAGGGCGGTTGCCGATGGACGGCTGCCCCGACGATTTTTCTTTCCAAGGAGATTGACCATGACAATTGCGACAGTGGCGTACCGCACCGTGAAGATCGACGGCATGGACATCTTCTACCGGGAGGCGGGGGCGAAGGCCGCGGCCGCCTCTTCGCTATAATCCATAGCCTTGGCTCGGTGAGCATCTTCCGAGGGCGATGGGCGAGGACATGACGAGCTGGGACATTGTGGTGGTCGGCGCGGGTGCGGCGGGACTGATGGCAGCGATTCGCGCGGCGGAGCTTGGCCGGCGCGTGCTCGTGCTGGAAAAAAACCGCAAGGCCGGCGTCAAAATCCTCATGTCCGGCGGCACGCGCTGCAACCTGACGCACGCCACCGACAATCGCGGCATCGTCGAGGCGTTTGGCACGCCGGGCCGATTCCTGCACTCCGCCCTGGCCGCCTTTAGCGTGCAAGATACCGTCGAATGGTTCGAGTCCGCCGGCGTCGCCACCAAGGTCGAGGAGACGGGGAAAATCTTTCCCGTCAGCAACAAGGCGCTCGACGTGCTCGACGCTTTGCTGCGGCGACTGCACGACAGCGGCGCACGCCTGTCGCCGGCGGAGCCTCTGCTTGACTTGCAGCCGTGCTCGCCGGGCTTCGCCTTGACCACGCCGGAGCGCGTCCTCCGTGTGGCACGAGTCATTCTGACCACCGGCGGCCAATCCTATCCCGGCTGCGGCACCACGGGTGACGGCTACGCGATAACCTCCCGTCTCGGCCATACCATCGTGCCGCCGCGCCCGGCACTGGTGCCGGTAAAGGTGGCCGTGCCCTGGGTCGCTGAATTGCGCGGCATCACGCTGCCGGATGCGGCAGTGCGCGTGATCGAGGACGGCAAGACACGGGCCGCTCGTCGCGGCTCGCTGCTGTTCGCCCACTTCGGGCTGTCCGGGCCGGTCATTCTCGATATTAGCCGAGTCATCAGCGGACACGCTCGACCGGAAACGCTGACCCTGGAAGTGGATCTGTCCCCGGCCCTTGCAGAAGCGGCGCTCGACGAGCTTCTGCGCGTCGAGACGGCGGCGTCCGGCAAGAAACAGCTGGCCGCCGTGCTGCCCGAGCACCTGCCGCGGCGGCTCTGCGAGGCGCTGCTGAGCGTGGCCGGGCTGCCGCGCGAGCGCAAGGCCGCCGCCCTCAGCCGGACGGAGCGCCTCCGGCTCGTCGCCGCCATCAAGCATGTGCGGCTGCCGGTCGCAGGTACGCTCGGCTTCGCCAAGGCCGAGGTCACGGCCGGAGGCGTTGCCCTGGACGAAGTGGATTCCCGCACCTTGCGCAGCAAGCGCGTGCCCGACCTCTTCCTCGCTGGAGAATTGCTCGATCTCGACGGACCGATCGGCGGATACAATTTTCAAGCCGCCTGGAGCACCGGCTGGCTGGCCGGTCAGACGGCGGCAGCCGAGTGACCGGCCGATTTTTCTTCCCCTAACGGAACTTTTAGTATTAAATGGGGTCTAATGGGAAACAGGGTCGATGGATGAGCAAGGATAATTTCGTCTTCATCTTCATAAAGGATTGAACATGCGAACCCGCTCCGGAATGGGCGTTCTTGTCATTCTCACTGGTCTGATTGCGTCCGCGGCGGCGGCGGCCCCTCCCAAGGGAAAGCCCGCCAAGAGCAAATCTGCCGCCCCCCTGCCTGCACTGAATGCCGACGTTCTCCGCGCCGGCACCTTCAACGGCGTCCTCGTCAGCCCGCCCAACAGCGATCGCATGATCACGATCAAAGTCACCTATCCGGAGGTGCGTCTCAAGCCGGGAGCGAAAGCGCCCAACTTCCGCAGCATGGAGGCCAAGACCATGCATCAGATCATGCAGGAGATGCACCGCGCTCAGCAGATGCCGCACTCGAGAGGCGGCTATCGAGGAGGCGGTCGAGGTCATCATTATCATCCCAACGCCTTCGCCAACATGATGCACATGCAGCAGATGTACATGCAGGGCGAGCAGCGGATGGCCCAGGCGATGGTGCGAGCCCAACAGCAGGAGTACCAGCTGCTGCAACGAGAGATCCAGGCCATTCGAAACATGTATCAGGTCGTCCAGGCGACGCGCGACGTCGATTTCCAGCTGACCGAGAATGTCAAGGTCCGCACCAAGAATGTCCCGCAGCAATTCGATGAAAAGGGCGAGATCAAGAAATACACCCGTGAGGAGCTGGCGGTACTGAAAGGCAAGGACAAGAACCTCATGGGCTACGAAAGCTCGCTGGAAGCCCTCCAGCAGGGCCAGACCCTCCTTCTGGCCCTGCGCGTCCATAAAAAACCGAAACCGGCAAAGCTCACCACTACCACCAACCAGAAGGACAAGGAGGAGCAGCCTGTCGAGACGACCGACGCCTCGCTGGAGCACAAGATGCAGGTGACGGTGGTTGTCATTGTTAAGGACAGCGACGCACCGCAAAGCTCGAGCGCGAAGCCGAAGAAGAAAAAGAAGTAGGGACGCAGCAAGGAAGCCGAATCCCCTCTTGCCGTCAATACGTTCTCTGTTTAGCCGCGACGCGCAGCGGAGCGCGGGCAGCCCCGCGCTCCGCGGCGCGTCGCGGCTAAACGATGTTCTTCTGATTTGCGCTTGCTCGAACCAATCCTTTCTGCGATAGATTGACCTCGTAGTCGGGTTGGCGGGGAACACCCGTCGCGCCTGCCGGTCATCGACCGCACTTCCGCTTCCGCACCTCGATCTTCTCTCCAACCCGCCGCGTCAGCTCCGGCACCTCTTTTCGGAGATAGCAAAACATGAGCGTGTATCGTCTGCCCCTGCGAACGGGACTGGCTGGACTTCTGTTGGTCGCCGGCTCGGCTTTCACTTCGGCGGCGGAAATCGAAGCGGGTCTGCCTGCCGACACCACGGCGGTTGTGACCGTCAACCTCAAGCAGCTGCTGCATGCGCCGGTCCTCAAGCAGCATGGCTTGGACTCGCTTCGGCAGCTGTGCCGCAATACCGAGGGCATCCGCGAGACGCTGACGGCTTTGGGGCTTGATCCGTTCCGCGATCTCGATCGTCTCACCGTGGCCTGTATCGGGCTGGGCGAGAAGTCCGAGGGCGTCTACATCGTGCGCGGACGTTTCGACACGGCGCGCTTTCATCTCGTGGCCAAAATGCTCGTCAAGAAACACAGCGAACACCTAACGATGCATAAGGACGACAAGCTGAAATACATCTCCGTCGTCTCGACCGGCAATCACGGCTCCCTCATCTTCGGCGCCGGCGCCAATTCCAAGAAGGGGGCCATGCTGAACGTGCAAACGAAGGGCTGTCTGCTCGATATGTTCGGCGACTGCTGCCTGGCCCTGCTGGACAAGAACACGCTCGTGGCGGCAACCTCGGAAAAGCTGCTCAAGGAGACGTGCCAGCGCATCGCCGACAAGGACAGCTCCGCGCTGAACAAGCGCATGCGCCGTCTCCTGGCGGAGCAGGACGGCAAGCAGACCATCCTCTTTGCGATGCGGCAGGCCCAGCCGACGACCGACAAATCCCTAGCCGCTTCCAGAGAGTACTACGGGCGGGCATTGGAAAAAGCAGCTGCCAGCCGCGGCCTCACCTTGGAGGAGATGTGGGAGGAAAATTGGAAGACACCGATGCCCTACCCCACAATTAACCAGTGCGATGGTCGGGCACGCGAAGGGAAGAAAGAGCTGGCCAAGGCCAAGACCGCCGAGCAGGTTAAGCAGAAGAACATTGCCCGGTTGATGAAGCAGTACAACGAGCTGTTCAAGGAGGCCAAGTATGCCGAGGCGGAAACGGTGGCGTTGCGGGTCAAGGAGCTGGATCCCGACAATGCGATGGCCACCGCTGCCATCGCCATGGCCCGCTTCCAGCGCAGCCACAACCAGTATGAGAGCGACACAGACAAGAGCGATTCTGGGCAGAAGAGCGACCCCGAAATAGTGCCTTCGCTCTTTCCTGCTTCCTTCTTACCTCCGCCACCTTTTCCGGAACCCCCTTCCAGCGAAGCGAAAGAAGAGCCGAGCAAGTCGTCGTGGGAATTGAGCGGCAGCATCAGCTTGGCGGAGGACTTCACGCTCCGCTGCGCCGTGCGGACCACGAACACCGCCGACGCGCGCGTGGTGATGAAAGGCTTCAAAGAATTGCGCCTGCGGGCGAGCGGCCTGATGACGTTCCTGGCCGGCAGCAGCAAGGAATACGCCTTCCTCAAGGACATTCCCCGTTCGTTCCTCGCCGTCCGCAAGGGACGCGTCATTCTCGTCGAGGGCCGACTCTCGCCCGAAACGCTGGACAAGCTGCTGGGAACATGCAGCGTGAAAAATCCCTGAGCGTCCATTGCCCAGGCGGCTTGCGGCT
>Ga0335075_10016798_pt1 | contig 10904 bp, 9 predicted proteins | sample Lox_Sample_24_FD_206723 | JGI IMG/M metagenome (GOLD analysis project Ga0335075, IMG submission 206723) | Soil microbial communities from Loxahatchee National Wildlife Refuge, Florida, United States - Lox_Sample_2.4 | ecosystem: Environmental > Terrestrial > Soil > Wetlands | place: USA: Florida... | reverse complement strand
CTTCTTCGCTATTGCTCTTCTTTTTCTCTTTCTCTCTCCATCACAGCTGTAAGAGAGACGTCTTGCACCGCATGTTGCATTAGCAGAGTCTCCATCTTCCAGCGCTCCTCGTATTTGGAACATCATCATACCTAGCTACGTGCTATTGAACTTCACATTATCGTAACCGACTGCTTGTCCGTTCGTCATCACGTCTGATAGATCATGGAAACAATTTGTGGAGGGCTGCTGGGAGGACCTTCACAAGGCCTTTATTGGTACGAGGGCATAGGCGTCTTGGACCTTACGAAGCGTCCAATCAGATGGATTTCGGACCGGTTCCCGATATTCATACCCATAGAATGTACGATTCATTTTGCGAACAGGAATGGACTTGCACTAACGGCTCGCTTCCAGGAAAGCGCCAGTCTGATGTTGACACCTACCAATCCAAACCAAAGCTCCATCATCTTCACCATATCGAAAGGATGATTCAGTCGTATCGTGGCGGGCTATTAATGGTCTATGGACGAGAGGTAGTAGAGTGGCTTTTCCCAAAAATTTCAACTTCGCTTTCACTGTATCAAAGGAGCTACAAATGCAATGTGGACTCGGGGCCACACAAACTCGTTATCCCCCTCTTTGGATGTTTGCTTAATTGACCATCCGGAATACCTTAACTGATGTGCGAAAAAGTTGCAGCTTCAACCGTGCAATGAGATTCTAGCGTGCCTTGCAAGACAGTTTGGCCTAAAAGTTGTGACTATTCCTGTCATAGAAGAAGATAACGACTACGACTTCAAGGATTATCTCGAAAAAGCTCTAACGGGAGAATCTAAAAATAATACTGATCCCGGCGCTGGGTCACAATTATTCATAGAATGCTCCTGCAATTGGGAAACCAGCTTCGCATAGGACTCGCCAGGGTTTTTATTATCAGAGGCCAACAAGGCTAGTCCGGGCGCTGGTTATAGAAATCGGACCGATGGGACGTTTTGTAAGTAAGGAATCAACCTATATAGTCTACACTACTAAACAGCTTACTGATATTTCACTTTATGAAAGTCAGTGAATCTATAACATTGGCCCTTAATGGAAAAAGAGATTAGGAGCTGTCCAACAAGTTGTTTTTACCAAAAATCAAATCCACTCTTCAGAAAAGGCATGCTGAGACACATCTATGTCTAGGCGGATGTGAGCATATCATCAAGGCATTTGTGATTAAAGGTATTTATTATCAAAACTACTTCTCTTTCCATCATTTCTCTTGTTGTCGTTAATCTCTCTTGTCATTCTTATTCTGTCTTCTACCTCGATGTAGGACTCAAGAGATACAAACTTAAGGGACGACTTTGTGGGAATCCTCAACACTCTTTACTCCACCGGCTGTATATCTTGCTAGATGAGTACCCAAACTAGCGTCATTGGATATGAGTATATTATATTTTGTTGGAGCCAAATGTCTTAAATCGCTTTGCCTTTACAACAGCTGACTGGGTTCTGGACGAGTCTAAAGAAAGCTTGACACCAATCATCAAGAAGCCTTGGTGTAGACAAGAAGGAGAAATGTCTGTTTGCCTGTAGAGATGTAGGAAACATCGGAATCGATGTCACCGAGACTTTGTTAGAAGAAGACTGTACCATCAAGCAGTAATCACAGCGTCTGCGGCGTAAATAGACGCGAGAAGATGACACTAATTGCCCCAACTAGGTAAACCATTCAAGAGACACCAAGAGGGCTAATTGGGAACGTCTCATTTACGACAAGCAATTCTCATTCGTCCTCCTGGGTAGTACAAGATGACAGAGAACAAAGAGCACTTCGATCCATATTAGTGGCCATCTCCCACACCACTGGCCGGGTCTAAAGAGGGATTCTGTGGGACTGACTTGCGAAGCTAATATTTACAAGCAGCCGTGAAAACCATAACCAAAACCATTATGCACTTTTCTTCACAAGGAGAGACCTCGTGCTGTATAAGGAGGTAATTCACTTCAATTGTCCAAGCTCATCCACGCTTGATATATAGGTACCTTGTGCATTAAGTTCTCTATATCGTAGGCTATTATATTCCAAGTACTCTTACAACTTTTTTCATAATTCATGATGTTGCTGTAAACAAAACGTAAATGCTCGCTCAAAGGACAAGTACAAATCAAACGCAATATAAACATTGATGCCAGTAAAGTACAGAGCCACAACAAAGAAAGGCTCGTATGCCGGGGCGCCAGTATTGTATTTAATCGCAATTAGCTCCAATTTTCATTAGAGCACCCAAACTATGCAGTGACCAACGATTATCAAACTGCATTAAGCTCTTTCCTCGCTTTCCAGAAGCTCGATGCCATCAATATCAATGCCAAAATCCATAATAAGGATTTTCGGGTCCTGCCCTGTGCTAATGATTCGGCGGTAGTCAGACTTAGCACCAAGTACCCAACTCGAATGCCACTTTGGAAAGTCCAGCAGTAACCGTCCGCTTTCCATATCGAAGACTTTGATGTCTTGGTCATAACTGCCAGACACAAGTCGACCGCTGACTGAGTCGATGTGCAGCGAACGGACCAGGTTCTCATGAGCTCCTATCTTTCGTAGGCATTCACCAGTATTGGCGTCCCAGATGCGAATTATTTTGTCGTTACCAGCTGAGGCTATTAACCTTGAATCGTCGCTGAATTGACTGCAAGCAAGGCCTTTAGAGTGTCCAATAAACTCTCGTATGTTCTTCCCGGTATCGATGTTCCACAGCTTGACTTTGAAATCCCCACTACAGCTGACAATAGTATTCCCTCGCATCTGTACTGCGTTAACAGGTCCAGAATGACCTCGGAGTTGTTTAAGCATTTCCCCAGTTTGTCGATCCCAAACGCAGATAGTTACGTCCTTAGAGCAGGTCACGATGTATTTGCCATCAAAGGCAAGGTCTAGGACAGCGGCAGAGTGATGTTGGAGACGCCGAATCGGGCGATAATTGTCCTTGATACTGTACACAATACAGGTGCCATCAGATGATCCAGTGACCAGGATCTCGTCGTCGTACTGAAGACACAGAATAGAGGCGTTGTGGTGGATGGGAAAGGAGACTGCCGGTGGTATACATTCAGCGGCACAAGTTGAATCTGGCAATGCTGCATAATGCAGGGGCCGCTGGTCGTCTCCTATCATCAATGATTGCCTCTTTATGACGTCTGGAGGGCCAATGACCAGTTTGCACTCGTAAGTATGCATATCCCAAACACGAATCGTTTTGTCACGGGATCCAGTGATTATCTTGTACCTAGTAACGATTAGTCACCTTCAATGTATAAGAGCTACTTGGTATTCTGGAGACTTCCAATACTGGGGGGACTGGCTCTTCCGCTAGACAATGAGATGCTGTGACTTACTCATCGAACTGAACACAGTAGATGCTGTCAAGGTGGCCGTTAAGATAGACCGGCTTGGCCTTACCCCTTCTCCAGTTAGCCTCAAGTTCATGCCTAACTCTGTAGATATCTTTCCAAGGTTTATCAGGCTGGACCGTTGGTAGGCCAAAGCCAGTCCCTGGGAAAACCGGCCTACTCATAGCATAGGTTACCGATTTCTCTCTACAGAAAGCCTCGCGCCAGACATGACTCGTGCTAGATATTCGTAACCAGTCACGGGAAACAAGGGCAGCCTGTGATAAACCACGGTGATCCAAATGAGAGAGAATCTGAATTGCAAGCTCAATGGGTAGTGCAGTGATGAAGTCGACTCGGTTGATCGATTCGTCTTGATACTGGTATTGATTGGAGACCGTTACCGCAATACCAACACCACTTTCCCGGTCTCCTTGGGAATCTTCAATATCAAGGAAATATCGTGTCCTCTCTAAATGTTCGTTCTGAAGGGCGGCCGTTGCCCTTGCTGCAGCTCCGCCGGAATTGCGAGGAATTACAGGTGGCGCATTGCCAAACCCGGGAATGGGAGCGACGAGTGTATCGCATGAGTCCACTAGATTTTCAAACTCAAACCCTGACTTCGAATGTCGACTAAAGCTAGCGACTTGGCGCAACCTATGCCAGCAGCTGGAGGTTGCAGGCCGGGATTCCGGCACTTCAGCGAAAGAACTCGTCCACGAATTGGTGTTTCGCCGTGTTCTGACAGCGGTTGAAGCACGTCGAATAAGTGCCCGTATACTACTGCGTCGCTTTCCCTTCCCGTCCCCTTCATGTTCTAAGGTATCGCTTGGGCGAGACGCATTCTGCCACTCCTTGTCGAAATGACTGTTGCGGTCAACATGGTCGAGAGTGTATCTTCCGAGATGGAACGATCGTCTGACCTTCTCCACGAGGTCGTCTTCTTGTCCTAGTAATGGCAGTGAGAGTAAACGCTTCCTCCGCATGCCTTGCGATTCATCGTTCATAAACATCTCAGTCGAGTACGAGGCCGGACTGGCCACGAAGGGGCTTGCGTATCTTGTTGAACTTTGACGAACGTCTTCAGGACCTAAAACCCGCGTCATGATGTACTATTTGGCATGGAAAGAATTCTGCTTTCAGTACGTCCCGTAGATGAGACACCAGAGATATCAGGGCCGACGAGACCGAGGTTGTTTCCGGGATTGACGTAGGTCGGTAGCGGTTAGGATAAACTGTTGTTGTTTATGATGAACGTGTATTAAAGATGGGAAGCCGCGCGGGTTCAACCAATGCTAGAGAGTGACAATAAGGAAAGCAGCAAGAAATGATATTTCTAGGAATACATGGAATGTTGTGGAGAGAGTGGAGAATCGAGAGGCGACCCTCGTTGGGGGTTGTTTACATTTCATTTCTCTTGGATGGCCACATCGGGTAAGAAATTGACAGCAAGAATTTTAAGGCACATGTCATCCTTGCAGGCCTGTGCTGAGGCCGCCAAAAGGCGAGACGAATAAGGGGACAAATAGACATACGGCCACCCCGACGAGGCTAGGGATTCTGCTTGGCTGGTATTTAAATAGTGTCCAGTTCTCTTTAGTCTATCCTTATACTTTCGCACTATTGGATGACAACTGTTTCAACGATCCTATCGAGTACACCAGCCAGAAAGCATGATCAGCATGACAGGAGCAACCAAATCATGCCCTCCTGAAAATGTACGAAATACATCCCTGATGATAACACTGATAGTAATTAGACTGATGCCTGTCCGTCTCGGTTCCGCCAAGTAGCCTCCCAGGTGCTTCATCTAAACCACAATCTTCCACTCTTTCACAAGCCTTCGAATTTCCCCGCAATAGTACTTTATTTGCCTTCGTAATTACATTTGGACTGTCGTTCGTTCCTTAGGCCTCAATTAAGGAGAAACGAGACCTGGGATTGCCGCTCTAGCATATCAATAACGTTACATATCGCTGAAGCAATAATGGCAACTTCAGGCCAATTCAAGTTACCCCTGGTATATCGGGCTGCCTTCCTCTTGATCGAGCCTGTCTTTGCTTTGTCTGGCGCAGTCATCGCACATTTTAAGCCGCTGGACTACCTCCAACTGACACACGGAGCCTCAGCGCCTATGACGACAGCATCGATACCACTTTCCACCAATATCGTCCTTACACAACTCGCAAACTTATACCTTCTATTCGCCTTCAACGAGGCTTTCATACTTCGGTCAACCTCAGACCTGCGAGTGTGGCGAACCGTGCTCTTAGGAATGCTTATTGCAGACTTCGGGCATCTCTACAGTGTTAGTGCCTTAGGTCCAGACGTCTACTGGAAAGTTGCACAATGGAATGTGATGGACTTTGGCAATGTTGGTATTGTGTATGCTGGAGCGTGTCTGCGGATAGCTTTTCTGTGTGGTATCGGACTCACTGTTCCACCCGAAGGACAGAGGAAAGCCAAGGCAACTGGTGGCAAGATAAGATGACTATACACAATGCATGACATGGAATCTTGAGGCACCAATCCCTTCATTCAGCTTACTCCGCTTGATCTGAAGGGTCCAGTGACGCATTGCTTCTGGAGAATCCTGTCTGCGCAAACTCTACATTTCCTGCGATATGTATGGTGGAAATATCGGGAGCCGTTCGCCGGGGTCTCTCCGGTTTCGACACACGTAGGTCATAATAATCCGAAAAATATCCCAGAGAAGATCTCCAAAAGCACTCGTTGCACCGACCCCGCTGCAAAACTTTGGTTGGGGTAGGAAATATTTCACCGTGTTTAAAGATCTCGCATTTCCCTCTATTTTCTTTCTCTACATCTCATCCTCACTTTCTGCATATCACTTTCTTCTTCATTGTTTCATAATGGTTTATCCAGATACGTTCACGGGCTTCCAGGTCAATGGGCCTGAGACATGGACCGAATTCCATAAGAACGAGTTCCAGCCAAAGCCTTTTGGTGATTATGATGTTGACATCAAGATTGAAGCTTGCGGGGTGTGCGCCTCTGATGTTCATACAATCAGCGGTGGCTGGGGAGAGCAGCACTTCCCGCTCTGCGTTGGTCATGGTAATTTTACTCTATGAAACCTTTTGACCGCCGTCTAACATTTGATAGAAATTTGTGGGAAAGCTCTTCGTGTTGGTCCCAAGGTTACCCTTATCAAGCCTGGGCAGCGTGTTGGTGTAGGGGCTCAATCATATTCTTGTCTTAACTGCCGGCAATGTAAAAATGATAACGAGACCTATTGCCGTCATCAATTGGACACCTACGGCGCTAAATGGCCTGATACTGGGATTATATCCCAAGGCGGCTACTCCTCACACGTGCGCACCCATGAGCATTGGTATGCCCCTAACACAACTCCGATTCAGTGTTTTTCTCTAAAATGTTCTTAGGGTATTTCCCATTCCCGACAAGCTTTCTACGAACCAGGCCGCCCCAATGCTCTGCGCCGGCCTAACCGCCTACAGTCCGCTCGTACGCAATGGCGCAGGCCCGGGCAAAAAGGTGGGTATCGTTGGCCTAGGTGGGATTGGGCATTTTGCAGTCATGTTCTCCAAAGCGCTCGGCGCAGAAACCTATGTCATCTCAAGATCGCATGCCAAAGAAGCTGATTCGAAGAAGTTGGGCGCCGATGGCTTCATTGCAACGAGCGACAAGGACTGGAATGAGCCATATATAATGACCTTCGACCTAATCGTCAATACAGCCAACAGCACAAAGAATTTCGACCTAGCTAGGTATCTAAGCTTGCTGGACGTTCATGGAAGATGGATAAATGTCGGTTTACCTGAAGGCAGCGGTCAGGAAGTCAAAGCGCAGGACTTGCTGAGCAACGGCTGTCTGATTGGTGCAAGCCATCTGGGAAGCCGTAAGGAAACTATCGCAATGTTAGAACTGGCGGCTGAGAAGGGTCTCAAGAGCTGGGTTGAGGAAATCCCTATCTCCGCTGAGGGCCTGAAGACGGCTGTCTCGAGGCTGCATAAGAATGATGTTCGGTATAGGTTCACCATGACGGATTATGACAAGGCTTTTGGAGCTTAGCCGTTGTGTATTACATGCGCATTATTATGTATATTTGTATTAAAGTCCAATATCTTAGAATCCAAAATATAAAATAAAAATAGTAATCAGCTTCTTGATTTCATCCCGAGTTCATCGAGAAATTGAGTTAGCTGGAATGCAGCCCTGGCAGTATATTTTCACGTGACCACAAATATTTGTGCCTAAGGATTTAAATCGAAAATGCCCTAGCCTAAGCGATCGCCCACAACCTAAACTTTTCTGATCGCGAACAATTGGACTTCTCTTCGACGAGAACACCACAACCATGAGTGCCCTCAACAAGATCGCGGCCACGAGCCCATCGCGCCAAAACCCCTCTGAGCTCGAGACCAGCATCGCCGGTGCACTCTATGACCTCGAGACCAACACAGCCGACCTTAAAGTCGCACTCCGTCCACTTCAGTTCGTTTCTGCAAGAGAGGTGAGCTACATACTGCGATAGACAGATGCATATGGATGGAAAGCAGCTCGACGATCGGCAATGACATCAGGTTGTATCGATATGATGTTAAGGTTATATGATATATACATGGTGTCTGCGCTGTGGAATTGGACGGGCTGCGGACCATGATTTCTCATGGAGCTCGCATGCTGACTTTGATCAATTGCAGATTGAAGTTGGCCACGGCAAGAAGGCAATTGTCATCTTTGTCCCCGTACCATCCCTTCAAGGCTTCCATAGGGTGCAGCAGCGGTAAGCTAATTCTCTTCATACACATCATCATTCTCACGCCCTCGCGCTTTTGAAATGCAGGTGTTTGAGGACCCATCAGCTAATAGCAGCACAAACAGTCTCACCCGTGAGCTAGAGAAGAAGTTCTCTGACCGACATGTCCTAATCCTCGCTGCACGCCGCATCCTCCCCCGTCCAAAGCGCTCCAACCGCTCTCGCACATCGCAGACGCAAAAGCGCCCTCGCAGCCGGACACTTACCGCCGTACACGACGCCATCCTATCGGACCTCGTCTTCCCTGTTGAGATTGTTGGCAAGCGTCTCCGCACCAAGGAGGATGGCAGCAAGCTTTTAAAGGTCGTTCTGGATGAGAAGGAGCGAGGAGGCGTTGATTATAGACTTGATACATACTCGGAGGTGTATAGGCGTTTGACGGGCCGTGGTGTTAGCTTTGAGTTCCCTCAAGGTGGCGCAGCTGAGTACTAGACGTGAAAAAATATGCTCTGTGTATGGCATTTCAGTTTGACTGAGATGATTAAACATTAATGGCAGGCATGGCTAGGTCTAGAAGTATGCATGAATCAATGGCTACCAGTCACAAACCAGAACTCGTGAACTACAAATTTCTCCGAAGTGCTGTAGATATCAAATGGGTATCTTTGCATGCTACCTTTCCTTATGACTGAGCTATTCTACCAACTCCCAGTACACACCAATAAGCTAACTCCCTCTTCTCCTTGACGTCCTTGTCTTTCGCGGCAGCACCACCAGCTTCATCATTCGCGGTGTCCGTCTCCCACTCCACTCTCACAAACACTGGGATCTCTAGGATATCCTCATCCTCTACAATGCCCCTCTCTTCAATCACATCATCAACCCCATCAGAGCCTTTTCTTAACGCCGCTAGACCTCGCTCAATCTGTAGCGAAGCAGGCACGACCTCCACCACAACGCTGACCCAGTTCCGGCCCTTCTCCCATATCTTTCCCGCTTCTGCCTGGCCTTGGCCCTCCCCGACTTCTCTCGTAGTCCGCCTCTTTTCTCGCTCGCTGCCATCTTGTAGCGCCTCATCCCAGACGTCTGTATTAGCGCCGACCTCAAACTGCGGACATAGTATCGTAATCTTGGAACTGAAACGCCCGGGAGTGTGGCTTGGGGTTGCAAGAGTGACCTTGACAGGGTCGAAGAGTGGGTTTTTGAGAGTGAGGAGGAATTGCGTGGGCTTGAGCGGTGTCAAGAGTAGCGCGGGGCTGCCGGCGAGTTGGGCTTGTGAAGAGAGTGGGGTGATGGTCATTGTGGGGATGTAACTGCTGGCTACTAGTCTGATGCGGAATCGCGTTGTCTGGACTTTTGCTTCTGGCTTGGAGAGAATGTGGCGACAGGCTCGGCAACGTTTTGAGCGCTTCGTACGTAGTAGGTATGGAACTGGTCGAAGCTCGGAAATGAATCTTGGATTGTTGGATTGATTGCTTCGTTGTTCTTGGGATGTTGTACCCACCCAGCCTTCGTTTTGTAACTGCTTTACTGCGGAGTCGGAGCTTGGACAGACATATAATCCCTCGGAGGCATCATATGCTTCACGCATCAAGCCTGTTTTACTTTTGGACTTCTTGTCTGAATGGCTACCGCCTGTGTATAGACCCATGATCCGTGATAAAGCACCTGGAGATCCAAAAGCATAATCTCCAGAGAAATTTAAAGAGCTGACAGTTGATGTTTCTGCAAGCTGGGACTGATAGAACAACTTTAGTTTTGAAAACCTAGTCTCTATATCGAGTCCATCTTCTGCTTGTGCTTTACCTTCGTCCTCCTCTTCTTCAACAATTATCGGTGTAGCTATATTCCTTCGGCCCTCTTCGCGATCCCGCCGCTCTTTTGGGGGTATAATAGTTGCACCCCCATTTCTGATTCTGGAAAGCTGTGAATATATGCCATTCGGTTTTTCAAACTTTATGCCGATCTCTTTGGAGCTCCAGTTGCAATGTGCACAGCTTAGGACCCATGGTCCTGATTGCGCTGCCTGTTCAGATCCAAGGAGTGATCCAGCCGACGATGACTCCAGGCTATTGACCGATAGAGGGGACGTACATATCGGACATTGAAAACAGTTTCGTGTGCATCTGTAACATGTGGTCAGTGAGTATTTGCGGCTGCTTTCGCTTGTAAAACGTACCTGTTACCTTCAGACTTGACAGTACTGCTTGGAACTTCGAACAGACAGTTCGGACAGTACCAAGTCACGATCTCGTCCAGGACACATCTTGGGCACCGGATTTGCTGACAATCTTCGCAATACAAGAGATGATCTAGTGGGTATAGGCTGTAATTAGATCGTGGTGCTCTTGGGTCGAAGTTCCGTTCGTCTTCCACTTCTCCTTCCTCGCGTGATCTCACAGGCTCCCCACCCTTACGGAGAGGAGTTGAGATGTCAGAAGTACATGGACATTGAAAATAGGTGTAAGGTATGGTGGCTGCCATATTGTTGACAATCTTTCTGTCGAGCTGATATCAATATTTCAGGTACCGAAGTAGGTGCATGGAATGGGCCCGCGCTAACAGGGATTGCATGCACTGTGCGACCGAATGGAAACCTTCCATATAGGCGAATAGGATTCTATATACATCTCCGACTGCTCATCTACAAACATCCGCAGTTAGCGTTAGGGGAGAATATAGGTAACTAACAGATTAGACATTAGACTGAGCCCATACAGATGAACAAGAATCTTCTGAAGCAGATATGAATTCCAATACTATATGTCACCACATGAGAGCCAAATTGTAGAATTATGAA
>Ga0335075_10016797_pt1 | contig 10904 bp, 8 predicted proteins | sample Lox_Sample_24_FD_206723 | JGI IMG/M metagenome (GOLD analysis project Ga0335075, IMG submission 206723) | Soil microbial communities from Loxahatchee National Wildlife Refuge, Florida, United States - Lox_Sample_2.4 | ecosystem: Environmental > Terrestrial > Soil > Wetlands | place: USA: Florida... | reverse complement strand
CATCTGCGCACCAACCGGGCCCGGCTCGCGGAGCCGGTGATGCTAACCGACGAGCACGGACCGGTCGCCGTTTACGGCGTCCCGTACCTCGAGCCCGCCCTCGGCCTGCCGGACGAGACCCCGGCCGGCCAGGAGCCCCCGCGGCAGCGCGGCCACGCGACCGTGCTCGGCCAGGCGACGGCCCGCATCCGCGCCGACGCGTCCGCCCGGGGCATGAACCGCACGGTGGTGATGGCGCACGCCTGGGTGGCGACCGGGGGCACCGACGACGAGCGCAGGGACGCCGCAACGCGGCAGCAGAGCAGCTCCGAGCGGGACATCTCGGTCGGCGGCATCGGCTACGTGCCCGCCGCGCTCTTCGACGGGTTCAGCTACGCCGCCCTCGGGCACCTGCACGGTCAGCAGACGCTCGCGGACCACCTGCGCTACAGCGGCTCCCCGCTGCCCTACTCGTTCTCCGAGAAGAACCACAAGAAGGGGAGCTGGCTGGTCGAGGTCGGCATTGACGGCAAGACCCGCGTCGAGCGGGTCGCCGCCCCGGTCTACCGTCGGCTGGCCGAGCTCTCTGGCCGGATCGAGGACCTGCTCACGTCGGCCGAGTACGCCGGCCACGAAGACGATTTCGTCGCCGTCATGCTCACCGACGCGGCCAGGCCGGAGGCGGCGATGGACCGGCTCCGCCGCCGGTTCCCGCACGTCCTCACGCTCGACTTCAAACCCGAGGGGGTGACCAGGGACCAGCGCAGCTACCGCGAGCGGGTCAAGGGCCGCGACGACCTGACGGTCGCCACCGCGTTCGTCCGGCATGTGCGCAACACCGAGGCGACCGGGGTCGAGCACGAGCTGCTGGCGGCCGCGTTCACCGCCGCCAGGGACGACGCCAATGACACCCGCGAGGCCAACGACACCCGCGCGGGAGGCCGCTGATGCGCCCGCACCGGCTCCGCGTCCAGGCCTTCGGCGCGTTCGCGGGGACCGAGCAGGTCGCCTTCGACGACCTCGAGGGGCTGTTCCTGCTGCACGGCGAGACCGGCGCGGGCAAGACGACGCTGCTCGACGCGATCGCGTTCGCCCTCTACGGCCGGGTGCCGGGGGAGCGGGGCGCCGCCAAGCGGCTCCGCTCCGACCATGCCGCCCCCGCGCTGACCACCGAGGTCGAGCTTGAGGCGACGATCGGCGGCCGCCATCTGCGGATCACCCGCAAGCCGGAACAGGACCGGCCGAAGAAGTCGGGCGTCGGCGTCACCAGGGAGCAGGCCGCGGTCCGCCTGGACGAGCGAACCGCAGCGGGCGGCTGGGAGAGCAAGTCCGTCCGCGTGGTCGAGGCGGACCAGGAGATCAGAGATCTGATGGGCATGTCGGCCGAGCAGTTCTTCCAGGTCGTGCTCCTCCCGCAGGGCCAGTTCGCCCGGTTCCTGCACGCCAGCGCGCAGGACAAGGAAGCGCTGCTGCAGAAGCTGTTCAGCACCGACCGGTTCCGCGCGGTCGAGCGCTGGCTGGCCGACCGCCGCCTGTCGGCCGAGAAGGAGGTGGCCGCCAAGACCGGGGACCTCAGCGTCCTCGTCGCCCAGGTCGCCCAGGCGGCCGACGTCTCCGTCCCCGAGGCAGCGGCGGATTCCGGCCACGACGCCGCCCGGTGGGTAGCCGCACTGGCGGCGAACGCCGCCGCCGCGCAGGAACGGGCCGCCGGTCAGGTCGCGGCCGCGAGCGCGGACCTCGAGCGCGCGCTCGCCGCCAAGAGCGAGGCCGAGCAGCTGGCCGGGCGCCAGCGCCGCCGCCGTGACGCCCTCCGCAGGCAGCAGGAGCTGCGGGACGCCGCCCCGGCCATCGCCGCCCTGCGGGCCGAGGCCGACGCGGCCCTGCGCGCCGCGCAGGTGAAGGCGGATCTTGACGCCGCCGATCGCGCCGCGACGGCGGCGGCCAGCGCCCTGACGGCGGAAGCGCGGGCGCGAGGGCTGATCGCGGACCGATCGGAGACGGCCGTCGCCGACCTGCCCGGTGACGCGACCGCCGACACCCTGCACGCGGCCGCCGAGGAGCAGCGGACCCATCTCGGCCGGCTGGACGCGCTCCGCGCCGTCGCCCGGCAGGCGGCCGGCGAGGACGAGAACGCGAACGCCGCCCGCGCCCGAGCCCTCGCGATCGAGGTGGAGCTGGCCGCGGCCGAGGCCGAGGCGGCGAGCCGCGAGCTGGCCCGGCCGCCGGCCATGGCCGGCCGCGAGGCGGCCAGTCAGGCCTCCGCCGAGCTGCCTGCGGCGCAGGCCGCGGCGGACGCCAGCCGGCGGATGGCGACCGAATCCGCCACCCTGGTGCTGGAGCGGGCCAGCCGTGATCGCCTGCACGAGGCGCACCTGACCGCGCGCGAGAAGGCGATCGAGACGCGCGCGACGGCCCTGGGCGTCCGCGAGGCGCGGATCGACGGGATGCGCGCCGAGCTCGCCGCCACGATGACCGATGGCAGTCCGTGCCCGGTCTGCGGCTCCCTCGATCATCCCGATCCGGTCGAGCCGACCTTCGAGCCGGTGAGCCGTGACGCCGAAGACGCCGCCAACGCGCTCGCCGACCGGGCCGCCGCGAAGGCGGACAAGGCCGGACGGGACGTGGCCGCGGTCGACGGGCGAATCGGCGAGCTCGCGCAACGGCTCCGGCAGGCAGGCTTTGCCGCGCTTGAGCTGGCCTCCGCGGCCGACACCGCCGACCCCACCCCGGCCGACCTCGCCGCAGCCGACCCCTCCGACCCGGCCGCCGCGTTCGCGGCCTCCGACCCGGCCGCCGCGTTCGCGGCCGCCGTCGCGGCCGACCCGGCCAGCCTGTCCGCCGCCGCCCGGCAGGCGGACGCCGACGCGAAGCGCCTCGAGGCAGAAGCCGCCCGGCTGGCGGCGCTGGCCGCCGCGCTGCCCGCCCGCCAGCGCGCGCTTGACGCGCTCGACGAGGCCATCGCCAAGGGCAACGCCAGGCGGGCCGAGCTGGCCGAGCAGCGCCGGGCGGCCGAGGCCGAGGCCGAGTCCGCCGCCGAGCGCGCGTCGCAGCGCCGGGCCGAGCTGAACGCGCAGCTGGGCGGCGCCGTCGACCTCGACGCCGCCATCGACGCCGCCCGCCGCCGGTCGGAGAGGCTGGCCGCCGCGGCCGAGGCGGCCGCGGAAACCGCCCGCACCGCCGCCGAGGCGGCGGTGGCGGCCGATCGCGCGTTCCGCGCCGCCAGCGAGGCCGGTTTCGCCGCCCCAGCCGGCATCTCTCCGGGCGAGCCTCCCGGCGGGTCTCCTGGCGAAGCCGCCGTCGCGGCGGCCCGGGCGGCCTTCAGGGACGCCGACTGGCGAGGCGACGCGGCCGGACGCGTCGGCCGCCACGAGACCGAGACGGCAACCGTCGCCGCCCAGCTGGCCGACCCCGACCTGGCCGTCGAGCTCGATCCGCCCGCCCCGGTCGCGGAGACAGTCGGCCAGGCCGCCGCCGCCCGGGAGGCGCACGACGCGGCCAACGGCGGCTACGCCACCGCCAAGCTCACCGCTGATCAACTCGCCCGCCTCGCGCCCAAGCTGGCCGACCTGGTCATCGCCCTGGCCCCGCTCAGGGAGCGCGCCGACCAGATCCGTCAGATCGCCGAGCTGGCCAACGGCAACGGCGCCAACCAGTACCGGATGACGCTGTCCAGCTTCGTGCTCGCGGCGCGCCTGGAAGAGGTGGCCCAGGCCGCCAGCGAGCGGTTGCTGACGATGACGGCCGGGCGGTACTCGCTGGCGCACTCCGACGCCAGAAAGGGGAACGCCAAGGCGGGCCTGTCCCTGCTCGCCTGTGACTCGTGGACCGGCGTCGACCGGGACACCGCCACCCTCTCCGGCGGCGAGACGTTCCTGGCCAGCCTGGCCCTCGCGCTCGGCCTGGCCGACGTGGTCACCGCCGAGGCGGCGGGCACCCCGATGGAGGCGCTCTTCGTCGACGAGGGGTTCGGCACCCTCGACGAGGAGACCCTCGACGAGGTGATGAACGTCCTCGACGGGCTGCGGGCGGGCGGCCGGATCGTCGGCATCGTCAGCCACGTGACCGAGCTTCGCCAGCGCATCCCGGCCCAGGTTCACGTGGCCAAGGGCCGCCACGGCAGCCACGTGACGGTCACCGTCGGCTAGCGACGCGGCACCCCATGGAATTTTTCGCCGCGCATGGGGAGCGAATGGACGGCGGGAGAGTCAGCCGGGTCCGTTCGAGATAACTGAATTGGGTCACCGGAAGGGCCGGCCACCGCCGCGATCGACGCCAGCCACCGTAAATCTTCGGCCCTTTTGAGTGAAATGTCCGTATATAGAGAGTTATTGAAATGTGATGTTAACAACATGGTCCGGTTGACCAGCGAATACTCGGGAAAATCTCGCGGCGGGGTCTCGTGCGAACGCGGACCTCGGGATTACGATCGGGCACTGTACAGACGAAACCCCTGACTCAACCGCCCGGGGGACGGCGGATTGGGGCGTCAGGCGGCGAAAGGGATATGAGGGGGTTCCGGCATGTCGGTTCCTGCTGTCCGGCGGATCGTCGTTGGAGTCGATGGCTCCGCCGAGTCCGCTGCCGCGCTCCGGTGGGCCTGTCGAGAGGCGGCCCTGCGGGGTGCGGAAGTGCACGCGGTGCACGTGCGGGAGGCGAATTGCCACAGCCTCGCGAGTTACGCCGTGCCCGCCTCGCCCAGCGCCGAGGATGAGGTCGAGGAGATCTGGCGCGCGGTCGCCGCCGAGCACGGCTCGGTGCAAGTCCGCACCGAGGTGGCCGACGGCCTCGCCGCGCGCGTACTGCTCGACCGCTGCGCCGGGGCGGACATGCTGATCCTCGGCACGGTCAGCGACGTGCCGGGCGCGTCCCGTTCGGCCGGCCCGGTGATCCGCGCCTGCCTGCGCCGGACGCCCTGCCCGGTCGTGGTGATCAGCGCCGCCCAGGATGCGGTCCCGCGCAGCGAGCCTCCGGTTCGCCCGGGCGACGTACGCGTCCCGATGCCAGTCGGCGTGGGCGTGCCCGTTGGCGCGGCGGTGCCAGTCGGCGTCTAGCCCGCGGGCACGCGACCAGCACCAGACAGCTAGCCAGGCGTACAGTATCAACCGTGGAATCATCTGGCGCCGAGTCGTCCGTCATGCCCGCCGTCGTCACCGACGACCCGGAACGGTCCCGCTACGAGCTGCGGGTAGCGGGCGAACTGGCCGGGTTCCTCACCTACAAGCGCCGCGGCGAGCAGATCAGCCTGATCCACACCGAGGTGGAGCCGGCCTTCCAGGGGAGGAGCCTGGCGACGCACCTGGCCAGGTTCAGCCTCGACGACGCCAGGAAGCGCGGGGTTGCCGTTCTCCCGTTCTGCCCCTACGTCAACTCCTGGATCAAGAAGCACCCGGACTACGCGGACCTCGTCCCGCAGGACCGCCGGGCCGAGTTCGGCCTGGCCTGAAGCAAGCCAGGCAGGCCAGGCAAGCCGCACAAGCACCGCATCGGAGGCAACGTTGACCCGGGTATGGCTGCCCGATTCCCCTGAGGCGTTCGGCGGCCTGCCCGCCGGCATCGAGGCCGACGTGTGGAAGGGCGGCGAGGAGCTGCCGCCGAGCGCGGACGAGGTCGAGTTCGTCGTCTTCCCTGTTGGCGTGGGAGATCCTGAGATAACGCGAAAAGTCACCCACCTGCCGCGTGTCAAGACCATCCAGATCCTCAGCGCCGGGGCCGACTACATCCTCCCCTTCATCCCCGCCGGCGTCACCCTCTGCAACGCCAGGGGCGCGCACACCCCGGCCACCGCCGAGTGGACGGCCGGCGTGATCATCGCCAGCATCCGGAACTTCCCCCGGTTCGCGGCCGGGCAGCTGGCCGGGCACTGGGACCCGACGGTGAGCGACCTGGTCGCGGGCAAGCGGGTGCTGATCGTCGGCTACGGCTCGATCGGCGAGGCGGTCGAGCGCCGCCTGGCGGGCTGGGAGGTCACGATCGTCCGGGTGGCGCGGCACGCCCGCGACGGCGTGCACCCGACCGAAGAGCTGCCGCGGCTGCTGCCGGACGCGGACGTGGTCGTCATCCTGGTGCCGGCCACCGAGGAGACCAGGCAGCTGGTCAACGCCGAGTTCCTGAAGACCATGAAGGACGGCGCGCTGCTGGTGAACGCCGCCCGCGGCGTGATCGTGGACACCGACGCGCTGCTGGCCGAGCTGGCCAGCGGCCGGCTGCGCGCCGCGCTCGACGTCACCGACCCGGAGCCGCTGCCGGACGGTCACCCGCTCTGGTCCGCCCCCGGCCTGCTGCTCACGCCGCACGTCGGCGGCGTCGTCCGCGCTTCCAGGGAACGCGCCTACCGCGTCGTCGCCGACCAGCTCGAACGGCTGGCGTCCGGCCAGCCGCTGCTCAACGTCGTCGGCCCCGAGGGGTATTAACCCGAGGGGTATTAAAACGGGGGATATTAAGCCGAGGGATTAACGGGCACCCGCGTGGCCGCCTGAATAATGGCCGACTTGCGATGACGGGTTAGCCTAGTGTGGTGACGACGACGACGATCACGGACGAGGTCCGCTCGGTGCTCGTGACCGTGGATGACGACCCTGGAGTGTCCCGCGCTGTCGCCCGCGACCTGCGCCGACGCTACGGCGAACACCACCGGATTGTGCGCGCGGAATCGGGCGATACCGCCCTAGAAGCCCTCCGCCAGATGAAACTGCGCGGCGACCAGGTCGCGGTGCTGCTCGCGGACTACCGGATGCCGGGGATGACCGGCATCGAGTTCCTCGAGCGGGCGATGGACGTGTACCCCTACGCGAAGCGGATTCTGCTGACGGCGTACGCGGACACCAGCGCGGCGATCGACGCGATCAACATCGTGGACCTCGACCACTACCTGCTCAAGCCCTGGGACCCGCCCGAGGAGAAGCTCTACCCGGTTATCGACGACCTCCTGCGGGCCTGGCAGGACGAGGATCGCAAGCCGGTGCGCGAGGCCAAGCTGGTCGGGCACCGCTGGTCGGCGCCCTCGGCGGCGATGCGCGACTTCCTCGCCCGCAACCAGGTGCCGTATCGCTGGTACGCCTCCGACAGCGACGAAGGACGGCGGCTGCTCGAGGCGGCCGGCGCCGACGGCCGCGATCTCCCGGTGCTGATCACCACCGACGGCGAGCCGATGATCGCCCCGTCCCAGGCCGAGGTGGCCAGTCGGGTCGGCCTGGCGACCAGCCCCGAGCGTGACTTCTACGACCTGGTCGTGGTCGGCGGCGGGCCGGCCGGCCTCGGGGCGGCGGTCTACGGCGCCTCCGAGGGGCTGCGCACGGTCCTGGTGGAGAAGTTCGCCACCGGCGGCCAGGCCGGCCAGTCCTCCCGGATCGAGAACTACCTGGGCTTCCCCGACGGCCTGTCCGGCGGCCAGCTGACCGACCGGGCCCGGCGGCAGGCGGTCAAGTTCGGCGCCGAGCTGCTGACCACCAAGGAGGCGGCCGGCCTGGAGGTCAACGGGCCGGCCAGGACGCTCCGGCTCGGCGACGGCAGCGTGATCGACGCGAAGGCCATCATCCTCGCCACCGGGGTGTCCTACCGGCAGCTCAACGCCCCCGGCTGCGCCGAGATGACCGGGGCGGGCATCTACTACGGGGCGGCCCTGACCGAGGCCGAGGCGTGCAAGGACGCCGACGTGTTCATCGTCGGCGGGGCCAACTCGGCCGGCCAGGCCGCCGTCTACCTGGCCCGGTTCGCCCGCTCGGTGACCATGCTGGTGCGCGGCGGCTCGCTCGAGCTGTCGATGTCGTACTACCTGATCCAGCAGATCGCCGGCATCGAGAACATCTCCGTCCGCACCTGCACCGAGGTCATCGAGGCGAACGGCGACGGTCACCTGGAACAGCTGGTGCTGCGCGACCTGAACACCGGCGCGACCGAGCCGGTCGACGCCAGCCAGCTGTTCATCTTCATCGGGGCGGCGCCGAGAACCGGCTGGCTGGATGGCGTGGTGGCCCGGGACAGCCACGGGTTCATCGTGTCCGGGCCGGACCTGAGCCAGGCCGAGCACAAGCCCGGCTGGCCGCTCGACCGGTCCCCGTACCACCTGGAGACCAGCGTGCCCGGGGTGTTCGCGGCCGGCGACGTGCGCTCGGACTCCGCCAAGCGAGTCGCGTCGGCCGTGGGTGAGGGCGCCATGGCCGTCATGCTGGTCCATCGCTACCTGGAGACACTATGACCGCCAACCCCGCGGCGACCGCGCCGGAGACGCCAGACGTACCCGACAAGCCGGTGCAGACGGAAACGCTGCCCGGCGAGTGCTCCCCCGACCAGCTCAGGACGCTGTTCCTGTTCGAGAAGCTGACCGACGAGCAGCTCCGGCGGCTCTGCCAGGAGGGGCACGTGGAGCTGGTCAAGCCCGGCGTCCTGTTCGCCGAGGGCGCTCCGGCCGACTGCTTCTACGTCCTCATGGAGGGCACCCTGGTCACCTCGCGGCGGGTCGGGCCGGACGACGTCGAGGTCGGCCGGACCAGCCAGCGCGGCGTCTACACCGGCGCCTACACGGCCTACCTGGGCGACCGGGTGCCGCAGGTGTACCAGAACACCGTCCGCGTCACCGAGCCGTCCAAGTTCTTCGTGCTCGGCGCGACCTGCTTCGCCCAGATCATGACCGAGTGGTTCCCGATGCCGACCCACCTGCTCGAGGGGCTCTGGCTCGGCGGCCAGCGGTCGCGCGAGGCGGTCGGCCAGCGCGAGCGGCTGCTCGCGCTCGGCTCGCTGACGGCCGGCCTGACCCACGAGCTGAACAACCCGGCCGCCGCCGCCGTCCGGGCGACCGTGACGCTGCGCGAGCGGGTCGCGGCGATGCGCGGCAAGCTGAAGATGCTGGCGGCCGGCAAGTACGAGAAGGCCAGCTTCGACTCGATCATCGAGCTTCAGCAGCGCGCGGTCGAGCGGGTCGCCAAGGCGCCCAAGCTCGCCCCGCTCGAGGCGTCGGACCTGGAAGACGAGATGTCGGACTGGCTCGAGGAGCGCGGCATCTCCGACGGCTGGCAGCTCTCCCCGACGTTCGTGCAGGCGGGCCTGACACCGGAATGGCTCGACCAGGTGCGGGAGATGGTCGGCGAGGCCATGCTCGAGCCCGCGCTGCGGTGGCTGAACTACACGGTCGAGACCGAGCTGCTGATGAACGAGATCGAGGACGCGACGACCAGGATCTCGACCCTGGTCGGCGACGCCAAGCAGTACTCTCAGCTCGACCGGGCCCCGTTCCAGGTCGTGGACGTGCACGACCTGCTCGACAGCACGCTGCTGATGATGTCGGCCAAGATCGGCCCGACGATCAAGGTCGTGAAGAACTACGACCGGACGCTCCCCGGGCTGCCCGGCTACGCCTCCGAGCTCAACCAGGTCTGGACCAACATGATCGACAACGCGGTGTCGGCGATGGGCGGGGCGGGCACGCTCACCATACGCACCGCCCGGGACGGCGACTGCGCGCTGATCGAGATCGGCGACACCGGGCCCGGCATCCCGGCCGACATCAAGAACCGGATTTTCGAGCCGTTCTTCAGCACCAAGCCGGTCGGCGAGGGGACCGGCCTCGGTCTCGACATCGCCTGGCGGATCGTGGTCAACAAGCACCACGGGGACCTGCAGGTAGAGTCCGAGCCCGGCAACACCCGCTTCCAGATCCGGCTGCCGCTGGAAGCCCCGACTACGTCAGTGGAGGGAACATGACTCAGATGCAGGGTGTAGACCCGTCCGTGCCGCCCAGCGGCCCCGGCTGCGTCGAGTGCGAGGCGAGCCAGGGCTGGTGGCTGCATCTGCGTCGCTGCACCCAGTGCGGCCACATCGGGTGTTGCGACAACTCGCCCGCGCAGCACGCCACCCGGCACGCCAAGGAGACCGGCCACCCGGTCATCCGCTCCTACGAGCCGGGCGAGGAGTGGTTCTGGTCCTACCCGGAGGAGGACTTCTACGAGACCGGCCCGGAGCTCGCCGCCCCGATGAGCCACCCGGCCAGTCAGCCGACCCCGGGTCCGGCCGGCCGCGTGCCGCACAACTGGCGGTCGATGCTGAACCCGTAGGCCGAACTTCATGAACACGATCTCCCGCGGCTTCACCGGCCGTCGGCCAGGCGACGTCAAGCTGCCGCCGGGCCAGCACCTCGAGCACGGGTTCCCGGTCCTGCAGACCGGCCCGACGCCGTCCGTCCGCGCCGCGACCTGGACGTTCACGATCACCACGGAGACCGGGGAGACCCGCCGCTGGGACTGGAAGCAGTTCACCGCGCTCCCATCCGAGGACATCACGGTCGACATCCACTGCGTCACCCAGTGGTCGAAGCTGGCGACGCGGTGGCGGGGCGTCTCCCTCGACACGCTCCTCGACGGCGTGACCACCGACGCGGGCTACGTGATGGCCAGGTCCTACGGCGGCTACACGACCACCCACCTGCGGCCCCGCCGGAGCCGCTGCCGGACCTGCGCGACGGCCAGGCCTGGGTCGCCTACGAGTACGACCGGAGGCCTTTGCCCCCCGAGCACGGCGGCCCGGCCCGGCTGCTGGTCCCGCACCTGTACTTCTGGAAGTCGGCCAAGTGGGTCACCGGCCTCGACCTGATGCGCGCCGATTCCCGCGGGTTCTGGGAGCGACTCGGCTACCACGACTACGGAGACCCGTGGCGCGAGCAGCGGTACCAGGGCGACTGATCTCGGGCCCCCGGCCCTGGCTGGTCGCCACCATCAAGGCGACGACCGACGAGACCGCGACCGCCCGCACGCTCGTCGTGGACGTGCCGGGCTGGCCCGGCCACCTGCCGGGCCAGCACGCGGACGTCCGGCTGACGGCCGAGGACGGCTACTCCGCCCAGCGGTCCTACTCGATCGCGTCCGCCCCCGAGGCCGGCCGGCTGGAGTTCACCGTGCAGCGCCTGGACGACGGCGAGGTGTCACCGTACCTGGCCG
>Ga0335075_10016796_pt1 | contig 10906 bp, 8 predicted proteins | sample Lox_Sample_24_FD_206723 | JGI IMG/M metagenome (GOLD analysis project Ga0335075, IMG submission 206723) | Soil microbial communities from Loxahatchee National Wildlife Refuge, Florida, United States - Lox_Sample_2.4 | ecosystem: Environmental > Terrestrial > Soil > Wetlands | place: USA: Florida... | reverse complement strand
GATTGCGTGGAGTGCCACGATACTTCGAAGACCATACCTGTGGAATTCCGCATGTCGAACTGCATGACCTGCCACGTGGACACGCCGACCAACTCGGTTGCGCCGGCGAGTCACACGCGCAACGTGAAGCCGGATTTTCATACCGAGAAGTTTCGCATCCATCATGAGCAGGAAGCGTCGTCGCCGGATGCCAAGTGTTTCGTGTGCCACCAGAACGTGACGCCATCGCTCGAGGCGAAGAACCAGTGCGTTTCGTGCCACCAGGTGATGAGGCCGGCGTCGCACACGGCGCGCTGGAAAGACGATCTGCACGGGAAATTCGCGGCGCTGGATCGTACGACCTGCGCCACGTGTCACGTGACGGATTTTTGCAGCCGTTGTCATAATGAGCTGCCGCGCAGTCATGTGCCTCTAGCCATTTTCAAGGCTGGGGCGCATGCGCGGCTGGCGATGCTCGACCAGAGGTCGTGTTTGACGTGTCACACGTTCGCGAATACGTGCTCGGAGTGCCACACACAGGGGCTGAGCCGGTAAGGTTCGGGCGCGTGCGTTTGAGGAGACACTTCGGCGCTGCACTTTGTTCCTGAAATTTGTGGAATGCGTCGAAGGGGCGGATGATGAGAATCACCCGCTCCCCGATGCTTATGTTCACCCTCGTCTCATCTGCTCGATCCGCTGCACCTCGGATATGTTGGAGCAGGTAGCGACGAGGTTACGCCGGCGTGGCTGGCACACCGTGAATCGCGACTCAGCCGGATCAACCTCCGAAAGCGGCTATTGCTGACAGGTGAAAACCCGTTGCACAACAGCCCAGCAGACCCGGCGCTAGAAGACAGTGAAAAGATGGTGGCCACCACTTGGTACATCACTGCGGGACAGCCGCGAGCGGCAAGCGCCCACGACCATCAACCTGACCCAAGAATAGTGGATGGGCGGAGTGGCGGGGCGGCGTCAGGAGTGGAAGTGATTGATATGTCGGGAAATTCAGATCACAGAAACTTTGTACGGGGACTGCGGCGCGCTAACGGCCCGGCGAAATTTCAGCGAGCCGGGATGCGAGGGAAATCCAGCAAAATGGACCATACTCGCTCGGCTGTGGCCTCAATCTCAATATCGGTTCTTACCTCGTGCATCGCTGAGTCAGTATAGCCGCGGAAGGCGCCCGCAAATGGCTTCCCGGCTCAGCCGACAAGAAGATTTGTCTTGACAGATGATTGTTCCGGTGTTTAAATCGATTCCATATTGGCTACGTTGCAAATCGTCCAGAGCCCCGAAAAAGCGGGCGTCCTGCTCCAGCCCGGCCGACTTCGTCTCCTCGAACAATTAACCGAACCCGATTCCGCCGCCGGACTCGCCCGCCGCCTTGGCGTGCCTCGGCAGAAACTCAACTACCATCTGCGCGAACTAGAGCGCGAAGGGTTCCTGGAGTTGATCGAGGAACGCCGTAAAGGCAATTGCATGGAGCGCGTGGTGCGCGCCGTGGCCCGCGAATTCCTGATCGCTCCCCAGATCGGCGATGGCGTCACTGCCGACCGTTTCTCCGCCGCTTATCTCGCTTCTACCGCTGCGCGCATGATTCGCGAGCTGGCCTCTCTCTGCATCCGCGCCCGCCGCGCCGGAAAGCGCGTCGCCACGCTTACCCTGGAAACCGAGATCCGCTTCGCCAGCGCCGAATCCCGCGCCGCCTTCGCCGAGGAGATGACCGCCTCCATTGCTCGGCTCGTGGCGAAATATCATAACGAGCGGGCCGAAGGAGGGCGGCGTTTCCGCCTGCTCTCCGCCGTTTATCCCGCCGTCAAGCTGGAAGAATCCGTCAGCGAATCCGCAAATCTGGAGTGAAAACATGAGCAGATCCCACGAGACAGTAATAGACATAAAAGCAACCCCGGAAGAAGTTTTCCGGGCCATCACCGACCCCGAACAGATTGCAAAATGGTTCGCCCCCGAAGCCCGAGTGGATCCGCGCGTCGGCGGAGAATACTACTTCTCGTGGGGCCCGGGGATGGAGGGTAGAACCACCATCGTCGCGTGGGAGCCCGGCAAGCATTTCGGCACCTGCAGCGAACGCTCCAAGACCTACGGCCACAAAGGCCCGGTGGACACCGGCGTCGTGCAGAAAATGTGTGTCGACTACTACATCGAATCGCTGGGCGGAGGAATCACGCGCCTGCGGCTGGTTCAGTCCGGCTTCGGCCCCGAAGCGGCCTGGGATGACGAGTTCGCCGATACGAAATCCGGCTGGGGCGACTTCCTGAAAAAACTGAGACAGTTGTTCGAAAAATAACCACATATGCAACGAATCCTCTGGAACACAATCGCGCTCGGCTCGTTGTTGTTGATCCCGGTCTGCTTAAAAGGAGAACCGCAAGTGGAATCGCCGCAACCTGAAAAGTCGAAGCCGCCTGTCAAAGCGGAGCAGCGCGGGCGCATCATTGGAATCGGGGGAGTCTTCTTCAAATCCGCAAATCGCGATCAGATGCGCGAGTGGTATTCGAAACATCTTGGACTCGCTGACAAAGGCGGAGGCGTCATGCTTCCGTGGCGCGAGCACGACGATCCGCAAAAGGAACACGCTACAGTTTGGACTATTTTTCCGGCCTCCACTCACTATTTCGATCCCAGCCCCGCACCGTTCATGATCAACTACATCGTGGACGATCTGGATGCTCTGCTCGACCGCTTAAAAGAAGAGGGAGTAAAGATTGACGCCAAGCGAATGGAGGAATCCTACGGCCGCTTTGCCTGGATCTATGACTCGGATGGGAATAAGATTGAGCTCTGGCAGCCGTTGACGGCGAAGCCATAGGGCCTTCCACAGACTTACGTAGCTACACACGTGCCTGGTTGCCGCGCCCGCTCAGTTTCCGGCAATTGACAGGGGCGTCGCGGGCGCGAGACAATGGAATTCTGCCCGCGCGGGAGTAACTCAGCTGGTAGAGTGCAACCTTGCCAAGGTTGATGTCGCGGGTTCGAATCCCGTCTCCCGCTCCATTCTTTCTTTCCTCGGAAATCCAAATACCAACGCCAGGACTGTTGTCGTGAACTCCCAGAAAACGCGCCCAACGCGATGCGGCGGGCTCCGGTTTTCCAGCTCTCATGAGGGACGCCGCCGCGTCCTTTGCGCTCGGAGGGCGTGGAACCCTCGGGCCAACCGCCCCACCCTTTGATTTTATTGAAGCCGTGTTAAAGTTTATTGACTTCAATAAAATTTAGGCGTATATTGATTTTGTGAAAGAGCCGCTTCCTCCGTGGTTGGACGCGCTGGACGAGGAAGACCAGCAGTTTCTGAAGCGATTCGTCCTCAGTTCGGGGTCGCTGAAAGCTCTGTGCGAGGAGTATGGAGTATCGTATCCGACCCTGCGCGCGCGGCTGGACCGGCTGATCGCGAAGGTGCAGGCGGCTGAAGACCCGAGAGTCGCGGATTCGTTTCAGCGCAAACTGCATGTGCTGGTGGCTGAAGGAAAGATATCCGCAGCGCTGGGTCGAGAATTGTGGAAAGCTCATCGCGCCGTCGCGGAGGAAGGGCGATAAAAAATGATAGATCCGTGGTTTGATCCCAATCACTATGCGTGGATCCCAGGTACGGCCTATGGGCTGGCCGCGGGATTGATGGGCGGACTAGTGGGTTGGCTTGTGCCGCGCGGACGCGCCAGAAACTTCATTCTCCGGGCATGGTTCACGCTCTGGGCTATTGCCGTCGCGCTCCTGATTGTGGGAGTTGTGGCACTGGTTGATGGGCAGCCGTGGGGCGTTTGGTATGGCTTCCTGCTACCCGGCGCGGTCGGCACTCTGGTTGTAGGAGCCAATTCGCTGGTCATACTTAAGAGCTACCGAACCGTTGAGGAACGGCGCTTGGCCGCGAAGGATCTGTTTTAACCTCGGTCATCGTTTCGACCCCGTGGAGCCTCGCAACCAAAAAGTGGCGGAAGTTTGCGGGGTAGATGCTGCGAGCGCAGGCATGCGCGACGACCGGCTAAAGCCTATTCCACAGGGTTGGCGCTATTTCACATTCACCGGCACCGGGGTGCTGCAGACAGGCGAGTTCGGCTGAGCTGTTGGGGCGCCGCAGACATACAGGTCGGCGCTCGCGGCCCCGAGGCCTGACGGAATCTGTAAGTTGATCTGTTGGACGCCCGGGTAGCCCGGGGCCGGACCCGCATAGTACGGCGTCGCGATTACATCGTTGCCGATCTGCGCGGATATCGTGCCTTGGCCGGAAAGGCCGGTGGCGTAAATCACGATGTAGCTGCCCGCCAGAGCGGCATTGCCGATGTTGTTCGCGGTCCAGTCCTGGTTGAGCACGGCGCCTTTGAAAATCGCGGGGGCGAACTGCGCGACGTTCACCTTCATCGGAGCACTGGCGTTTCCATCGACGTTCACAACGACCTGGGTCGTCGCGGAGGCGAGCGTCGAGGGAGTCAGGACGTTGATCTGTGTATCGTTGCTGAAGAGTATCTGGCCGGGCTGTCCATCGAAGGTCACCGCAACGGATTTGCCCGTGAATGCCGAGCCCATGATCGACACCAGCGACCCGGGAACAACCGGTACCGCGGCGAAGCTGGCGGCATTCACGACGCTGGCAATCTGAATGGTCGGCGCTGGCGGAGTCGTAGTGGTGGTGGTCGTCGGGGGCGGCGCTGTCTGGCCTTGCGTAACGGTGAACGTGACCGGGATGCTGTCCGTACCGGCGATAGGACCACCATCGATGACGACAGTCGCCGTGTATGTGCCCGGCTGCAGCTTATTCGCGACCGCATCCACGCGAACGCCGCCGTTGTTGACCCCCGAGGGCGGCGTGAACTGCAGCCAACCTGTGGGAGTGCCCGACGGATATACGGCGGTCACAGACCATTGCAGCGCTCCGGAGCCCGTGTTTCGAATAATGATGTCGCCGACTTCATCGGCCGTGCCCGACGGACCCGTGAAAGTCAGCGGAGCGTTTTGAACGAACAATTGCGGCTGATACGCAGCGCCGCAATCGCCGAGCATGATGCAGTCCTGGGGCGGCGTGCTTTGCGCGAAGCGGGGAATCGGGTCCGTAGCAGTCGCGGTGACCACCTTCGATATGGGCGCGAGCGTGATGGTTTCGGAGGTGTCGATGGGCGCGCTGACGCTCTGAGGCGCGAGTCCGAGCCAGGTGGGGAACTGCGCCGTTTCGAGGGCGTTGGGATCGGCGTCCATCACTTCATACACGACGTAGGCATTGCCGTTCACCATGTTCAACGGCGAGACGGTATTGAATGAAACATTGCCCGATCCGGGCGTTGGCGCGAAGACGGGATAACCGCCGGCTCCGGTGGCATCGGCCCCGGGGACGCGCGCCAACAACAGCGAGGGATGCGCCGGGTTGTAAACTCCGCCCGAGGCAGGCACGCCGTAATCGCCGCCCGCCGTAGGGGTGACGGCATCGGATCCGGCAACGACATCGGGCACATAGAGGCTGGCGCCGGCCGGGAATCCGCCATAGTTGATCAGGATTCGGGCGCCGGTGTCGGCATTCAGATTCGCCCAACCGCTGCGAGGTTGCAGCGCGTCGCCAAAGCCTTCCGTCACACGCGTGGAAGTGAAGACTGCGCCGGACTTGATGAGGTGCGCGAACGTGATATCGTTCGGCAGAAACGCGCCGTTCGGCGCACAAACGAGCCGGGACGAGGTGCTGGCGTACAGGCCGACTTGCGGCGTTCCGACATTGAGTTCAGCGCTGGTGACGGTCAACACGGGCGTGCCATTGATTTGGATGAATGCGAACAGGAAGCCGCCCGGCGAGACAAAACTGGCGTCGCCGCGAACATCCTCTATGACGAGCACGGCGTTGCCGGTAGGCGACAGCGTGACCGTCACGCCGTTGTAGGCCAGTTCGCTGGGGCCAAGAAGCACGGGCGCGACGGGCACGGCTTGAGGTCCACTGCCGGTGTCGATGGTGAAAATCAGGCCCGTGAGCGTATTTCCGGTGGACAGACGGTTTGTGACATTCACGTTCAATTGAACGGTAATGTTCATCTTCTGCGACCAGTTCGGCTGACCGTTGCAGTTGAGCACGATGGCGCCAACGCGTTCGGTGATGCCCGTGGCGCGGACGATGGGCGGATTGGCGCTCGAAATGCAGTACGTGTTTGGGGAATTATTTTGCGCAAGAGCAGCGCTTGTCAGGATTGCGGAAATTAAGAAAAATGAAGAAAAACGGGCCTTGTAGATCATGCAGACCCCCTGCTGTTGGGAGTTTATCAGAGTTCCGCGGCTACGTAAAGCAGATTACAGTCATGATTTGTCGAAGTGTTATACTAAAGTTGCCTGCCTCCTGCCATGCTCGCCGTTAGCAGCCTCACCGAAGAAATTCTCGACCTGAAGCGCGACCGCAAGGCCATGATTCTGGCCCACCATTATCAGGATTCCGAAATCCAGGAACTGGCCGACGCGGTGGGCGATAGTCTGGAACTGGCTCGCAAAGCGCAGGAATTCAAGGGCGACGTTCTGGCGTTTTGCGGCGTGTGGTTCATGGCGGAGACGGCCAAGGTGCTGAATCCGGATCGGATCGTGGTGGTTCCCGATCGCGATGCCGGCTGCAGCCTGGTGGACAGTTGCACCGCGCCGCAGGTACGCGCTTTCCGCGAGCGCCATCCGGATCACGTGGTGGTGAGCTACATCAATACATCGGTGGAAGTGAAAGCCGAGAGCGACATTCTGTGCACGTCGCGCAACGCGGTGCAGATCGTCAATTCGATTCCGCGCGAGAAGCCGATTCTGTTTCTGCCCGATATCAACCTCGGGAATTATGTGAAGAAGCAGACCGGTCGCGAGAACATGACTGTGTGGCAGGGCGCCTGCATCGTACACGCGACGTTTTCAGCGCGCCGTCTGAATGCAGCGCGGTCGGCCAATCCGGAGGCTTTGGTTGCGGCGCATCCGGAGTGCCCGCAGGATGTACTTTCGAGCGCGGATTTCATCGGATCGACCAGCGCGATCATTCAGTGGTGCGCTTCGTCGGACGTCGATGAGTTCATCATCATGACCGAAAGCGGCGTGGCGCATTCTTTGCAAAAACTGGCGCCGCACAAGCGATTCCATTTCATCCCCAACGAGAACTGCAACTGCAGCGAATGCCCGTACATGCGGCGCAACACGCTGGAGAAGCTGCGCGATGCACTCGCGGACCTGAAGCCGCGCGTCGAACTGCCCGAGGACATCATTCACCGGGCCGCATTGCCGATCGAGCGCATGCTCGCGGTAAAGTGACGCACGTGCCGGGCCGACTGGTCGACACCTTCGGTCGAATTCACGACAATCTGCGGATCAGCGTTACGGATCGCTGTAACGTCCGCTGCTTTTACTGTATGCCCGAGGAGGGCGTCCGCTACGTTGTCCGCGACGAGATTCTGACATTCGAGGAGATCGAGCGGTTCGTGCGGATTGCGGTATCGCTGGGCGTGACGAAACTGCGCATCACCGGCGGCGAGCCGCTGGTCCGTCGCGATCTGCCGGTGCTGATCCGCAAACTGCTGGCGATCGACGGCGTCCGCGACCTGGCGCTGACTACAAACGGGGTGCTGCTCGCCGCGCAGGCGCAGGCGCTGTACGATGCGGGGCTGCGGCGGCTGAACGTGCATCTGGACACCTTGGATCGCGAGCGGTTCGAACAAATTACGCGACGCGACGATCTGGATCGCGTGCTGGAAGGAATCGAAAGGGCGCGGCGGCTGGCGTTCGGTCCAATCAAGATCAATGCGGTCGCGGTAAAGAATCTGCTGGAGCCGGATCTGGTTCCTTTGGCGCGCTACGGCCGCGAGCGCGATATCGAAATTCGTTTCATCGAGTTCATGCCGCTCGATGCGCAAGGGCTGTGGGACCGTTCGAAGGTACTGATGGCGAGCGACATCATCGAGACGCTATCGCGCGAGATTTCACCGCTGCTGGAGATTCCCGATCGCGACCCGCGGGCGCCGGCGACAGAGTACCGCTTTGCCGACGGCGTTGGCCGAATCGGCATTGTTCCATCGGTGAGCAAGCCGTTCTGTCTGAACTGCAATCGGATTCGTTTGACCAGCGACGGAAAGCTGCGCTATTGCCTGTTTGCGATCGAGGAGACGGACGTGAAAGGTCTGCTGCGCGGCGGGGCGCCGGACGAAGCGATCGCGTCGGCGCTGCGGGGGAACGTGCTGCAGAAGTGGATCGGGCACGAGATCAACACGCAGCGTTTTGTGCCGCCGCCGAGGCCAATGCACGCCATCGGGGGCTAACGGCATTGCGGCGCGGGGGCCGATTGACACACGAATCGGCGATCGAGTTTGGACATTACCGCCGGCACGGTGCCTGCGAAAAACAGGCTGAAGCCTATTCCACAGTCTTCAGGCGCATCGCCAGCGGCCAGCCTTAAATACCCGACTCGATCTCCTATGTCGTTCGCCCGAAGAATCGCAGCCGCACCACGAAATGGCGGCCTTCGTAGCCGTAGAACTGCAGAAACTGCGGAGCGCCGATCACGTTGTTCACAGCCGTCGGATTGCGGCTATTGGTGATGTTGTTGAAGCCGCCCCGGATCGCGAAACGATAGCCGCGCAACGTGAAGCGGCGCTCCAGATGTAGATTCAAATCGAAATTAAAAGGATAGCGATAGGAATCGACTCCGCCCACCACCACACCGTACTGATTCTGCGCGGAGAATGGGAATCCCGTGCGCGCGTCCACCAGCATCGCGATGGCCCAGTTCTTGCGCATCAGCGGCACATATTTCACCGGCAGGTACGCCCATTCAAGAAAACGATTGGGAGCATCCCACGGCATCGGCCCGTAGTTGTCGATCACTTGCATCGGCTGATCGATGCTCAAATCAAGGACTGCGTTCGAGGTGGCATGAGACCGCGTATAACTCGCCATCCATTCGAACTGGTCGGCCAGGCTTTGGCGGAGAATCACCTGCACGGCGTCATAGCGGTCGCGGCGCTGGTTGGTCAAATAGAACGTACCACTAAACGATCCGCTGTCCGGTCCCGTGAGAGTCTCGGGGATTGTGGGAGCCAGCGGATTGATATACGTGAACCCGTTCACGCCATCGCGCCGGAGATAGCTGATGTTCGCCTGCAGCCGAAACGGAAGCCGCTGATTTAAGCTCGCGCTCCAGTTCTGGTAGCGCGGCATTTTAAGATGACTGCTCGGAATGACGTAAATCGATTCCAGCGGCGGTCCGGCAACGCTGCCGTCCGGATTCAGCGGCATGGTCACCGCAATTTGATCGAGAGGCCGGCTGAACAATGCCAGATTTGTGGCGTCGTAGGTGATGGCGTAGCCAGCGGAAATTTTCGTCGATGACGACCCGAAGGGCGCATACGCAACCGCGAATCGGGGCGACAGGACAACATCGCGGACTAACTCGTCCCAATCCTGCCGTACGCCAAGATCGAACTGCAGGTTGGGCTTGATTCTCCAGGTATCGAGAATATACGACGCTAACTCGGCATTAGGGCGCTGGAACACCCCGCTGCCCTGAAACGTGGTGCGCGACAGAACGTAACCGGCAAGCCCAACCTGCTCATATCCGGTCCGGCCGATATCGGCGTCGTAGTTGAGACGATCGGCATCGGCGCCGATCTTGAGTTGATGCGATCCGAGAAACGAAAACGAGGGCAAGTACCCATCGGCGAGCAACTGGTCGCGCCGCGAAGTCGTATACGAGTTGACGAAATAGTTCCCGCTGCGGCCTTCCGGCGAGATCACGTAAAGATCCGTGCCTTGCGGAATCATGCGATTCGAAAAACGGTTCTGCGCAAATCCGATTTCGAACAGCGCGCCGTGGCTGAAATAGATTTGATCCTTGACGCTATAGAAGTATTCGCGGGCGCGCAATGTAGTTGTGGTCGACACCGGGTCGAGCGCGCCGAGCCCCTGGTTGTTGCGATTGGCGGTGTTCAACAGGAAATCGGCGAACAGAATATTCGACGGAGTGAGATTGAACTGCGTATGCAGAAGATTGCTGCCGGACCAACCGGAACTGCTGTTCTGCCCCGGCGGCAATCCGTTGATGAAACTGATGTCGTACTCGGCGTCGATGTCGTCGGAAAACCACGCGCGCCCCTTCAGAATGGGCCCGGAAACTCCGAAGCGAGGCGTCCAACCACCCAGGTGGAGGCCGTCATTGCTGATGATTCCCGGAATGAAGTTTGTCGCCGTGTAATGAAAAGCATCGGTTCCGGTCTGCGTTTGAATCGCGAGCAATCCGGCCGAACCCCGGCCGTATTCAGGTGAATAGCGGCCGGTCCAATGATCGAGCGACTGCACCGATTCCACGGCCATGCGCGAGTCGAACCGTCCCGTGACGGGGTCGCCGATATCGAAGCCGTTCAGCAAATAGAGCGTCTGATATTCGGCGCTGCCATCGAAATGCAGCGCGCCGGTCGAATCCTGAACGACGCCCGGCATCAGCTTCATGGCGTTTCGAATGCTGTGACTCGACGGATAGGGGACGTCGTTGATCTCAGTCGCGTCCAGCCGCCGCTCCATGCCGGTTTGATTTACGTCCGTCGGCGACGGCGACCCGCTCACATTGACGCTCTGAAAGACTTCGCGAACCGTTGCGAGCTGCAGCGTGATTTCGCGAGACGTGTCCACGTGTAAGGCGTAGCCGCGCAGTTCGTAGTTGCCCTCGTGTTGCGCATCGATAACGTAATCGCCCGGTGCGGGCAGTTCGATGTGCGCGACGCCGGCAGGATCGGAGACGGCGCGCAGATCGCCGGGATTTACGCGGATCGTTGCTCCCGCGATCGGCTCCTCGTTTTCATTAACGATGCGGGCGTTCACCTCGATCGCTGCCTGTTGAGGCGTTTGTCCGAATCCGGGAGACAACAGAACACTACACGCGAGAACAGCCCAGCGTAAAAAACGGAAGGCGGACTCTAACCTGCAGAGCGCCATAGGA
>Ga0335075_10016795_pt1 | contig 10906 bp, 7 predicted proteins | sample Lox_Sample_24_FD_206723 | JGI IMG/M metagenome (GOLD analysis project Ga0335075, IMG submission 206723) | Soil microbial communities from Loxahatchee National Wildlife Refuge, Florida, United States - Lox_Sample_2.4 | ecosystem: Environmental > Terrestrial > Soil > Wetlands | place: USA: Florida... | reverse complement strand
CAGAAGGCTGAGTGCAAGGTCGAGCCGACTGTCGCGCAGGAATTCCGAGAAGGTACGGCCGTCGGCCTCGAACAGCCGCTGCAGATAACGCGGCGAAACACTTTGGCTTCTGGCGACGGCGCCGATGCTGAGGTCCGGCTCCCCGAGCCGGGCAAGCATCTCTTTCTTTACCAGCTCGAGCCGCGCGGCGCGGATGCTGCGCTCGCTCCGCTCCGTCTCGCCGCCGGCGAACCCGTCGAGCACGAGCGCTGCGAGCTCATGGAGGTGCACGCTGGCGGCATGCTTTGCCTTGTCGTTTTCCGGCGGCGTCGCATGCAGGAGGTCCGCATAGCCGCTGAAGAGCGCCAGCGACGATGCACCGGCCGGCACATGATGAGCCGCTTTTCGCTCCACCTGCGGCAGCAGTCCGGCAAGGCGCGCCCTGCTGAGCGCGACGACCCTTGCCCTGACCTCCGACAGCGTGAATTCGGACGACGCCGCCTCGCTCACCGCAATCAACTCTCCGGCTTTCACGACAAGCGCAGGGCCGCCGTTGGTCGAAATTTTATGGTCCGCGTTATGCGTGGCGAACAGGAAATCGTCGCGGCCGTCGGCAAGCATGGCGCGCGTCCGCGTTCCGGTGATCGGCGAATAATGTGCGTGGCCGATCATGGCGCCGGGCAAATCGAGGACCGCGAGTTCGATCCTGGCCGCACCGCCTGTCAGCGAGAACTGCCGTCCGGCCACGTGCCGCCCGACAAAATCGTGGATTGCCGCGAGCCGTTCACGCGCTGGAATCGCCTCGGTTGAAAATCGCTGCATGAAAAGCGCCGGCCTCCCCCGTGTCCCGCCCCGTCAGCGGAAAAGGCAGCGCCTCTAGCAGGCGGGCCGACTGATGGGAAGGTCCGGCTGCTCACTCGCGGCCTGTCAACCTCGACGGCTCCACCGCCTTCGCGCCGCAACACGCCTCGAACGCCGCGTCGATGATGGCGAGCTTCACCGCCTGCGCCATCGCATATTCATCATAGAAATCTTTCGACACCCACATGCGCGAATGGCCTGGCTTGCCTTCCCAGCCGAGACTGCCCATCGCTTCGGCCTCGCGCAGCTTGCGCATCAGATGCGAGCGGGAGAGTTTGAGATACACGGTCATGTCGGCGACGGAGAATACGCCTGTCTGGATGCGACCGGCGTCCATGTCACCGAGTTCCATCCCCGCGATCAGCCAGTCCATCACGACCCCGCCATTGTTCAGCCAGGTGAACAGCGAGAACGTCTTTTGTGGCTCGCGCACCACCGGCGAGGCGAGCAGCCCGTCGGCGATCAGCGGCTGCATTCGTTGAAGCAGCGTCGGATCGCCGAGAAAAATCTCCAGCCGCCCTTTTGGCTGAAGCGCATCGAGCGTTGCCAGATGCAGCATCGCCCATCCCCAGAGCGATTCCATCGTCGCGGCCACCGGTTCCAGGGCACGCACGCGTTTGTCCGTCGTGTCGGGAACACGCCGGATCAGATTGTACTTCAGCAGCTCCTTGAGGAAGGCGTCAGCCGTGTTGCGGCTCGCCACCCGATGTTCGAGCACCGCCTCGAGGAAGCGGGCGGTGGAAAGCCCGCTCAATTGGTCCTGCATGCCGCGAAAATGCAGGGCGAAGCCGATGTGGCCGAGCAGCCATCGCTGCTGCGTGGCAAAAACGGCGCCTGCCCGCGGATTGGCTTCATAACCCTGAATCAGTGCCTGCGACTGGCGCCGGATGTTTGGGTGTAGTGCCGGATGACGGAATATTGCTTCTGCCGAAAGGGCCATGGTCGCTTCACGGGTTAAGGCGAATCGACCATAGCGCGAAGCTGCGGCTGCGGGTATCGGCTCATGCGTCTAATCGAGGGAGTATCCGCGGGCCTCCCTTCATCGCACTGGACATCGATGGCAGGGCGGACGGTTTTCCTGTGCCGGCGTCCGATTTTGGCGTGGGTCAATCCCCACAATCCACACCCCTCGACCCCAATATGTTGGGGGTCATGAAAGTTTCAAAAACGAATCCTTGACGGCCCCAAACGAGTCGCTTTTTATGCATCCTTGCGCTCCTGTTGTGGGCGTGGCCGTCGGCTCCAGACAACGGCGGGATTTTCCGGATTTCAAAGCGTTGCGGCGAACTTGCAACCGTTTCGACGGCTCGCGAATGCATGCGTTTTCACCGGAAATCGACGGGTAGAGTGGCGGGCGTGGGACTGGAATAAAGAGGTTGTTAATACTATATTTAGTGTTTGCGGATAGGATCGACACTAGATAATGTTAACCTCCTCGAAACGAGGACTCACCATCAGGGTGGCGTAGCGGAGCATCTGGCGTTCGCGCCGGAGGGGGTTTTGCGCCTTGCGGAAGGCGCGGAACCGCTGGGTGAGTGAAGCGTGGAGTGAGCGTCGGTTTCCAGGGTGGGGAGCCGGCAAGGCGGCGGACAGCAATCTCTCCTGACAGGGCAACGAGGACTCCCTGTGGATAGATGCTATATATAGACAAAAGGGACATACCGAAAATGCGCATCGAGCGGCGTTTCACCAAAGAGGGTCAGTCGCCTTACGCGGAGATCGAATTCCGTAAGGCTGTATCGGAAATCAAGAACCCGGACGGCTCGGTCGTCTTCCGTCTCGACGACATCGATGTGCCGGCGCAGTTCTCCCAGGTTGCCGCCGACATTCTCGCGCAGAAGTATTTCCGCAAGGCGGGTGTCCCCGCCCATTTGAAGAAGGTCGAGGAGAACGACGTGCCGTCGTTCCTGTGGCGCTCCGTCGCCGACGAGACCGCCCTCGCCGATCTCGCCAAGGACAAGCGTTACGGTTCCGAGACCGATGCGCGCCAGGTCTTTGACCGGCTTGCCGGCACCTGGACCTATTGGGGCTGGAAGGGCAAATATTTCCACTCCGAGGAAGACGCGCTGGCCTTCCGCGACGAGCTCGCCTACATGCTCGCCACCCAGCGCGTCGCGCCGAACTCGCCGCAGTGGTTCAACACCGGCCTGCACTGGGCCTACGGCATCGACGGCCCCGGCCAGGGCCATTATTACGTCGACCCCTTCACCCAGAAGCTGACGAAGTCGAAGTCCTCCTACGAGCATCCGCAGCCGCATGCCTGCTTCATCCAGGGCGTGGCTGACGACCTCGTCAACGAGGGCGGCATCATGGATCTGTGGGTGCGCGAGGCGCGCCTGTTCAAGTACGGCTCGGGCACCGGCTCGAACTTCTCCATGCTGCGCGGCGAAGGCGAAAAGCTCTCCGGCGGCGGCAAGTCGTCCGGCCTGATGTCGTTCCTCAAGATCGGCGACCGCGCGGCGGGCGCCATCAAGTCGGGCGGCACGACACGCCGCGCGGCCAAGATGGTCATCGTCGACGCCGACCACCCGGACATCGAGGAGTTCATCGACTGGAAGGTGAAGGAGGAGCAGAAGGTCGCCGCCCTCGTCACCGGCTCCAAGATCGTCAAGAAGCATCTCGATGCTATCATGAAGGCCTGCATCAATTGCGAAGGCCATGATGACGACTGCTTCGACCCGTCGCTCAACTCCGCGCTGAAGCGCGCCATCAAGCTCGCCAAGAAGGACGCCGTGCCGGAGAACTATATCGGCCGCGTCATCCAGTTCGCGCGCCAGGGTTACACCGCGCTCGACTTCAAGACCTACGACACCGACTGGGATTCGGAAGCCTATCTCACCGTCTCCGGCCAGAACTCCAACAACTCGATCTCGCTCAAGGACGACTTCCTGCGCGCGGTCGAGAACGACGGCGACTGGAAGCTGATCCGCCGCCTCGACGGCAAGGTCTACAAGACGCTGAAGGCCCGCGACCTGTGGGAGAAGATCGGTTACGCCGCCTGGGCGTCGGCTGATCCGGGCCTGCACTACAACACGACGATGAACGACTGGCACACCTCGCCGGCCGGCGGCCCGATCCTCGGCTCGAACCCGTGCTCGGAATACATGTTCCTCGACGACACGGCGTGCAATCTCGCCTCGATCAACCTGCTGCCTTACAGGAACGCCGACGGCACGATCGACATCGCGGCCTACGAGCACACCACGCGTCTGTGGACCATGGTGCTCGAGATTTCCGTTATGATGGCGCAGTTCCCGTCGAAGGAGATCGCCAAGCTCTCCTACGAGTACCGCACGCTGGGTCTCGGCTACGCCAATATCGGCGGTCTCTTGATGACCTCCGGCATCCCCTACGACTCGGCCGAAGGCCGCGCCATCTGCGGCGCGCTCACCGCCATCATGACCGGCGTCTCTTATGCGACCTCGGCGGAGATGGCTGCCGAACTCGGCGCGTTCCCGGATTATGAGCGCAACGCGGCCTCGATGCTGCGCGTCATGCGCAACCATCGCCGCGCCGCCTATGGCGAGACCACCGGCTACGAGAAGCTCGCGGTCAATCCCGTCGCGCTGATCCATGCCGATCTGAAGCAGGAGGATCTTGGGCAGGCTGCCAAATCCGCCTGGGACCGCGCCATCGAACTCGGCGAGAAGCACGGCTATCGCAACGCGCAGGCGACCGTGATCGCGCCGACCGGCACGATTGGCCTCGTCATGGATTGCGACACGACCGGCATCGAGCCCGACTTCGCGCTGGTGAAGTTCAAGAAGCTCGCCGGCGGCGGCTACTTCAAGATCATCAACGCCGCGGTGCCGGAGGCGCTGCGCACGCTGGGCTACTCCGAGGCGCAGATCGCCGAGATCGACGCCTATGCGGTCGGCCACGGCAACCTCAACCAGGCGCCCGGCATCAACCCCGGTTCGCTGCGTTCGAAGGGTTTCTCCGACGAGAAGATCGCCACGATCAACGCGGCGCTGAAGTCCGCCTTCGACATCAAGTTCGTCTTCAACAAGTGGACGGTCGGCGAGGATTTCGCGAAAACCGCGCTCGGCTTCACCGACGAGCAGTTGAACGATTTTTCGTTCGACATGCTCGCAGCACTCGGCTTCACCAGGCGCGAGATCGAGGCCGCGAACATCCATGTCTGCGGTGCGATGACGCTGGAAGGCGCGCCGTTCCTCAAGCAGGAACACTACCCTGTGTTCGACTGCGCCAATCCGTGCGGCAAGATCGGCAAGCGGTATTTGTCGGTCGAGAGCCACATCCGCATGATGGCGGCCGCACAGCCGTTCATCTCGGGCGCGATCTCCAAAACCATCAACATGCCGAACGAGGCGACCGTCGAGGATGCCAAGAACGCGTACATGCTCTCCTGGAAGCTCGGCCTGAAAGCCAACGCGCTCTATCGCGACGGCTCGAAACTGTCGCAGCCGCTGAACGCCTCGCTGATTGCCGATGAGGATGACGAGGACGATGCGGTCGAGGCGCTGGTCGCCCAGCCGGCCGCCGCGCGCGCCGCGCAGGTGGCGGCCGCCGTCACCGAGAAGATCGTCGAGCGCATCGTCGAGAAGGAAGTCCACTTCCGCGAGAAGCTGCCGAACCGCCGTCAGGGTTACACCCAGAAAGCGGTCGTCGGCGGACACAAGGTCTATCTGCGCACCGGTGAGTTCGGCGACGGTCGTCTCGGCGAAATCTTCATCGACATGCACAAGGAAGGTGCTGCCTTCCGCGCCATGATGAACAATTTCGCCATCGCGATTTCGCTCGGCCTTCAGTACGGCGTGCCGCTCGAGGAGTATGTGGAGGCTTTTACCTTCACCAAGTTCGAGCCGGCCGGCATGGTGCAGGGCAACGACGCGATCAAGAACGCCACGTCGATCCTCGACTACGTGTTCCGCGAGCTGGCGGTCTCTTACCTCGGCCGCAACGACATGGCCCATGTCGACCAGTCCGATTTCTCCAACACCTCTCTCGGCAAGGGCATTTCGGAAGGCAAGACGAACCTCGTCTCCACCGGCTGGACGCGCGGCCACAAGCCGACGATCGTCGGCGGCTCCGAGCCGCGCGGTCATGGCGGACGCTCACAGCCGACGGCCTATGCGGGCTCGAACGTGACCGCGCTCGCCACCGCGCGCAAGCTCGACACGGACACCGAGCCGATGGCGTTCCGCCGCGACTATGAGGAACGCGCCGCCGACCTCGCCGAAGAGATCGAGTCTGAAAACCTGCCGGACCTGTTTGAGGACGACGCACCGTCGGCAACGACCGCGCTCTTCTCCGACAAGGCCGCCGCGGACGCCGCTGCCGCCAAGACAGCGGCCAAGGCTGCGAGCGACCGCCGCAAACAGGCGCTGATGCAGGGCTACACCGGCGACATGTGCTCGAACTGCAACTCGACGCGCATGAAGATCTCCGGCCACTGCCAGGTCTGCGAAGACTGCGGCACCACGACGGGGTGTTCGTAAAAAGCTAGCAATATCATCTAGTTAGAAAATCGGCCCGGTCTCTTGATCGGGCCGAACTGCAACAAGGAACAAACCGAATACAAACATAACGATGTCTTTATGAGACATCCCTGAAACACCAAAGCCGACCCTCAAGGGCCGGCTTTGGATACCGCAACTGAGATCCCGCTGCGGGGCGAAAGAGTCCGAAACTCCTCCTGTGACAAGGCAATATATACGGAGAGTCGGAGTCTAAAGTCGAGGCTGGATTGTCGATCACAAAAGGACTTCCCACACCATGTCTAAACAGCCCTTTCTGACCCTGGCAAACTTCGTTGAGTATGCGACCACATCGTCGGCCACTCGGCGGCGCGCGATTATCGAGCAGTACCATAACCCTCAAGTCTATCCGTTCAATTGGCACGGAGCTTCCGACGCAATCTTCGCTGGCCGCGTATGCGCAGATCAAAGCGTTGAAAGTCTGATCGACTCTGAGAAGGTGCGCTTAAAATCACAGATCACCGGCGAAGGTGAGAAAGACAAGCGTATCAACCACGTGCTCGAGCTTGTCGAGTTTCTGGAAGTTTCCGATGTTGCGAGAGTCGCGGCTGGCGCGACTGCAATTTCGGAACCGACGCTTCCTCAGGATATGCTGATAGAAGGACTCACGATACGCGTCCGTGCGAACGTTCTCTTGAGTCGACAGAAGGAAGGCAAGCGATTCAAAGAGTTTGGCGTAGCGAAGTGCCACTGTCTCTCTAGCCAGAAATTGGACGAGGTATCTGCGAAGGCTTACACAGTGGCATTGAATGTCTTTGCCGAGCGCGTTCTTGTTAACGCTGACATTCAGCCTGACCTTTGTCGTGTCTATGATTTATATGAAGACACGCTGCATAAAGCGCCATCAGCGCAGAAAAGACTTAGGACGCTAATCAACGAAACGGCTAGAGAAGTGTGTGATCGTTGGGACATCGTGGGACGGCGTCTCCTAGAGCGACGTATTGACCCTCGAAAGGCCTCGTAGTCGATCAAGACGCGCGAAGTTCAAGAAAGAGACCGTCTCATCGGAAGTTGGCCGCGGACCAAGCCGATGATCCGCAAACCACCCCGCCTTCGTCATCCTAGGGCGGAGCAATGAGCGCAGCGCAGACGCCTTACCTTCTCCCCCTGTGGGAGAAGGTGCCGCCCTCGGGCTTGCTGAAAGCAAACACGGGAAAAGGCGGCGGATGAGGGGTGTTGGACAGAGCGCGGCGTCTACCGCCAAGGCTCCAGCGACATGTCCTTCGCGTATGCGATGATCGTGTCGCAGACGCTGGCGACTTCTCTCAGCACATCGTCGTTCCAGAACCGCAGCACGCGAAAACCGCGCGTCTTCAGTTCAGCATCGCGTCGAACATCATAGTTCGATCCTGCGTGCTGACTGCCATCGAGCTCGACGATCAGCCGCGCATCGAGGCAGGCGAAGTCAGCGATATATTCTCCAATCGGAAGCTGACGGCGAAATTTGATACGTTCCAGGCCGCGCGAACGCAATTCCTGCCAAAGCTTATACTCGGCCTCGGTCATCTCACGGCGAAGGGTGCGGGCAAATTCGCGCTTACGCTGATGAACAGGCTGGTGTGGCATGACGCCATACTAGCCATTGCCGGATTTCTTCCAACACCCCTCATCCGACTTCGCCTGCGCTTCGCTTCGGCTCAGCCACCTTCTCCCACAAGGGGAGAAGGTAAGGCGCAATGGAGAGCGCTGACAACTCGTGGTGCAAACGCCGCTGAACGAAAAAGCTCCCTACTCACACACCCTCCTCGGCCCGCCGCCATATGGCTGATACGTGTTGTCCTCGGGCCGATATGACTGATAGCGGCTGAAGCAGTTGCGGATATGCTGGTCGTCGATCACGGTGTATCCGTTCGCATCATCGACCCCGAACCCGTCCTGCTCCACCGCAAACGCCTCGCCCACCGCAGCCTCGATCACGCCTGACTCCTCGTCGGCGAGCGGCGCGAAGCGCACGTTCGGATCGAACGGCGCGTCCGCACCCGTGAGCGCCGCATACTCCGCGACATAGGGCGAGAAACAGTCGCGCCGGCCGCCGGCATAGGGCGAGTAGCTGTTGGTGCTCGCATCGTAGGAACGATAGCGCCGCGCGCACCAGTCCTGATGCGCCTGGAGCAGACGCGCCGCCGCCGGATTGTCCACCGCCTCATCCGCCGTCGGCTCCTCGGCAACAGCCGGCACCGCGGCGGTCGTCATCGTGTCGATGGTCGTGACGGTCTTGCCGTCATGGATCGTCACCACGCCGCTGTTCGGGGCGCCCTCACGTTTGCCGGCATTCGCTTCCCGCACAATGCCTGCGCCCTCCACATCGTTCGCCGCATCGCTTGTCTTCTTGCCCGGGTCCGCAACAGGCTCGACCCGTTCATACGCCTGCACACCGGCGTCGACGGCCTTGGGCACATTTGTCCAGACGTCCGCAACGTTTTCAGTCAGGCCGAGGTCGCGCGCAGGCTCGCCGGGCATGAAAAATAAGACGGCGAAGAGCAGCCCGCCGGCAAACATGCCTGCCGCCAGCACAAAACCGCCAATCATGGCCAGGATCGGGGCAAATATCGGCTTCGCCATCGCAGTCTCTCCCATTCGGCATGCCCGTTCAGGAGAGAATGCATCTGGCGGAGTCAGGTTCCGCGATTCGGGATCGGCCCTTCGTCGCCAGCCCTTGGTCTGACGAGGCGCCCCTACCCCTTCGCCGCCAGAATCTTGTCCTGCGTCTTGGTGTCGAAATCGCCGGCGTCGTGGCGCTCGTGCAGTTGCGCTTCCGGCTTGCCGCTGGTGCGGTTGACGATGCGGCCGCGCTTCACCGCCGGCCGCGCATGAATCTGGTCGGCCCAGCGCAGCAGGTTCTTGTATTCGTGCACCGAGAGGAACTCGCCCGCGTCGTAGTTCCAGCCCTTCACCGTGCCGCCATACCAGGGCCAGATCGCCATGTCGGCGATCGTGTATTCGCTGCCGGCCACGAACTCGTTGTCGGCCAGCCGCTTGTCGAGCACGTCCATCTGCCGCTTCGTCTCCATCGCGTAGCGATTGATCGCGTATTCAATCTTCTCCGGCGCGTAGGTGTAGAAATGGCCGAAGCCGCCGCCGAGGAACGGCGCCGAGCCCATCTGCCAGAACAGCCAGGACAGCGTCTCCGCGCGCGCGGCCGGCTCCGTCGGCAGAAACGCTCCGAATTTTTCCGCCAGATGCACGAGGATCGCGCCGGATTCGAACACGCGGATCGGCGTCGGACCGCTGCGGTCCATCAGCGCCGGGATCTTCGAGTTCGGATTCACCTCGACGAAACCGGAGCCGAACTGCGCGCCGTCGAGCTTGATCAGCCAGGCGTCGTACTCCGCGCCTTTATGTCCTGCAGCCAGCAGCTCCTCGAACAGGATGGTCACCTTCTGGCCGTTCGGCGTGCCCAGCGAATAGAGCTGGAACGGATGCTTGCCGACCGGCAATGGCTGCTCGTGCGTGGCGCCGGCGATCGGCTTGTTGGTGCTTGCAAAGGCGCCGCCGGAAGGCTTCTCCCAGGTCCAGACCTTTGGCGGCGTGTACTGCGGAATGTCGTTCATGGTCGTGCTCATCCTTGGGAGCGAAATGGTTTAAGGCAAAGCTCACATAAGGAGCGAAAGCGCCGCACGGCAATGCCGTGGCCCAACAATTCGCCGCCGTCCGGCATCCGTCGGGGCCAGCTTGCGGCGGCATGCGGTGGCGTTTCGGCCACACTGCCCGGGCAAATTCCGGCATGCCCTTCGGGCAGGTCGCCGTTTCGCCTTGATCCCGGTTCAAGCGGCCGCCCGTAGCGCGAAAACGCGCACATATTTGCATGGAGACGTCATCATGAAGACCATTCTTGCCGCGGCGGTTCTTGCTCCGCTCGCCTTTGCCTCGGTCGCGCACGCGGCTGATACGTTCAGCGACGCTGACGAGCGCGGCGGCGTCCGCATCGGTGTCCTGACCTGCGACATCGGCGGCGGCCTGGGTTATGTGCTGGGCTCGGCCAAGGAAGTCGAGTGCACCTTCCAGTCGACGGTCGGCAGCCGCACGAGCGAGACCTATTCCGGCGCGCTGCGCAAGTTCGGCGTCGATCTCGGCTACACTTCGCGCGGCAAGCTGGTCTGGGCGGTGTTCGCGCCGACGGCCGGTTACCACCGCGGTTCGCTGGGCGGCCTCTATAAGGGTGCGACCGTTGAGGCGACCGCCGGCATCGGCGTCGGCACCAACGTGCTCCTCGGCGGGACGTCCGGTTCGATCATGCTGCAGACGATCAGCGTGACCGGCCAGACCGGCCTGAACCTCGCCGCGGCCGGCACGTCGATGACGCTCAACGCCAACTGATGTGAATTGGACGGGAGGCATTCTTGCCTCCCGTCCCGCTCTCGGGCATCAAGATCCGATGAGCCAGCCCGACCAGTTTTCCGAAAACGAACGCCTCGTCATGTTCTCGGACGCGGTGATCGCCATCACGATCACGCTGCTGGTTCTGGAAATCCGTGTGCCGGAAGATTTCGGCGACATGACCGACGCGCAGCTTTGGCCCGTGCTCACCTCGCTCTGGGCCGACTATCTTTCCTATATACTGAGCT
>Ga0335075_10016794_pt1 | contig 10906 bp, 12 predicted proteins | sample Lox_Sample_24_FD_206723 | JGI IMG/M metagenome (GOLD analysis project Ga0335075, IMG submission 206723) | Soil microbial communities from Loxahatchee National Wildlife Refuge, Florida, United States - Lox_Sample_2.4 | ecosystem: Environmental > Terrestrial > Soil > Wetlands | place: USA... | reverse complement strand
GATACCTGGATTGACAACGACCTCTCGCAGCGCGTCCACGAAGCAGCCGGATACACAGTCGTCGACCGCTGCGTGCATTATCGTAAGAGCCTCTGAAACCAGCTCACCGCGTCACGGAAGCTTCTTCAGCTCATCGCAGCCCGGCTTAAATCCACCCTTGCAAGATTTTTCAAACAGACCCCGCGCCTGCCCAAAGTCCTGCGCTCCGCCCAGACCGATTTCGCAGAGCCTGCCCAGCCAGCTGCAGCCGACCATCTCTCCGCCATTGCAGGCCTGCTCATAAAATACGCGCGCCTGCGCGGGATCCGGCAACGAGCCCTGGCCATTCTGGTAGAGCGAACCAAGCGCCGTGCATCCGAGCATAAATCCGCCGTCACATGCCTTTTTAAAGAACGTGCTCGCTTGGCGATAATCTTGCGCGCCTCCCTGTCTACTCAGATAGAGCATGCCGAGCGCAAAACACCGCGGCGTCGATCCACCGATGCAGGCTTTTTTGTAAAGAGCCCGCGCTGCCACGTAGTCTGTTGCTCCCCCCAGTCCTTTTTCGTAGAGCAGCCCGAGATTCCCGCAGCTTTCGATGGATCCCCATTCGCAGGCTTGTTTGTCCAACAGGCGCGTCTGCTTGTAGTCCCGGTCGACTCCACCATATCCGTAGTAGTACAGGTCACCGAGCAACCCGCACGAGTCCGCGTTGCCAAGGTTACAAGCCTTCTCAAGCAGAGGTTTAGCCTCCGCGTAGTGTTTCTGATCGAAGAATGAGCGACCCAATCTCGAACTCTGCGGGGCGACAGGCGCCGGCGTCTCGCCTTGAACCGGGTTATTTTGACCGGGACTCTCCTGAGCCTGGCTTTTCGCCGGCGGGCTGGTCTTCGGCGCCGGGCTCTGCTCCTGCTGGGCAAAGCCGGCCAGCGGCAGAGTCAGGACCGCCAGGGCGACGGCGGCAAGCGGGCTTCTTGGCATCAGTCTCATGGAAAGCGGGGCAGCGTGCGATCCGGCTCGAAGTTCGCCGTTTCGATCAGAATAACGCCATCCGCGAGGCGCGTATCCGAATCAGAAAATCGCCTGCTGCGCGAAGAACAGAGCCTCATCGCTTGGCACGATCACAGGTGCGTGGCAGAGCGATAGCGGAGCGATCGCATCGTTGCCGTGCTGCCATGTCACGGATCAATCGCCCAACTAACCTCACCGGTGCCAAACTTTCTGCATTCTCCTTCGTCCCACCCCGCGTATCTCTCATTGAAGGGCAGAAACCAGACCTTCAAATGGCCACTTGATGCCTCGTTCCGCAGTCGACGACCCGGAGTACTTCCGCAACCTGATGCTCGAGCATCAGTCGATGGTATTCAGCATCGCGCTGCGCATCCTCGGTGACCGGTCAGCAGCCGAAGAAGCCGCCCAAGATGTGTTTCTGGAGCTACATGCGAAGCTCGGTGACCTCGCCTCGGAAGACCACGTCCTCTTCTGGCTGCGCCGCGTCACTGTGCACCGGGCCATCGACCGCCTGCGCCGCCGCGAGCGCCGTCCCGAGGTCGCGATGGACTGGCAGTATCTGCCGGAACCATCCGGCCCCTCCGGCGAGCCGCCCGACACTGATCCGCTGCTCAGCCGCCGGCTCCTCCAGCTCGTCGCATCGCTGCCCGAAGTACCGAGAACTGTACTCATCCTCCGCTACCAGGAGGACTTGAGCCCGGAGGAAATCGGCGACCTGCTCGACATGCCCGTCGCCACCGTCAAGAGCCACCTGCAACGCACCCTGCGCCTGCTGCGCGAGAAAGCCGCGCGGGTGCTGAGGTAAGAGGCCAAAAATGTACGAGACAGAGATTTACGAACCGGACGCCGAATTCGAAGAGGCCCTTTACGCCGCGCTCGCCCGCGAAGCCGCACCGCCCGACCTGATCGCCCGCGTAATGGCGCGCATCGAAGCCCAAATCCTTGAAGCTCAGCCCGCCGTTCCCAGCTTCCGCGCGCTCACCTTCCCCGCGCGCAGCGGCTGGAGCAGCTTCCTGTCCATTGGAGCCCACGCCGCCGCCTTTGCCCTCATTGCTCTTGTCGTCTCCGCCGGAAGCAAAGCCGTCGTCGCCCCGCCCAAAGCCCCCGTGACCGCTGTCGACGTCCGTCCCTGGATCCCAATGAATCCGGGCAAAGAAGCCATGGGCGGAGGCGGTGGAGGCGGCGCTCACGAAGCCGTCGAAGCCTCCCGTGGCCACTTGCCCAAACTGGCTTCTCAGCAGATCACGCCGCCCCAGATCATCCGCAACGAAGCTCCCAAGCTTCCCGTCGAGGCCACTATCGTCGCCCCGCAGATCAAACTCCCCGACGAAAAACTTCCCGACATGGGCATACCCCATTCCCCTCAGGTCTCGCTCGCGTCGCAGGGGCCTGGCTCCGGCTCCGGTTTCGGCACCGGCAGTCACGGCGGTATCGGGCCGGGTAATGGCAACGGCTACGGCCCCGGCTCCGACGGCAGCTACGGAGGCGGTGTCATGCAAGTCGGCAAAGGCGTCTCCGAGCCCAGGCTCCTCTATTCCGTTGATCCTGAATTCTCCGATGAAGCTCGCCGCGCCAAGTACGAGGGCGTCTGCATCGTCTCCGTCATCGTCGATGTCCGGGGAAACCCCCAGCACGTCCACGTCGTCCGCCCCCTCGGCATGGGACTGGACGAGAAGGCCATCGAAGCCGTCAGGCAATACAAGTTCAAGCCCGCCTACTATCAGGGCCATCCCGTGGCCGTTGAGATGGATGTCGTCGTCAACTTCCGCATCTACTGACGTGAACTACGTATCGTTGCCCGCCATCGCGGCCTATAATGCGGATGCCATGAAAGCCACCACCCTCTGTTTGCTTCTCCTTTCCTCAGTCGCTCTTGCCCAATCCCACTCGATGCCGATGAACTCGGCACCCGCACCCGACGAGAAGCTCGGCACAGTCTCCTTCGCTGTATCCTGCTCACCGGAAGTCCAGGCCTCCTTCAATCGCGGAGTCGCGCTGTTGCACGACTTCTGGTACGCCGAGGCGGCCCCGCAATTCGAGCGCATCGCCAAGGCCGACCCCAATTGCGCTATGGCCCACTGGGGAATCGCGATGAGCAAGTTCCACCAGATCTGGGACCGTCCGGATGCCGACACCATGAAGGAGGGCTGGCAGGAGATGCAGAAGGCCCAGTCGCCCGCCGCGAAGACCCCTCGCGAGCGCGCCTACATCGCGGCCCTGGCCGACTTCTACAAGCCCGGCAAACAGGACTTCATGACCCGCGTCACCGCCTACTCCGACGCGATGGGCGCGATCTACAAGCAGTACCCCGACGACGTCGACGCCGGCGCCTTCTATGCGCTATCGCTTCTTGCCTCGGGAGCTCCCGACGACACTAGCCTCACCCAGAATCGCAAGGCGATGGCTGTGCTCGCTCCGCTCTTCGCCAGATATCCGGACAACCCCGGCATTGTCCACTACATCATTCACTCCTGCGATAACCCGTCCATGGCCCACGACGGCCTTGCCGCCGCCGAGCGCTATGGCGTGATCGCGTCCTCCGGCCCGCACGCCGTGCACATGTCCGGACACATCTTCGCTCGCCTCGGCATGTGGCCCGAGGACATCCAGGCCCAGCTTGGATCGATCAAGGCTTCAGAGGCCGCTGAAGCCCGCGGCGAAAGCGGCATCATGGACGAGCCGCACTCCTACGACTTCCTGATGTACGCCTACCTGCAGAGCGGCCAGGATGCCAGCGCCAAAGAGGTCGTCGAGAAGATGCCTGCTGTATTGGAACGTATCGAGAACATGTCGGGTATGCATGATATGGCCTACATGATTCCTTATTACCGCAGCGAATTTCCCGTCATGTACACGCTGGAAATGCGGGATTGGCAAACAGCCTCGGCCCTGAAACCCGTGCCCGGCGCTCCATCCGCCTTCGAGACCCAGACATGGTGGGCTCGGGCGATCGCTGATGGCCATCTCCGCCGCGCCGAGCAGGCCCAGGCCGACTTGGCGAAACATGACGCGCTTATGGAGGAGGTGAAAAAGGGCGACCACGCCTTCGTCGCCGATTCCACCTGGGCACAAATCGAGCGCTATGAAATCACTGGCTGGGTCGCCTTTGCGGCCAGCAAACAGGACGACGCGCTGAAGCAAATGCGCGCCGCCGCCGACCTGCAGGACAAGGTCGGTCAGGGCGAAGTCGATATCCCCGCGCGCGAGATGCTCGCCGACATGCTCCTCGAACTCCACCAGCCGCAGCAGGCGCTCGCCGAATATCGCGTTGCCCTGAAGCTCAGCCCGAACCGCTTCAACGGCCTCTATCATGCAGGCGAGGCAGCCGAGCAAGCCGGAGACAAGCGCGCCGCCGCCGAATACTACGCAGCCCTGCTCAAATCCACCGGCAACGGCGCAAACTCATCGCGGCCCGAGATGGCGCATGCGAAGACCTTCGTTGCGTCCGAGCAAGTTGCGCAGAAATAGCTTCGACTCGATCGGCCGACTCCGGCCGGTCCTACTTCCACTCCCAGACTTTCGAGTTGGTGTTGCCATCCGCATCCGTTTCGAACTCAAAGGCCCCGCAGCAGTTGTTCAGCCGCGCGAGCTTCTGCGATGTGGTCCGAAAGAAGATCATGCCGCGATAGCTGACCGAGCCACCGGCTCCGAACTTGCCCAGGCCCGTCCCCTCCCAGGTGATCCCGTCGCCGTCTGTGGTAATGATCAATCCCTGGCCCTTCCCTAAGATGGATCCGTCGGGCCGCACCTCTGAGATATAGGTTCCGTTTTCGTTCCCGGAAACTCCCAGCATAATGCCGGTGGCCTCGAACGATACTTCCGCGGTCGGTGGGTCGATAGACAAGATCCGCCGCACAATTCTCTTGCCTTTGCTTTCGCCGATTAGATCTCCGAGCATTCTTTCGTCTCCCGTTCTGTCGGTCGTCGGGGAGACGGCTGCCAGAGCTACGTGATTTTGGTGCGTCCGTAACTCTCAGAGTTCCATATTGGAGCTGTCAAGGGTAAAAAACGCCAACACGACACGGAGCGCCGGTCTTTGCGCGAAGTGCCATTGGTCAGTCCAGGGGCAGGAAATACTGCGTCCCTTTGATCGGCTCAGACAGCCGCTTCATCAGTATCTGCAGATCGTGGTTGTTATGGACAAAGTCGATATCTGACGTATTCACGACCAGCAGGTCGCTCGCCGTGTAGTGAAAGAAGAAGTGCTCATAGGCCTCGACCACCTGCTCGATGTATGCATCGCTGATCGCCCGCTCACCCGGCACGCCCTTGCGCTTCAGCCGCTGTTTCAACACCTCGGGGCCGGCCTGCAGATAGATCACCAGCTCGGGCGTCGGCACCTGCTCGCGAAACATCTGGTAATAGCGGTTATAGAGATCGAGCTCGGCGTCATTGAGGTTCAGATACGCAAACAGCTTGTCTTTCTCAAAAAGATAGTCAGACACAACAGGAAGGTCGCCGCCGGCGAGGCCCCGCATCTGCTCATAGCGCGCCATCAGAAACCAGAGCTGCGTCGCAAATCCCATCCCCGGCTGCGCCTCGTAAAAGCGGTCGAGAAAGGGATTATCCTCCGGCTCCGCGATCCGCTGCGCGTGCAGCGTCTCGGCGAGAATCTGCGCCAGCGTCGACTTGCCCACACGCAGCGGCCCTTCGACGGCGATAAATCGCGGCGGCCCAAAGAGGTTGGCCATAGCAGGTACAGACTACACTAGAAGCGAAGAAAAAACGAAGAATTCGGCTCGGGACGAATCTACCCTTCTCCCCTACACCCTGTGGATGGCCCTTTTTGACGCGTCCTTTCGCAATTCAAGGTAGGAGGCAATTATGGAACCCGAATTCGAAAGATACGACTACAGCCACCTCGTCGGTCGCCCCGCGAGCGAGGGCGCCGGCGAATTCGACGCCGCGAGCTTCGACAAACTGCTCAACGACGACGACCGCCAATTGCTCGAACGCGATATGCATATCTCATGGTGGGCCTACTCAGATCTCGACACGAGACCGTCCCCTCAAGCCTGAGGGACGGTGGGACGCGGGGTCACCCCTCGTAAACTAATCCCAGTGCTCATCGCCCTCACCACCGCTGCCGCGGCCACCGGCCTGGCCGTAGGCGGATACTACTATGCCGCCATGTGGCCTGAGTCCCAGCTCTTCGGCCGAACCATCCTCGGCGGACGCGACCCCAACGAATACGCCCTAACCTACGACGACGGACCCAACGACGCCTGCACCGAGCAGCTCCTCGAAATCCTCGCCCGCCACAGCGTCCGCGCCTCCTTCTTCCTCATCGGACGCTTCGTCCGCGAGCGCCGCGACCTTACCCGGCGCATTCACGCTGCCGGGCACCTCATCGGCAACCACACCATGAACCATCCCAAGCTCATTTACTGCTCCCCGTCGCGCGTCCGCGAAGAGCTTGCCTCAACCAACGCCCTCATCGAAGACACCATCGGAGCCCAGATCTGCTACTTCCGCCCCCCCCACGGAGCACGCCGGCCCGATGTCCTGCGCACCATCCGCGAGCTCGGCCTCGCGCCCGTTATGTGGAACGCCTCAAGCTACGACTGGACGACGACAAATCCCGAAACCATTCTCGCCAACCTCGACAAGGCCATCGGCCGCAATCGTCGCCAGGGCCGCGGATCGAATCTGCTCCTTCACGATGGAAGTCAGGCGGGCATCGGCCAGGACAGGAAAGCCAGTGTCGCGGCAACCGCGATGCTGCTCGCCCGTGCCCAGAAGGGACAAATCCGCTTTGTAACCGTTGACGTCTGGAACCCCGACAGGAACCTCACCGCGCAAGAGAAATAATCGCGCCACGCCGCAACTTTATTTCCCGCTTTCTCCTCGCAACTTGGCCTCTCCGGCAGCGTTCATCTGCATGTGTAAGGAGAATGCCAGATGCAATCCTCAAAATTATTTCGCGTCACTGCCGCACTCGCGCTCGCCATCCCCGCTCTTACGGCCCAGGCCCAGTACTACCCCGTACCCCCGGCACAGCGGCCCGTCTTCTACCTCGGTCACGCCCACGTCGACGGGCAGAACGATCACGACGACATCAAGGTCGGCCATTACGAAGGCCGCTTCCACTCCATCATGCTCAAGGTGCACAACGCGCCTATCCTCTTCGATCACGTCGTGATCCATTACGGAGACGGCTACGCCCAGTCCCTCCCCGTCAACCGCTTCATCCCGCCCGGTGCGAGCAGTCAGTGGATCGTCCTCCCCGGCGGTGAGCGCGTCATCCATAGCCTCGAGCTCTGGTATTCGCGTGGCCGCCCCGAAGACCCCAACCGGCCCGAGGTCGAGCTCTACGGCGCTCCATAATGGTGAACACCCCTGGGGAGGTGGGCCCCCCCTCCCTCACTTCTTTGATTCTCCGCGTAAAGTTTTCATTCTGCTTGATTTACCATCTCAAACTCGCGTAAAGATATGATTTCAGGGTCTTTACGCGTAAAGATCTGATTTAACATGATTTAATTGACGAGAATCGCAAGTGGCTAAAGCTGTGGGAACGACGACGCCTTCAAAAAAACAAAGACCGCCGGTTGGGCGGTCTTCGGGGTTTCTGGAACCCTACTTTTATTTTAGCTGGGTGGGAGGAAAGGTACGCCAGCTATTTTAGTGGTCAGCTCGGGTGCGTTGGGACCGATACATCCTGTTGCAGGGTGAAATCGAGCAGTGTCTCGCTCGGCACCTTGACCTGGTCGCCCCCGGTGATGATTTCCGACGCTGCGCCAGCACCGGCGCCGGCGCCGGCACCGATGGCCGCTCCCTGGCCGCCGTCGGCGACGGCGCCGATGATCGCTCCAAGGGCCGCTCCGCCGACGGTACGCTTCGCAGTGCTCGCCCCGCGCGACTTGCCGTTTACTTCATATTCTCCGGTCACAACGGGGACCATCTTCCCATTGACCACGATCCCGATCAGCTCCAGCCGCAGTTGCGATCTGCCGGTGAAGGTTCCTGACTCCTTTGATTGCGTCAGTCGGCCATAGACGAGGGCATCTTTTGCGACGACCAGGTTATCGTCCACGATCAGCGGTTCTGCGAGCGTAGCCTGGAAGCGGTCGCCCACGACGTTATAACTGGAATCGATGCCGTCAATGGTGCGCACTGAGATCAACGTTCCGGCCGGAATGGTTAGATTGGCCGGCTTCGCTTCGACATGCGCCACGGTGCCTGGATCGTCGGGAAGCAGAGTCGAACTTGGCGAAGTCGAACTCGGCGAACTCGAACTGGTGGCGGGTGGCGTGTCAATGTCAGTGTTTGTGCTTGTGCCTGGGTTTGGGGTTGCGCCTTCGGCATCGAACTTGAGCGAAACGATGTCGGCGACGTTATATTTCTGAACCGTCGAGCCGACCTGGAAGCTGATTTCGCTCGCAGTGCCGCCCATGAACTTGCCCTTGATCAGGCTGCCGTTCTTTAACTCCAATGTGTCGGCGCAGGCAAGCGACGCCGCCAGAGTCAGTGCAATTACCGATCCCCATTGCAGCGTGGGCCTTATCATAGTCCGCCCCCCAGGATGTCCCAGCTTACCTTATTGACTTAGGAACATGGCAGGCCTGTTGGCAATTCACTTTGAGCCAAGGAATAGTTTTTATCCTAATCAGGCCAAAATTTCCTGTTTACTTCGACCACGGCGGGACGACGCCAGTCATCCGGGCATAGGCGACAAGCTGTCCCATGTGTTCGTTATCGTGGATGAGGATGCGCAGGTAGATGCCGTCGACGGTCGCGTCCCGGTCCTCGATGTGGACCTTGCGGGCGAGGTCCTGCGGGGTTTCGGCGAGATGCGCCTGTTTCACAGCTTCGAGCGAGCGTTTCAGCCAGCGGATGACTTCGGGTTTGGACGTAACCGTCTTCTCGAGGTCGGTCCTGAAGTCCGGAGGCAGCCTGGGACCGGTAACGCTCAGCAACCCGAAGTTCGCCGTGACAATGTGCATGTAGACTTCGCTGGTCGAGCGCACTCCCGGCGCAGGACGCCAGGCGAACTTATCCGGCGGCGTAGCTTCGGCCAGCGCGATCAGTTGCTCAGACACATGGCTCCACTCGCCGTCGTAGCCTTCCCAGATCCCTTCGGGCAATTTCTGAGCCCGCAGCAATGGAGCGCTCAGGCAGGCCAGCAACAGCACAATTGCGACACGTCTTTTCACGGTCGTTACCTCTCGATCCGAAGAGTAATCCAAACGCTGGATGTCCGCTTTCTCGATTGCCTATGGCGCTTTCTTACCGATGACTCCGTCGGCAACAAGCCAGCCGTAGAAAAGATCGGGCCAGGTGCTGACGTTTCCGGTGTTAGTTTTGCGGATACCGAAGCCGTGTCCGACGCCGGCGAAGACGTGCAGCTCCGCAGGGATGCCGGCGCGCTTCATATCAAGGTAGAGCTGGGGCAGACCGGCGGAGATGTCCTCGCGGTCGTTGGCACCGCAGGCGAGAAATGCCGGAGGCGTGTCTTTCGAAAGCCGCATGTCGTGAGGGATCGCCGGATAAATGAGCGCCTGAAAAGCAGGCCGCGAGCTCAGCCGATCGATCGGGTCGGACGCCGACGAGTTGCCCGCGTCGTAGCGGGTGCCGGCCAACGCGGCCAGCTCGCCTCCGGCGGAAAATCCGATGACGCCGATGCGGCCGGGGTCGATGCTCCACTGGGATGCGCGGCTGCGGATAAGGCGGAGCGCGCGCTGGGTGTCGGCCAATTCCGTCCCTTCGACGGTGTAGGTTGAGCCGGGTGCGCGGGCGAGCCGGTACTTGAGGACGAAGGCCGCGACGCCATGACTGCTCAGCCATTCGGCGACGGCGTAGCCTTCGTGGTCGATCCAGATTTCGCGGTGGCCTCCGCCTGGAATGACAAGGACCGCGGCCCCGGTTGCTGCGGAGGGCGGGGGAAGATAGACGGTGATCGAGGGCTGATGAACGTTGGAGATGACGTGATCGCCCTCAGGAGTAACACGCACGGCTTCCGGCGCCGGATTGGCAGGAGATCCGGGCGCGCCGTCAGGCCACAGCAGAATGACCGGATGCTGCGCGGCGGCCAGCGAGCAGGAAACGAGCAGAAGGATTGCCAGGCAGATGATTCGGCGCATCAGGGATCCTCGAAACATGGTGGATTCGTTCGAGGACAGTGTAAGGCGCAGCTGGAAATATTCCATAACCTGCGGCGGGGGACGGGCGTCTGAACCCCGGAGGTCATCATGCGACCTGATATTGTTCCCGGCGCAATCTTTCCCGACTACGAGCTTTCCGATCAGACGGCGACGCGGCGCGTCCAGAAGATTTGCATCTAGCTGAGATGCGATCGGTGCAACTGGCTGGCAGTCTGCTTCTGGGGCGCCCCCGTGCCCTGATAGCTGATCAGCAGAAATCGTCCGCCGAGGAGGAGCAGCCAGATCCAGAGCGCGAGGCGCAGGGGACGGCGCGGGATGTGGGTGCTGAGCAGGGTCCCGCCGACGGCTCCGGCGATGCCGCCGGCGATCAGCTGCAGCAGGAGTGTCGTGTCGGGTCCGCGTGAAAACCAGTGGGCGCCGCTGCCGATGAGCGAGACGATGAAGCCGAAGGCGATATCTGTGCCGACGACCTGCGCGGGAACGAGCGGCGTGAGGCTCAGCAGAGCGGCGCTGCCCAGCGCGCCTGCTCCAGCCGAGGAGAAGCCGACTTCTGCGCCGACGGGAAGCATGAGCCACGGCAACAGGCGGCTGCGGTCGCGCGCCGTCGCGTCGTGCCGCATGGGGCGGAAGGAATAGGCGATCTGCCAGCTTGCCGTGGCGACGAGAATCGCGCCGAGAAGCGCGTTGAGAAGATTCTGCGAGCCGACGGTGACCAGATGCTTGAGGAAAAATGAGCCGATGAGGACTCCAGGCGCGCCTCCCAGAAGCATGTAGCCAAGCGTGCGCCAGGCCACGTTGCCGCGAACGACCTGCGC
>Ga0335075_10016793_pt1 | contig 10908 bp, 8 predicted proteins | sample Lox_Sample_24_FD_206723 | JGI IMG/M metagenome (GOLD analysis project Ga0335075, IMG submission 206723) | Soil microbial communities from Loxahatchee National Wildlife Refuge, Florida, United States - Lox_Sample_2.4 | ecosystem: Environmental > Terrestrial > Soil > Wetlands | place: USA: Florida... | reverse complement strand
GTGGCCATAGGGGTCGACGCGAATGAAGCCATGCTCACCCAGCGGTATGCCACGCACGGAGGGGCCGTACAGCTCGGGCAGCGCGACGACACGGTCGACCTTCAGGTGGCGGTCGCCGGGGTTGATCACGACCTCGTTGCCCTGCGGCACCTCGGCGTAGGCGGAGGTGATGGTCTGCACGTCTGCTCGCTCCAGCAACTCAGCGACGGCGTTGCTCGCCGTCTGGCCGAAGATCGCCAGCGGGCTGTCCTCGGGGGTGACGATCGTCGTTGACAGCTCCATCTGGGTGTCGGATGCGCGTCCGGCGCTCATCAGCGCGAGCTCGTAGATCGGCAGCGGCCAGGCCATGCGTCCTGGGGCGACAAACGCCAGGCTGTGGATGTAGCCGCCCTCGATGTCCTGGATCAGACCGTGCAGGGCCTCGTCGAGGCGACGGTCGTCGATCGTCGTCCCGTGCTCGTAGCGCGGGCGGGCGTGCGCGCCCAGCGCGAGGATCAGCGCGTCGTACTCGATCTGCGCCTCGCCGACGGTGTGCACGATGTTCTGCTCGGGCTCGATCCACGCGAGCGAGTCCGGGAGCAGCGTTGCGCCGGCGTCGGCGACGATCGGCGCGAGCGGGTAGTGGCGCGCCCTGCCGAAGACGAATGGTTCGGTGACGGTCATCGGCCGGTAGACGAACTCAGTGTTGGGCGCGATCACGGTCACATCGGTCTGCTCGCAGGCCAGCTCGCGTAAGGCCAGCGCGGCCTCCAGCGCGGCGACTCCTCCGCCGACGATGATCACGCGGAGCTTCTTGGAACGTGCGGTTTCGGTGGGCATGGCTTGGAAGGCTACGTCTACGGCATGGTTGAATCAGCCGAGGAACTCCGCGATCGCCAGCGGGAAACTACGTAACTTGATACCGGCTCACTCGGGAAGCTCTCGACCGTGCGCCTGCGTATGGAGAGCCCCGCGAGATCCGTGGGGCCAACTACGGATTGAGTCTCAGCACGATGTCTACTTAGTCACGACAATCACAATCTATTGATAAGGTCTAGGGTTGCCAAGGGATGAGCGTCTCCTCTGAGGAACAATGGATGCGCCAACTGCTCGACGTCGGTCGTGAGCTGGTGACCGAGCTCGACCTCGATGTCGTCCTCGATCGTGTGCTGCAGACGGGCCTGGAGCTCACGGGCGCACGTTATGCGGCGCTGGGAATCTTGAACGAGCAGCGCACGGAGCTCGAGCAGTTCCTGACCTCCGGGGTGGACGAGGAGACCAAGCGGGCGATCGGGGACCTGCCACGCGGGCGCGGGGTGCTGGGTGCGCTGATCGAGCATCCGCACCCGCTGCGACTCACAGACGTCGGACAGCATCCCTCCAGCTACGGGTTCCCGGCGGGGCATCCGGTGATGCGCAGCTTCCTGGGGGTGCCGATCCGGATTCGCGGGCAGGCGTGGGGCAACCTGTATCTGACCGAGAAGCAGGGTGGCGAGTTCTCCGAGCGTGACGAGGAAGCGACCGTGATCCTCGCCGATTGGGCGGCGGTCGCGATCGGCAATGCGCGTCTATATGAGACCAGCGAGCGTCGCCGCCAGGAGGCCGAGAAGGCGATTCGCGGACTGGAGGCGACCCGCGATGTCGCGGTCGCGATCGGCGGGGAGATCGCGCTCGAGCATGTGCTGGAGCTGATCGCCAAGCGCGGGCGCGCCCTGGTGGGTGCCCGCAGCCTCGTGATCATGCTGCGCGACGGAGAGGAGCTCGTTGTGACGACGAGCGCCGGTCATATCCAGCAGATGAGCGGCATGCGGCTGCCGATCGCCGAGTCGACATCCGGGCAGGTGCTCGAACGCCGTCGTCCCGAGCGGATCACCGACGTGGCCGCCCGCCTGCGCATAGCGCCCACCCAGCTTGGCGTGGCCGACCCGCAAACAGCGCTGCTGGTGCCGCTGCTGCACCGCGGCGAAGGGGTCGGCGTCCTGGCGGCATTCGACCGTGGCGAGGAAGGCAGCATGTTCAGCGAGGATGACGAGCAGACCCTGCGCACCTTCGCGGCAAGTGCGGCGACGGCGGTGGCGCTCGCGCAGAGCGTCCAGACCGATCGGCTGCGCAGTTCGCTGGCGGCGGCCGACGCCGAGCGCCGGCACTGGGCGCGGGAGCTGCACGACGAGACGCTTCAGGGTCTCGGTGGTCTGCGCGTGCTGCTGTCCTCGGCGCGGCGGCGTGACGATCTCGAGCAGACCCAGGCGGCGATGGACGAAGCCGTCGTGAACATCGAGCGTGAGATCGAGAACCTGCGCTCGATCATCACCGAGTTGCGCCCCGCCGCCCTGGACGAGCTGGGGCTGCGCACCGCGATCGAGGCCCTGCTGGACCGTCACCGCGGACGGAGTGGGTTCGAGATCGACAGCGAGCTGGTGCTGGCTGGCACTTCCAAGGAGGCGCGTCTCAGCGAAGAGCTCGAGACCGCCGTGTACCGGCTGGTGCAGGAGGCACTCACGAACGTCGTCAAGCACGCCCGCGCGAACCGGGTACGGGTGGCGGTCGCTGAATCCGAGGGTGAGCTGCTGATCGAGGTGCAGGACGACGGCGCGGGGTTTGACCCCGACATCGCAAGCGACGGCTTTGGGCTCGCGGGCATGCGCGAGCGAGTGAGTCTCGCGGGCGGAACGCTGAGCATCGACTCCGGCGAGCAGGGAACCCTGCTCAGAGCGTGCCTGCCGACGCTTCCCGGCGGTCAGGCAGGGCAGTCAGGCTCCGAGCGGGCCGCGTCCGAGCACGCGAAGCCTGCAATCGCCCTGCCATACGCGGACTGACGTACTCCTCGCCGCGTGCCGCGGCGCGCACTGCCTGCGGGAGCTCGCTGTCGGCCAGGTCCTTCGCGACGAACCCAAGTGCCCCGGCGGCAAGCGTGCACCGCGCAAACACCGGGTCCTCCGCCATCGTCATCACCACGATCTCGGTACCCGGCGCTCGCTCGCGCAACTGGACGATCGTTTCGACGCTCGACCCACCTGGAAGCCGCAGATCGAGTACGAGCACGCGCGGGTGACTGTCCCGTACCGCGCATATCGCAGATGCTTGGTCGCCGGCTTGCGCGATCACCTCAATGTCCTGTTCGCTGTCGAGCAGTCGCTGCACGCTACGACTCATCAAGGGGTGATCGTCAGCAAGGACGACACCGATAGGCGACGGGACCGAAGTGTCCAGACCGGTCTCGGAGAGGGCTGGCACCACATGCAGACGGGGAGTCATAGTTTCACGCTAGCCCCGGCGAAGCCGCTCGTCGTCCGTGCAAACACCTGAACCTGCGGTGCAAACCACGGGACCCATCTGTCGCGCCGGTCCCTACGAGGTCACGAGCGACGATCACCCGGCTCGTTGACATGCGAGCCAGGTGATCGAGCGATGATGCTCCGTGCGGTGTGGTGAGGATCGGTCGCTACTCCTGCTCCTGCTCGTGGCGCACCAGTCCGGACAGCCACTGGGTCTTGCGATAGGGCGGCATCAGCATGACCAGCACGATCAGCACGGCGGTTCCGGCCAGGTACTGAAACAGCTCGGCGACGGTGGAGAACTGGGCTGTGATGTTCTCGCCCCAGGCGATGATCGCGAAGGTGAACATCGACAGGCCCAGGCCGCTGAGCAGGATCGGCTTGCGCCGGGTGGGCAGGAACTCGCCCCTCAGCACGCTCGCCGCGATCGCCACGAACACCAGCGCCTCCAGCAGGCCGACCAGCACCCACGAGGTGTTCGTCCCGGGGAACGACGCGAGAAACGTGCCGTGATAACCCTTGGCCAGTGCCGCGGGCATCGTGCCGCTGTCGTCGATCAGCTTCTCTTTGGATGCGTAATAGAACAGGGTGCCGAACGTCAGATAGATGCCCGCGCTGATCAGCCAGTAGCTGACGGTGTCAGCGAGGCTTCCCAGCTGGACGCGGTCCCGCTTCGCCGTATGTGAGAGCGGGTGGTGTGCAACGTTTGTGGCCATGTCAGTGAACTCCTTTTTCCGATGCGATTGACGAGCGATTCACAACTGCCACGGTAAGCGGCGAGCATCGCGCGGACATCGGTGACTTTCACTCGACCGGCATGCGAGTTACTACGTAACCTCGACGGGGTTATGCCGTCTGAGCGGCGGGAAATCGCCCTGGGAGCCGCTGAGCCTTGTGTGTTCGCCTATGCCACGGTGACCGGCTTTGACTACGACGTCTCTTCGATCGGTCGCTCGTCGGTTCCGTTCCTGACCGTGGCCGATCGGTACCTCGGTTCAGCGGCGCCGTTACGCGACGGCCGCGACCCGCTCGGTCTGCGCGGCCGGCGAGCTGCCATCGGCTCCCTGCAGCACGACCTTCAGGGCGCCCGTGTTCGCGGCGTCGGCGAACACGTCATAGGCGGCCATCGTGTCCCCGAGTGGGAAGCGATGCGTGGCGAACAGCGAGGGGTCCAGGCGACCGGAGGCGATCAACCGCATCAACTGCGGGATGCTGAACGTGTCGACCAGGCCGGTCGTGATCGTGACGTCGCGGATCCACAGCTTCTCCAGGTGCAGGTGCGCGGCCTTGCCGTGCACACCGATATTGGCCACACGCCCACCGGGACGGATCAACTCGGCGGCCAGCTCGAACGTGTCGGGCACGCCGACCGCCTCGAACGCCGCGTCGGCGCCGAGACCATCGGTGAGCTCCATGACCTTGGCGACCGCATCCTCATTGCCGTTGTTGATCGTCTCATCCGCGCCGAACCGCCGCGCGCTCTGAAGGCGGCTGTCGGCGAGATCGATTGCGACGATCCGCCCGGGGGTGTAGAGCCTCGCGGTCAGGATCGCAGCCAGGCCGATCGGCCCGGCGCCGACGATCGCGATCGTGTCACCGGGGGAGACCATGCCGTTGAGCACCCCGACCTCGAAGGATGTCGGCAGGATGTCGGCGAGGAACAGCACCTGCTCGTCGCTCAGCTGAGCGGGAACCTTGTAGACGGAGGTATCGGCGAACGGCACCCGCGCATACTCGGCCTGCAGGCCGTTGATCAAGTGCCCGAAGATCCACCCGCCCCCGCCCAGGCACTGCCCGTAATGGCCTTCCTTGCAGAACCGACAGCGCCCGCAGGAGCTGACGCAGGACATCAGCACACGATCGCCCGGGGCGACCGTGCTCACGCCGGCTCCTACCTCCTGCACGGTGCCGACGGCCTCATGACCGAGGATCGTGCCGGCGGTCGTCTCGGGAACGTCGCCTTTGAGGATGTGCAGGTCGGTGCCGCAGATCGTGGAGGTGTCGATCCGCACGACCGCGTCGGTCGGATCGATGATCGTGGGGTCATCGACGGTGTCCCAACCCCGCTCGCCGGGGCCGTGATAAACGAGAGCCTTCATCTTCGGTGCCTACCTTTGGTCGATTGAGATCGAGGCGGAGGATTGATGCACACCCGAATCTAGATCCGGCTTGCGGCGAGCACATCGGGGACTACCCCCCAGCTTGGGTGCGCATTAGTACGTAGCCAGTCGATCGGCATGCCTGCGGAGGCATCTACGCGAGCTGACGGGAACTCGTGGAGAATGAGCTGGTGTTGCAGAAGGTAAACGTCGGGCACTGGTCACTCGACGCCTACGACGGACTCGCTCCGCGGGAGATCATGCGGAAGCTGCGCGAGCATGCACAGACGCTGAGAGGCGCGCGCATCCTGCATGTGAACGCGACTTCTTATGGCGGTGGAGTGTCCGAGCTGCTGCGGTCGAGCGTTCCGTTGCTGCGCGACCTCGGTCTCACCGTGGACTGGAAGGTGATCGGCGGCGATCAGGACTTCTTCCGCGCGACCAAGGCGCTGCACAACGCGCTGCAGGGTGCGCCACGCTCGTTGACCGAGGCCGAGCAGGCCGCCTACATGCGCTGCCTGCAGGAGAACGCGGCAACCCTCGACGGCGGCTATGACTTCATCATCGTGCACGACCCCCAGCCCGCCGGGCTGCTGCAGACACACGGCAAGGGCAATGCACGCTGGGTGTGGCGCTGCCACATCGACACCAGCGAACCCAACCCAGACGCCTGGAGCTTCCTGGAGCCGCTGCTCGCCGACTTCGACGCGGCGGTGTTCACGATGAATGAGTTCGTGCCGCCCGACTTCCCGGTGGCGCGGGTGCAGGCGATCGCGCCCGCGATCGATCCCCTGAGTCCCAAGAACATCGACCTCGATCTGCGCGTGGCCGGCCAGATCCTCGACTGGATCGGGCTGGAGATCCCGGGACGGCTCGTGACGCAGGTATCGCGCTTTGATCGGTGGAAGGACCCGCTCGGGGTGATCGACGCCTACCGGCTCGTACGCGAGGAGATTCCGGACCTCCAGCTCGCGCTCGTCGGCTCGATGGCGCTCGATGACCCCGAGGGCTGGGATGTCTATCGCCAGGTCTCAGAGGTGGCCGAGCGTGAGGAGTCGATCCACGTCTACACCAACCTCACCGGGGTCGGCAACGTCGAGGTCAACGCCTTCCAGCGCCTCTCCGAGGTGGTCGTGCAGAAGTCGATCCGCGAGGGCTTTGGGCTGGTCGTCTCGGAGTCGCTGTGGAAGGGCACGCCGGTCGTCGCTGGGCGCGCCGGAGGCATCCCACTGCAGATGCCCGAGGGCGTCGGCGGCCTGCTCGTCGATTCGGTGCAGGAGTGCGCCACCGCGATGCTGAGACTGCTGAACGAGCGCGAGCTGGCTGGGCAGCTTGGCGACTCAGGGCGCGAGCACGTGCGCGAGCACTTTTTGCTACCGCGCCTGCTGATGGAGGAGCTCAAGCTCCTGGCGACGCTCGCCTGAGTGCGCGAGCAGGTGCACGCCGAGGGCGCCCTCGAGCGAGAAGCCCATCGCTGGGCCCGGGGAGACGTCGATGATCAGGTCGGGCTCTCGCCAGCGCTTGTCCTGGTCGGCGTCGATGTAGACCGGTGTATCGCCGATGGTCCCCAGCAGGATGTCCTCGGGGCCGGGAGGCAGCTCGGTGGCCGGCAGGCAGATCGGGGAGCTGCCGTCACAGCAGCCCCCCGACTGGTGGATCACGAGCGGGCCATAGCGTGCCGCCAGCCGCTCGAGCAGATCCAGCACGGGCGGCGTTGCGCTGACCCGGCCGGAGGTCTGCGTCGTGCTGGTCTCGTCGGGCATCTCAGAAGAACCCAAGCGGCTTGGGGTCGTAGCTGACGAGCAGGCACTTGGTCTGCGTGTAGTGGTCGAGCATCATGCGGTGGTTCTCGCGCCCGACACCGGATGACTTGTAGCCGCCGAACGCGGCGCCGGCGGGGTAGAGGTGGTAGCAGTTGGTCCACACACGGCCCGCCTGGATGCCGCGTCCCATGCGAAACGCGCGGCTTCCGTCGCGCGTCCACACACCGGCGCCGAGCCCGTACATCGTGTCGTTGGCGATCTCCAGGGCCTGCGCCTCGTCACGGAAGGTGGTGAGCGCGAGCACCGGGCCGAAGATCTCCTCCTGGAAGACACGCATCGAGTTGTGACCCTTCAGGACCGTCGGCTCGAAGTAGTAGCCGCCGTCCAGCTCGCCCTCCATCGCGGGGGCGTGACCACCGATCAAGAGCTCGGCGCCCTCGTCGAGGCCGATCTGGACATAGCTCTCGATCTTCTCCAGCTGCGCCTCAGAGACCTGCGGCCCGATCTGCGTGGCCGGGTCCAGCGGGTTGCCCTGGCGGATCGCGCGGATGCGCTCGAGCGCCCGGCCCATGAACTCGTCGTAGATCGACTCCTGGATCAGCGCGCGCGACGGGCAGGTGCAGACCTCGCCCTTGTTGAACGCGTACAGCACGAGACCCTCGATCGCCTTGTCCAGGAACGCGTCGTCTGCCGCGAGGACGTCCTCGAAGAAGATGTTCGGCGACTTGCCGCCCAGCTCGTTCGTGGAGGGGATCAGGTTCTGCGCGGCGTAGCCCATGATCAGCCGTCCGGTGACGGTCTCGCCGGTGAACGCGATCTTGGCGATCCGCTTGCTGGACCCGAGCGCGCGACCGATCTCGCCGCCGGGCCCGTTGACGACGTTCATCACGCCCGGCGGGACCACGTCCTGGATCACCTCGGCGAGCTTCAGCAGCGACCACGGTGTGGGGCTGGCCGGCTTGATCACGGTGCAGTTGCCGCCGGCGAGCGCCGGCGCTAGCTTCCAGGCGGCCATCAGCAGCGGGAAGTTGAACGGGATGATCTGTCCGACGACGCCGAGCGGCTCGCGGAAGTGGTAGGCGTAGGTCTGATCGTCGATCTCAGATATGGCGCCTTCCTCGGCACGGGCGGCGCCGGCGAAGTAGCGGAAGTGGTCGATCGCCAGCGGCAGGTCCGCGGCGAGCGTCTCACGGACGGGCTTGCCGTTCTCCCAGCTCTCCGCGACCGCCAGCATCTCGAGGTTCTCCTGCATCGCGTCGGCGATCGCGTCGAGCACCGCGGCGCGCTCAGCGGGCGAGGTCCGGCCCCAGCCGTCCTTGGCGGCGTGGGCGGCGTCGAGCGCCAGCTCGATGTCCTCGGGCGTGGAATGCGCAACCTCGCAGAACGGCTCGGCCGTGACTGGGGTGAGGTTCTCGCGGTACTCGCCAGTGCTCGGCGGGACCCACTCACCGCCGATGAAGTTCTCATAGCGCGACTTCAGCTCGACGAGGCTGTCCGGCTGGCCGGGCGCGGCGAAGATGGTTGGGGTGTCGACTGCAACTGCCATGACATTTCTCCTTGGGTTGTGAGGACTGGGTTTGGTGAGGACTGGGTTTGAGTGGGCGGGGTGCTGCGGGTTTTCAGACCGTGGCCGGCTCGCTCGTGCGGGCGGCGCCGGCGCTCGATACCTCGGCGAGCCGGAAGACCATCCGCGGCGCGGGCGCGCTGCCGTCGAGCACCTGGGCGATCGAGTCGTTGACGTCCTCGAGCTCGCGCTCGACACGCTCGACCTGCGTGCGGCCGCGGCGGTGCAGCTCGAAGACCTCCTCGAGGTCACGATGGGTGCCGACGATCGAGCCCTTGATGGTGAGGCCGCCGAGCACCGTCTCAAAGATCGGCACGCTCATCTCGTTGTGGGCGGGCAGGCCGACGCACACCAGCGTGCCGCCGCGCGCGAGCGAGCCGAGCGCCTGCTCGAACGCCGACGGGCTCACGGCCACGGAGATCGCCTGGTCTGCGCCGCCGAGCGCCTGGATCGCGGCGACGGGGTCTTCTTCGCCGGTGTGGACGACGTGCTCGGCCCCGAGCTCACGGGCGGTGTTCAGTCGCTCCTCGTTGATATCCACCGCAACAACCGCCGCACCGGTGGTGCGTGCGTACTGGATCGCGAGGTGACCGAGGCCGCCGGCTCCGAACACGGCGACGAGACCGGCTGAGCTCGCGCCGGAGACCTTGACCGCCTTGTAGGTGGTGACGCCGGCGCACGTCAGCGGCGCGGCGTCCAGCGGATCGACGTCGTCGGGCACGCGCACGACGTGGCGCGCGTAACCGAGTGCGTACTCGGCGAAGCCACCGTTCATGCCATAGCCCGTGTTGATCTGCGACGGGCACAACGTCTCGGCGCCGGAGTTGCAGTAACGGCAGTCCCCGCAGGCGTAGCCGAGCCAGGGCAGCGCGACGCGCATGCCCTCCGCCAGTCCGTGCGCGTTGCCGGCTCCGACACGCTCGATGATGCCGACGCCCTCGTGGCCGGGGATGAATGGCGGAGTGGGCTTGATCGGCCACTCGCCACGCGCGGCGTGGATGTCGGTGTGGCACAGTCCGCACGCCTCGATCCGCACGAGCACCTGCTCGGGGCCCGGCTCGGGGATCGGGACGTCCTCCAGGGAGAGCGGTTGATCGAAGCTGTGAACGACGACGGCCTTCATCGAGTCTCCTCCTGTAGCTGAGTTGGAGAGCCCAAGATCACACAGCTTTGAGGACACGCCATCCGCAAAACCACCGGCTTTAGCTCCGTACTAGTCCACCGCTGCGCTGCGGCCAGCGCGGGTTTCTACCTACCGTGCTCGTGGCGCACGCACGATGGCGTGGCGCACACCGATGCCTAACGTGCGGGCGATGGATTCCCCGTCACCGCCGGTGGAGAGCGTCGACCCTCCGGGGTTGGAGGATCCTGATGAGGGGGTCGTGCCGACCGAGCCCGCCGACCTTTTGATGCGCGATTTGCGCTCCTCGCCGCACGGGCTCTCGGCGGCGGAGGCAGGGCGGCGTCTGCTTCAGTACGGGCCCAACGAGCTGCGCCGCCGCGGTGGGCGGCGCTGGCCGGGTGAGCTGGGGCGTCAGCTGACCCACCCGCTGGCGCTCTTGTTGTGGCTGGCGGCGGGCCTGTCCTTCGCGGTGGGCAACGAGACGGTCGGGATCGCGGTGTTGCTCGTGATCCTCCTGAACGCCGCGTTTGCGTTCGTGCAGGAGATGCAAGCCGAGCGAGCGGTGGAGGCGCTCGCCCGCTACATGCCCCAGCACGTCAGAGTCCTGCGCGACCGTGCACCGGTAAGGATCGAGGCTGTCGGGCTCGTGCCGGGCGATGTTGTGCTGCTCGAAGAAGGAGATCGCATCGCCGCAGACATGCGTCTGCTCGCAGGCGCCGTCGAGGTCGATCTCTCGACGCTGACCGGCGAGTCGGTGTCGGTGGCGCGCGCGGCCGACCTGATCGACCGCGACGTACCCCGTCTGAACGCCAGGGACCTGGTGTTCAGCGGCACCACCTGCCTGGAGGGCGAGGCCCGGGGTGTGGTGTTCGCCACGGGCATGCGCACCGAGCTCGGCCGCATCGCCTCGCTGTCTGAGCGGGTGCGCGAGCAGCCCAGTCCGCTGGAGCGCCAGGTCCGCCGGGTGGCGTGGCTGATCGCCGGGGTGGCGGTGGGCATGGCGGTGGCCTTCATTCCGGTGGCGATCTTCGGCGCCGGGCTGTCGTTTCAGAACAGCGTCGTGTTCGCGGTCGGCCTGCTCGCCGGACACGTCCCCGAGGGTCTG
>Ga0335075_10016792_pt1 | contig 10908 bp, 10 predicted proteins | sample Lox_Sample_24_FD_206723 | JGI IMG/M metagenome (GOLD analysis project Ga0335075, IMG submission 206723) | Soil microbial communities from Loxahatchee National Wildlife Refuge, Florida, United States - Lox_Sample_2.4 | ecosystem: Environmental > Terrestrial > Soil > Wetlands | place: USA... | reverse complement strand
TTTGGCTTTTAGGCGGGGGATGGAGTCTGGGTGGGTATTGGCGTAGAGGTGGACTGTTATTGTGTAGACCATTTTGGGTGGTGGGGAGGTGGAAGGCTTTGTAGGGGAGGATTGAACTTGAGAATAGTTGAGCTGGAGGAGATGCTCGTGCCTCGAATTGGATAGGTCCTTCGGTGTTTAGAGCTTTGTGGAAGCGTAATTGTTGTGTGGGAGGAGAGCTAGTTAGAGGGAAACTGCTGTCAGGAGGGAAGGTGCTGTCAGAAGGAGGAGTGTTGTAGGATGAGGGGTCCTGGGAGCGGCTTCGTTCCGCGTCTGAAACTTTTCTGTTTTGTCGACGTCAATTGTGATACTTCAACAAACAAAAAATTTGGTCTTTCATACTACGCATAAGGCGCAAAGCAGAGCAATAACAAGTAATAATACAAGCAAAATAGGAGGGGGATCAGTTGGTGATGCCTGCCTAACTTGGTCCTCGTCTACGATGGGACCAGAAAAGCCTACATTTGAGATTGCACACTCCGAAGACTCGACGGCTTTCGAACATGATTAATCTTGGAGACTTGAAATTCACTCATACCTAGACCAATGCATTGTTGCTACGAGTTGCTAACCAAGCATCATTGATTGCTGTCCGTCTTCTGCGGCCATCATCGACGCAAGCATGAGTCGTCAAATACCAGGCTATTACTACGGTAATACCACCTTGTCTAGCTTACGCCTGGCATTTGTGGGGCTGTTACTGATTGCAAATAGATGAGGAGAAGAAGAAATACTTCAAGATACAACCGAACCATGCGGTTCCTACCGGTTCAGCATACTCGGTAGATCAAGTCAAGAGACGGAGGGTTGAATTCGAGACTGCTTCTGAGATCGCAAGGAACGTGCATCGAAGGGAAAATCTTGTGCGCCGAGCTAGGATATTACAAGATCCACTTCTTGGAGGCTCGCTCTCGAGAGAGCATGGCTATGGACCCCTCTTGGACGGTTCAATAACAGCGTGTGTCGATGGTTGGGATAGTCAAGAAATATTTCCATCCGAGGCCAGCCCTTCGCATGATCCTCATGTTCGGGCTGTGAGTCGTCTTTTGTCAAACCAGGATTTATATGCTCCGGCTATACCAGACGATTATGTACAGTTCAATAAATCAACAGTCGCGATGGGCGCCTTTGACTTCGATCCCGTCACTCACGGTCTGTTTTACCGTATGTTTGAGCTTTTTCCTCACCTCCTCTTTTCCTTCGTAAAATGCAGCAATTCTCATTGATTCTGCACTGCCTTCATCCTCGCCAATTGCTCACGAGTATTACAGCATTCGGTGGGCAGACACTTTGTGGAGTTGTCGAGCGCAAACATCATTTCAGTGTGGATGAGCCTTATAAACCCATTCTCCTCCGACGAGGCCATATACAGTTAGCAACGAATCACTCGCCGATCAACTCTATAACCATTGATCCAAAGACAAGAGTTATGTTAACGACATGGCAGGCGCCGAGTATGGGGCACAATATACATATAGTGAAATTCGACAGGGGAGAGGTTAACAGTGATCCCTTCTCTAGAGGCGATCTGTTCTTTCATGGTATGTAATTTTGTGTTCCATACCAATCAAGACGAGGTTGGCAACACCTCAACTGTCAGGTTCTCTTATTTGCTGTCGCTGTCCTCTTCACTGGCATTAAACATGCTCTACCTCGGAGTTTTTTCTAACTATTCGTATCGGGTTACCACCCTTCAGACATCTTAGGTGCTAGTATGATTATCCGCGTGTCATGGGGCGCAAACATAGCGCCTACCATATGGTCTGCTACTCACGGAGCACAAGGTTCGCCCTTTGTCTTCGTCGTAGCCTGCGACGATGGCGTTATGACTATAGACGAAACGGCATCTTTGCATGCCATGATGAGCTCTCCTATCCAACCCTCAGGACAGCGGAGTGCGGTGCTTGCAGTCGAATGCCTGGCCCAACACCCCTCCGTTATTCTTGCAGGGGCCAGAAACGGTAATATCATATCTTTTGACGTCCGACAGAGAGAACGACAGTTTCAATCAAATGTGGAGAGCATTAAACATCCGAGTGCAGTCTCCAAGATCAAGCAATTGAACGATCATGTAATTGTGGTCGCTGGCCTGAACTCAACGCTCTGCAATTACGACCTACGGTTTGTCCAACAGCGTCCACGAGAAAAGGCCTGGCCAGACTGGCACTGCTCATATACGAAAGGTCCAGAGAGTGCAGGAGACGAAGTTAGCAATCCCATTTTGCTATATCCCGAGCACCGCAATAGCGCTCACGTGGAACATGGCTTTGATGTCGACGTTGAGGCGGGGATCTTGGCAGCGGCACAAGATGATCCATACAGAACAATCTCGATCTTCTCCTTAAAATCTGGTCAAATGCTCCGATCTCTGCATGTTAAGGACACGCAAACCTTAAGCTCCTGTGACATGGCGGATGTCAAGGCGTTGAAGTTCGTGCAGGAGCGTGGCAGTGGATATATGAAGAGCCTTTGGGTCGCAAAAGGGACGAGGATAATACGCTTTGCGTGGTAATGGATCGGTGGTGGTTGCAAAGGATTCTGGATACGGCATTGCCATGCATGGTTCGGACTTTCGGGAAGCGGGAGTTTCCCACTCTTTAATGGTGGCGAGGCGTTTCCTGGAGTGTAGGATAGAGGCTTGAATGATGGATGATTTGAATTGCTCTGAAACTTCTTAGGAGCAGTGGTTGCTTGTGTAGCTCACTTCTGCTAGTTTATTGGTTCGGACGTAAAATAAAAGAGATAGACATGATCGTGATACATCAACAATCGGCCTATTGGGAATTAGTCGGCTAGTTGAAAGCTTGATTGTGGAATCACAAGACGCCTCGTGCTATGCTACTCCTTGCAATGCTGTCCACTTTCTAAAGACTCCATCAATGTTATTTGTACAACGCAATTGTCATCTCCAACTGTTGAAATTCATCCAGCTAACTCTTTTGGAGAGATGGAAGCAATCGATCTTACGGCGCAGGAAATTCGTCCTCCAACTTCAACCTTACCAAAACATTCATACTCAACAACTCCTGCACCAACAACTTCGCCGCGTACGGCATCGTCATCCTCGTCACGCCCCTCGTGCTCTTACACGTCTGACACCAGCCCTGATAGCCCATGAGCCCACAAGTCTCACAGATATCGACCTCATGCTTATCACTGCTGAGCATCAGCCTCTCTAGCAAGAGCTGAGAGGCGCCGTACGCGATCAAGCAGTCTCGCTCCATCTCACCTAATCTGAGACCACCATCGCGAGAACGACCTTCAGTTGGTTGACGGGTCAGGATCGCACGAGGACCGCGAGAACGGGAATGCATCTTGTCTTGGACCATGTGTTTGAGCTTCTGGTAGTAGATGGGGCCCATGAAAATATAGGCTGGGAGGGATTCGCCAGTGATGCCAGAGGTTAGGGGATCCTTGCCAGAATAGGAGAAGCCGTGGGAGATGAGCAGGTTGCCCATTGCTTCGATGGAGGAGCCACCAAACGCGGTGCCGTATTCGAGAGTTCCGTTTAGGACACCGGCTTTGCCTGCTACAAGCTCTAGCATTTTGCCGACTGTCATGCGGGAAGGGAAACCATGGGGGTTCATGATTATGTCTGGGACGATGCCAGAGTCGGAGAATGGGAGGTCTTCTTGCTCCGCGATTATGCCAACGACGCCCTTCTGACCGTGACGAGAGGAGAACTTGTCGCCGAGCTCAGGGCGTCTAGTCTGCCGGGCTTGGACTTTGACGACTAAGTTGTCATTTTCAGCTTGGGAGAGCATTACTTTGTCGATGTAGCTGGGATCTGGGAGACGGTAGACCATATGGGCTTGGTTGAAGTCGGCTGAGCCATAATCGGAACCTATGCCTGTGGAAGCGGTGTTCACGGGAGTTTCTTTTAAGATGTAGACGTCGTCCTTTCGCATCTTGTCCCCAACCCTGGCGAGCCCATCGGGATCTGTAAGTCTCTCTTTCTCAATTACCTCCATCTGTCCTGTCTCCTTATTTTTCTCCTTCGTTTGATTACCTATGCGCTCGGATGATCGATTCGCATATTTTCTAAACTGAGTTGCGTACTTGCGGAAGACTTGGCAACGTCCAAAGCCTCGATCACAAGAGGCTTTGTTCAATACAAGAGCATCCTCAATGTCGTACCCTGAGTATGACATGACAGCTACTGTGGCATTTTGACCCGCAGGAAGCTTATCATAATGAATGAGCTCAATGGTACGAGTTTTCACCATTGGTTGCTGTGGATAAACCATAAGATATAGTAAAGTATCGATCCTTGAGAATTGGTTATATGCTATCGCTCCGATAGCTTGCTTCCCCATAGCACATTGATATGTGTTTCGAGGCGACTGATTATGATGAGGATATGGAATAAGGCCTGCAACGGCGCCTAAGATGGTGAAAGGTTCAATCTCGAGATGGGTTGTGGTCTCATTGATCTCGTTCATATAGAGTGCAATATTTGAGTCATTTTCTTCGTTGACATCGACATACTCGACTAAACCGCAGTATAGAAAATCGTCAAAATCCATTGTGCCTTTCCGCAACTCGTCGAGAAAGCGCATCGTGACTTTTGATTTCCTATTTTCAACGATGATAAGTGGCCGGCAAATCCTTCCCTCATCAGTTGCAATATGCACAGCGTTGGTATGATGATTTATGTGAATGCTGACGAATTCCGAAATGCGTCCCATCCGCCGAAACTTTCTGAAAGCATTCAAGAAAGCTTTTGGCTGACGTGTTAGAGCAAGTGGCGTGCCGTTTATAAAAATTACATAAGCTCCGTCTTCGTATATCTCTTTCCCACTCATTGACACAATATTCTGAGCACCAAGCAGAAAGACCAACTTTCGGACCGGGCCTTCCTGATCATTAGTCGTGATGTGGGTCATAAGAGCCAGGTTTTTAACTAAACCACAAGCTTCGCCTTCAGGCGTATCGGATGGGCATAACATTCCAAACTGAGATGGCTGAAGAGCCCGGGGCCCACTGACTTTTCTGGTCTTCTCAAATTGACTGCTTATTCGAGTCATCATCCCAAGCGCGCTGATATAGCTCAATCGGCTAAGAACATGAGTTACGCCAGCTCTTTCCATTTTAAATCGCTTGAGGTTCCAGTTCCCAGTAGATATAGCGCGATTCATCCCCATAGTAATGGAATTACCCTGGGACTGCATGTGATGCCAAGCATCGAATTCGGCTGTCCGATTGGGCTTCTTCAGAACCTTGTCGATGTTCATTTTCAGATCTGAGTTGAACTTCTTGAAAAGATCTTCAAATAGAAGGGATAGCAGTTGCCCCGCAAGTTCAAGGCGCTTATTACCAACATAATCTCGATCATCGACAAGCTTCGGGTCATGCATGGCCATCAGAACTCTCCGCACCATGAAGCAGACGTACAGCGCTTTGGGTCTGAAGTCCAATCCGACAACCGGTACATGTGCAATGATAATGTTTCCCAACGCCTCTAGCCCATCTTGAACGTAGTTTCGGGCCATTTTGATCCCACCGAATGTCTTTTTAACACCCATTTTGAACCTTGCTCCAATCCATTCAAGCGCTTGTTGCTGTGAATATATCCCAAGTCGTACAGCCTCTTCAAAATTCACAGAGAATTCATCTTGGTATATACTGTCCTTCCCCGCTACTAGAAGTAATATTTCATGGTCTGATTGGATACCCATAGCTTTGAGAACAACCACAATCGGTACTGCCTCCTGGAGGACATTATGTTGCAAGAAAATCCGTTCTTTCTTCATGATAACGTAGCTCTTGGACTTGCGCTCATGCGTGGAACTACATCGGATCAGTACATCCCACAAAGCTTGGTAGAAGAAAGTACCTTGTGACTGAAGCAGAAACTATACCCTTCTTTGGATCTGTCTCAACAATGACCCGATTTTTGCTCAACTGTTCTTGGACCAAGATAACTTTTTCCGTCCCGTTGACGATGAAGTATCCACCGGGATCCAGGGCACATTCGTTCATTTGCGCCATTTGCCTATCAGTCTTCCCTGTGAGCCTGCACTTTGAGCTGCGTAACATGATTGGGAGTCGTCCGATTGCAATCCCTCTACGCGCCACAACTTGTTTGCCTCGAACATACTTTATATCAACTCGAATTGGCGCAGCATATGTCATATCCCTCAACCGGCATTCATTTGGAGTAACTTCGCTCATCGGTCTTCGACCTTCGTCATATTCAACCCGTTCTGGGTCACCAATATGGATATCGGTGTATCTAGATAAGAGAGGTCAACATACGCCTCAAATGTTTGAATTAATAAAACTCACTCTAGAAAGAAGTGATTATCGACATCGCTGCGCACCATTTTATTCGCCTTGACGATCTCCTTGATTTCGTGGTCGATGAAAAAGTTGAAAGAGTCGATATGCTGCTTTACCAGACCCTTTACTTTCAGAAACGCTGGCAGGAGGTTCCATTTGTCCTACAACAAGGTCAACTGGTGCTCTAATATGAAGAATCCATCCGATTCGCATACTCTAGCTGTGTTGATAGGGTCAGTCAAACTTTTGCCTCCATAAAAAGGCTCAAGTAGTGCCGCAAAGCCCTGGAAAACTCAGTATGATAGTCACAAGCTTGGTGAATTGGCGTTTGTACATCATCTGCTTTGCTCACTTCTACATCTATGTTTGCTTTCGACCTCGACTTAGCTCCATTTCGCTTTGCAGGTGGTTCCGCTTCCGTAAGAGACTTTGGCCGGCCCTCGTGCTGCGAAGCTTCACTTGACTACAACTGTAAGTAAATGAGCAGTTATTGAGAATTAACAATGATTTACCAGCTTCGGAATCTTCCCCTTCGTAGTAGGCACTTCTACCGGCCCTAATGCCTTCTTTTTGGGAGGCATTCCAGATTATGGGCACTGGTACTTGTCCTGCGCCGCGTCAGTTGACTCCCCACAACTACTTCATGAAAATACTAAAGAAATGTGAACTCCCCGCCGCGAATTCAACACGGACCGGTAAAACTAGCCTCCGGAACTTTAAGCCTCAGGCATAATATCGATTATAAGAGTAGAGGAAGGGCCACCGTTCACGCCCGGTTTAACCTCCGACAGGCCCCTCACACCGCCTTTTTCCTCATAAATCCTATCGACTTGATTCGTGAAAGTGTGGGGTGCGCCTTCGAGAACCGGCTACGGCTTGACGCAAGAGCATGCACGTCTTACAGATGGGCCGCTCTTGGGAGGCTGCGGTGTCGAGTTTCGCGTTAGTATGTCCTACTTCGTAAAAACTTACGGACGACATTATTTCCTTGGAGTCTGCCATCTTCTACTTATTACACTCAAGTCATCATCAAGAGAAATGCTACGGATGCAAAACATCCTCAAATGCGTTCTGAGGGGCTTCGCTGGCCATGTTGTCACTGGTCTTCACCCATGACCGAGATGGGCAGCTCGCCCAACCTATCCTGTACGGAGTAGCCCAACACGAACTGCATCACCACCAACTGTGTTGTTCTGTCAGGTCTTAGACATGTACAAATGTGCTTCATGAGATGTCACAGTGGGCTCTTCAGTATGTTTTTGGGATAGATTAGAGTAACTTTGCGACAAGCTTCTCCACCACCACCAGCATGTCGAGGCGTGCCTATGTACCTGTACCCCATGGAAAATTACCAAGCGTGACTAGCTTGTGAGCCTAGGCTCTGCGCCGCCTCTTGCCCCTGAATTCTTGCCATTGGTCAAATTTCCTTTGGCCTGCGGCGCTAATCGTCCAAAAGGCGCTCGCTTTTACGCCGGAACAGCAAAGCATCTCAGGGTCTCCCGAGCACAGTTGCAAGTCTGGTTAAAAACCCAGAAAAGTTCCCAACCCTACAAAGTTCTATGTCATTTTTAGAATGGGTCTACCTGTATGGGTCCTCTTCTGGATTGCCCCCTTAGGTGTTCATAGTACCTGTAGAATCCCGTGCCGCAGGTCGGTTAAATGCACATTGCTGTAGGGAAAGCCTGTACGCTGTCGGTCTGATGTACATACCCCTAAAGATTGGATCCCGTGGTCCAGTCCCCACTATACAATAGCCCTTCCCCATTCTATATTTCCCACAAGCTGTGACAGTGTTCGAGGACCTCATCAGCGGCCGACGTTACCCATCCTCTTGCTGCGCTGCACTTAATTCGCCGAAGCGCTACGGCAAACGACAGGGGGTGAACTACACCTCTCTTCTGCTCAACCGTTACCATCTTTCGTCCTTCAACACCTACCTTCCTTAGACTGGACACAAACATTTGCTACCGCGCCTGGCTCTCCAGGTCGCAACGGCTGTATTATCATATTTGCTTGAACATAATTACATCACATCAAAAAAGCATCCCGTGAGCCCTCTTCCCCCGAGAGCGAACGCACATTGAAGACCCCACCTTTTTTCCTTCTTCCTCCATGTATGTTTCGAGATCAAATCTAATAGATACTTAGTGCTATAGCAATCCATTATGGCGTATTCGAACAGTACAAGTGACCGCATGGACGAGCTGCGCTTCCGCAGCCAGCAGACCGCTCGAAATGATTCGCCTTTACTAGGCTTAGTGTCTCCTCCGCGAAACGGAGCACGACTTCCTCCCCCTACGCACTCACAAGACGGTCGAACAAGTCTTACTCGCCGGTTTACTACGGAGTCAGGGAGGGTTCCTACATTGAATTCAATTGCAAGCCCGAGCCAAAGAGTCCAAGATGGTGGACAAGAATACCCCCCCTCGGTAAGCAGAATTGCCTTGCCACCCTATTCTCTTCTCTTCTCTTCACTCCACGACAATCATTTAGCGCGTCTATTCAGTCTATTCAGCGTCTATTTTTGACACATTCATCTTTCCTATTGATGACATTCAATAAGCCTCAGCACAATAGCATCAATCGCTGACAATCCTGTTGCAGACTTATCACAAAGTGCAGCTGGTAAGACTTCCTCCTTTTGCATGATACATAATCCACAACAATACTTGAACCTCACTCAAGTTTCGTGTCTTCAATACATTTCCACTCCCACAAACCTCCTGTACCCCGTCCGTCTCTTCAGTCAGCTCACATAAAATTCCGCAGTTGGAGAAGAAGAAGCTTGACTACGAACGTTTACGAGAACAAAAGCGCCGTTTCGAGGCTGAAATGCAATTACTCGACCTGCAGCAACGCCGAGAAGAACAGGAGCTTGCTCAGATGCAGGAGGACCTTGGAAGAGGCAATACCAACGGAACAGCAGCACCTGGCCACCAATCGGAACCCTCAACACCTCCAGAGTACCGAGAGACAAACTCTGGATTTCCCAACATCTTCTCTCGGCCCAATCGTTATTCAACCTCGAGTCTCACATCCCCGCCTGGCCTCTATACTCGACCTGGTCGATCTGGTTCCCAACTTACCTCTCCACAATCAGGCATTCTACCATCTCGCTACGTGATGGATGACAAAATACCCTCCAAGTCTGTACCGGGCTCTCGCCGCAATAGCGATGAAGACGAGAAAGAAGAAGCTGTACGACAAGATCCTACTAGCCACAGAGCTACGAATGCGTAAGTTCTCACATACAGTTGACTTGAACTCGTTTCCCCCCCCATTCATTGCAGCCTTTCTTGCACAAGACTCAAGGTCAAACTTTGACAAGTGGTATCCAAGTGATTTATCGAGCATTGTTTGGTTGAATAGCCAAGTGGCTGAAATTGTGGAATTTTGGTTGCTCTTAAATCCGTCCATTTCGCTTTACTCCTCCGAGCTATCCTCGATATCACTTCTCCTTCGACACAATCTCACACCATATCCTTGGAACTCTTAAGTCTGAATATTGGGCAATAATCTCACACACTCATTATGTGTGGAGATATTGTGTGAGCTCCCACATGCAAGTCATCCGTCGGCGCTTTGTCGAGCTCAATTGCAGGAAATACTTGATATTTTGCATTCTGATCCTTCACTCTAACTCCCTCCAAAATTCTACTATTCCATCTCAGGAAGCATAGTGACTTCCACTAACAAACACGCAGCCTCAACAGATACTCAATGCCCGTCACTAAGTCTCGCAATGGTATCAACGACATGCAATCTCTAGATCAAACCAACATCACAGGATTTCTCTTCAATGACGAAGACGAGCAGAAGCCTCAATACCTGCGAGCCAGTACCACTGCTGAGAACTTTCCTATTCTCAAGGAGATTCAGCATAACGAGTATCCTTACAAGGTGGGTTCCAAAAGAGTTGTCCTGGGAGAGCAAACAGTCTGACCGCTATGCGCAGCTATCCGCATCTTCTGCAGCACTAGACCTTGCCTCGCCGCAGACGCCGGGACCTGACTCAAGTGGCTGGTCTGCATTCAATGCTCGACACCGCCCTGCACAGCAGAGCCTTCCGGCCAACACGGCACATCAGCTGACCAGTCAGAACGGAGCTACAACAAACGGCTCCACCACAAATGAGTCTCCCATAAGTGTTCGACCCACCTACCGTCACTCCTTGGATCTAAAGTATTTCGGAGAAACTCAGCAGGATCAGATGACATCCCCGACCAAGCATGTTCAGGCAACCCCGCCGAAGCTCCAATCATCCTACTCTGCCAATGATGTTCCTACAGTGAGGAGTACCTCGAACGGCATCACTAGCATTAATGCCACACCCAACTCTCATGCACAGCAGCATTTCCATAACCACAATGCGAGCCTTGGCCGCATTCCGCAGAATGCTATCAACAACAGACAGAGTCGGGACTTGTCCGGATCTGAGTCTACTGTTGCGTTGCGAGATGCTCCGAGTGTTGGATACCAGGCAACTCAATCCGCTCTTCAGGCAAGTGCTCCTGCCTTTGGGCCCCTTGGAACGCAAAATATCTCGCAGCCCCAATCACCAGGAGCGGTTGCGGCACCGGCAATGCC
>Ga0335075_10016791_pt1 | contig 10908 bp, 9 predicted proteins | sample Lox_Sample_24_FD_206723 | JGI IMG/M metagenome (GOLD analysis project Ga0335075, IMG submission 206723) | Soil microbial communities from Loxahatchee National Wildlife Refuge, Florida, United States - Lox_Sample_2.4 | ecosystem: Environmental > Terrestrial > Soil > Wetlands | place: USA: Florida... | reverse complement strand
CGACGTTCCTGAAGGAGTTTGAGCCCGTCTCAGTCCGGATGGCCAAGGATCAGGACTTGCCGGTGAATCCCCTGCGCATCGCGGGAGCGTGCGGTCGCCTGATGTGCTGCCTGAAGTATGAGCACCCGCTTTACCAGGACTTTCATGCCTCCGCGCCTAAGCATGGCGAGCTAGTTGAGACGCCGGACGGGCCCGGCACCGTGGTGGGGCACAACGTTCCGGCTGACCAGGTCTTCGTGAAGCTGGCCGAGGACGGCCGCCGCACCACCTGCCCGAAGGCCAGCGTCTGCGGATCCCGGAAGGCTTACGAGGCCATGCACAGCGGTGCGCGTGAACCAGGGGCGGACCGGTAGACTCCTGTGGCTGCCTGGTTCGCCGGGCCAGCGCCGCCTTAGCTCAGTCGGCAGAGCGATTCACTCGTAATGAATAGGTCATCGGTTCGATTCCGATAGGCGGCTCCATCCATCCATCCACCTGACCAGCGGGAATCCCCGCGAGGCCCTATGGATCTTGGTCCTTGGGCCACGACACCACTGCTTGGCGGGACACCTCGATCGCCGCACTGCGGACCGAGACGGCAAATCAGCTCGCCCAGGCGATCAGCAGCGCCGACCCGCAATGGTGGTCAGCCTTCGCCGCCTCCTACCGTGAGTTGCGACCCATCGCCCAGGGACGCACTCGTAACCTGCACGGCTGAGTCAGATATGCGCGCCCGCACCCAGACATTGGCTTGTGGACGCTACATGCGTTCAGGCGCGGTCACGCCAAGCAGGTGAAGCCCGTTCGCCAGAACTATCCGGGCTGCCTCAGCTAGCCACAGGCGGGCCCGACCGAGATCGTCGATCGGGCTGTCGTCGCGCGGCAGGACGCGGCAAGCGTCGTAAAACCGGTGGTAGGTGCCGGCAAGGTCTTCCAAGTATCTCGCGACACGGTGCGGCTGCCGTAGCTCTGCGGCACTGGCGATGACCCCTGGGAATTCAGCGAGGGCTTTCAGGAGGTCGCTCTCTGGGTCGTGCGAGAGCAGGCTGGGATCGTACTGGTCGCCGCGCGCGATCCCTGACTCGGCCGCGTTTCGCAGGAGCGAGGCGATCCTGGCGTGCGCATACTGGACGTAATAGACAGGGTTGTCGTTGCTTCGCCGCGTCCATATATCAAGGTCCAGATCAATTGTCGTATCCATTGAGTACCGGGCAAGCGCGTACCTCGCTGCGTCGACCCCGATGGCGTCAACGATGTCGTCGATCGTGACGATCGTGCCGGCTCGCTTAGACATCCGCAGCGGCTGACCATGACGGACTAGGTTGACCATCTGCCCGATGAGGATCTCGAGTGTCTGGTCGGGATTGTCACCGAAACAGGCGGCTATCGCACGCAGGCGGCCGACGTAGCCGTGGTGGTCGGCGCCGAGCATGATGACGACCTTGTCGAAGCCCCGCGCCCGCTTGTCCAGGTAGTAAGCGCAGTCCGCGGCGTAATAGGTGAAGTCGCCGTTGCTGCGGACGTAGACACGGTCTTTGTCGTCGCCGAAGTCGGTGGTACGGATCCAGATGGCGCCGTCAGCTTCGTAGACATGGCCCATCTGCCTGAGCCTTGCCAGGGCCGCACTGAGTTCGCCTTTCTCATGCAAGTCCTCTCGGCGAAATACACGTCGAAGTGCACGCCGAAGTTGGTGAGCGAGGACTTGATCTCCCGGAACATGAGAGCCACGCCCTCTGAGCGGAAGGTCTCCTGCGCATCGGCAGCGGGCTCGGCCAGCACGCCGGGATGACTTTTCACCACTGCCTCGGCGATCTCGCCTATGTACTCACCGGAGTAGCCATCTTCCGGTGCCGTGTCACGCCGGGCTGCCGCCACGAGCGATGCGGCGAACCTATCAATCTGCGCGCCCGCGTCGTTGAAGTAGTACTCCGTGGTGACAGCGGCACCGTCCGCACGCAGCAGCCGGGCCAGCGCGTCACCCACGGCAGCCCATCTGGCTCCGCCGATGTGAATCGGACCAGTCGGATTAGCCGAGACGAACTCCAGGTTCAGCCGTTGACCGGCAAGGTTTGCGCCCTGCCCGTACGCGTCGCCCTGCTCGATGATTGTGCCCGCGATCGTCCCGGTGGCCGATGACTGCAGCCGAATGTTCAGAAATCCGCCGCCCGCCACCTCCGCGGTACTTATGGCAGGGTTGCTGATGAGGCTGTCAGCGATCGCCTGGGCGAGCTCCCGCGCAGGAACTCCGAAGGTCTTGGCCAGCTGGAACGCGAGCGTCGATGCGTAGTCACCATGATCGGGATTCTTGGGCCGCCCCACGGTCGCCGTCCGTGGCAGCGCGGACGAATCCAGGTGACGCTCGTTCAGTGCCGCAGTGGCGGCAGTCAGGACTGCGTCGGCGAGTTGCGCGGGGGTCACACGGCTAAATGGTAGTGGCCACAGCCAGTCTGGCCGATAAGAGCATCGATGGCGGCCGGGCCGCCGTGCTCAGCGGCAACTAGCACGGCGTGCTCCAGCCCGGCGGTGCGGAGGCGTGACCAGACTGGAACGGCATGACCGCTATTAGGTCCCCGCCTACGTCTTCGACGGCAAGTTCTTCATCCGGCCGCTCAGGTTCCCTCGTGGGGCCGAGCATGACCGCACGCAGGCCGCGCGACCATCGCACGGCTGAGAGACCGCGCGCGATGCACGCATATTCGTGCCAGAGGTCTCGGTCGCGGGTGTCGGCCGTTTGGTAGAAGTCGGCGAGGATCTGAAATTGGGGTGCGGCTGCCGGTGTTGCAGGTCTTGAGGTCGCCTCGGGTCATAACCCCGCCAGTCGGGTGTTAGCATCCGCGAATGCCTGATCGGATAGCTCCGCCAACCACACCGGCCGACGAGCGAGCGTCGCTGGAAGCCTGGCTCGAATTTCACCGCGCCACGCTGCTGCTGAAATGCGAAGGCCTGACGCCGGATCAGCTCGTCAAGGCAAGCTGCCCGCCCTCGTCCCTCAGCATGATGGGCCTGGTACGTCACCTCACCGGCGTGGAGCCGTGGTTTCACGACTTCGATGGCCAGCCGGATATGGAGTGCGAGGTATTCGGCGACGAGGACTGCTGGGAGCCGAAGGTCGAGCATGTCGAGCGCGACTTCGCCAACTACGCCAGGAGTGTGGAACGATCCCGGACAGCTGCCGCCGGCCGCGACTTGGACGACGTCATCGAGATGCCCTACTGGGTAGCCGACGGCCAGCCGAAGGAAATGCGCCCCACCTCATTGCGTTGGGTCTACCAGCACATGATTGAGGAGTACGCGCGCCACAACGGTCACGGCGACCTGATCCGCGAGCGCATTGACGGCTCTGTCGGCGACTGACTCTCCGGCGGCCAAGCCCGGCCTCCAAGCGGGTAGCGGGCAAGTCCAGTTCTAGCGATTCCTTTCCGGCTCCCGCCGGGTCTACCTGGCTGACGGATAATCACTAGAAGAGAGGAACGCTGGCGATGAGCGAGACACAACTCGACCGGGCATGCCAGAGCAACCTGGGCGTCCTGGAGAAGGTCAGGTCGCAGGACCTCGACGCGCCCACGCCCTGCGCGTCGTGGGACGTGCGAGCGCTTGTCAACCACTTCATCGGCACGGCCCGCTGGTGGGCCGCGATGGTGACCGGTGCTGACCAGTCGGCCGAGGAGGACTACGCGGCCGGAGATCTGGTGGCCGAGTACAAGGCGAGCATCGGAGTCGCGACCGCCGCGTTCGAGGCCGACGGCGCCATGGAAAAGACGGTCCCGCTTCCGTTCGGCGAGTTCCCGGGAACCGTCGTGCTCAGCATGGCGGCGCTCGATCAGTTCACGCACGGCTGGGACCTGGCGCGCGCCCTTGGGCTTCCCACCGACCTGGACCCCGCGCTGGCCGGCGAGTTGCTCAACCAGGCGAGGCAGACGATCCCCGACGCGTTCCGCGGCCCCGACGGCCAGGCCCCGTTCGGACCGGTCTTCGACGCGCCTGCCGGGGCCGGACCGGCCGATCAGCTCGCCGCCTTCCTCGGGAGACGCGTATGACATTTGGCCGATAACCCGATGCCCGACAACACGGGGTTCGTTCAGCACACCGAGCCGTTCCGGCGTGAGCTGCTCGCGCACTGCTATCGCATGCTCGGCTCGGTGACTGACGCGGAAGACCTGGTTCAGGACACGTACCTGCGAGCCTGGCGCTCGTACGGCACGTTCGAGGGCCGGTCCTCGGTGCGTACCTGGCTGTACCAGATCGCCACCAACGCCTGCCTGACCGCGCTGGCCAAGCAGCAGCGGCGAGTGCTGCCGTCGGACCGCTTCGACCCGGAAGCGGATCCGGCGACTGCGCCGGAGCGGGCCGGGCCGGAGATCCGCTGGCTTGAGCCGGTCCCCGATGCGCTGGTGACACCGGAGTCGGCCGATCCGGCGGCCATCGTCGCGTCTCGCGAGAGCCTGCGGCTGGCGCTAATCGCCAGCCTCCAGTACCTGCCGCCTAGGCAGCGCGCGGTGCTGGTGCTGCGGGACGTGCTCGAATTTTCCGCCGCCGAGGTCGCTGCGGTGCTCGGCACCAGCACGGCGTCAGTCAAGAGCGCGCTACAGCGGGCCCGCGCCCTGCTCAAGGAGAAGGCACCGGCCGCCGACCAGCTGACCGAACCCGCCGCGCCGCAGGCCCGGGCACTGCTTGACCGGTACATCGCGGCGTTCGAGAACGCCGACGCCGCCGCGCTCGAGCGGCTGCTGCTCGCCGACGTCACGCTGGAGGCGACGCCGCTGCGTACCTGGTTCACTGGCCGCAGCACGTGCGTTCCCTTCCTCCGCAAACACGTCCTCGGCGAGCCAGGCGACTGGCGCATGCTGCCGACCAGCGCCAACGGGCAGCCAGCGGCGGCGGAGTACTCGCGTGACGAACACGGGCACTACCAGCCGTACGGAATCCTGGTACTCACCGTCACCGGCGACGGGATCAGCCGTATCTCCTCGTTCGGCGATCCGGGCCTGGTCACGGTGTTCGGGTTCCGGTGACACGGCGCCACCCGCGGACGATCGTCATGAAATTGCGGAATTAGGCACCTACCCTAACGAGTTTGACCACAGTACTTTCTATGGCATGCGGTTGCGGACTGCCGCCGCCCTCGCAGTCGCGGTAGGGACGGCCTTCGGACTTGTTTGGACGGGTGCGGCTACAGCGTCCGCACCCACGATCGTCTGGGGCCCGGCCCAGAACATTTCGATCAGCTCGTCGGTTGGCACGTACCCGGACGCGACTGCCATCTCGTGCCCGGCGCCCGGAGACTGCGTGGCAGCCGGCGACTACTACAACGGCGCTCTGCCGGGTTTCGTCGTCGAGCAGAACAACGGTGTCTGGGGAAGCGCGGAGCCGATCACCGGACTGTCCCCGTTGACCGGAGGTTCGTCGACCATCGTCAACTCGGTCTCCTGCGCGTCGCCGGGGAATTGTGCCGTGGTGGGCAGCCTTTACGCTCCGTACCCAGCGCCAGGCGACCCGTACTTGCTGCGCGGCTTCGTGGTCACCGAGACGGGCGGTGTCTGGGGCAGCGCAGGAATCCTTCCCCCTCCGGTGACCGAGGCCAAACTCGGTGCGGGGAAGCTTGTGTCGGTATCTTGCACCGCCCCCGGCGATTGCGTAGCCGGAGGCTATGACAGCACGGACTATCAGACCACCGAAGCGGAGGTCATCGAGGAAACGAACGGCACCTGGGGCGCACCCGCGCTGATCCCCGGCGCGTCGGGCTACGAGCGGGTTCAGTCGGTGTCCTGCACGGCGCCCGGCGACTGCGTCGCGGGTCTGGGGTCGACGGAGAAGGGGTACGCTGCGGCGCTCGCGACGGAGAGTGACGGCGTTTGGTCGGTCCAGGCCGTGCCCGGGCTGTCGGCGCTCGGCAGCAGTCAGGAGTACTCCTCGGTCGGCTCGGTCTCCTGCCCGTCGACCGGCAACTGCACCGTGGCGGGAACGTTCACCACGCCCGGTACCGTCGGTGGCCGGCTGTTCGTGGCGACTGAACAGGATGGCACCTGGGGCCAGGCGACAGAGCTTTCGCAAGGCCCGGAGTACGCCAGCACCGCGATCCCGCTGTCGTGCGCGGCGCCCGGCGACTGTGCCCTTGCCGCAGGCGGCGAGATCGCAGATCAGGTGGACGGGTCGTGGTCCGTCGGAGCCTCGACCCTGCCAGTCCAGGGCCTGCCGGGATTCGACGGCGGGGTGGACACGCTGTCCTGCCCGTCGGCTGGGAACTGCAGCGCGGGCGGATTTGCGCAGGTGGGATTTCCCATGTACGCGTTCGTTATCACCGAGACGAACGGCACGTGGGGGCAGGCAACCCAGGTAGCGGGCACGAATGACGAAGCTGCTGTTGTCGCGCTCTCGTGCGCGACAGCTGCCAGTTGCGTGGCGAGCGGCACCGGCGGAACTAGCGGGCTTGTCGGGTTCTTCACCCAGGAAGTCCCCGTGGCGCCGACCATCTCGGCCATCAGCCTGTCGGCTAAGTCCGTGACCTACGGGCACGAGCAGGCCGAGACGGTGAAGGTGGCGGTTACCGCCGCCTCGGGAACCCCGACCGGCAGCGTGACCGTGCGGTCCGGCAGCTCCCTCTTGTGCACCATCACCCTGGCTGGGGGCCAGGGATCGTGCACGCCCGGCGCGACCAGATTCGCTGTCGGTGCGAGGTCGCTGGTGGCCACCTATGCCGGACCCGCCTGGTTCGCAGCATCCGAATCCCCGGCCGCTTCCTTCCAGGTCGCCAAGGCCGCGACCGGCACGGCGCTGCATTTGTCCGCGCGCACCGTCAGGTTCGGGCATGAGAAGTCCGAGCGACTGTCGGTGCGGGTGACGCCAGAGTACGCAGGGGTAGTGACCGGCACCGTCACCGTCGTCACCGGCCGGACCACCGTCTGCTTGATCAGGCTCAGCAAGAGCGCGGGAGCATGCTCGCTATCCGCTCGCGAACTCCGCGCCGGTACCTACCACCTCGTCGCCCACTACCCCGGCGGCATGGACTTCTCCGGCTCCAGATCAGGCTCCGAGCGGCTGCGGGTCACCAGGTAGCGCATCAGGATTGGGACCTTGACGGTCCGCGCTGCGCAGAAAGCCGAGCGGATATGCAGCGTGTAACTGAGCAGGTGCCGGCCGGAAAATGCGTGGCGGGATGATTTTGCGTGGTCATACTCTCTGAGCGTCGCTGTCCGCCACTACACACGACTCGCGCTCGTCAACCGCCGCGCATCCTGCCCGGATAGCGCCGTCGGCGCGGCCGGAGAGATCGCCTGACTCATGAGTACCGAGCCAGAGGCTTCAGACTCGCGCGTGCTTGCGGCGCGGCGCAGGCGGGCGGGTGGTCTGCTGCGTACGCGGAACTTCGGCTTGTTCTGGGCGGGCGAGTCGATCAGCGGTTTCGGCTCGGCGATCACGACAGTGGCCCTCCCACTGGTCGCAGTGTGGACCCTGCACGCCAGCACAGCAATGGTTGCCCTGCTGACGGGCGCCACCTGGCTGCCCTGGGTGCTGATCGGCCTTCAGGCCGGGACCTGGGTAGACCGCTGGCCCCGCCGCCGTACTTTGCTGACCGCCGACCTGGTGTCGGCCGTAGTCCTAGCTGCCGTCCCCGTCGCTGCCTGGACCGGCGTCCTCACCGTCGGGATGCTGCTGGCCGCTGCGCTGGTAGCCGGCACCAGCAACGTATTTTTCAGCCTGGCGTTCAATGCCTACCTGCCGCACCTGCTGACGTCTGACGATCGTCTGGAAGGCAACGCCAGACTGCAGACCAGCGCGCAGGCTGCTCAGGTCGCGGGCCCTGGCCTCGGCGGGTTGCTGGCGCAGCTGGCCGGCGCGGTATGCGGTCTGCTCGCCGATGCGCTGACGTTCCTGGTGTCAGCGGTCTGCCTGGCCAGCTTGCGGACCGGGCCCGAGCCGAGACCCGCACGGGCCGGCCGCCCTCGCATGACCCGCCAGATCGTGGAGGGCCTCGAACCCTGGCGGCACGGCGGGTTCCTGCTGCCCATGCTCGCCGTGGCGGCGACGATGAACTTCGCGATGATGGGCGTGTTCGCCCTGCGCATTGTCTTCCTCGTACGAACCGATGGTGCTGCTCCGGGAACCACCGGCGTCCTGATCAGCCTGGGCAGTCTTGGCGGCCTCCTGGGTGCCGCTTTGGCGCGGCGAGCCGTCATGCGCTTCGGCAGCGCGCGCACCTATTTGACGGTCACCATCGCGACCGCCCCGTTCATGCTGCTGGTGCCTGCCAGCGGCTACGGCTGGCAGCTGCTTCTGTTTCCGGCAGGATCCTTCGTGGTAGCGGCCGGCTCAGCGATGGCTGGTGTCATCACTTTCACGTTCCGCGCGAACTACATTCCGCCGTACCTCCTCGGCCGGGTGACAGCGGCCACCGGATTCGTCGTCTCGGGCACTGTCCCGCTCGGCGCGGCAACCGCGGGAGGTCTCGCAACAGACTTCGGGATCCGTGCCGCGCTGTGGGCGCTTGCGGCGCTGTTCGCGGTCACGCCGCTCTTCCTGCTTGCCACGTCGCTGCGCACCAGGCGCGACTTCCCGGACCGCCCCGACTTTCTCGGCGACCGCACCGGTGAGCTGACCATGGATGGCCGGCCCTAGCTAGCGACAAGCAGAACAGACCAAACTGCCCGGACTCGCCTCAGCGGTTCAGTCGGGCTGGACTTCGGTCGCCATGCCGGCGGCACGCCGGGCCGCCGCGGTAACCGGGTTGTCGTTCGCGGCCCATGCGACCTCCCAGTAGTTACCTTCGGGATCGGCAAAGTACGCATCACGGCCGTCGAAGAATTCCGCGTCCGTCGGTTCCTTAGTCACAGTGGCGCCGGCCTCACGGGCGCGCCGGACGAGCGCGTCGACATCCTCCGGCCGGTTCGCGCTAACGATGACCGAGCTGCGGATGCCGCCGTGCCCAGGCTCCGGTGTGGCGCATGCATCGGTGCCGAGCTGGTCTAGTCCGAACAACGCGAGGAGGGCACCGCGTAGCTCGAAGACGGTGAAATCATCGCTGTCGAACGCGTGTCGCCAGCCCAGCCGACGGTAAAACTCACGCTCGCGCCCGAAGTCACGCACTCCAAGGGTGATGATGTTCGCGAGTGGCAGTTGTTCGTCCATTGATCGTCGCTCCTATGTCGCACGTAGCGTTGCCATCCCGTCGCAGGGCCGGTCTCAGTGTCATCATGTCCCCTGCTACTGACAGGTGTGAGTGCCTAACTGAGTGACAACGGTCCTGCACAGAGACGGCCTTGAGCGGACGTCAATGGACGAGTTTCCCCGAACCAGAGCGTGGCCGACCGGGGCTGCCGGCCTTGCGCCGACAGCGATGAGACGCGGGTAGCTGGACAGACACTTCCCGCGTCGCAAGCCCTGCGAACATGTCAGAGACCGAACATTGGGCGGCAAGCTGTCATGCCGCGAACCCGCACCGACGTCCGCTCTTGCTGAGTCCACTTCTGCCTGGTGAGCCGCAAGCGGTCGGATACGAGGGCCTCGCTTCCGCGGGCGTCAACCGAGATCCCGTCGGGCTCGTAGCCGAGCTTGCGGGAGACCCTCTGAGACGAGGCGTTGTCCTGAAAGACCTCTGTGCGGGCGGCTCTCGCGTCGAGGTGGTCAAATGCGAGCGTGAGCAAGCCAACGCGGGCTTCGGTTCCGTAGCCCTTGCCTTGATAGCGGAGGCCTAGCCAGGAAGAGGTTGTGACCTCGCGGACGACTAGGAAATCGCGGGCTCGCAGAGTGACCATGCCGAGTGGCTCGCCTTGGCGGAATACTCCGAGCCCGAGCCGCCATGCCGCCACGGTCCACTCTGCCAGCTGGCCCCAGTACGCCTGAAGGACGAATCGGGAACGGTCCTCGGCCAGGCCTTCGGTCCACGGCGTCAGGAAGGGGCGCTCGTCTGGACCGTGTACACCGTCACCTGCGAGATGAGCGAGTGCCGCAAGCTCATCTTCGTGGGGCAGGCGAAGTTCAAGCCGCGGTGTGGAGATGATCAAGCTGTACAGGGGCCACAAGTTCGCAAGCGCAGGACCGGTCATGACGAAAGGCTCCTCCGTCTTGCGAACTGGTTTCTGGGCTCAGGCAGCATAGTTCACGCCGCGGCGGAGCCGCCTAATCCGACTACTGCTCAGCTCGGCACCTGCTCGCGTCCCTGGCGTTGTGACGAGAGCCGCGACATGCGCGGCTTACCCGCCGAGCGTAAGCACCTCGTCGGCCGCCTGAGCGATTGATGCGCCGAGGTCAACCGCGGGATTACCGGCCCAGCGGCGGCTGGCGCGTTCGAAGGCCGCCATTCCGACCTGCGCTGCGAGTCGCGCCGTCGGCGGTGCTATCCCACGATCGGCGAGCGCGTTTGCGAGGGCGGCGGTGATCGCGGCGGTCTTGGCGTATGCGCGCTCTTGCAGGGCTGGGGTCACGGCGATCACCCGGGCTCGCTGCTCGGCGACCGGGCGATTTAGGACGAGCAACGGAACCGCGGCAGCAAAAGCCCGGACGAGGACGGGGAGCGGTGCCAAGCCAGCCGGCGCGGCGGCGATGGCGTCGACGAGGATAGCGGTTAGTTCCGCCTCCCCGTCGAAGAGCACCTCGCGTTTGTCGGCGAAATGCCGAAAGTAGGTGCGTTCGGTCACCCCGGCTCGCGCGGCGATCTGCGCGGCGGTGGTCTCGTCATAGCCGCGCTCGCGGTAGAGCTCAAGCGCCGCCGCACACAGTCGGGCGCGCGCCGGTGCTCCATCTCTCGGCATAGCCGCATTCTATGTTGTGTCAGCAACTGTCGTAACGTGATAGCGTCAGTAACTGTCACTACGTTCACGAGGAGAACCCGATGAACCCCGTTGCTTCTACCGCAGTCCGTTTTCATGAGTACGGCGAGCCGCCGGACGTGCTGTGCAAGGAACGCGTCGAGGTAGCCAGCCCCGCAGCCGGGCG
>Ga0335075_10016790_pt1 | contig 10908 bp, 4 predicted proteins | sample Lox_Sample_24_FD_206723 | JGI IMG/M metagenome (GOLD analysis project Ga0335075, IMG submission 206723) | Soil microbial communities from Loxahatchee National Wildlife Refuge, Florida, United States - Lox_Sample_2.4 | ecosystem: Environmental > Terrestrial > Soil > Wetlands | place: USA: Florida... | reverse complement strand
CCTCATTAAGTAATCCTTCATATATCGTACGTCTTTGGCTAGATATAAAATACATCATTTTGCATTTTCTTTCATATTCTAACTGTAAACCTACTGCTATTTCAAAGGCGTAAGGTTGATTTGATGAGCCTGGCCTATAGGTTTGCGGAGGCACACCTATATCTAATACTCCATCTGTTAATCTTGTCTTACCAATCTGACTTTTATCCAATTCAGGTACTCGTCTTAACTCTGTTCGTTGCCCTTCAGCTCTTCCTTCACCAATCTCAGGTAAATTTGAACCAGTGATAATATAATTTATAAAAGGAAAACCTGAACTACATAGATCCAAACCTAATAGAATGATTATAAATCTTATTAAACCTAAATTATCATCTGGAAAAAAACATAAAAGAATAAAACTTGTTAAAGGTAAAATACTAGAATAAATAAATTTTCGTTTTATATTTAAGGAAGAAATATCAGTATCATCCACAAAAGACACCATTATAAATATAATAGTTAATGCAAAAGGTATATATAATCAAAAATAAATTTTTGAACCTAACAAAGTACATAAAATTAACATAGGAAAAACTAACATTATCTTAAGAAGAAAATTTAATAAAAATTTTTTAAGTTGTTTTAATTGAAATCCTCCACTATTGCTTTGTAAAGGTAGAGAAACAAAAGAGTGAGGTTTAGGAGGACTCATTAAACTTCATTCCAATGAATTATAATTTCTATTAAAAAGAGTTTGAAATAAGTCACTAAAAAATTGTGGTTTTAGTCAAGGATATCTTGAAACAACATTTCCTTCAGTAAGCTGAATATAAACAATGTATAAAAATAATCATGTAGCAATAACACTTACTATAGATCCATAACTACTTACCATATTTCATCCAGCAAAAGCATCAGGATAATCACTTATTCTTCTAGGCATACCTTGTAAACCTAAAAAATGTTGAGGAAAAAATGTTAAATTAACTCCTATAAATAATAGGAAAAAATGCACTTTACCTAATAATATATTATAATCTAATCCTATTAATTTAGGAACTCAAAAATATCATGCACTAAATAAAGCAAATACAGCTCCCATAGACAATACATAATGAAAATGAGCAACTACATAATAAGTATCATGAAATGCAATATCAAGTGAAGCATTGGCTAAAATAACTCCACTTAAACCTCCTATAGTAAACATAACAACAAAACCTAATGCAAATAGCATTGAAGGAGTTAAATATAATGTTCCACCATAAGTAGTAGCTAATCAACTAAATATTTTTATTCCAGTAGGAACTGCAATAATTAAAGTTGCAGCTGTAAAATATGCCCGAGTATCTACATCTAGTCCAACTGAATACATATGATGACTTCATACAACAAATCCTAAAACACCAATAGACATCATAGCATAAACCATCCCTAAATAACCAAAAATATTTTTATTTGAATTAGCTGAAATAGTAGTACTAATTATACCGAAACCCGGTACAATTAAAATATAAACTTCTGGATGACCAAAAAATCAAAAAAGATGTTGATATAATATAGGATCTCCACCTCCAGCTACTTCAAAAAAAGATGTATTAAAGTTTCTATCTGTTAAAATCATTGTTATTCCACCAGCTAAAACAGGTAATGATAATAATAATAATACAGCAGTAATTACTACTGCTCAACCAAATAAAGCTAACTTATGCAATCTTATACCAGGACTTCTCATATTAAGTATTGTAGTTATAAAATTCATAGCACCTAGCAAACTACTTATTCCAGCTAAATGTAAAGCAAAGATAGCTAGATCAACACTTGCTCCACTATGACTTTGTAAACTAGATAAAGGAGGGTATAAAGTTCAACCTGTTCCAGCTCCATTTTCTATTAATGCAGCAAATAAAAACAAACATAAACTTGGTGGAAGTAATCAAAAACTTATATTATTTAATCTAGGAAATGCCATATCTGGACCACCTACTAATAAAGGTAGTAAAAAATTACCAAATCCTCCAATCATAGCAGGCATTACCATAAAGAAAATCATAAGTATAGCGTGTGCAGTTATAATACTATTATACAATTGATTATCTGCAATATATTGTACACCAGGCCCTGATAATTCTAAACGTATTAATACGGAAAAGGCTGTACCTATTAATCCTGAAAATACAGCAAATATTAAGTATAAAGTTCCTATATCTTTAGCATTACATGATAAAAATCATCGTTCTTTTCACATTGTAATTTCATTTATATTTTTATATCATTTTTTTGCCTTTTCTTCTTCTTGTTCTGTTTTTAATGTTGTATCTGAATAAAACCTTAAATCATGTATATTAAGTTGAGTTATATCATTTTTAGACAACTTATTTGATTCTAATTTCAAAGTTCTATTCATTAATTCCAAATAAAACTTCACTAAAAAGTTACTTATATTTCTTCACTAATTAGTTACTTTTATTTTATAATTATAATTAGTAAGTAGTATTTTATAAAAATTTAATTGTATACTTTTCTTTGATGACATATATATATATATGTCCTTACAAATATGTATTATATTACTGAGAATGTTTATATGAATTTATTTATATTTTTTTAATTTTAAATTTTATTATTTTCACTTATATTATTAATAGCAATATCAACCAAACTATTTTCTAATAATGTTACAAATGGTACTAAAATTATGAAATTAGAAAAATATAACAAGGTTGATATTTGTCCGAATTCTATAAAAGGAGATTCTACATGTTTAGCTCCCAATTGCATTAAAATTAAAAAATTCACAACAAATATATAGAAAACTATTTTACTTAAAGGTCTAAATTGTATACCTCTAAGTTTAGACAAATCTGAAAAAGGCATAATTAATAGAGATAAGATAGCGGAAAACATAGCAATTACTCCTAATAATTTATTAGGTATAGATCTTAAAATAGCATAAAAGGGTAAAAGATATCATTCTGGTACTATAGCAGGTGGAGTTTGCATAGGATTAGCCATAACATAATTTTCACTATCACCTAAAATATTAGGCATAAAAAATACGAATATTGATAATATAATTATAAACAAGAATATAGTAATTAAATCTTTAAATAAAAAATAAGGTGCAAAAGGTAATCTATCATAATTACCCGAAGTACCTAAAGGATTTCCTGATCCTGCTGAATCATGTAATGCAATTAAATGCATTAAAGCTAAAGCAGCTAATACAAAAGGTAAAACAAAATGTAATGCAAAAAATCTATTTAAAGTAGCATTATTAACACTAAATCCTCCTCAAATAAATTCAACTATATCTTGTCCTATTCAAGGAATAGCACTCATTAAATTAGTAATAACTGTTGCACCTCATAAACTCATTTGTCCATAAGGTAAAACATAACCTAGGAATCCTGTAGCCATCATTAATACTAAAATTATTGTTCCAATTGTTCATGTTAAAGTTCTTGGAGCTCTATATGATCCATAATATAAACCTCTACCAATATGTAGATAAACCAAAAAAAAAAAAGCTGAAGCTGTATTAGAGTGTAAATAACGTATAAGTCACCCATTATTTACATCTCTCATAATATGTTCTACAGAATCAAAGGCTTCAAAAATATTAGGTGTGTAATGCATACCTAATGTTACTCCTGTAACTATTTGTATTATTAAACATACAGCTAGCAAAGAACCAAAATTTCATAAATAACTTAAATTAGAAGGTTGAGGTGAATCTATTATATAAGAATTAACCATTTTCAATAAGGGATGACTTTTTAAGATTCTCATTAATTTAATTATAATATTACTGATCTTTTTATTTTTTGAAATCTTATGTAAATTTATATATTTTGAATATTTTTATTATAAGCATAAAGAAACTATTTATCCTTGGAAATAATAATAGTAATAAAAAAATTATTTTCTATTGAGAAAAATAAAAACAAATAATTTTTATTTTATTAGGATTAATAGGAATATAAATTTATTTTACAGATCTCAAGTGTTTTCTTAATTTAGAATCATTTCTTACTCTTGAAATATCAAGTTTAGGTTCTCCATCAAAATATCTATCTACAGATCCATCAGCTTTTAATATCATTGCCTCTTTAAATCTTTCAGGAAAATCTTTTTCAAGCATTCATTTAAATCATAAAAGTTCTCTATGATTAAACCGATCAACAGTAAATTCTGTATTTCCTTGCATTTCTCATGTTTTAAAATGTCAAGCTAGAAAAGAAGCACTAGGTTGATATCTGTAATTATAACTATGACGTACTCTTAAGAATTGATCACCTGGAATATAAAAAGACTCTCTATCTATAAGACCTGGATTCATTACAGGAGTATCTCTAGACAAAGCACTACCTGCCCTAGGAGTACCTTTTGCAAGACTAGCCTCAGAACTAGGAGAAGATATAGCATCAAAATCTTTAAAAGAAACTTCAGATGTACCTAAACACTTAGATAAATGGCTAGGTAAAGACGAAGTTTCCTTATCAAATGCTTGAAGAACATATTCAGTTAAAGGAACACGTATTGCAGGTTGTGGTAACTCCAAAGATGATACCGAAGATGATGCCGATTGTGGAGATAAACTAGGTCTAGATGGTACTTTAGAAGAAGTAGTTATATCAGAAAAAGTAGATCCGCTAGGTTCTATAGATAGATTTCCTGTAGAACCTGGTAAATTAGGCGGAGGTGTTGACATAGTAGGTCAAGAACTAGTAGTAGATTCAGCTTGTACATAAACTGAGGGAGTTGGATTAGATTCAGCAGAAACATAACTTGAAGAAGAACTACTTGCACTGGATAAAGATCGGTCACGAGGACTTAAATTATTAATTAATATATTATTATTATTAGATTTTCATAAAAAATCGAAATTATAGCTACATGCTACACTAAAAACAAAAGGTAATATAATAAAATGTGTAAATATTAATAAAGTTAAACTGATAAGAAATTGTAAAAATAGAGGTTTTCAAGTAATTTCTTCTTTATTTTCCTTTAAAGATTTACCTATTATGGTACAAAAACAACCTAAAATAGCAAAATATACATAATAAGTTAACGTTATATCTAATTGACTACAAAAATGATACATAGGATATCCTAAACAAAATCTTATACTAAGTGGTACTATTGTTACTTTAGTAAAAAAAGTTGAGATAACTTCCATTTTATTATTTCCTCTAGGTTTCCTTTTTCCTCGATTTTCTCTAATCAACTTAGTAACAATCGTATCTTCGTATAGTAAAATTGTACGTAAATTTGTTAAAATATATAAAATTAATAAAAGTTCTATATAATTATCTATGTAAATACTAAAAAACATAATAGATATAAGAAATATTAATCCTACTAATATATATAATGCATAAGAAGTTACTATACCTGTACTTAAATTATTAATAGATTTACTTAATTCCTGAAGTTTTTTTTCCAAACCATAAGGACCAAAAACTTCGACTGAACCTTTATCCATAACTTTTACAGTTTGACCTCCTAAGTTTAAAACAGTGTTCGAAATATACATATTATAAAATTGTTCAACAGCAAAACGTTGATTCAAGAAACCAAAAATCTTATAACCCAAGCTAGATAATTTAAATATAATTAATAATCTAGGGTAAAATTCTAAAAAGAAAATAGAAATAATACTTAAACAAATTGTAAAAACTAAAGGTAATAGTTTGTATAAAATAGGTACAGCAAATTCTGTATCAATAATGATTTCATGTTTAGGATGTATAAATATACTATTATCTGAAAAAAAAGTAGAACCTAATCCTAAATATATATCTTTTGCTATATAACCAAAAAAAACAGAAAAAATAGCTAGAATAATTAAAGGTAAGCATAAATATATATTTCCTTCATGTGCACTATTACCTATTTTATAATTCACTAAAGATCCATTAGGTTTAGAAAGAAATGTCAGATATAATATTTTTATTGAATAAAGAGTAGTAAACATAGCTCCTATAGTAGCTATAATATAAACAGCAATACTAGAAACATTAAATTGTCCAAAGGCAGATTCTAAAATTAAATCTTTTGAATAAAATCCTGTCATAAAAGGTATGGCAACTAAACTCATAGATGCTATTAACATAGTTGAATATGTTAAGGGTAAATAAGATATTAATCCTCCATATTTTCTAAAATCTTGATTATCTACTACTGCATGAATTACTGCACCAGCTCCAAGAAATAATAAACCTTTATAAAAAGCATGATTTATTAAATGAAATAGTGCTATATTATAAGAAGATAAACCTATTGCTATAACCATCATACCCAATTGACTCATAGTAGAATAAGCTATAACTTTTTTTATATCTTGTTGAAATAATCCAACAAGAGAACTAAATACAGTAGTAGCAGCACCTATTCATAAACAGAGCAATAATATAGTAGGACTATATTCCAAAATGGGAGAAACTCTCATTAATAAATATACACCGGCTGTAACCATAGTGGCTGCATGGATTAAAGCAGATACTGGCGTAGGACCTTCCATAGCCATCGGCAATCAAACATGAAGACCAATTTGAGAACTTTTAGCCATAGCACCTATTAATAAACAAATACTTACTATTAAAATAATATTTTTATTAAAATAAGGTGATAAAGAAAAAACAGTACTAAAATCTATGTTTCCATAAGATCATATTAATGCAAACATACCTATTGTTAATAAACAATCACCTACTCTATTAGTTAAGAATGCAGAAATAGAACTTTGATTTGCTGCTATTCTAGTAAATCAAAAACTAACTAAAAGATACGAACATATTCCAACACCTTCTCAACCTACAAACATTAATAAAAAGTTATTAGCTGTAACCAAGATGATCATCATAAAAGTAAATAGACTTAAATAACTAAAAAATCTTTGATTATGTGGATCATGACTCATATAATCTATAGAATAAATATGAACTACACAAGAAACTATTAGTACGGGAACTAACATGGATACAGTAAGAGAATCAAAATTAAAAGATCAATTTACAAATAAAGATTCAGAATCTATTCATCTAAATATATAAATTGTTACAGGTATATTATTAAAACCAACTTCAAAAAGTAATATAATAGCTATTATAGTTGCAATACTTATACAGCTACATGTTATTATGTGTGATCCCTTAACTCCAATTTTTCTACCGAAAAATCCAGATGCTATAGAACCTAATAACGGTAATAAAATTAAAGCTAAATACATTATTTAAACTCAATGGATATACTTCCTCTCAATCTATAAAATGCTACCAAGATTCCTAACCCTATGGCAGATTCTGCACCCGCTATTGAGATTATATATATAGAAAAAGTTTGTCCTAATATATCATCATAGCTTAATGAACTTACTAATATTAAAAATGTAATAGATAATAACATTATTTCAATCGAAATAAGCATTAATATTATATTTTTTTTATTTAAAACAAACCCTAAGGTTCCTATTAAAAATAAAATTAGTGAAAATTTCATAAAATATTTTAAATTTCTTATAATGTGTGCGGAAAATTTTTAATTAATAAATATAAATATTATATAATATTTATATGTAAACGTGTTCTTAATAAACGAACAAATCTGGGTAATAAATATTTTGAAAACATATAAATTATTAAAGTCAATAATAAAAAATTATATGTTACTTGATTAACGAAAAAGAAGGGTACTAATTGTGGCATTTAACAAATTATACTATACAATTATATAATGTATGTTTATTTAAAATATAAAATCAAGGTATTTAATTGAGATATTTTAAGGTTTAAAAAACAAAAATCATAAATTAAAAAATTCTAAATAAATCTATTTATAAACCTTCGGGGCACTATGATTTGAACATAGATATTCTTCAACCCAAATAAAGCGCTTAACCTGCCCAGCCCTACCCCGTAAACAGAAAATATCCGATTTGAACGGATGTGATTAAAAAAATCAAATAAGTTTCAAGCTTATCACCTTAAACCTCTCAGTCAATTTTCTTAAACTCGGAAAAGAGATGATTCGAACATCTACATGATCAAGTCATAATATTTAGCAAATATCTTACTTTACCGATAGCAACTTTTCCAGACCTTTTGGTAATAATATATATTATTAAAAATAATAATTTAAATATTTTATTTATAGCTATGAAATACCCTAATAATGAAATATAATGTTCCAAAATAGTTTCCGTAGTAATGATTCTTCTAGGACTTGAACCTAAATAACATTTTTATCAAAAATGCACTTTACCCTTAAGTTAAAAAATCTTATTTCAAAAGCATTCAGATTTGAACTGAAAACATGAAGGCTGAAGCTTCTTATTTTACCATTAAACTATACTTTTATTCGAGTTAAGTCGGATTCGATCCGACATCTTTTTCCTCGACAAGGAAACTCTTTACCTATTAAGTTACTAACTCTTTATGGCCAGTCGAACTTGAATCGACACAACCTGTTTGGAAGACAAGTGCTCTACCAATTGAACTATAGCCACTCAAGTACCAGGAGAGAAATTTGAATTCTCATTATTAATGCATGAAATTAATGTTCTAACCAATTAAACTATCCTGATTAAATTCTTATCTAAGAATTGAACTTAGATCTTAATATTAGAAGTATTATGCTTTACCCTTAAGCTAATAAGAAAATAGGAAGAAAAGGACTCGAACCTTCGTTAGCTCAATGCTATTGAGTTTACAGCTCAACCCGTAAACCAACAAACGGACCCTTCCTTAAGATCTATGAGACTTGAACTCATAATATATCGATTAAAAGTCGAATGTTTTCCCTATTAAACTAAAATCTCTTAAAATTAATCTTTTTGTTTAATAGTTATTATTATAGATCCTACCATAGCTAATAATAGTATTATAGATGTAATTATTAATCATAAAGAATAACTACTGTACATTATATTTCCTATTGTCATTATGTCTGAAATATCTACTAAATTTCCATCTCAATTATAAGATGTTACATAATGAATAATATTTAAATTAAATAAATTATTATTTCAACTAGTATTTATTTCTGGTATTAAATTGCTAAACGGAACATAAAAAGCAACTGTTGCTATTATGGCTAAAGGTATATTATTATTTGTATCACTAATTAATTCCGAAATTCTTATATTTATAAGCATTAATATAAATAAAAATAATATAGAAACTGCACCTACATATACTAATAAATAAGAAATACCTATAAATTTTGCTCCAGAGAAAATAAGATAACATGATATACTTGAAAATAACAATATTAAATATAAAACTGAAATTATAGGATTTTTAGTAATTATTATTAATATACCTGAAAAAATAGCTAAAACTGAAATATATTCTAAGAAGAAAGTTAGAAAACCATTATATGTATCTACATATATATACATATCATATATAATAAATCAAAATAAGAAATACATATATATATAATATATATTTAATATTAAAAAGATTTATAATAAGCATAATGCTCATAGTTTTTAAGAATAATTAATCCCGTGCAATTTCCATTACACGAACCGTATTTCGACTTAACACCAATTAAAATCATGCATAGGAAAATTAAAAATTAATAAATATTAAACTAAGTACTTAATATTAAGATTAATTTTTAATCAAACTTATTGCACATATTCCTTTCAGCGCCTGACGAGTAGTTAGTACCCACCTGAGAACGAATTCACCGTAACATGCTGATTTACGATTACTAGTAATTCCTTATTCATGTAGTCGAATTTCAGACTACAATTCACGAAGTTATATCCAATTTTAAGGATTAGCTCCATTTTTCAATATTGCTCCCTATTGTAAGAGTATATGTGGCACGTCTATAGCCCACATTATAAAGGCCATGATGACTTGTCTTTATCCCTATTATCTATCCTTTATAATGGAGAACTGTTTTAAAAAACTTAAAACAAGGGTTTTCGTTAATTAAAGAAATTAACCAAAATCTCACGATATTAACTGAAGACAGCCGTGCAGCACTTGTAATAATTTAATATTATTCAAAATGTGGTAAGGTTTTTCGCGGATCATCGAATTAAATAACATACTTCACTACTGTTTTCAGAAACGGTCTAATGATTTCAATTTCGGCGTTGTCGCTTTACTCATGAGGTGGAATGTTTGCATTTTCATTAATAAATTAAAATATAATTTAATTTATAACATTCATATTTTTCTCCATGGACTACTAGGGTATCTAATCCTTATCGCTACCCATGGCTTCGTCCCTCAACGTCAGTTTAAACATAAAAGATTGTCTTCACAAGTAACTGTCTTACCAGTATCATAAAATTTAGACTTTCCTCTGGTAATTCTATCTTTTTACATAAAACTCTAGAAAATCAGTTCCAAAAACATTTAAGGCTTAATTTTCTGTCTAGGTACCCTTTAAACCTAATAAAGATGAATAACACTAGTCTTCTACGTATTACCGCGACTGCTGGCACGTAATTTAGCCAAGACTTATAAATATCTAGTTTTCATTATAAATTTATATTTAGAATTTTATACGATTTTCTCGTTATTCTTTCTTCCAAATTGCTGGTTCAGTCGTAAGACTATTGACCAATACGCCCCACTGCTGTGCTTTTTGCCATGGACTTTTTTCAGATCCAGTGTGGTTGATCGACCTCTCAGTCTCAACTTCTAAAATTAAAGCTAGCTTTAAGCTATTACTCTTTTAGATTATTCTCTAACATCTTTAAGCGAATTTATATTATTCTTTTTTTATAAGGTATTTGTCCTTTCTTAAAGGTAGTTAGGATATTTTACTCACCTGTACACCACTTATAATTAAATATAAAAATTATACGTTCGATTAGCATGTGTCAAGCATTTGGATAGTGTTCACTCAGAGTTATCATCAAACTCAACATATTATTGATTTCATAATAGTAAT